>ENA-OQJX01000029-OQJX01000029.1-human-gut-metagenome-genome-assembly--contig:-NODE-29-length-87894-cov-3.106076_pt1 | contig 87894 bp, 82 predicted proteins | sample MGYA00242615_ERZ504782 | MGnify/ENA primary metagenome ERZ504782 (study PRJEB26092, sample SAMD00036354) | human gut metagenome | host: Homo sapiens | study: EMG produced TPA metagenomics assembly of... | reverse complement strand
AATTTTTGTTGTGGTTGCAAATTACGATAAACTAAAAGAAATAAAATGTGACAATATTCATATCTTGGCATAACTGGTAGAAAATAGGTACCAAAGTTCTTGAATTTCTGCAAGAATCATATATGTATACCATATAATATTCATATATAAAATTTTGCATCGGAAAATGATGATAATAGTTTGCCACTTTACTTTATGCCCCCTGTTTTCTTCTGTAATTCGAAGAGCAAACAATCTTTTGGAAGCCTTAAAATATAAAAAGACCAAGAAATATCAACTTTGGCAATACATTCAATACATAAATGAAAGATATAGGCTATCCATCCAAAAACTTTACTTAAAGCTCAATGCTTAGAAATTGTAGGACATTCTTAAGATCTATATAATATATATACGAATTACAGAATTAATAATTTTGTAATAATTATAGAATCAAATTGTAATTTAAGTAATATACAAGTATAGCTTAAAACAAATAGACCTAAAATGGATAAATTAGAATTCAAGAATAAAACTAATCAAAGCCATTTTGACTAATAATATTTGTCTTCATTTGATTTAATATAAAGTTATGTGGATTATGCTCTCGTTTACCTCACTTTTTGTAGAGAAACGGGAAAAGAGAAGGATACTAAAACAGATATTTATACACCTGTATACATATTGTTCTGTAAAACAAAGATTTAGAATATTATGTAAAAAACAAAAAGTGAGAACATGGATATAATGATACAACTTAATATTAATTGTTATTCATAGATTAGTATTGTATAAACTCATATATTAGAAAAACATGTAACCTTATAATATCATTTTGTATATTTAGGAATGTGTAACTCTGTACGATATAAAATCTTCCTATTAGCTTGAAAAGAATATTTCTATTAATAGTGAAAATTTTCGTAGCACTCTTTTTGCACATATTTTCTATTTATACAGGATGAACCTTATTAAAAAGCCAAGATTGTTTTAAAGCAAAGATAAGGGGCTCTTTTAAGAACAAATTTATGTTATTTAGGGGCTATCGATATCTTTTCAGTGAAGATAATAAATTTAGTTTCATTTTATGAACAGGGCAGCGGTGAGTGTTACAAAATGTTATACGTCTATTATTTCTTTCAGTAGAAGAAAGGTAGAAAACAATTATTTTCATACTCTTAGAATGGCTTAAATAAAGAAAAACAGATAAGACTTTAGTGTATTAAATACTGATTATCAATAAATTAAATAACTGATTAGTTCTGCAAAGACTTTGGTGGTTTCCTTTATCGGAATGGCTACACAAGAAGTGGCTATAAGACAGACTGTTAATATCACTTTGAAATCTGATACAGAGATGCTTGACGATGTGGTGGTTGTAGCTTATGGTACTGCGAAAAAGTCGTCTTTTACAGGTTCTGCGACTGCTGTTAGTGGAGAAAAAATAGCAAAAATGCAGGTTTCTTCAGTTTCTAAAGCCTTGGAAGGTGCAGCAGCAGGTGTACAAGTAATCAACACCAGTGGGCAGCCTGGAGAAAATGCTAAAATAAGAATCCGTGGTATTGGCTCTTTTAGTGCATCGTCGGCTCCTTTATACGTAGTTGATGGTATGCCTTATGATGAAGAGTCTGTTAATGCATTGAATCCTGCCGACATTGAAAGCATGTCTATATTAAAAGATGCTGCATCTGCATCTCTTTATGGTTCACGTGCGGCAAATGGTGTTGTGATGATCACTACCAAAAAGGTATGGTAGATAAATCCAAAGTAACTCTTGATGCACGCTGGGGAGTAAATACTCGTGGTGTTCCAGAATATGATATCATGAAAGATCAAAGAGAATACGTACTAACAGCTTGGAATACTTTGAAAAATCAATCTACAGGTGCAGAAGCTTCCGAAGGATTAATAGGTAGCATTGGGTACAATCCATTCATCGGTGTAGCTAATAATGCCATGGTTTCAGCAGATGGTGTAGTTAGTTCTGCGGCTCTCCGCCATAATGACGATTGGCTGATGGCCGCATTTACATAATGGTATGCGTCAGGAATATAATTTGAGTCTGCAAGGTGGTAACGCTAAGACAACTCATTTTTTATCATTGGGATATTTGAAAGATGAAGGAATTTTAAGGCATACTGACTTCGAACGTATTTCAGCACGTGCCAATATTAATCATACTGTAAATAAGTTTATTGACATCAATGGTAATTTGGCTTACGCAAGAGCGGAAAAAAATGCAGGCCAGTCACAAAATGCTAGTTTGTCTAATTACTCTAATGCCTTTATGTTCACTCAGCAAATCGCTCCTATTTATCCTGTATATGCGTATGACGAAAACGGAAATCGCATATATGACGAAGAAGGCAACACTGTTTATGATTTTGGTGATGGTACATATAGTACACGTATGGGCGGTTTCAGTAATCAAAATGTTGCAGCTAACTCTGGGTTGGATGTGCATCAGACTTTGAATGACAATTTTAATGGCCGTGGTACTATCAACATTAATATTATTGATGGTTTAAAAGCGACTGCTAACATTGGTTATGATTTAATGAATCAAATCCGTACAGACCATATGAATCAGTTATATGGGGATGCTGCTAATGTGAATGGTCGTACTTATAAATATAATCAACGTATTGAATCGTTTACAGCAAATCAACTTTTAACTTATAGTAAAGCATTTGGCCATCATAATATTGACATAATGGCTGGTCACGAATCTTATTCATATACACTGAAATATCAGTATACTCATAAATACAATTTTTATACTATTGGAAATCCTGAGTTCAACAATGCCATAACTATGAGTGATATGAATTCATATACACAAGAACATAGTATGGAAAGTTTCTTTGGTCGTGTAAACTATGATTTTGATAACAAGTATTATCTATCTGCAAGTATTCGTTCAGATGAATCTTCCAAATTCCATCCTGATCACCGGCGTGGTACTTTTTGGTCTGTCGGAGGTTCTTGGAGATTAACACAGGAAGAGTTTTTGAAAGATGTGGAATGGTTGTCTAATCTTAAACTAAAAGCAAGTTATGGAACACAAGGTAATGATGGAATTCTTGATATAAATGGTTATGTAGTCTATCAACCATATTTGAAACAATATTCTGTAACCAATAATAACGGAGATTTCTCTGTAGTCGAAACTTATCGTGGAAATAAAGATTTGACTTGGGAAAAAAGCAAAAATTTAAATATCGGTTTGGAAGCTGCTTTTCTTAATAACCGTTTGAAACTAGAAACTGAATATTTCTTGAAGAAGACTTCGGATATGTTGTACAATATGCCTTATCCCATTTCTTCTGGAATTTCTTACGTTCCAATGAACCTGTTGGATATGCAGAATAAGGGGATTGAATTTACCATTTCTGCCACCCCAATTCAAACAAAAGATTTTATATGGAATTTATCTTTTAACGGTACACACTATAGCAATAAGATTTTGAATCTTCCAGAAGACAAAAGAGAGAATGGGATTATTCATGGTACCGCTTCTTTGTTCCGCTTAATGGAAGGAGGGTCTATTTATGATCTTTATACGTATGAATATGCAGGTGTTAATCCAGAGACAGGAGCGGCACAATGGTATATGGATGAGAAAGATGCTAATGGCAAGGTGACCGGAAGGACCGTAACCGAAGACTATACTCAGGCAAGCAAATATGAATTAGGTTCTACTTTGCCCGATTTCCAAGGAGGTTTTTCAACTGATTTTGCATACAAAGGAATCGATCTTTCTATAGCTACAAACTTTCAAATTGGTGGAAAGATATATGACAGCATGTATTCTTCTTTCATGCATGCGGGAAGCAATATTGGCAGCAACTGGCATAAGGATATCTTGAATGCTTGGACTCCGGAAAACAAAAATACAAATGTGCCTATAATGGATGGTGCGCAAAATAGTAATAGCCAATCCTCACGTTTCTTGATAAATGCATCATTCTTTAACATCCGTAACATTTCATTAGGATATACTTTCCCGAAAGAATGGATGAAAGCAATATCAGCAAGCAGTGCACGTATTTACGTATCTGCCGATAATGTAGCTTTATTCTCTAAACGTAAAGGTATGGACCCCCGCCAATATGCTTATGGATATTCGGCTGCCAATTATTCTGCGATTCGTACTTTATCATTCGGCATTAATTTGAACTTTTAAAAGAATAGAATTATGAAATATACAAAATATTTAGCAATATTGGCTGCAGCGTTTATGATGGGATCTTGTAGCGATGACTTTTTGGACAAGGAACCTTCAGAAAATGCATCAGAGGACCAAATTAAAGATTTGCTTGATAAAGATCCTACAGCTATTCAAGCATACATTACAGGATATTACAAAAATATGTTTTCTCCGGAAGCACAGCAAAGTCATGATGATTTCGGGTTAAAGGCATTTGAATTGGCCACAGACTTGATGGGAGATGATATGGCGTATATGACTTCACACTTCTTCGTATATGATTATCTGCTTGACAACCGTGCTTCAAGTTATCGTCGTACTACCACTTACTGGCAAGAATTATATGCTGTAATCAGTGGTGCAAATGAAGTAATCAGCGGTCTGAAAGAACAAGCGGACAGCGGTGATGAGAGTGTTGAGAAGATGCTGGGACAAAGTTACACTATACGTGCTTACTGCTATTTTTGGTTAATAAACATGTACCAACAACCTTATGAATGGAATAAAGATAAATTAGGTATTCCTATTTATACTGAATCTGAAACCAAATTGAATCGTGTTCCTGTAGGTGAGGTCTATGAACAGATATTAAGTGATATAGATAAAGGATATAATTATTTGAAAGGAAAAGGAATATCCAAGAAAGATGAATTAAATGAATATGCAGCAGCTGCTATTTATGCAAACATTCTTTCATTTGTTAATGATTATCCCGATCAATGGAATGAAGTTGCTAAATACGCAAAATTGGCTATTGAAGGTGGCTCACTGATGAGTGAAAAAGAATTACTTTCCGGCTTTAATGACCTTTCTTTGAGCGAAGTGTTGTGGGGGGCTGATATTAATGGTGAAACGAATACATTCTACGCTTCATTCATGAGTCAAGTTGATCCTTACGGTCCGGGATATGGTGGTAATTTAGGAAATTACAAAATGATTTCCAGTGATTTGTATGAAAAAATTTCAGATAATGACATTCGTAAAAAATGGTTTGGAGTTGATTTGGGAGAAGCAAATACTCATTATAAAGTAAGACAATATGTGCAGCGCAAATTTATTGATGTAGGTTCTACCGCGCCTGGTTTTACTCCTACAGGTGATACTTTTTGCTCTGACTATATTTATTTGCGTACTGGTGAAATGTATTTTGTAGCTGCAGAAGCATTATATAGGGCAGGGAAAGAAAGTGAAGCCAAAACAATGCTGACTACGATTATGAAAACTCGTAATCCAAAATATGAAACATCCGCAACAAGTGATGCACTTTTACAAGAAATTGAACTTCAAAAGCGTATTGAAATGTGGGGTGAAGGTCGTCGTTTATTTGATATGAAACGTCGTAATGAAAGTTTGGATAGGACACATGCAATTAATCATAGTGCGATTGCTCCAAAGGAAGTCCCTGCAGGTAGTAAATTATTCATTTATCAAATCCCCGATAAAGAGTTAAATGCCAATAGTGAGATTACTGATAAAAACGAATAACTAATAATAAGTCTATAATAAAAAAGATGCCTAGATTACTAGGCATCTTTTTTATGCTTAAGGTAGAATAAAGTAGACAATAAAATCTTAATTTATTTTTTCATTTTTATAATTATTATAGTTGATTTATAGTTTGTTATAATAGACGTGATATTGTATATCTATAAGAAAACAGAATGCTAAAACTTTGATTACTAGATGCTTTTTTGTATATTTTAGTTCTGCAAAGACTTTGGTGGTTTCCTTTATCGGGATGGCTAGTCAAGAGGTTTCTATCAAACAGAATGTTAGCATCATTTTAAAATCTGATACTAAAGTGCTTGGAGAAGTGATGGTTGTTGCATATGGTACTGCAAAAAAGGAATCTTTTACAGGATCAGCATCCGTTATTAATAATAAGAAACTGGAATTACGTCCTATAAGTAATGTTACTAAAGGATTGGAAGGACAGACTACAGGTCTGTTAACAACTTCAGGCTCAGGTCAACCTGGCGAAGCTGCCAAGATCGTGATTCGCGGTTACGGTTCCATCAATGCCTCACAAGATCCTTTGTATGTAGTTGATGGAATACCTTTTAGTGGAGATATGAGTTCTATCAATCCTGCCGATATTGAAAGCATGACAGTTTTAAAAGATGCTTCAGCCGGAGCCCTTTATGGAGCCCGTGGTGCAAATGGTGTAATTATGATTACTACCAAACAAGGAAAAGAAGGCAAGACTAAGGTATCTTGGCGTTCTACGGCAGGTTGGTCTTCACGTTCCTTGAAAGCCTATGACATGGTTGACCAAAAAGAATTTGTACAGTTAACGTATGAAGGTTTACGCAATGGATATATCTTTGACAATGGATATAACTGGGAAGCTGCCGGTAGACAAGCATCAGCAGATTTAGGTGGCGTTTTAGGTGGAGAACAATATAATCCATTTAAAAATTACACATGGGGAACAATTATAGATCCTGCAACAGGTAGAGTGCAGGGTGATGCTACATCCGCATGGAATGAATCTTGGATGGATGCAATACAAAGAGACAATGCATTTCGTCATGAACACCAGTTGTCTGTTAATGGAGGTACAGAAAAGACCAAATATATGTTCTCTTTGGGATATTTAAATGAAGATGGCATCTTGATTAATACCGGTTTCCAACGTTATAATGCCCGTGCAAACATAAACACAGAAGTGAATAAATGGATGAAGACTGGATTGAATGTGTCACTTTCCAATTCTACACAAAATTTCAGTGATTACGAAGGTTCATCTAATTCAAATGTGTGGTACTCTGCACAATTTATGGCTCCGATTTACCCGGTGTATATAAAGGGAGAAGATGGTAAAGATGTATTAGATGCCGATGGAAATCGCCAACTGGACTACGGTGACGGTAGTGTACAACGCCCACAGTATAGTGATTTCAATCCCGTAGGCGGTTTGGTAGATGACAAGCTGATATAAAAACAGATGTAGCCGGTTTGCGCACATTTTTGGCATTCGGCTCAGATTCGGAAGATGCCGGATGGGCTAAAGGTATTAAGCTGACTTTAAACTTTGGTCTGGACTACCGGAACAAATCTCAAAAATCATATATGAATATGCACCATGGTAATCAGGCAGCTGCCGGCGGTTTGTTGATGAAATATAACAGAAGAACCCAATCTTATACTTTTAACCAGTTACTGACATGGGGGCGTTCTTTTAACTTTCATAACATCGATCTTTTGGTTGGTCATGAATTTTATGCATACAAATATGAATTTCTGTCTGCCGGAAAAACCAATTTAGTAGATGGTATTCTTGAATTGCGTCCGGGTACAAATCTATACAATGCAGACTCGTATTCGGAAGATTATCGTGTGGAATCCTTCTTTGGGAGATTCAATTATAACTTTAATGAAAAATATTATTTTTCAGCCTCTATCCGTACGGACGGTTCTTCACGCTTCCAAAAAGATAACCGTTGGGGTACTTTCTGGTCTGTCGGTGCCAACTGGAGAATTTCACAAGAAAAGTTTATGCAGAATTTGACTTGGATTTCTAATTTATCAGCTAAAATCAGTTATGGTGAACAAGGTAATGATAATCTGTTAAGATATGATAGTCTTGAAGGAGGATATGTACCGGATTATTATCCTTGGCAAGGACTCTATCCATTGGAATATCCGAATGCCAATCAAGTAGGAGGTCTGATCGGTGCTTTGGAAAACAAAAAACTTTCATGGGAAAAAAGCGGTAATTTAAATGTCGGTATTGAGGCAAGTATGTTTGACGGACGCTTGAATGTTAGTGCTGAATATTATAACCGCAAAACAACGGATATGTTGCTGGGATACCCTAAGGCTACTTCTAGTGGATTCTCTGAATACAATGCGAATATCGGTTCTATGCGTAATACCGGGTTTGAATTTAGTTTAGGTGGTTCCCTTATCAAAACCACTGATTTTATATGGAACTTAACTTGGATGGGCTCTACTGTAACCAATAAAGTGCTGAAACTAACTGGGGAATCTCCTGAAATTATCAAGGGAGTTTTCAGTATTAAAGAGGGAATGCCTATTAATACATATTATATGGCTAAATCTGCCGGTGTGGATCCTGCAACAGGAGCGCAGCTCTATTGGGTATATGATAAGGATGATAATGGCAACATCACTAACGAATATATCAGCAGTGACTATCAAAAAGCTGCGAACAGCAAATATTATTCCGGCAGCCGTATACCTGATTTATATGGTAGTATCAATACCGATTTCTCTTACAAGAATTTCGATTTGTCAATATTGGGTACATATTCTATAGGAGGTAAAGTTTATGATTCATTATACGCTGGTTCTATGGAAGTTATGTATGCAGGCAATACATGGAACAAACATGCTTTGAGACGTTGGCAACAACCTGGTGACATCACAGATGTACCTCGTATTCAAATTGGAGGTTCCTACACAGCTTCAGACCGTTTTTTAGTTGATGCTTCATACTTTGCTATCAAAAATATCACTTTGGGCTACACTATTCCCAAACAATGGCTAAAGAAGGCCGGGCTAGAGTCTGTCCGCATATTCGGATCGGTAGATAATCTCGCTTTATTTTCTCATTTGGACGGTATGGACCACAGTATAACTTCAAGGGCGAAACAGACTATTCTTATGCTCCCAACAAGACTTATTCAGTAGGTTTTGAAATTAATTTCTAACAATTTAAAAGAATACAGGAAAGTATGAAAAAAATATTTAAATACATATTTGCCGGGATGGCTGCAATGTCTGTGGTAGCTTGCAGTGAGGATGCTTTGGAAACCAGTCCTTCATCTTCTGTTTCTGGCAACGAATTATTAGGAACAGCAACTAATGCATTAGTATCATTGAATGGTGTATATCGAGCAATGTATACAGCAGGGGTTTCAAACAGCTCTAACACTCATCAATGTTTCGGTATCACAGCTTATAATCTGGTGGCAGATGTTATGGGTGAAGATTGCATTATGAACGGACAAGGTAGCGGCTGGTTTTGGTATGATTGCGTTTACAACGTAAAATCAAGATATACCTCTACCGGATGGCGTTCTTATGATATGTGGAATGGCTATTACACTTGGATTTCTAATGTCAATTACATTTTGGCAGAAGAGGAAACCATGTCTGGAAGTGAAACCGAAAAGAATTATGTGCTTGGACAAGCCTACGCTGTACGTGCTTACAGTTATTTTATGCTGGCACAAATGTTTTCTCGCACTTATAAAAGACATGAAAGCGAACCTTGTGTACCACTCTATACAGAACCGACTGATATTGCAACAGAAGGTAAAGGGCGCGCAACGGTTGAAGAAGTATATCAACAAATCACTTCGGATCTTGACAAAGCAATTACCATGCTGGGCAACTCAGGTAAAAGAAAACATATCAGCCATATCAATGAGGCTGTTGCCTCAGGTATAAAGGCTCGTGTCGCTTTAGTGATGGAAGACTGGCAGACCGCTTTGGATGCCGCGAATGCCGCAATAAGCAAAAGTGGGTGTAGTATCGGCACTGGAACTGCGGTAACCGGTGGAATGAATGATGCTACTGCCAATAATGTGATGTGGGCGGCCGAAATCATAGCCGACCAGTCCGGAATGTATGCAGGTTTCTTTACACACATGGATGCGGATCAAGGGAAATATGGAGCTAGTGCTCGAAAACAGATAAACAAACTGCTTTATGCAAAGCTAGGCACAAATGATGTCCGCAAAAAATGGTGGAATCCACAAGACGAGAATAATGAAAAGAATGGTTACCAACAAGAAAAATTCAAGTTTAAAGATTATGCGAAATGGACGGGTGACTATATTTTTATGCGTATTGAGGAAATGTTTTTAACCGCAGCAGAAGCATCTTGTCGTTTAAATGATGACAAAGGCGCACAACTGATGTTGAACAGTTTAATGCAAAAACGTGATGAGGATTACACTTGCAAAAAAACAGGAACGGCATTAGGTAAGCTCACCTCAGATGAAACTGGTTCTTTACTTGAAGAAATTATAATTCAACGCCGTATTGAACTTTGGGGAGAATTTGGACGTATCTATGATATACGCCGTCTGAAACAAGGGTTCAGACGTACTGCAGACATGGGCTGGCCATCCAGTGCTTTAATTGCTGGTACAGATACGGAAGATCCTGAGTCGTATGCATGGGTATTAACTATTCCTCAAACGGAATTTGATGGTAATCCGAACATGGATCCTAGCAAAGATCAGAATCCGATAGGTGATCATAAATAGTATTAATCTGTAAGCAAGTAAATTATGAAAGTAAATAAATATATAATCGGCATGTTTGTTGCCACTGCAACTTTTTTTGTATCGTGCAACACCGACAATGAAGGAGATATATACAATAGCACAACAATGGGGGTGACATTCGCCACAGGCACACAATCGGTTTCCTTTCCTTCCACAGGATATGAGGGTTTTGATGTAGAAGTCTTACGCGCGAAATCTTCGGAAGCTACTACAATTAATTTATCAGCAACATTAGTTGTCGGTGATAAAGAGCAGGAACTCCCTGCCTCCATTACCGTACCTTCCTCGGTTTCATTCGCAGCAGGGGAATTTAAGACCAATATTCATGTTACAGTTGGAGATATAACTCCTGGACAGAATTATAAAGTCAAGATATCTTTGCCGGAGGAAATGGTTACGATAGACCAGACTTCGGATAAAGTCATAACTGTTTATAGGGATTATACTTTTTCTTCATTAGGAACTGGAACATTTAAATCTGCGGCTATGGCAGAGGAAGGAGAAGATTTTGCAACTTGGGAAGTGGAAGTTCAAAAAGCAGACCAGATATCATGGTATAAAGCTATGAACTTATATGAAAAAGGATATAACATTGTCTTCAAAGTTAATGAAGCCAATGAGGTCACTGTAGAATCTCAGCCGGCATGGAAGCACGCATCCTATGGAGAAGTTTTTGTTTCAGGCAAAGGTGCTTTGGAAGACGGGGTTATTACTGTGAAGCTGTCGCATGATGTACCCAATGTTGGTGGTTTTGGTGAATTTAAAGAAATACTTTACCTACCTGCTAAATAATTTAGATTTAAGATATGAGGAAAAGATGAAACTTTCTCCTTAATTATCCAATAAATTATTACCCAAGTATACAAAATTAATGTATACTTGGGTAAATCTATATAGTAAATCGGTCTTTAGAAATTATTGATAAACATCTGTTAACTCGAATTCGATTACTATATAAATGTGCTTGTAAAGACATATATGTTAAATATTTAGTTACATATTTGGAAGGAACACAACAAACCACCATCAATCCTTATGAACTGATTGTAACTCCTGACGGGAAGTCAAATTTTGATTACACACGGAATCTTCCATCAGTTTTTTAATGTTCTTCTCAGCCAAAACTCAAAAAAACGATCATAGACCGGATGTAGCATATTATGCCGTCAAACAGTTGATATATTTCAGATATAACATTTTTATTAATGTACTTCCCGTTTTTCTGGAAATGGTGTGTAACAAATTTTGTATATTCTTTCAGTCTGATAGATTGTAAATCCAAAATCATAGTACTTTGATAAAAAAGCCGGAAGACTTATAAAAATTTCTCCCGTCATATGACATTGTGAACATAAATATATAAATGGACATTGTACAATGTTATATATAGATGCTCAAAATGGCTTTAACGTTCTTTCCCGGATATTGAGCGATAACTTGAAATTAGTCAATCGCTACTAGGCAGATTTTGTCTGCTTTTCCTAGATAGCTAAGTATTTCGTCCAAAGTAACAGACGTTTTTTGCTCTCTCCCATTTCTAAATTCCAATTTGGATTTCCTCTTTCATTATTTCATGCATTTTTTGCAAAAAATTATAATCTTATTATAATACAATCATTATAATGAGATTTATCACAATTAGACTTTTTTATCGTATAAAGTAATTTTGAGGTAGAACAAAAGTAGAAAAAAAGGTTATCATAACTTTGTTTAAAGTAATTCCCGCAGAGTAAATAAAGAGAATCGATAAATTTTAATCTTTTGATTATAAGCACTTTCTGTGTCTTGTTAGTTCTGCAAAGACTTTGGTAGTTTCCTTTATCGGAATGGCTACACAAGAAGTGGCAGTCAAAGCAAACTTGAATATTGTATTAAAGTCTGATACAGAACAGCTTGAAGAGGTAATGGTGGTGGCTTATGGTACGGCGAAAAAATCTGCATTTACAGGTTCGGCTGCCACTATAAAAAATGAAAAAATAGCGACGAGACAAACTTCAAATGTGACAAATGCTTTGGCAGGTCAAGTAGCCGGAGTGCAAACTACGAGTAATAATGGTCAGCCGGGCAAAGATGCTGAGGTGCGTATTCGTGGTATTGGATCTATATCGGCTAGTAACAAACCTTTGTATGTGGTAGACGGAGTTCCGTATGATGGTGAAATTTCTGCTATCAGCACTTCTGATATAGAATCGATGACAGTGTTGAAAGATGCTGCTTCTAACGCTCTGTATGGTGCACGTGGTGCCAATGGTGTAATTTTGATTACTACCAAGCGTGGTAAGAGTGGGGAAGCCCGTGTTACTTTTGATGCTAAATGGGGTATAAATAAACGTGGAGTACCTAATTATGAAACAATTACGGATCCGGCTACATTCTATGAATTAAACTATTCTTCTATCTATAATGCTGATTTGAAAGGATATGCGGCAGCCGGAGACTTGGCTAAAGCTAATGCGTACGCTAATCAAGCGATGCTTTCTTCTACATATTTGGGATATCAGGTGTATTCCATTCCTCAAGGACAGCAACTGATCGGTATGGATGGCAAATTGAATCCTAGTGCGACATTAGGTTATTCTGATGGTACATATTATTATATTCCGGATAATTGGTCGGATGAAATTTTTGAAAATAACCTGCGCCAAGAGTATAATTTAAGTATTAGCGGTGCGACCGAAAAAATGAATTATTATATGTCGGCCAGCTATTTGGATGATAAGGGAATTGTTCCTAACTCTGGTTTTCAACGTTATTCTGCACGTTTGAAAGCTGACTATCAAGTGAAGCCTTGGTTGAAAATGGGAGGAAATGTATCATTTACTCATTATGATAGCCGTGAACAGGATACTGAGGGTGGTACCTCAAATGCAAATATCTTTTATGCGTCAAATATTATGGGAGCTATTTATCCTATGTATGTTCGTGATGCACAGGGCAATATTATGGTAGATAATCGAGGTTTCCTTCGTTATGATTATGGAAAGCAAGGACAAGATTCGAATGGTAGCCGTAATACTATTCCTAATGCAAATCCGTTGGCAAGTTATATGTTGGATAAAATGAAATATTCTGGTGATGTGGTTAGTGGAAAATGGTCTGCTGATATTGATATATGGAATGGAATCAAGGCAAAAGTGAATATAGGTGTTGATGTAAATAATGTGCGTTCTACAAATATGGTTAACCCCTTCTACGGACAGTATTCCGAAACTAGCGGAGTCGGAGGTTTGATCAGTGTAGCTACTGAGCGTACATTTAGTGTAAATCAGCAGTATTTGTTGACATACAACAAAACATTTAATGATGTTCATAATGTGGATATTTTGGCCGGACATGAAAGTTATGACTATAAATATCAATATTTGTACGGACAACGTGAGAAATTGTACGATCCGAATGTTCCTGAATTAGGCAATGGTATTATGAACCAGAGCAATAATTCATATTCTCGTAATTATGCAACAGAAGGATGGTTGTTCCGTGCGCAATATGACTATGATGGACGGTATTTTGTTTCAGCTTCTTTCCGTCGTGATGCTTCTTCTTGCTTTCACCCGGATAATCGTTGGGGTAACTTCTGGTCTGTAGGAGCAGGATGGTTATTGAGCAAAGAGAGATTCTTGGAAAACCAGTCTTGGATTGATATGTTGAAATTTAAAATTAGCTATGGTTTGCAAGGTAATGATAACTTGATGTTCCAAGGTGGTTTGTACCGTAACTACTATCCGTATCAAGACCAGTATACATTGGCAAACAGTAATGGTGATTTTTCAACTTCTTTATATTATAAAGGTAATAAGGATATTACTTGGGAAACTTCACATAGCTTTAATACTGGATTTGATTTTGCTTTTTGGGGTGGTAAGTTAGGTGGTTCTGTTGAGTACTTCTCACGTAAAACAACTGATATGCTTTATTTCAAACCGGTAGCAGCTTCAATGGGTTATTCCCGCTATCCCGAGAATGTGGGTTCAATGGTAAACCGTGGGGTTGAATTGGATTTGTATTCCAATATAATTGAAAACAAGAACTTTTCCTGGAATATAAACTTTAATCTTACACATTTTAAGAATAAAGTCTTGGAATTATCTCCTGAACTGAATGGACAATTGATTGATGGTGGTCGGATTTATCGTGAAGACGAGTCTATGTACCAGCTTTATTTACCTAAATATGTAGGTGTGGATTCTGAGACAGGAGAGAGTCTGTGGCGCTGGTGACTCCGGATGAGAATGGTAATACAGTTACAAAATCTTATTCTGTCGCTTCTGAAAACAGATTCGCATCAGGTGATATTCTACCTAAAGTTTATGGTGGTTTTGGAACAAGTGTCACAGCCTATGGCTTTGATCTCTCTGTTTCGTTTGCATATCAGCTTGGTGGACGTATTTTGGACTATACTTACCAAGGATTAATGGACGTAGCAGCTACAGGTAGTGCTTTGCATAAAGATATGTTAAAAGCATGGACTCCTGAAAATAAAAATACGGATGTTCCTCGTATGAATATTAATGACCAATATACGAACAGATTAACAGATCGTTTCTTGACTAGTTCGGACTATTTAAGTTTGCAGAATATTACATTGGGTTATACTCTGCCAAAAAGTCTGACACGTAAAATGCAGATTGACGGTGTTCGTGTTTTCTTTGTTGCAGATAATGTGGCTTTGCTGACAGCTCGCAAAGGCTGGATCCACGTCAAGGTTATGTGGCTGCTGACAATGTGTATTCACCTATCCGCACAATTTCCGGAGGTATATCTTTAAATTTCTAATTTAGCAACCTATTTTGTAAGAATATGAAATTGTCAAATAAATATATAGCATTTGCAAGTGTCGCTTTATTAATGGCATCTTGCGATTTGGATAAATTCCCTGAAGGAGATTACATATCTGAAGAACAGAAAGAAGATATAATCAATGGCAGACCTAATTTGATAACTGCTGAAGTGAATGCTATGGCAGCCAAATTAAATACTTTTGGTACGATTTCAGATGATGCCACTACTTATCATAATGATTATGGTATTCCTGCGGTATCTATGATATTGGAATCAGGAGGGCAGGACTTGGTTGCATTGGTTAATGGATATAATTGGTTTAATACATCTCAGAATTATAGTGACAGAGTATACGATAGTTCAAGCGATGAATTGATTTGGAAAACGTTCTATAATCACTTGAAAGCTGCAAACAATGTACTGAAATTGATAGCGGCAGATACGGAAGATTCTTCTTTGAAGGTTTATCGTGGGCAAGCTTTAGCTGCTCGTGCTTATGACTATCTGAACTTGGTTCAAATCTATCAGTTTACTTATGCAGGTCATGAAAATAGTCTGGCAGTACCTATTGTTACAGAAACAATGACTGATGAAGATATGCAGAATAATCCGCGTGCAACTGTACAGCAGGTGTATGACCAAATTATGAGTGACCTGAATACGGCTGCTGATTTATTGGCCGGGTATGATAATGGCTCAAACAAAGATCAGATTGATGAGACGGTAGTTTACGGATTGCGTGCTCGTGCTAATCTGTTAATGCAAAAATGGGCGGATGCAGCTAAAGATGCAGAACGTGCCATCGCTGGCGGTACACCTCAGACTTTAGCTCAGGTGTCTACTCCTACCTTTAATTCGGCATCGGCAAGTTCATGGTTATGGGGAGTGATGATTACGCCTGATAATGATGTTGTCCAGACTGGTATTATCAACTGGCCTTCGCACTTGTGTTCTTTTACCGGAAACGGTTATACTTCAGGAGTGCCCGATGGATATAGAAAGGTGAACTCTGCATTATATGATTTAATACCCGAAACAGATATTCGTAAACAATGGTTTTTGTCTCCGGATAATAAATCTTCATTGATTGATAATGAACAGATTGAGGGTACTTCCATCGTTGAATATTTTGGTTTGACTCCGTATGTAAATACAAAGTTCGGAGCTTATCAAAGTATATTTGGTAACACAACCAATGCATCAGACTGGCCTTTGATGCGTGTTGAAGAAATGTATCTGATAAAAGCTGAGGCAGAAGCCATGGGTGGTAATTTGAGTGGCGGAAAGAGTACATTGGAAAATTTTGTACGAACATATCGGGACCCTTCCTTTACAAGTAAAGCTAATTCGGCACAGGATTTTCAGGATGAGGTTTGGTTGCAGCGTCGTATGGAGCTTTGGGGAGAAGGTTTCTCACTGTTCGATATCCTGCGCTTGAAAAAGCCGGTGATTCGTAAGAATACGAATTATGACCCGTCTGTACAATATAATTCAGCTGCAGAAGCACAAATCCTGATCTACCGGATTCCGCAATGTGAAATGGAAACCAATTCCGGAATCAGTGATACTGATAACAATCCGGCGGCTCCACAACCACAACTATAGGGAATAACTGTAATAAAAAGAGGATGACGTTCAACGTTCATCCTCTTTTTTTGTTATATTTGTCGCGAACTTATTTAGATTGATAGATAAATGAAAGAATTTGTAATTTCTGAAGCACAGGTTGAAACTGCCATTTTAGTTGGTTTGATTACTCAGACACAAGATGAGCGTAAGACCAAGGAGTATTTGGATGAGTTGGAGTTCTTGGCCGAAACGGCTGGGGCAACAGTGGTGAAAAGGTTTACTCAGAAACTGCCTGCTGCCAATTCCGTGACTTATGTCGGTAAAGGAAAGCTGGAAGAAATCAAGGAATATATCATCAGGAAGAGGAAAATGAGCGTGAAGTCGGAATGGTGATTTTTGATGATGAACTTTCTGCTAAACAGATACGTAATATAGAAGCTGAACTGAAAGTGAAGATCTTGGATCGTACTTTGCTGATTCTGGATATTTTTGCCATGCGGGCTCAAACAGCAAATGCTAAAACACAAGTGGAATTGGCCCAATACAAGTATATGTTGCCTCGTCTGCAACGTTTATGGACTCACTTGGAACGTCAGGGAGGTGGATCTGGTGCCGGTGGAGGTAAAGGCTCTGTGGGATTACGTGGTCCGGGTGAAACTCAGTTGGAAATGGACCGTCGTATTATTTTGAATCGTATGTCATTGTTGAAAGAGCGGTTGGCTGAAATTGATAAACAGAAGTCCACTCAACGTAAAAACCGCGGACGTATGATACGTGTAGCTTTGGTAGGGTATACTAATGTGGGAAAATCTACTTTAATGAATTTGCTTTCAAAAAGCGAGGTCTTTGCTGAAAATAAACTTTTTGCAACATTGGACACCACAGTACGCAAAGTGATTATTGAGAATCTGCCATTTCTGCTTACAGATACCGTAGGATTTATCCGTAAATTACCAACGGATTTGGTTGATTCCTTTAAATCAACTTTGGACGAAGTACGTGAAGCGGATCTGCTGATTCATGTGGTGGATATTTCTCATCCGGATTTTGAGGAACAAATTTCTGTGGTTGATAAAACGATTGCTGATTTGGAGGCAGGTGGAAAGCCTACCATGATTGTTTTTAACAAGGTAGATGCTTATACCTATGTAGAGAAAGCAGAGGATGATTTGACTCCTAAAACCAGGGAAAATATTACATTGGAAGAACTGATGAAGACATGGATGGCGAAATTGAATGATAATTGTATCTTCATTTCTGCTAGAGAGAAAATAAATATGGATGAATTGAAGACTATTATATATAATAAGGTACGCGAGCTACACGTACAGAAGTATCCTTATAACGATTTTCTTTATCAAACCTATGATGAAGAATAAATACATATAGAAAATGAAAACTTATCGTTCACTTACACAAGAAGAAATACAACAATTAAAGAGAGATCATGCACTGCGGTTGATTGGGCTGAAATTGAAGTAGTAGAGAACTTTAAGACGGACTATATTTGTCATACCCGTTTTTCTGGAAGGGTCAGATTGGGAGTTTTTGAAGACGAGTTTATGTTGGCGGGTGGCATGCGTAAACATTCCGGATTGTATCATGCGACTTTGCATAATGTAACGGTGGGCGATAATTGTTGTATTGAGAATATAAAAACTATATAGCAACTATATAATTGGGGATTATGCATTTATAGAGAATGTAGATATTATTCTGGTAGATGGCTGGAGCAAGTTTGGAAATGGCGTTGAAGTAGCTGTATTGAATGAAACGGGTGGACGTGAAGTGCCTATTCATGATCGTCTGTCAGCGCATCAGGCCTATATTTTGGCATTGTATCGTCATCGTCCTGAATTGATTTGTCGGATGAAAGCCATTATTGACCAGTATGCTGAAGAGAATGCTTCGGATACAGGTACTATTGGCCAGCATGTTACTATTGTTGATGCGGGATATATAAAGAATGTACGAATAGGTGATTATTGTAAGATAGAAGGGGCGGGACGATTGAAAAACGGCAGCTTGAACAGTAATGAGCAGGCGCCTATTCATATCGGCTATGGAGTGGTATGCGATGATTTTATTATATCAAGCGGTTCTAATGTGGAAGATGGAACTATGTTGACCCGTTGCTTTATCAGCCAGGCATGTCATTTGGGACATAACTATTCTGCATCTGATTCTTTGTTTTTTAGTAATTGTCAAGAAGAGAACGGTGAGGCATGTGCCATTTTTGCCGGACCCTTTACGGTGACTCATCATAAGTCTACTTTGCTGATTGCCGGAATGTTCTCTTTTATGAATGCGGGTTCCGGCTCTAATCAAAGCAACCATATGTATAAGTTAGGTCCGATTCATCAGGGAGCTATGGAGCGTGGGGCGAAGACTACTTCCGATTCTTATATTTTATGGCCCGCACGTGTAGGTGCATTTTCTTTGGTTATGGGGCGTCATGTGAACCATGCCGATACTTCTAATCTGCCTTTTTCTTATCTGATAGAGCAGCAAAATACCACTTATTTGGTGCCGGGGGTAAATTTGCGGAGTGTAGGTACGATTCGAGATGCTCAAAAGTGGCCTAAACGTGACAAACGTAAAGATCCGAACCGTTTGGATCAAATTAATTATAACCTGTTGAGTCCTTATACTATTCAGAAAATGATGAAAGGGCGTAGTATTCTGAAGGAATTACGTAAAGTATCCGGAGAAACCTCAGAAACTTACTCTTACCAAAGTGCGAAAATTAAGAATTCTTCTTTAAATAATGGCATTCGTTTTTATGAAACGGCTATTCATAAATTTTTGGGTAATTCATTAATCAAGCGTTTGGAAGAAGTTCGTTTTAACAGTGATGAGGAAATCCGTGCCCGGTTGATTCCTGATACAGAGATAGGGACAGGAGGATGGGTGGATATTTCCGGATTGATCGCTCCTAAAAGTGAGATAGAGAAGTTGATGGCAGATATAGAATCTGGAATTCTGACTAATGTGGATCAGATTCATGACCGTTTTGTTGAGATGCATCGTAATTATTATACATACGAGTGGACATGGGCGTACGAGAAGATGCTTGAGTTTTATAATCTGCGTTCCGATGAAATAACGGCAAAGGATGTTATTGCTATCGTGAAGAAGTGGCAGGAGGCTGTTGTCGGATTGGATAAAATGGTCTATGCCGATGCGAAAAAGGAATTTTCTTTGTCTGCTATGACGGGGTTCGGTGCAGATGGATCACGTGAAGAAATGGAGCAGGATTTTGAACAAGTGCGTGGGGTATTTGAAAGTAATCCGTTTGTGACAGCGGTGTTGCAGCATATTGAAGCGAAAACAGCGTTAGGTAACGAGTTGATAGAACGGATTGCTTCTATATGATATTTTTGATGAGAGTATTCAAACTAAGATGAACATTCGGAAAAGTTACAGATGGTAGTTATATATAAAAGAGCCGTATGAACGCTGGAGTAGTTATACGGCTCTTGCTATTGGATGACATTTGAGCTTGGACACTCCCTTTTTTATTTTTTTACCACAGGTAGTATAACTCTGCTTGCAGCTCCTTGCTGATGATAAATTTTGATTTTTTGTTTCATCACAAAATCTTCTACCGTACAATGATAGGTATCAATAAATTTTTGTGGATTGCGGTCAATAATGGGGAACCAAGAGCTTTGAATTTGAATCATCAGTCTGTGTCCCGGTAGGAATGTGTGTGCCACATCATACAGTGTGTAATTAACCGGAGTTATTTCTTCCGGTTTGAAAGGCAGGGGATTGTCGAATCCCTTACGGAAGCGTCCTCTGAACAATTCGCCACGAATCATCAGCTGGTACCCACTCATTGGATAGTCACTCTTTAAATAATTGCGTTGCAGTTTTGGAATTATTCAAATTTTTCAGGATATACATTCAATTACTTTCAACCATAAATCAGCGTCAGTACTACTAATGGCAGTCATTAATTCCACTTCTATAGGGCCGGCCAGTGTCAATGTATCACATAGCGGCTCCGTCATGAAAGTAATGACATCGGGACGTGAAGTGGCAAAGCGTTGGTCATCTACCATGAATTCTTTTGTCCGGTAAGTGGTAGGGTTTGCCGTATAGGGTACCGGACGTGACATATCTGAAATATATTCTGAATAAGACTCTTGTTCTGCCGGTGCTTGTGTGGATACTGATCCGTTTTTATGTATATAATAAGGTATGCCAGTAGTTTTTTGTACAGGCCATTCGTCGTATGTTTTCCATTCGTTTTCACCTGTATGGAATATATTTACTTTATGTTTGGGCTTTTCTCCCTTTCCTTCCAGGAAATATCGGAAAAAAGGATATTCTATATTGTCCATGTAATAAGCCGAAGTGCTTTTGCCGAAATACAGATTACCGAAACCTTGGAACCCGCGTACTGTCCAGGCTCCATGCCACCAAGGACCGAATGTCAGATATAAATCTGTATCCGGTGATTGCTCTTTGATGGCTTTATAAAGATTCCAAGCTCCGTAACAGTCTTCGGAGTCATACAGTCCACCTACCACCAATATGGCGGGCTTCAAGTTATAACAGGAGGTACGTGCGTCGCGCTCTTTCCAGAAATCATCGAAATCAGGGTGGTTTTTGATATCATTCCACAATGTCTGTGTAGTATCACGTACCAAGTCGTCCACGTTCTTAAAGGTACCGAGTGTCAGAAAATCTGTGTAAACATCATTCTTTACAATTTGGTTCATCACTCCTTTCCCTATGTGGCGTCCTTCCAGTCTGGGAAGGAAATTAGTGGTTTGCAGCAGGGTGAAGGCTCCGTTGTGATGACGGTCATCTCCACGGAACCAGTCGGTGACGGGAGCTTGCGGAGAAACAGCTTTCAAAGCCGGATGATTGGAGGAAGCTGTCATAGTGGCATAGAAACCATCATAACTGATTCCCCATGTTCCTACATTTCCGTTATTATATGTGTTGTGAATCAACCATTCTATGGTATCGTATGTGTCCGTAGCTTCGTCTATATTCTTTTTATCTTTCTTACCCTTTTTGTTTTTGTTGAGAGGGCGTACTTGGATAAATATCCCTTCACTCTTATGCCGTCCACGTACATCTTGGAAGACGATAATATATCGGTGCTCTATATAGTTTTTCAGATTAGTCCTGAAATGACGGTCAAATCCTTCTCCGTATGGGGAACAAGAGTAAGGGCTGCGGTGCATCAGGATAGGATGCTGCCTGCTGTTGTCTTTCGGTTCGTAGACAGCGGTGTAAAGCTTGATTCCGTCACGCATGGGAATCATGACTTCTCGTTTCGTGTAGATTTCCTTCAGTTTGAGTTCGATACTGTCCGGTTGGTTTTTTGCTTGGGTTTGTGTCCATCCTCGAGGGATGAGAAAGCATAACAGTAATGAAGTAATAAATAATAATTTGCCTAATTTTTTCATGTATAATGCGATGTTATTTTAATGAGTTGGCAAAGGTAAGGACATTCCTTGAAAGTTTTCACGCTAATTAAGGAAAAATTTCGATAATAGTTACTACCTTTGTCACACTAATAACTTTTAACTAAAAATAAGTATCAATATGGCAACACCTCCGTTCCACTATCAGCACATGTTCCCGTTGGGACCTGATAAAACCGAGTATTATTTGCTGACTAAAGATTATGTGTCAGTAAGTGAGTTTGAAGGAAAACCTATCTTGAAAATTGAAAAAGAAGGTCTGACTGCTATGGCTAACGCTGCTTTCCGTGATGTTTCTTTTTTGCTTCGCCGTTCACACAATGAACAGGTTGCTAAGATTCTGAGTGATCCCGAAGCCAGTGATAACGATAAATATGTAGCATTGACTTTCTTGCGTAATGCAGAAGTTTCAGCTAAAGGTAAATTACCTCTTTGTCAAGATACGGGTACTGCTATTATCCATGGTGAGAAAGGTCAGCAGGTATGGACCGGTTATTGTGATGAAGAAGCCCTTTCCTTGGGAGTTTATAAGACTTATACGGAAGAAAATCTTCGTTATTCTCAGAATGCTCCTTTGACTATGTACGATGAGGTGAACACCAAATGCAACCTGCCTGCACAAATTGATTTGGAAGCTACTGAGGGTATGGAATACAAGTTCCTTTGTGTGACTAAAGGGGGTGGTTCGGCGAACAAAACCTATTTATATCAGGAAACGAAAGCTGTATTGAATCCGGCTACATTGGTTCCTTTCCTCGTTGAGAAAATGAAGACTTTGGGTACGGCCGCTTGTCCCCCTTATCATATTGCATTTGTAATCGGTGGTACATCAGCAGAGAAGAACTTGCTGACTGTTAAGTTAGCTTCCACTCACTATTACGACGAGCTGCCTACTACCGGTAATGAATACGGGCGTGCTTTCCGCGATGTGGAACTGGAAAAACAAGTATTGGAAGAAGCTTATAAGATTGGTTTGGGTGCACAGTTCGGCGGTAAGTATATGGCTCACGATGTCCGCATCATCCGCTTGCCCCGTCACGGTGCTTCTTGTCCTATCGGTCTGGGTGTTTCCTGTTCTGCTGACCGTAATATAAAATGTAAGATCAATAAAGACGGTATCTGGATTGAAAAGATGGATGATAAACCGGGTGAACTGATTCCGGCAGCACTTCGTGAAGCAGGTGAAGGAGATGTGGTTAAGATTGACCTGAACCAACCTATGGCGGATATTCTGAAAGAATTGACCAAATATCCGGTAGCTACCCGTCTGTCATTGAACGGAACTATTATTGTAGGTCGCGATATTGCTCATGCTAAATTGAAAGAACGTTTGGATCGTGGCGAAGATTTGCCGCAGTATATCAAAGATCATCCTATCTATTACGCCGGTCCGGCAAAAACTCCGGAAGGTATGGCTTGTGGTTCTATGGGGCCCACTACGGCAGGACGTATGGATCCGTATGTGGATTTGTTCCAGTCACATGGTGGTAGCATGATAATGTTGGCAAAAGGTAATCGTAGCCAGCAGGTAACGGATGCTTGTAAGAAGTATGGCGGTTTCTATCTGGGCTCTATTGGTGGTCCGGCTGCTATCCTTGCTCAGAATAATATCAAGAGCATTGAGTGTGTGGAATATCCGGAATTGGGTATGGAAGCTATTTGGAAAATAGAAGTGGAAGATTTTCCGGCATTCATTTTAGTGGACGATAAAGGTAATGACTTCTTCAAGCAGTTGAAGCCGCGTTGCCTTGGAAATTGTAAATAATTAATTATTTCGTAATAATACTAATACAGCCTTCCTCCCTTTAAAGGAGAGGGGGCTGTTCTGTTTTTTATTTAATTGGTGTTATCCGTTACCTTAATAATATGATGAAAAAACTACGATTGTTGTTTGTGCTGTTATGGGTGACAAGCAACTTATTTTCTTCTCCTGTTACAGGATTATTAGAGCGCATCGACAAAGGAGCTTCCTCCAAATTTATTATCGAACGTCAGAAATCGGGGACCGATTTTTTTGAACTCGATCAGAAAGGTGATAAAGTAATTATCCGGGGTAATGATTATGTAAATATTGCTACCGGATTGAATTGGTATTTGAAATATTATGCAGGCATACATCTTTCTTGGAATGGAATGACTGCAAAACTGCCTGCTGTTTTGCCCCCTGTGACTAAAAAGGAACGGCATGAAACGGATCTGCCCTATCGTTATGATCTGAATTATTGTACTTTCTCTTACTCCATGGCTTTTTGGGACTGGGAGCGTTGGGAAAAGGAGATAGATTGGATGGCGCTTCATGGTATCAATCTTTCCCTGGCATTGACAGGGACTGAGTCGGTTTGGAGAAATGTACTTCTAAAACTAGGATATACTAAGGATGAAATTAATGAGTTTGTAGCCGGACCGGGTTTTACAGCTTGGTGGTTGATGAATAATCTGGAAGGGTGGGGAGGACCTAATCCTGAAAGCTGGTACATCCGCCAGGAGAAACTTCAGAAGAAGATCGTAAAAAGAATGCGTGAATATGGCATCGAACCTGTGTTGCCGGGATATTGCGGCATGGTTCCCCATAATGCAAAGGAGAAATTAGGATTGAATGTTGCTGATCCCGGATTTTGGTGCAGCTATCATCGTCCTGCCTTTTTACAGCCGGAGGATGAACGCTTTGAAGAAATCTCTGCTTTGTATTATAAAGAACTGACAAAACTGTATGGAAAAACTGGTTTTTACGCTATTGATCCGTTTCATGAAGGGGGAAGTACTCAAGGAGTAAATTTGGATGCAGCCGGTAAAGCCATCATGAAAGCCATGAAAAAAACAAATCCGGATGCTGTGTGGGTGGCTCAGGCATGGCAAGACAACCCTCGTACTTCGATGATAGAACATTTGGAAGCAGGAGATTTATTAGTCTTGGATTTGCACAGCGAATGCCGTCCGCAATGGGGGGATCCGGCATCAGAATGGTGTCGCAAAGGGGGATATGGACAACATGGGTGGGTGTATTGTATGCTTTTGAATTTTGGTGGTAATATAGGATTGCATGGTAAAATGGACGCGCTAATTAATGGTTTTTATGATGTGAAAACAGATAACCATGCCGGAAAGACGTTGTGTGGAGTAGGGATGACTCCAGAAGGTATTGAGAACAACCCGGTTATGTATGAGCTGGTGATGGAGTTGCCATGGCGTGAGCATCGGTTTACTCGTGATGAGTGGTTGAAAGGATATGTATATGCTCGTTATGGGGTAGAGGATGAGGCTTTGCAACAAGCTTGGGATTTACTAGGTAACGGTATTTATAATAGTCCCAAGGAGAAGATACAACAGGGAACGCATGAGTCTGTATTCTGTGCTCGTCCGGGGTTGGATGTATATCAGGTATCCAGTTGGTCGGAGATGAAAGAATACTATAATCCGCAGGATGTGATAGAGGCTGCCCGACTGATGGTTTCTGTGGCTGATAAATATCAGGGTAATAATAATTTTGAGTTCGATTTGGTGGATGTGCTACGGCAGGCATTGGCAGAAAAGGGGCGTTTGATGCAAAAAGTGGTAACGGCTGCGTTCCGGGCAGGAGACAAGCAAGTATTTGAGTTGGCTTCACAGCATTTTCTGCATCTTATTCTATTGCAAGACCACTTGCTGGGTACCCGGAAAGAATTCAAGGTTGGAACTTGGATTGAAGCGGCACGTTCAGCAGGACAGACCCAGGAAGAAAAAGCATTATACGAATGGAATGCACGTGTTCAGATTACTACATGGGGAAATCGTGTAGCGGCAGATCAAGGCGGACTTCGTGATTATGCTCATAAAGAATGGAATGGCATTTTGAAAGATTTTTATTTTATGAGATGGAAGGCTTATTTTGATTATTTAGCTTGTGTCCTGGATGGAAAGCAACCGGAGGAACTTGATTTTTATACCTTGGAAGAAGCATGGACTAAAGAAACAGGATTCTATTCCTCAATTCCTGAAGGAAATACTGTGGTAGTAGCTAAAAACATTTTTGAAGAAGTTTTTTAAATGTTCTTTCTACTATGGATAACTTAAGACTTTCATAGGTTATAAGGCTTGATTATGGGTTCAGAACTGATGGGTATGAAATTATGATAACTTTATTCACGGTAGGGGTGATTGAATTTACCCTTACAGTGAATGAAAGTTATGGAAGCAGATAGCGTGTAGAAAACGCTTACTTCTTCTTTTCGGATGTCTGTTTCCAGATACGTACCATATAGAATGCACAATGTGTGAACGCAAAGACGAACGAAATAGCGAGCAATGTCTTGTCTTCCTCCCAGCCTACAGTCTGTTGATGCCATAATCCTGTAATAACTGAAAGTACAGACAGGGCGATTCCTGCCATATTCAATATGGTGAGTCCTTTGCGTCGTTTTACATTATGCTCTAGCTTGCTGTGTTTTACTCCGTAGCAGGCATAAACATCCAGACCTATCAGCATCCATAATACCAATCGGATCCAAGTATCAGCCGGAAGAAACAACATCATACAAAGGCAGGTAAGGATGCCTAGAATCGGTACCGTGGGAACAAAAGGAGTTTTAAAGGCACGATGTACGTCAGGCATACTTTTGCGCACGATCAATACTGCCGCGCAAACCAATGTGAAGGCGAATAAGGTACCTATACTGGTCATTTCTCCGGCTACACGTGCCGGAACAAATGCTGCCAGCCCTCCTACAATGGCCATGAATAACAAATTACTGTGTGCCGGTGTCCGGTATTTCTCGTGAATCTTTGAAAAGAAAGGAGGCAACAGTCCGTCGCGGCTCATACTTAGAAATACACGGCTTTGTCCTAGCAAAGTTACCATAATAACCGAGCAGTAACCAAACAGGATAGCCAGTACGATGGCCCGGTTCAACCACGGATAATCCGGATGAATTACTCCTGTGGCATCTGCATGTCCCATGTGGTCAATCGCTACGGCAACAGGTGCGATACCTTGTTGTCCTGCAAAGTCAGAATAATGGGCAACTCCCGTCATTACGTAAGCAAATACCATATAAAGAATGGTGCAAATCAGCAGGGAACCTAGAATGCCGACGGGCATATCCCGCTTCGGATTTTTTGTTTCCTGAGCGGCTGTACTTACGGCGTCAAAACCAAGAAAGGCGAAAAATACAATCGCTGCTCCACGCAATACGCCCGAGAATCCGAACTCGCCTAAAGTACCTGTATTGGCAGGGATATAAGGAACATAATTCTCTGCATTAATGTATTTCCATCCTAATACAACGAAAATAAGAATCACTGCCACCTTCAGGAATACAATGAAGCCGTTAAAAATAGAACTTCCTTCTGTTCCACGAATCAGAAAAATACTCATCAGCACTACAATCAGTGCGGCCGGTATATTCACAATACCTCCGTCCCAGGGGCAAGCAGCAAATGCATGGGGTATATTGATCCCCACTCCTTCCAAAAAAACAACGAGATATCTGCTCCAACTGATACTGACGGTAGTAGCGGCAACAGTATATTCCAATACTAGATCCCAGCCGATAATCCATGCTATAAGTTCGCCCATTGTAGCATATGAGTATGTATAAGCACTACCTGCTACAGGTATCATGGAAGCAAATTCAGCATAGCATAAACCGGCAAAACAACAACCGATTGCCGCTATGGCAAAAGATAAAGTAATGGCAGGACCTGTGTATCCTGCGGCCACTGTTCCGGTGATGGAAAATAATCCGGCACCGATGATAACACCTACTCCTAATGCGATTAAGCTCCATGGTCCCAAGACTCTTTTCAGGGTCTTGTTTCCAGACTCATAGGCTTCGGCTTGTAATGCAGCAAAAGGTTTCTTGATAAATAATCCCATATCTTTTTACAACGTACTTAGTGATAATTGTGTGCAAAGGTACGGATAACTGCTATGAATTACAAGCTATAAGTAAAGGCTATAACGATTATTCAAGATATTTCGTTATTCTTCCACTTAGTTGGAGCAGGGAAATTTCACAGACTTTGGTGTTATATTCAGCAGATAAAATACGTTCTTCCGCATCAAGCAGACTCTTTTGGGCTTCACGCATCTCGATACCGGAGAGATCTCCCAGCAGATAACGTTCTTTGGCTATTTCATGGTTTTCACGGGCGGCAACCAGATTTTGGCGTTCCAAATTTAATAAACGTAAATTATTGCGATAGGCTTGCCACAGATTGCTTAAATCTGCTTTCAAACCCAATTCCAGTTGTTCTCTTTCCAGTTGCGAGTTACGTATTTGCAGGCTGGCATTGCGCTTTTCACGGCGACGGTTACCATCCCATAGGTTAATGCCTACGGTAATTCCTCCGTTTAGTCCCCAATTGCTTCTCCGGCTGGTGGCGTTTGTTTCATATTTGTTGAATGTATAGCCATAACCGGCGTTCAATTTCACATAGGGATAATTACGGGATAGAACCTGACGGTAATCCAATTGGGCAATTGTTGTATTTTGATCAGCTTTCAGCAGGTTGGCATTCGTCTTAAGGGTGGATTCCCATAATTCATCATAATTCAGCGCGTCATTCACTGTTATGATAGAGTCATTGACACGTAGCGGCCGGTTGACTTCCTGTACAGCCATTAACTCGTTCAGGTTGATACGTGAGGTAACCACCAGTTCTTGTTGTTTCATATATTGTGCACTGTCTGCATTGAAGTCCACTTTGGCTTGTTGATAATCCAGCCGGGAAAAATTACCGATATGGTATCGTTCTTCTACAATGCGCAGGCGTTCTTTGGATAAAGACACAGCGTAAAGGAAGTTCTTCAGACGGATTTCCTGTTGTACATAATTATAGTATTCGGCAGTGAGTCCCGCTATGAAATCTTCAAGGGTGATACGCGTGTTGGTTTCTCCCTGGTGTTCCAATTCCTTAAGTTTTTTGTAGGTGGTGCTGATATTGAATCCGTCGAACAGAGTCCAGTTTACATCCAGCCCGGCCTTTAAGGTTTGGTCGTAGATGTTTCGTTCACTGGCTGTAGTGCCTGTACTTCTGCTTTTGGTATCCGTATTGTCCAACGTTCCTGTATATCCGGCAGACAAATCAACAGTTGGCAGATAACCGGCATTTGCTAATGTGGCATTGTTATGGCTGATTTGTTCTTCATTACGGGTGATACGTATGGAATAATTGTTTGCAAGCCCTTCCTCCAGACATTTTTTCAGCGTATAAGGATATTGCGCATAGGTGGAAGCCACCCATGCGGTGCAGATACATAAAGTTATAATGATTCGTTTCATACAATTTCTGTTTTAACGTTTCGGTTGGTAGATATATAACTATAAATAGCCGGTACGATATACATGGTCAGGAAAGTAGATACTAACATTCCTCCCACAACAGCCGTACCCATGGCGATACGTTGATTGGCGCCTTCTCCTGTTGCGAATGCCAGTGGAATCAAACCTAATACGGTAGAGGCACTTGTCATGAGAATAGGGCGCAAGCGTTGCAAAGCGGCATCCCGGATGGCCTGCATCTTGTTTTCTCCGCCCTCCTGCTTCTGATTGGCGAATTCCACAATCAAAATACCATTCTTTGCCACTAGACCTATCAACATGATAATGCCGATTTGGCTGAATATGTTCATCGTGATACCTCCGGCATACATGAAAATCAGTGCTCCTGCAATGGCTAGCGGAACGGTAAGCATGATAATGAAAGGATCCTTGAAACTTTCGAACTGTGCTGCCAGAATAAGATAGATAAGTATCAATGCCAGAATGAAAGCAAACATCAGGCTGGATGAACTTTCCCGATAGTCTTTGGAGTCTCCCGACAAGGCGGTACGGAAGGTTTCGTCCAAAGTCTGGGCGGCGATTTTATCCATTTCTTCCAAACCTTGTCCGATGGTCTTTCCATCTGCTAGTCCGGCAGATACGGTAGCGGAAATAAAACGGTTGTAGTGGTATAATTTAGGAGGAGCTACGGATTCTACAAATTCTACCAGATTGTCCAATTGAATCATTTCCCCTTTGTCGCTTCGTATGTAAATAGATTTGATATTGGCCGGTGTATTACGTTGTTGGCGGTTTATCTGGCCCAAAATCTCATATTGTTTTCCATTCATATAAAAATAGCCCATACGTTGTCCGCTGAGACCGTATTGCAGTGTTTCGGCTATATCACGCACAGTGCTCCCATTGTGCCTGCCTTATCACGGTTAATATTCACTCTCATTTCTGGGCTGCTGAACTTCAGGTCCACGTCCGCCATCTGGAAAGTAGGGTTATCATATACTTTGCTTAAAAATCCGGTAATACTTTCTCCAGTTTTTCTATACTGACAGCTTGTAGTACATATTGTACGGGCATACTTCCTCTCCGCCCGCCGAAAGAAGACTGTTGTTGCACAAAGGCACGTGCTTTCGTTTTATTGCGGATGGCCTGTGAAATACGTTCGGCAACTTCCATCTGGGTATAATCACGATCTTTGATATCTTTCAATGTGATACGTATATTTCCACTGCCACTGGAAACGCGTGCGGTTACTGATTCTGCATCGGGTATAATAGAATCTACCAGATTGTTGATATCTTCCGTATAATCACGGATGTATTCATAGCTGGCTCCTTCAGCTGCACGTGTATTGATACTTATTTGCGAACGGTCCTCCATAGGAGCCATTTCAGCGGGTATTTGGCCCCAAAGTACTCCGATGGCTATCAACATAATCACTGTAACAGGTATTGCCCATATGCGTCTTTTAAGAAAAGCATTCAGTGAACGGGCATATATGCGGTTCATACCTTCAAAGAAAGGCTCTGTCTTTTGGTAGAACCATCCCTGTTTTTCCCGTTTAATCAATAACTTGGTTGCCAGCATAGGGGTGAACGTTAATGCGGCAAAGGAAGAAATGATGACCGAACCTGCCACAACGAAACTGAACTCACGGAATAAACGTCCGCTGGTTCCTTCCATAAATACGATGGGCAAGAACACTGCCACCAGGGTGATAGTGGTGGAGATAACAGCGAAGAAAATTTCTTTTGCCCCTTCTATTCCTGCTTCGAACGGACGCATACCTCGTTCTATGCGGATATAGATATTCTCTGTCATAACGATGGCGTCATCCACTACCAAACCTACAGACAATACCACCGCCAGCATGGTCAGCACATTGATGGAGAAACCTGCTATGTACATCACAAAGAAAGCTCCGATCAATGAAACCGGAATAACGATGCAGGGAATCAGTGTCACGCGCCAATCGCGCAAGAACAGGAAAATGATGATGATAACCAGTACGAACGCTTCATACACCGTACTTTTTACTTCATCAATAGAAGCGCGGATAAACTTAGTGTTATCAAAGCCATAGCTGTATTTCACATCGTCGGGCAAATCCTTCTTCATCTGCTCCATACGTTGGTATACGGCATCGGCGATTTCGATATGGTTGGCACCGGGTTGTGGAATGACAACGACACCTACCATCGGCACTCCGTTCATTTTCATATAACTCTTGATATCTGCCGGACCTAGTTCGGCGTAACCGATATCGCTGAAACGGACAACTCTTCCGCCTACTTCTTTTAATATGATGTTATTGAATTCTTTAGCGGTGTGCATTTGTCCCATGGTGCGTAAGGTCAATTCTACGGTATTACCTTCAATGCTGCCCGAGGGGAGTTCTATATTTTCATTGGTTATCGCGTTCTTTACATCTACCGGAGTAATGCCATACCCTGCCATCTTGGTGGGGTCGAGCCATAAGCGCATGGAGTAACGTTTTTCTCCCCAAATAGATACGCTGCTTACATCCGAAATGGTTTGCAGTTGTTCTTTTACGGTCAAGTCTGCTATTTCACTCAGTTCCAACAGAGAGCGGCTGTCACTTTGGATAGCTACCATCAGGATAGGCGTTGCATCGGCATCAGCTTTGGATACAGTAGGAGGGTCACAGTCGCGTGGCAGGTAACGTTGTGCGCGGGACACTTTGTCACGTACGTCATTGGCGGCAGTTTCCAAATCGACGGATAATTCAAATTCCACTGTGATACGGCATTGTCCTTGTTGGCTGACACTGGACAAAGAACGGATTCCCGGAATACCGTTGATGTTTTGTTCCAAAGGCTCGGTTATCTGATTCTCGATTACATCGGCATTGGCACCCGAGTAACTACAGGTAACAGAGATGATCGGATTATCTACCGAAGGATATTCGCGGACTCCCAATGTATTGTAACCGATCAGTCCGAAAAGTAATATGATGATGGTAAGCACGGTGGCAAGCACAGGCCTACGGATACTAAGTTCGGAAATATTCATAAAAGTATTTTTTAGTTGTTAGTTAATGGCCTGAAGTTCCACAGGCATTCCCTTACGTAATTGCAGTGTACCCGATGTCAGGATGGTATCACCCACAGACAATCCTCGTACAATCTGTACTTCGGCTTCGGTACGGAGTCCTATAATAACATCTACAGGGTCTGCAACTCCGCTACGATAAACAAATACTTTATTTTTACCCATTTCGGGGACAATAGCTTCGGATGGAATCGCTATCGCGTCTTCTATTTCTTTTTGTTTTAATTGAATATCTGCATATCTGCCTGCCAGCAGTTCGCCGTTGCGGTTGGGGTAGATGGCACGGATGTTCAATGAATGGGTTTCCATATCTATACTGGATTCGGTTGCATAAACCTGTGCATGATAGGTATCCAGTTTTCCTTCTACTTTGAACTCCAGATTAGTCCCTTTTTTTATTTCCCGGGCATAACGTTCCGGTACAGCGAACTCTACTTTCAATGGGGTCACTTTGGTCAGTTTGGCTACTACAGTGGTAGGGGAGGCGTATGCTCCTGTACTGACCTGTCTCAATCCGATGATACCGTCGAATGGTGCGCGGAGTTCGGTCATGTCAATATTGGCCTTGATATTTTCGATATCGGCGTTAAGGGTGGCAAGTTCGGTTTTTACCTGTTCGTATGCTTCTTTACTGACTGCATCTCGTTTTAACAGAGCGTTTTGACGGAACACACGGTCTTCGGCTAAAGGTATTTGTGCTTCCAGACGTTTTAATTGAGCCTGTAACTGCCGGTCGTTTACTTTGGCAAGTAATTCTCCTCGTTTTACCAATGTGCCTTCTGTGAAAAAAATATCGGTGATCTTTCCGGAGGTTTCAAAAGACAAACTCACTTCTTCGTCAGGAACCAGGCGTCCGGTAACCAATATTTCATCTGTCAGCAAGTGTGGTTTTATGACTTGTGCATTGACTTTCAATGTACGTTGCTTGTTTTCTTTAGGTAACGCGTCGGCGGCTGTCAGTTCTTCATTTTCGTGAGGGGTAAATTGATAGATGCCTAGTCCGGCCAAGCCGGCTCCGATTAATATAATGATGCCCCATTTGATTCGTTTGTTCATGTGCCTTTCTATATGGGTTTAATAAATACGTTAATGTAAGGTTAGATAAAAAAACGTGGCGCTCAGTTTAAACGCCACGTTCTTTTTTTAATATTTTTTTTCGTTTGCCAGCTTCCACATCGCAAGGAAAGAGGCTTTGGTTATATCGACTATCTTCAGCCAATTAATTTTCTGTGTTTCATCTCCCGGAAGGTGATAATCGGGATGGGCATCAGTGTGATACCATATAATAGGTATTCCCAGTTTGGCGAACGTGCCGTTGTCGCTGCCTCCCACCGGATTGTCCCAAGCCCGGTAGTCAGGGGATAGCTGCAAGCGGTAATCTTCAATATCTTTTTTCAGCCAGTCACCGAAGGCTGATGGGCTGCGGTATAGAAGTAAACGAAATAATCGGGCTGGTCCTCCCGGTTGTTACGTCCTATCATGTCATAGTTCAAATAGCCTTTTACCTTCTTAATATCCGGATAGTTCATGGCGAAATAACGGGATCCCAGCAATCCCTTTTCCTCACCATCCAAAAGGCGAAGATAACGGTACGTTCCGGTTGCTCACCGGTAGCAAGAAAGGCACGGGCTACCTGTAATACGGCTTGAACGCCTGATGCATTATCATCTGCACCGTTATAAATCTGATCTCCTTCCAGCATAGGATCGTAGCCTATGTGGTCGTAATGTGCGCCGATAATGACAATTTCATTTGGATTCTTTCCTTCTATTTTACCTAAGATATTACGTAATGCCAATTTTTGATGTACCACTTTTTTCAGTTCCGCAATAGAATCGGGATGTACTTGCCAGCGTTTTCCTTTCACTTGCCGTTCAGCATGATATACATCAAAGGGTTGTATATAATCTCCGGCTAGCAGTGGTTTTATTCCCATCTGTTTCAGGCAGGAAATGATATAATTGCCTGCAATGCGTCCACCTTTCCATCCGGCTTCGCGTCCTTCCAGTTCGTCACAGGCCAGAAAGCGATATGTGCTTCGGCTGTGGCACGGTTGATAGTTTCTACTCCTTTTTTTTCAGGAGTCACTTTTTTAGGAGAAGCGGCATTCAGCCCGGTGGTGCATAATGCAAACAGTGCAATAGCTAAGAGGTGTTTTTTCATAAAGTTGTGGTTTTTAGTAAGCGGCGCGATACTTGCCTTCTTCCTTGTCTTCCAACATGTTCAGGTAAGAAATATAGCGTGACTCGCTGATTAGATGTTTCTCCACTGCATCGCGTACGGCGCATCCGGCTCGTGCCTGTGGGTGCAGTTTCCATACTTGCATTGAGCGGAATATTCAAATATTTCTTTAAAGTAATGTCCTACTTCCTCTTCTTCCATATCAAATGTTCCGAAACCTTTGATACCCGGAGTGTCGATGATGTATCCACCACCGTCTACTGGGAACATTTCGGAAAAGGTTGTGGTATGCATTCCTTTGTTATGGTAATCGGAAATTTCACCTGTTTTCAAGGTTTGTTCAGGCAAAATAGCATTGATTAATGTTGATTTCCCTACTCCTGAGTTGCCTGAAAGCAAAGTGACCTTTCCTTTCAGGTCTTTTTTCACTTCGTCTGTACCTATGTTGTTCAGTGCGGAAACTTTGAAGCAAGGGTAACCGATGTATGTGTACAGGTTTATCAGAGCATCCATATAGCGTGTATCATCCTCATTATACCTGTCTATCTTATTGAATATCAGTTTGACGGGTACACGGTATGCTTCTGCAGTGGCTAGAAAACGGTCAATGAATATAGTTGAGGTTTCGGGATAATTAATTGTAACAATCAGCATACATTGATCCAGATTGGCCGCCAGTATGTGCGATTGTTTGGAAAGGTTAGAGCGCGCCGGATGATATAGTTCTTGCGGTCTTCTATCTCACTGATGAAGGCGGTTCCTTCATTGTTGATAATGATTTGTACATAATCTCCTACAGCAATGGGATTGGTACTCCGAATACCTTTTAAACGGAAATTTCCTTTGATCTTGCATTCGATGGTACGTCCGTCTTCTGTTTTGACAAGATACCAGCTGCCTGTGTTTTTTATTACTAGTCCTTTCATAAATTAAAATGAAGGATGAAAAATGAAGAAAGAGGGATTGGACCGCACGGACAAGAGCAAGGCTGTGCAGGACAATTCTTCCTTCTTCATTATTATTGCTTCATTATTTTAAGTTCTTCATTAAACCGTCATAATTTCTTTATCTTTCTCTGCCAGAAGTTCTTCAATCTTCGCGATATATTTATCGTGTACTTTCTGAAGTTTGGCTTCCGCATTCTTTTGCTCGTCTTCGGGCATACCCTCTTTAACAGCTTTTTTCAGTGTATCTATAGCGTCACGGCGTGCGTTGCGTATACTTACTTTTGCGGTTTCGCCTTCGCCTTTACATTGTTTGGCCAGTTGCTTGCGGCGTTCCTCTGTCAATGGCGGAATACCCAAACGGATGATTTCACCGTTGTTTTCGGGAGTGATGCCCAGATCAGAGTCCATGATAGCTTTTTCGATGATACGGAACATACTTTTGTCCCATGGCTTGATGGCGATACTGCGTGCATCGGGAGTAGTCACGGCAGCTACATTACTGATGGGAACCATGCTTCCATAAGAGTCAACACGAATGCCATCCAGCAACCGGGTACTGGCTTTTCCTGCACGAATGTGCGCTAAGGCCTCTTCCAAATACATAACGGCCATGTCCATTTTCTCTTGTGCGTCGTTGATGCAAGTTTTTGCGTCTATCATACTGTTCTGTTATTTAAGTTGTTTATTGATTCGTTTTAAGTGAAACAAAAGTAATTTATTTTTTGATTATCTGCAATAAAAGGGGGATGATTTTATATTTCTAACGGCTCTTTACTTTATCATCACCAGTTTAAGTTGTTGAGGCTTTATTAAAAATAGGTGAAAAGTTTTTGTGTCTTATCGGATAACAGGATTGAAATGATGAACACCTTAAGCTTTTCTTCCCTGTATACTAAGTCTTTTTTATTGCATGATTAAGCTTTTTCATACGGCAACCTATTACAGACTCCGATAATGGACTGTATAAACTATTGTAGTGGACTGTAGGGTCTGCTGTAATAGACTGTACGGTCCACTGACGGAGTCTGTAGTAGGTTGCCGTATGAAAGGCCTTAGCTGTGCGGAAGAAAGCCTTAGTCTACGGGGAGAATACTTTTGTAATCAGGTATAACGACGAGACAGACAAAGACATCAACAGAATTAGGGTAAATTTGGTTGGTAAGCATTATCTTTGCATTAAAAAAGATGATAACTTTATATTTAGCCCGTCACGGGCAGACAGAAGAGAATATGACCCGTATTTTCCAAGGACATATGCCGGGCACGCTGACTGTTGAAGGAATAGCACAGGCTGAAGCGCTGCGTGATACTTTGCGGGACATCTCTTTGGACGCAGTGGTCAGTAGTGATTTGAAGCGGTGTGTGGATACGGCCCGTATCGCGGTGGAAGGTCGGAACCTGCCTTGGGAGAAAATGGTTTTGTTGCGTGAAATCGATTGGGGGAGCTGGACGGGGCTTGCCATTAAAGAAGTTGATTTGCGACATTTTCCGGCAGATGTGGAAACGGAGGCGATGCTGTATGAGCGTGCGGGGCGTTTTGTGGACTACTTGAAAGAGCGATATGATGGAAAACAGGTGTTGGCTGTCGGACATGGACTGATAAACAGGGCGATACAGGCACACATTCAAGGAGTAACTTTGGAACATTTGCGTAGTGTGCCAAAGATGAATAATGCGGAACTACGCCGGTTCAAGTTAACGTAATTCCGCATTGAATAACACGTGGTTATTGCAAAGTGATTCCCATTATTCCTATCACTACATCATTGGACAGGGTTTCCAGGGTCAGCCCTTTTAGTTCCTTGGAATGATCCAAAGGAATATCGAGCAATATGCCTGCACCACCTTCTATCTCACGTCCATATACACCAGTGATGTTGAGTTCTTTACCCAGGTCACGGCTTACTTTACCGCTTTTCAAGTGCAGACGGTACGGCCGGGGAGCAGGTACTTGGAACGCTTTGCCGTCCACATAGAGGTCTTGTTCTATGGGACACCAGTTGTCCGGATTGATCAACTCCGTTGCTTGGGAAGTTCCGTCTGCATAGTGTATGCGGATTATTCCATTGGCAATGTGGCATTGCATGTGGTTGGTACTTCCCGCCATCAGCAGATAAGCATGTGAAGCTGTACCAGATAGTGAGATGGTGGAACTGTCCGGGTAATTATCCCATAGGGAGGTGAAAAGAATGTTGTTCCCTTTTTCTTTCAGACGGAAAGGGATGCCTAAAGACGTTTGGAAAGTATCATGATGTACAAGGCTGCGTAATCCCGAGTCGTCTATGGTAGCGCTCAGCAGCGGATGACACCATTCTCCTATTCCTTGTGTGGGAAGTTGCAAAGTAGTGTATGGAGACCGGGGAGACAGGTATTCATTTTGATAAATATCGGTGACAGAAGCATTCAGTTGTCTGTCAAAATCAATCATCCGGCATTTTTCGGGACGGATATCTGCAAAGTCTGTATAGGAAGGGGCTTTCTGGGTGTTCTCTATATAGATATTAACAGGTTGCCACCAATCCATTTCTCCTTGATGAGTGTAAACAAAGAAAGTGTGGTGTCCCGGTTCACCTTTTAGCTGTGCGTTGAAAGCGGTGGCTTCCACTGTGTGTTTTGCTAAAACGCTCTGAGGATCATATACTTGGGAGATGGATGCTCCCGAAGGTATTTGCAAAGCCAACTTCCCGTTTGAAGCGATGACTAGTTCTTGGACTGCCAATGTATGAAGTGATGCTCCTTCCCATTCGATGGTAATGGTGGTTGAAGATGTTCCTTCCGCCTGGATTGAAAGAAGAGGATAGCCATGGGCCGATTCGATGGATTGCCATGTGGCAGGAACACCATTCACTTTTACTGAACGGATCTTCTCTTTTCTGGCATTGATTTGCAATACCGGATGGAGAGGAGTCTGGAACCGTTGTGTGATATGATAGGTGTCCGTATCTTCTTTTCGGGTAAAGCGATAGCTTATATCGGGAGTACTGACGGAAGCCTTGTCCCAGTCGTCCGGAAAGCCCGGCCGGAGGATGATTTGCTGGTTCAGGGCATCCGGCAGGATACCGAACAGTCCTTGGATCAGTACTCGTGAAGCGACCCCGATGGGATCGCCGAAATCCCGGTAGCATTCTCCGCGTGCGGCATCATAGAAGCTGATCTGGCCGAAGTTGCCCGGACTGTCTCCTAGATACATGCCGTCTAGAACAGAGCTTTTCAAAAGTTTGTATCCGGCCTCGGCACGTCCGGCCTGGAAGTATGACAATGCGGTATGCATGACTTCGGCAAAGGCGATATTATTGACACTCCATGAGTAGGGTAGCCAGTTGGTGGTGGCGATAGTGGCATATCCATTCTCTTTTAATCCATGGGCTGTGACGGGAATATGAGGAATGGCTGTGTCTATATAACGGGTAGCCTGATAGGCTTGGAACGGGTTAGCTGTCTCGCTGTCTATAGCATGATAAATGGTCCATACAGCGGCACTTTCGTGTACTCGCTTGTGTCCCATAAAATCTTGATATTCCGCCCAATGTCCTTTACCGGGAAGCCATAGCCTCTCGTTCATGGTTTTCAGAATCTTTTCGGCTTCGTTGCGGTAAGGAGTGGGATCTTCGCCTATCTTTTCAGCCAATTGGGCCGCTGTCTTGTTGGCACGGTAGTTATAAGCCGATGAATGGGTGACTCCTCCGCTATTGTAATAAAGGGCGTCACTGGCCCAAATGCAGGCGTATGCGTCATACAGCCCGTCGTTATCTGGGTCGTAGTTCAGCTTTTCCCATGCGAGGTGACGGGTGATGACAGGCCACATTTGGCGGACATAATCCAAGTCCCCCGTCCATTTGAAATGCCATAACAATTCGTCTATGTAACAAAGGTTCATGTCGTAGTGGTGCATCTGATTATTGCGATGCGGATTACGGCAGATGTATCCGTTACTGTATTGGGGGTACCCCATTTCTTGACGGAACGTGCCAGATGCAGGGCGGAATCTTGTGCCGGATGGGGGAGGGTGTTGGGCACTTCGGTGACCTGACTTGCCGCGTATGCGTTGAAATGGGTCCGGGCACGGTCATGCCATCCCAAAACATCGCCGGTATAAGCGGCTCGCCAACCACTGAGTGGCATCCGCCATCCTATGGCACCGTGTAACCATACTTCGCCGTCCCAGATTCCATCAGCTGCCATGGCCAGAGTGCCTCCTAAGGTGTTGAAATAAGGGTCGGGTGTTTCAATGCGGATGCGTGAGGCTGTTTCGGAGCGGGCAGCTTCTGCTTTTTTAAACAGGGTTTCGCCTTCGGCAGTTGTCAGTGTACGTAGTTCCTGGTTTTCCAATAGAATATAAAGTGTTCCATCTATCTGTGCCGGGCAGGATTGTAACTGTTGAGGCTGGAGAGGAGCTTCGAAACTGTCGGCAGGGTCGGCTCCCATATCTCCGTTACGGTTTAGCTTGGAATTACGTATCTCTGAAATGGATGCCAGTAGAATGGGATTGGATCCCTTGAAATTCCGGGCGTTGAATTGCCAGATGGCCCCTTCTTTATCGGGAAGTGCCAATGTGGCAATAGATAAGTTTCCACCTTCGAAGGATGGGTGGAATAAATTGTAGCTGCGGCGTCCCGCTGTATAACGGGACTCGCAGTGTTCGGTAGAATCAAGGGCTACCGTTCCTCCGGAGGTCTGCAGTTTAAAGCAGATGTGTTTCGGGTTCTTCTTGGTATAAGCAGCGAATACGGGCCGGTCGCTTGTCTCCAGCCGGAATGCTGTGTGGCTGCCGTATAAGGCACGGGTAAAGCGATTCTTACCGTTGATGCAGACAAAATCGTCTCCGTCAGGGGTATATTGCAGGCTTCGGGTGGCATTCGGCGATGCTCGTTGTACGAAGTGGATTCTATGAAATCGCCTATCTTTTGTGGCTGCTTGGTTTGTCCTGCGCCGGAAACGCTACCGATGCCCAACAGGCATAGAAGTAAATATGTCGTTTTCATGATGATAACTACTAACTCCTGTTCTTACGGTAATGGCTGTAATCCTTCCCAGCGTACATTCCATTTGCCATCTTTCGGAAATCCGGGATTGTTCCCTTCCGATCCATCCCATCCGGCGCACATCATAGCGACTGTGGTCAGTAATCCACCGTTGCCGGGCAGGTAAATACGCAGACGCCCGTCCTGGTAATTGTGACCGTTTACCAGATAGGTGTTGGTACGTTTGTCCATCAATAATGCGCTGACTGCCTTCTCAGGCTCACCCATTCGGGCGGCATTCATGGCTGTCATCGGATAATCCCAGCCCCAGGTCTTGTCCCAGTTCCAGTTATCCCAAATCCAGTGCAGGGTGTTTTTCATATATCCGGCATGAATCAGCTGATTCATGGGCAGGATGCCGACAGCGCCCAGCACTGCCATGTGATCTGAGGTAAAACGGATATCTTTATAGGTATCCACCGCGGTCTCGGCTGCCAGATACAGCTGTTCGTCGTTGTATGCCAGCGGAGATAATTTCTCTATCAGTACATCCCATTCGGGTACACGTTCCATCCCTGTACGTTCACGCCATGTTTGGGCAACTTGCATGGCGAAATGCCAGTACGAAAGCTCAAAAGGCGGATTGACAGTTTCGGCAGCGCGCAACGTTTCCTGTGCGGGGATAGCACCTTTCAAGACATAACGGTCGTGCTCTTCCTCGTATGTGGCGAATGAATACATGAATTCGGCGGTTTCCTGTATCAGGTTATTGTATTTTTTTAGCAGTTCTTCCGATGGATTAGCCCGATAGAGCAATTCTGCCAGGTAGATGAGATGAGGCTGTTGCCAGATCAGGAAGCTGCCTACTTTAGAGGGGGCTTCAAGACCGCTGGGATCAGTCATTTTCATCCATCGTATGCCTTTGAAACCTTGTCTTTCCGCTATCTGGCGGGCTATGGGTTCCACGGTTTCATACCAGGATAAAGTGCGGTCCAACAATTCGGGATGTCCCCATAAGGCGAATTGTGCCTGATGCCACCAGATCATTCCAAATGGAATTTCCCGAACCAGGAGTTGTAAGTTAGTCCGGTTTCCTGTGGCGGGGTTGAGCCTGCGCATTGGATAGCGAGCAGATATTGGCTTAATACGACCCGGCGTTCCAATTCTTTGGCCCGGACATCAGTACATTGTGAGAAGTCGGCAACAGCTCCCTGTGTCCAGTAATTTTTCCAGTGTCCGGAAGAGACTTGTTGTACTTCTGTAAAAGTCAGAATGGGAGAAGCGGATACTTGTGGTGTGAATTGGCAGGTGAATGTAAATATACTGTCCGTTGGCGTGAGTACGAAATAGTTTGCACTTTTCTCACTTAGCTTCGCAGGGCCTTCCCAACTGATTGTTACATAATAGGTGGTTGCGTCGAGTGTTCTTTTTAACACGGCCGATTGTGCGTCTTCACTGACCAGGGTCGTGCTATGCTTATCATTCGCCTCCCAATTACAAGCATCGTCACAGTGACCGCCCGTGGGATAGGGGAAGTGAAACTTGATGCCGGCAGGTTGTCGGGCCGATAGGCGTGCGGCAATCATATCACGCTCCGGATGGCAGACTGTCTGAATGTAGTAGGGAGTTTCTTTGAGAGTGAACCGGCTGTTGATAATACCGTTCCACATATCCAGTGATTGCTGTATGTTTTGCACATCCGAGGGACGTACTTCATTTCCTAATTCGAGTCCGATGATACCCAGATGCAGGCGGTGTGGGTTTACACGATACCAGTCGGATGCTTCCTTTGCTCTGCCGGGTTCTTTGGGTTGGGTGGCATATAGCTCTTTGTGCCCGTGGCCGAAGTCATACTCCACCAAGCTTCCTCCGGTTTATAGTTTTCGGGATTTCCGAAGCTGTGCCATCCCCATTGGCTTTGTGTACCCAGTGGAACTCCGTTTTTATAGACTTCGGGAAAAGTCTGCAATCCTGTAGCATCTACCGTATAGGCAAATTCTCCGTTCCCTACCGACAGGAGGATAATGAATCCATGGCAGTCACTTCCGGATTATTGCGTGTTACCAGTGCATGGCGGTCTATGGCTTTCTCTTTGGGAGAGGTGCAAGCAGCCAATGCAAACATTGTCAGAGCATAAATGGTGTGTTTCATTGTATATAGCTAATTTAAAAAGATGGATAATTCTGTTGTTTATGCGATATGATTCTATTTGCCAAGCTGTAGGCAACCCATGATGAAAGGACCGGTAGCTTTGGCATCGTTGTCACGCATTTTTTCGCCAATGTAATATTCAAAGCTTCCGTCGCGGTAAGGAGTGCCGCCTAGTCCGCCTACTTGGCAGCAACGGGTCAGCGTCAGAGTTCCGTCGGGGTTCTCGAGAAGCAATGTTTGCTTTAATCCGTTGAAGGCTTTTTCCGCGATGGTCCGGTATTGGGCATCTATATATCCTTTGTTCACCGCTTTGGCATAAGCATACATACATTGGGTGGTTACGGATGCTTCGGGAAAATTACCTTCACGCTCGGGCTGGTCTATTACCTGATACCATAGACCGTCTCTTTGATAGTTGGGCAGCTTTCTGCCAAACCTTGAATCCAACTGATAAGCGAGGCACGTCCGGGGTGGTTGTCGGGAATATAGTCCAGTACATCTACCATGGCCATGAACCACCAGCCTATACTGCGTCCCCAAAAATTAGGTGAAGTACCGTCTTGCAGATTTGCCCAACGTTGGGATTTGCTCTCGTCCCAGGCATGATGATATAATCCGGTTTCCGGTGAATAGGTATGTTTGTGGCAAAGTGTGAATTGTTTTACCGCCTCATCAATCAGATCAGGACGGTTGAATTCCGCTCCATAGCGGGCTAGGAAAGGGGAAGCCATATAAAGTCCGTCCAGCCACATCTGATGTTGATAGATCAATTTATGCCAGAAGCCACCTTCCAGCGTACGTGGTTGTCTTTTGAGTTGTTCTACCAGTAAGTCCATAGCTGCTTTGTATTTTTCTTTGCCTGTTTCTTTATAGAGGTCAAACAGAACTTTTCCTGAATTGATGTAATCTAGGTTGTAAGTTGACATATCATAGAGGTGGATTTCTCCTTTTTCGTTAATCAAACTATCCGCCCATTCCTCAACATAAGTAAAGTAACGTTTGTCACCGGTATTTTTCCACATATCCAGCATGGCGCAACAGCCTACTCCTTGTGAATACCCGAAAAAGAGCCGTTTGCCATGATCTAGCTGATAGGCTTTGGGAAAGCGGAGCATCTCAGAGTCGGCAAAGCGCTGGGCATATGAATCGGAAGATATACCGGGAAGGGGTGTGGGGACTGTAGGGAGAGGGGCTATGCATACTTCTCCACTGTACGGAATTGCTTTTTAGCTTGGAGAGACATGGGTGCCATGCAGGCGGCCAATAAATAGATGTAACAGTAATTTTTCATGGTATTTCCTGTCGTTTTTATAGTCTTTGAATGATTTACATTTTTTGCTGATGTAAAAATAGGCTAATTAACGCTATAAGTCCATGAATAATTGTTCATTTAGATGGAAAATCTATCGGTTGAGTCTCTTTTTTAAGGAATATGTGTCAATAAAGAACGAATTTGTGGAAAAAATAGTAAGACAGAGAAAAACTGTTCACCCATTTGTCATTTAGAAGGAAATAAGGAATGACAAATGGATGAACTTGATGAGAATATCAGTTGTGTACCAGTGTTCCTATATTTTCACCGGTCATTACTTTTTTCAGGTTACCTACTGTGTCCATGTCGAAAACGATAATGGGTAGGTTGTTTTCCTTGCACATGCAGGTTGCTGTAAGATCCATTACTTTCAAACCGCGCTTTAATACCTCATCGTAGGTGATATCGTCAAATTTCGTAGCAGTGGGGTCCTTTTCAGGATCAGCTGTATAAATGCCGTCCACGCGTGTTCCTTTCAGCATCACATCGGCTTCTATCTCGATACCACGTAGGGAAGACCCGGTATCGGTAGTAAAAAACGGATTGCCTGTTCCGGCAGACATAATTACAACTTCTCCGTTTTCCATCGCTTCAATCGCTTTCCATTTGTTGTAAAACTCACCGATGGGTTCCATGCGGATAGCTGTCAATACACGTGCCTTGACTCCGGCTGCTCCCAATGCGGAACTCAATCCCAAGCTGTTGATAACGGTTGCCAACATTCCCATTTGGTCACCTTTTACACGGTCAAAACCTTTAGAAGCTCCACTCAGCCCACGGAAGATATTTCCACCACCGATTACAATACCTATTTGTACGCCAAGGTCGTGTATCTCCTTGATTTGTTGCGCATATTCACCCAGACGCTTTTCGTCTATACCATATTGCTTTTCGCCCATCAGGCTTTCGCCGCTCAGCTTTAGTAGAATTCTTTTAAATCTTGCCATATTGGTTTGTTTTTTAGTTTTTTGCAAAGATAAAAATATTAATCTTTTTTACTTGTTTTATATCCTAAAATATTTCTTCCCATAACTCCTTGCATTACTCCGCGAAGTAGAAGATAGGTAATGAATGCCATCCATAAAGCGTGATTGCCCATTGCTCCCCGGAAACCGTAGTAAATAAGAAAGAAACTGACAGAAGCTGCTATCATGGCTTTCAGCATCAGATGGGTGGCTGTCGCACCGATGAATATTCCATCGAACAAAAAAGCAGAGAAGCCTGCCAAAGGAATGGCAAGTACCCAATAAAAATAACTTTCGGAAGCATGAATGACAGTTGTTTCGTTAGTCAGTAATCCGAGAAAGGATTGTCCTCCTATACTATATAATAAGGTGAAACTAAGTGATAATCCTAGTCCCCAGCCGAATAGTTGGCGAACCGTCGTGTGGAGTGCTTTCTGATTATTGGCTCCGATATATCTTCCTGTCAATGCTTCTCCGGCGTATGCGAAGCCGTCCATAATGTAGGAGAATAAAGTGAATAATTGCATAAGTAATGTATTGACCGCCAACACCACTTCTCCTTGTGCCGCACCTGCCGAGGTGAAAAAGACAGTAACCGCCACCAGGCAGATGGTACGGAAAAAGATATCCCTGTTTACTTGGAAGAAACGGTACATGGCCTGTTTGTCAAAGAAGGAATGCCATTCTATGCGTTTCCGCAGGGTGCTGTAGTAGCGTAACCACAACAAATATGCCATGACTAGCCCGGCATATTGTGCAGTTAATGTTCCGATAGCGACACCTTCTATTTTCATTCCTAATCCATATACTAGAAGAAGACTGACCGCAATGTTCACTATATTTTGTGTGATGGCTATATACATGGGGAAACGGGAATTTTGCATACCGATATACCAGCCGGCAAAACTGTAAAGCCCTAATACAGCCGGTGCTCCCCAAGTACAGATACGGAAATAGAGACCGGCCAGATGTTCTACTTCTTCAGTCGTTTGGATAAAGGTGAATGCAATTCTTTCTATAGGATATTGCAAGGCTAGCAAAGTAAATGCAATGAATAATCCTACTCCGACGGAACGGAGTAGTAACCGGGTGACTTCATTCAGGTCGTGCCTGCCGTATGCTTGTGAAGTCATGCCGCTGGTTCCCATACGCAGAAAACTGAAAATCCAGTAGATGATGTTGAAAAGCATTCCGCCTACAGCTATTGCTCCGATGTAGGCGGCAGAGCCCAAATGACCTACAATAGTAACATCAATCAAACCCAACAGAGGAACTGTAATGTTTGAAACGATAGAAGGGATGGCAATTTGAAGTATTTTTTTGTTTCCGTTATTAAGTTGAATCATGAGTGTAGATTGATAGATGGATACAAAGGTACTCTCTTTCTCATAAATAACCAATGAAAATTTAAATTTGAACTGAAATTTGTTGTTGTTTAAGATGATATATCATTGGATTATAGATATATTTGCGGTTATTAAAATGATCAAAACAGGAGAATTATGAAAGAGAATTTTCAAATCCATATTTGGTTGGGCTTATTGTTATGTCTGTTAGGTATGTCATGTTCGGATGATACTCCGGCTAAAGGAAATGAACCGGGAAATGGCAACACGGAGTTGGAAGTCAATGAGTGGATAGAGAGTGTCATGCGCAGTGATTATTTGTGGAATAACGACATTCCTGCTCAAGATAAATTGGATTTCTCTGCTGATCCCCAAACATTTTTTAGCTCTATGCTCAGTTTGAAAGATGGAAAGACGAGAAACGGAAAGCATCTTTATTATTATTCTTATATGGAGAAGAATAAAGATTATAAAGCACGTACCAGCATTGATGCGGATGATACTTATGGTATGGAGTTTACTTTATTTAATGTTGTAAACGATAGTAATCAACCTTTAGGATATTATTATGCCCGTATCCTGTATGTTCTTCCTAATAGTCCGGCATCAAGTGCAGGTTTGGAAAGAGGGGATTGGATCGTGGGTGTTAAAGGGAAAAATAATATTAATTCCGATAATTATGGAATCTTATTAAATGGGGATAGGACTCAATGGCTCGTCAAACGTGGCGATACAGAGGTCAGAACTATTGATATAGAAGCTTCCCGGGCCGTGGAGGACAATCCCTTATTCTATCACAATGTATATACTCGGGGAGATAAAAAGATAGGGTATTTGGTTTATAATCATTTTACTCCCGGACCGAATGGGTATTCGGATCGTACCTATGATGAGGAAATGAAGAAGATATTTGCCGGATTTCAGGCACAAGGTGTGAACGAATTTGTGTTGGACTTGCGATATAATGGAGGTGGATATGAGAATTCTGCTAATATGCTTGCAGGACTCCTCATACCAGAAGCTTCTCGAAAAAAAGTATTTGCTGTTTTCTCTGACAATAAAGGACAATCCTATTCTAATGATTTTTGTGTGGAGACGAAAGGAACGGCAGGTTACTTGAAACTTAATTCCAATCGAATTTATATATTGACAAGCCAAAGTACGGCTTCTTCTTCGGAAGTCGTTATTAACAGCCTCAACCCATTTATGGATGTTATCCTTATTGGCGAATTGACAGAAGGAAAAAATGTAGGAATGGAGATGCAGAAAAATGATAAATATGAATGGATGTATTGGCCTATTACATTGAGAGTGACTAATGCGGTGAATTATGACTACAGTGCCGGTTTTAAACCGGATATAGAATGGAACGAGTATGATTTGACTCAAAATCCGACGGACGCTTTATTACCATTGGGTGATCCGGATGAATTCATGCTGGGTAAAGCCATCTCCTTGATTACAGGAGTAAAACGATCAGCCAGAGGCATGAATACGTTATCTAAATCGATTATGAGGGGGGAATCTGTGTATCAATCGACAGAACGTCATGCCACTGGAGGAATGTTGATGGTTCCTGAAGGGAAGGACAACTAAAGGATATATTTAACTTCTTTGAAGGTATATTTTCTAAGAGAACCGTTTTTATCTTTCAGAATCAAATGTCCGTCGGGTTCCACACGGATCAGTTTGGCAGTAAACTCTCCTTTTGCATCGCAATAGGGGTGATAACCTTCCTTGCGATATTGTGCTTTCAGGTAGTATTCCTGAATTTTGGTGATGATATCAGTTTCTCTGTTTTCTATCCGGGAATAGAGGTTTATGATATGTTCCAATACGCTGTTTAAAACTTCCATTCTGTCTGTTTCCTTTTGAGTAATTTGTCTTAATGAAACAGGGTTGGGGGCGGATGAATGAAATTCTTCCTGGTTAATATTGATTCCTATTCCAACAATGCTTTGTGAAATTTGGCTTCCTGTTAAATCATTTTCAATCAATATGCCGACTATTTTTTTGTCTTTCCAATAGATATCATTGGGCCATTTTATTTGCAGGCAATCTGCATGGACGTAATGGGCCAATGCGGTACGAATGGCAGAAGCTACCGCCATAGATAAAATGAACTGACTGGCGGGGGCGATTGTTTGGGGATAAAATACAGTGCTGAATGTCAGATTCTTGCCATATTCTGATTCCCATGAATTCCCACGCTGCCCTTTTCCGGCGGTTTGATATTCTGCCATAAGCGTGGTGAATTCCTTGATTTCTTTTTCCTGACAAAGTTCTGCAAGTCGGTCGTTTGTAGAGGTTACAGTTTCTTCTTTTAAGATTTTGCTTAACCAGTTAGGGGATTTTATCATATTCTTTTTTAAGTTTACGGGTGAATTTTTTGATAACCTCTTCGTATGAGTGGTCTATCAGTAATAAAATCAGTTTGTCGTCAATGTCACCTTGTAATGATACTTGGTTCCAATATTTCTTATTGAAGTGATAGGCTCCTTCAATGCCGGAATGATGTTCTCTTAATTCCAAGGCATATTCGGTTTACATTTTAAAGATAGCCATTCCGGGTTGTCCAATCCGATGCAGGCATACATTTTCCCCATGACTTTGAATACTAAGGTGACATTATCAAAAGGAAATTCTTCTGTTGTTCCTTTCTTTCTGATACAGTAATCGCGTATTGTTTCTATGTCCATATATAATGTATATATTTCTACCAAATCGGAGGATAAAAGGCTTCTTCAATATGCTCTATAGTGAAAGGAGCCTTTTCGCCCACTAAGGTGATGATATCAAAACGTACAGGTAAATCTACTGAGAACTTACGCAAGTATACATCAGTTGAAGCTATGATTCTGCGAATTTTCTTATCTGTTACTGCATCTTCCGGATTACCGAATCTAGTATTCTTGCGGGTCTTTACCTCTATAACAATTAGTTCGTTTCGATATTCGGCGACAATATCCAGTTCTTTTTTCCCGCAATGCCAATTCCGGTGGCGGATGGAATATCCTTTATCTATGAGATATGCAGCGGCCTCTTCTTCTCCCTCCTTGCCAAATTCGTTGTGTTCTGCCATTCTGTTTCTTTTGCGCAAAATACTCTTTTTATGCTTTGTATTTACAGAAGTAAAGCTAATTTTGCAGAGAATATGGCAAACAACGTAAAAAAGAGGGTAAAAGTACCGGCATCAACCCCTAAACGCAAGCAGCGTATGGTATGTCTGATGAGTGAAGAGGAGGTACGGATTGTGGATTGTTATCTTAAAAAATATAAGATAACCAATAAGGCGCGTTGGTTACGCGAAACAGTATTGACTTTTATCCATCAGAAGATGGAAGAGGATTATCCTACGTTGTTTAATGAACATGATATGAGAAGATAAGATGGCAGATGATACCTATTATATGAAACAAGCCTTGATGGAGGCTGTAAAAGCAGCTGAACAGGGAGAAGTTCCGGTGGGGGCGGTGGTAGTCTGTCGTGACCGCATCATTGGCCGTGGCCATAATCTGACAGAAACATTGAATGATGTTACAGCTCATGCCGAAATGCAGGCTGTTACTGCTGCGGCTAATACATTGGGGGAAAATACCTGAATGAATGTACTTTGTATGTCACAGTGGAACCGTGTGTGATGTGTGCCGGTGCTATAGCTTGGGCACAGACAGGAAAACTTGTCTTTGGTGCTGAAGATCCAAAGAGGGGATATCAAAAATATGCTCCCGATGCCTTGCACCCAAAGACGATCGTGGTGAAAGGAATACTTGCCGATGAATGTGCCCGATTGATGAAAGATTTCTTTAAGAAAAAACGATGATTCTTATTTCACCTCTTCATAATCTACATACTCTCCCTCATCCTCATCAAAGATTTTTTTTCTGTTTCCCGACGAATGAGAACGTCTATTTGAAGAAGAGGATTCTGCAAAATTCTCATTCTCGTCATTCGCTTGATTCTGAGTATATGTATTTTGTTTCTGGTGGGTGGAAGTTCGATTTTGATAGGGGGGACGTTTGCCGATCCCGAACAATACACGCAAAATGTTACCTAATATAGTGAAGCCGATAAAAACAATCAGCAGAAAAATAATAAGTAGAAAGCCTAAAAATCCAAACATAGTAATTTCTTTTTTTATATATCACGTACAACAAGCGTGCCACGTTTATTGTTTACGCTCTTTTTTTAGTTAAAGAGATAGAATGATATACCACAGGATGATAGCTGCAAAACTGCTGATTTTAAAAAAAATCAACAGGGGGATGCATACAATGAGGAAAATATAGCTGACTTTGTTCTGTTTCCAGGCAAGACTCTTGAATTTTAATGAGAACATTGGATTTCTGCCACCAGCAATAATGACATAATAACTACCAAAATGAAAAGATATGCCGCATTAAAAGAATCGGATATAAGGAAAGAATGTGCTCCTACAGTCAATGATCCCCAAAATAAAGCATTAGCCGGAGTGGGCATACCAATAAAACTACTGCTCTGACGTGGGTCTATATTGAACTTGCCTAAACGCAAAGCTGAAAATACGGAAATAAGGAATGCGGTATAAGGCATATAATCGGCAACAGGCAATAGAAAATCAGGATAGTGTACCTCTTTAAATAAGGAAAAGACAATGGCGGAAGGAGCGAATCCAAAAGTGATGTCATCGGCCAACGAGTCTAATTCTTTTCCTAAAGGACCTGATACTTTGAACAAACGTGCCAACATGCCATCAAAGAAATCAAATACAGCACCTAGTATAATAAAAGAGATGGCCAAGGTATAGTCTTCATTAAATGCCATGACACTGGCAATACAACCGGAGAATAGATTACAGCAAGTTACTGCGTTAGGAATGTGGCGTGTGATACAGTTTGCCATTGGTGATTTTTTTATTTTAGTTTAGCAATGACGGTTTCGTTACCTACAGTCGCTTGTCCCATCTTGACACAGACTTCGGTTCCTAAGGGAAGATAAACATCTACACGCGAACCGAATTTAATAAAACCCATGTGTTCATCAATGTAGCAATCTTCTCCTACTTCGGCATAGGTCACGATTCGACGGGCTATTGCTCCTGCTATTTGGCGCGCCATGACGGTATGTCCTTCGGGAGTTTCAATAACGACCATAGAACGTTCATTTTCCGTACTGGCCTTAGGCAGCCATGCTTTCATAAATTTACCGTTATGATGGTCTACATGTTTCACTACTCCGTCTACGGGATACCAATTGGCATGTACATTGACAATGCTCATAAAAATAGAAATCATTAACCGGCGGTCATGAAAATATTCATGTTCGTCTACTTCTTCTATAACTACTATCCTTCCGTCTGCCGGGGCTACTACGATTTTTTCGGTGTCGTGCTCGAATAATCGAATGGGACAACGGAAAAAGTTAACCATTAACAGGTAAACAACGATACTTGCGGCGGCAAATATATAGAATGGAATTTTGCACTCAATTCCCCAAAACAACAGGGCATTGATACCAATTAATAGGATGGCACTGACAATTAAAATGCTTGTTCCTTCTCTATGTAGTCTTATTTTCTTTAATTTCTTCAGTCGGTTCATGATTGTATAAAACCAATTATCGTGCAAAAATAAACTTATTTTGAAAACCCTGCAAATAAAAGTTGTTAGAAATGCCTATTTCGACTTCATTTAAGATAAAAAAAGCGAATGTTGATAACTTCTTCTTTATCTTTTTGCAGGTTTTATGAAAGCGGAGTATCTTTAGACAATTTTTTAGGAGAGTAACGATTATGCAGGATTTTGTCCATTTACATGTCCATACCCAGTATTCCATCCTTGATGGCCAGGCGTCTATTCCACGTTTGGTAGACAAGGCTATGGCTGATGGAATGAAAGGTATAGCCGTAACAGACCATGGTGATATGTTCGGTATCAAGGAATTCTTCAATTATGTGAATAAGAAGAATAGCAGTACTAACGGTGAGATAAAGGATTTGAAGAAAAGAATAGCCGGACTGGAAAAAGGTACGGTGGAATGTGATAATCCCGAGGCGGAACTTGTGGCGTGCAAGGAGAAGTTGGAGGCGGCAAAGAGGAAATTGTTTAAACCGATTTTCGGTTGTGAGATGTATGTGGCACGCCGTCGTTTATTTAACAAAGAAGGAAAACCCGATCAAAGTGGTTATCACTTGGTAGTGCTTGCTAAAAATGAAAAAGGATACCACAACCTCATAAAATTAGTGTCAAAGGCATGGACGGAAGGGTTTTATATGCGTCCGCGTACTGATCGTGTGGAATTGGAAAAATACCATGAAGGGCTGATTGTTTGTACAGCGTGTATTGCCGGAGAAGTGCCTAGAAATATAATAGCTGGAAAATATGAAGAGGCAGAGGAGGCTATCCAATGGTATAAACGTGTATTCGGAGATGATTTCTATTTGGAATTGCAACGTCATAAAGCGACGGTTCCTCGTGCGAATCATGAAGCTTATAAATTGCAGCAAATTGCTAACGAAAAGTTGATAGAGTATTCTAGAAAATTCAATGTCAAGCTGGTTTGTACTAATGACGTTCACTTTGTAGATGAAGAGAATGCTGAAGCACACGACAGGCTGATCTGTCTGAGTACGGGTAAGGATTTGGATGATCCTAACCGTATGCTCTATTCAAAGCAAGAGTGGATGAAGACACGTGCCGAGATGAATGAAGTTTTCGCTGATGTCCCCGAGGCTCTTTCAAATACGGTGGATATTTGTGATCAGGTGGAATTTTATAGTATAGATCATGCACCGATTATGCCTACTTTTGCTATTCCTGAAGATTTTGGGACAGAAGAGGGGTATCGGAAGAAATATACAGAAAAGGACTTGTTTGATGAGTTCACTCAAGATGAAAACGGTAACGTGGTAATGAGTGAGGAGCCGCCAAAGCCAAAATAGAGAAACTGGGTGGTTATGACAAACTCTATCGTATTAAACTGGAAGCTGATTATCTGAAGAAATTAGCGTTGGAAGGTGCGCACAAGCGTTATGGAGAAGTCTTGAATGAGGAAGTGCAGGAACGGATCAAATTCGAACTTCATATTATGAAGACGATGGGTTTTCCGGGTTACTTCTTGATTGTGCAGGATTTTATTCGTGCCGCGCGTGAAGAATTGGACGTGTCTGTAGGGCCGGGACGTGGATCGGCGGCAGGTTCTGCCGTAGCATATTGTTTGGGTATCACTAAAATAGACCCTATTGCATACGATTTGCTGTTCGAACGTTTCCTGAATCCCGACCGTATTTCTTTGCCTGATATTGATGTGGATTTTGATGATGATGGTCGTGGACGAGTACTGAATTGGGTAACTGAAAAATATGGTCAGGAAAAGGTGGCGCATATCATTACATATGGTACGATGGCAACCAAGCTAGCGATCAAGGATGTAGCCCGTGTACAGAAATTACCTTTATCGGAGTCTGACCGTTTGTGTAAGCTGGTTCCGGATAAGATTCCTGATAAAAAAATGAATTTGACTAATGCCATAGCTTATGTTCCTGAACTACAGGCAGCGGAAGTCTCACCTGATCCTATTTTGCGTGATACGATAAAGTATGCAAAGATGTTGGAGGGGAATGTCCGTAATACAGGTGTGCATGCGTGCGGTACTATTATATGTCGAGATGATATAACGGACTGGGTGCCTGTAAGTACGGCAGATGATAAGGAAACCGGTGAAAAAATGCTGGTGACTCAGTATGAAGGTTCAGTTATTGAAGATACTGGATTGATCAAGATGGACTTTTTGGGTCTGAAGACTCTTTCTATTATCAAAGAGGCGATTGAAAATATTAAGCATAGTAAGGGGATTATCTTGGACATTGACGAGGTTGACATTTCGGATCCTCCTACTTATGCTCTTTATAGTGAAGGACGGACGATTGGTACATTCCAGTTCGAATCTGCCGGTATGCAGAAATATTTGCGGGAATTGGAACCTAGTACTTTTGAGGATTTGATTGCGATGAATGCTCTTTATCGTCCGGGGCCTATGGATTATATTCCGGACTTTATCGACCGTAAGCATGGCCGTAAGCCTATTGAGTATGATATTCCTATTATGGAGAAATATTTGAAAGATACATATGGTATTACGGTATATCAGGAGCAGGTCATGCTTTTATCACGTTTGTTGGCGGATTTCACTCGTGGCGAATCCGATGCCTTGCGTAAAGCAATGGGTAAAAAACTAAGAGATAAACTAGACCATATGAAGCCTAAGTTTATTGAAGGCGGACGAAAGAACGGTCATGATCCAAAGTACTTGAGAAGATTTGGACGGACTGGGAAAAGTTTGCTTCTTATGCATTCAATAAATCTCATGCTACTTGTTATTCATGGGTGGCTTATCAGACTGCTTTTCTGAAAGCAAACTATCCCGCGGAATATATGGCAGCTACGATGAGCCGGAATATTTCGAATATCACGGAAATTACTAAATTGATGGATGAGAGTAAGGCGACTGGCATCATGACCAAGGGACCCGATGTGAATGAAAGTTATCTGAAGTTTTCTGTGAACCGTAAAGGGGATATCCGTTTTGGGCTGGGAGCATTAAGGGAGTGGGGGAAAGTGCTGTGCAGTCTATCCTTGAAGAACGTGAGAGAAATGGAGAATATAAAGATATTTTCGATTTTGTACAGCGTGTAAATCTTTCGGCTTGTAATCGTAAGAATATAGAAAACTTGGCTTTGGCAGGTGCTTTTGATAGTTTCACGGGAATAAAGCGTGAAGACTTCTTTGTAAAGAACGCTAAGGATGAAACCTTTACCGAAGTTTTGGTACGTTATGGAAATAAGTATCAGATGGATAAAGCCGCAGCTGCAAATTCTTTGTTTGGAGGTGAGAATCAAGTGGATATTGCTACTCCCGAAATCATTCCGTCTCCTGCATGGGGGGATTTGGAACGTTTGAATAAAGAACGTGATTTGGTAGGTATCTATCTTTCTGCCCATCCGTTGGATGAGTATGCTGTTATATTAGAGAATGTATGTAATGTCCACATGGCGGAACTTGCCGATTTAACCCCTTTGCAGAACAGAGACTTAACCATGGGGGGGATTGTGAGTGCAGTGCGTGAGGGATATACCAAGACGGGAAAACCATACGGTATTGCTAAAGTGGAAGATTATTCGGGCTCAGCGGAATTTGCTTTCTTCGGTAATGAATGGGTAGAGAAGAAGAACTTTTTTATGACTGGTATGTTTTTATTTATGCGAGGGAAATGTCAGCCAAAACAATGGCGGCAGGAAGAATGGGAGGTGAAGATAAGTACTATTGAATTATTACCAGAAGTAAAGGAAAAGATTATTGAGAAACTTACAGTTTCAGCTCCTTTGTCTGCATTGGATGAAGAGCTGATAACGGAGTTTTCAGCCTTAATCAAGGCAAATCCCGGTAATGCAGAGCTTTATTTTCATGTAATGGATGAGGATGGACAAATGTATGTCAATCTGATGTCACGTACTATGAAGATTTCGGTTCAAAAAGAGATCATGACTTATTTAAAGAGCCAACCACAGCTCTCTTACAAAATTAATTAGTATATTTGCGCTAACATTTTAAATAACTAAGTATAATAATTATGGCACTAGAAATTAAAGATAGCAATTTTGAAGAATTGCTGGCATCGGGCAAGCCTGTAGTAGTGGACTTTTGGGCAACATGGTGTGGTCCTTGTAAAAAAATAGCTCCGGATGTTGAAGCTTTGGCAGAAGAATATAAGGATCAGGTAATAATTGGAAAGTGCGACGTGGATGATAACGACGAACTGACCGGTAAATTTGGTGTACGTAACATTCCTACCGTTCTTTTTATCAAGGATGGTGAAGTGAAAGATAAGACTGTAGGTGCAGTGACCAAGGCCCAGCTGGAAGAAAAAATTAAAGCTTTACTGTAATAAAAAGAATATTCACCCTTTAATATATACGACTATGGGAATGGAAGACGATTTCTTATTGGAAGATGAGGATGATCAAAAAACGATAGAGTTTATCAAAAATTATCTGCCTCAGGATTTGAAAGATAAATTCACGGAGGATGATTTGTATTATATCCTTGATGTGATTGTGGATTACTATACCTCCAGCGGATGCCTTGATGTACAACCTGATGAAGAGGGATACATTAATATTGATCAAGATGAAATTGTGAATTACATAGTCAAGGAAGCCAAGAAAGACGGAATGGGGCCTTATGACCCCAATGATGTATTCTTTGTAGTCCAGGGGGAAATGGAATATGGGAATTCATTGGGACAGGTAGATTAAGAAGATAGTCTCATAATAAAATAAAAGATGCGTATCTCCAACTAGGGATACGCATTTTTTATATTTGAAAACAAGGTAATATCTACTATTAGCTCTCTTATTTCTTTTGTAAAAGAAAATAATAGAATACCTTTGTAAAAACGCTCATGCTCATTTTAACTATAAAAACATTGCTTAATGGCTAAAAAGAAAAATTCCCAATTCCTACCTGGTTTTTTGGAGGATATCATGTCTTTATTGACTCCGGAAGAACAAGAAATTGCATTTGAATTGTTTAATGATGGAGCCAATCAGGTAGATGAAGAACTGTCTCATATTTATTATCATCATCAGTGTCCCGATTATAGATTGATTGCACAGCCAGTCGCATCTTATTTGATGCCTTTGTGGACGATGGATGATATGAGTAGTCTGTCACCGGCTGAAATCTACTCTTCTTGTGCTGTTATTCCACAAGAAACATTGGAACGAGATCTCCGTAATTTTATTTTTAACATCTTTGTCGTATATCGGAAAATGCCCGAAAAATGTTATTCATATAGAATGTGGTATGCATTAGGAATGATGGAGCATTTTCGTATGGAACGTTGTTTGGATATTGTTTTGGAAGTATTGCGGCAAGACTTGGATTTCTATGATTTTTATTTCGGTTATTTGTATGAAACAATGTTGTCTGCTATAACCTATCAATTGGGACAGAATCAATTAGATGTTTTGATGGACTTTATGAAAGAGCCTGGATTGCTTCCTATGTCTAAATATAGAGTGATTGAAGCGGTTGCTCATATTGTGATAACTCATCCTGCCAGAAGAGAGGAAGTGATGGATTGGTTTGGTAATTTGTTGGGTTATTATTTTGATATACTGAAAGATCAGAAGAATGATATTTGTTCCACTTTGCTGCTTGATCATGTTACAGCTTGCATGATGGATATTCGAGGGGTAGAAACTTTACCTATTTTGCAAAAGATTTATCGGACTTATCATATTAAACCTTATGGCATTCCAAGTATTAATGAACTAAAGAAAAAAATGCCTTATGCGGAAATGCATGGGTTGGAAATGGAGCGGGTAGAAGATTATTTAGCTGAAGTTTTTGAGGCTGCTACTGATGAGGACGAGGATGAGGAAATTTACGATGATCCGCTTTACATAGAAGATCAGCCTGCTAAAAAACTTAGAATAAAAATAGAGTTGAAAGATTCTGAACCGTTAGTTTGGCGCATATTGGAGGTCCCTTCGAATATTTGCTTGGAAAGATTTTCTGAGGTGGTAGAAGTGGCAATGGGATGGGATGGTTATCATTTGCATCGTTTTATTAAGGGGGACACTTATTATCTTCCTCCCAAAGATCGGACAGGTGATTGTTTTTTTGAAGGTGCACTCAAACAGTTTGATTCCGGTATGCTTTCTTTAGGTGAATTATTAAGTCGCAAGGGATCAAAGATTAAGTATGAATATGATTTCGGGGATAGTTGGATACATGAAATTATATTAGAATCCTGTCAGTCTTATAAGAAAGAGGAAATTCCGGTTATTGCCTTGTTGGATGGTGAAAATGCTTGTCCGCCGGAAGATTGTAATGGCATATGGGGGTATAGGGAAATGCTGAAAGCTTTAGAAAAACCTCGCTCCAAAGCTGCGCGTGAATATAAAGAATGGTTGGGGTATAATTTTGATCCTACAGAATTTGATCTTGATGAAACTAGAGGGCTGTTGGCTGAAATTATAGATTGATTTGGAATTTGGTTATAACAGGGCGGGTGAAAATCCCGCTCTTTCCTGAAAAAAGTGTTTTATGTCTGGTGGATAGGGAAATTTAATATTCACAGATTTTGTTTACTATGTGTTTATACGATGCCTTGTACATTCAAAAAGAAATAGATTCCTGTAGCTATCATTAATAGTCCTAATATAGCATAGAAAAGTCGTGCACGCTGGCGCCCTGCATTACTGACAATGAACTGTGTGTTGTGTGCGGTAAAGAACCACTCCCAATTAAATAAGGCTGCCAGAACGGACAGTAGTCCTACCAATACGAATATGGCTTGGATCAGATAATGCATTCCCATAATTTAATGAATTTGGCTGTAGGGGCAGATTATGTTCGTCCCTACAGTGGATATTTTCTTTTATTCAGCTTCAAAGCGCATGATGCGGCTTCCATCTTCAGATTCTTCAATCTCGACTTTTACAGCATTGCCAGGCAAGAGTTCTTCTACCAGTTCCGGCCATTCGATGAAGCAGAGGGCACCGCTATAGAAATAATCCTCATATCCCATGTCGTATACTTCGTCCAGTTTCTTGATACGATAGAAATCAAAATGGTAAATAAGTTCGCCTGTTTCATCCGAACGGTATTCATTGACAATGGCAAAAGTTGGTGAGTTAATGACATCTGTTACCCCCAGCTCTTCGCATACAGCTTTGATAAATGTTGTTTTACCGGCCCCCATCTTTCCGTAGAAAGCAAAAACGGTATTGTCACCCATGGCTGCGATGAATTGTTTGGCAGCTTCGTGGATAGAGTTTAAAGAATTGATTTTAATTTCCATATTCATTGGTTTGATTGAGTTTCTTTTGTTTGTAAATATACATGCTTTTCCCCATTTTACAAAAAGTATAGATAAGGATTGAAAAAAAGATTATCGCTGCACCCGAAGGAACTTGTAATTTATAAGAAATGAACAGTCCACCTAAACAACCTGCATAACCAATGATGACAGACCACCAAATAATTTTCTTGAAACTATGGGTAAACAAATTAGCGGTCATTTGTGGTAAGGTCAGCAGAGAAATGGCAAGTACTATACCTACCATGCGGAGACATGATACGATGGTCAGTGCAATGAACATCATTAGAATATATTCAAATAAAGCTACCGGTATACGTTGAGAACATGCGAATTCCCGGTCGAAAGCGATGCAAATGATAGGATTTAGAAATAAAGTGAAAAATAGTATCAACAGTATGGAAAGAATGGCAAGTAACAAAATATCTGTGGGCGTAATGGTCAGAATGTTACCGAACAGAAAGGCGGATAAATCGGGAGTGAATCCTGGAGCTAAAAAGCTAAATATAATACCTACTGCCATACCAAAAGTCCAAAACACAGCGATAGCAGAGTCTTCGCGCATATCTTTCCGTTTGCTTAACCATTCTACCCCAAAGGAAGAGAGTACGGAGAAGATTGCAGCAGATAATAGAGGAGAGATGTCTGCGTATAATCCTAGACCGATACCTCCAAAAGAGGCATGGGTAATTCCTCCACTGATAAATACCAAACGGCGCGTCACAATGTATGTGCCGATAATGCCACAGGCAATGCTGGCAAACAAGCTTCCTAGCAAGGCATGTTGGAAGAAAGTATAATGCAAAAGTTCTAATATATCCATACTGTATTCTTTTTTCAGTGGTTTTTATTCAAATGGAGGCTTTGCTTGATGTAGGGCGGATTATTTGAATCTTCGTTCACCTACAATCAGGAAAAGTTCGTCTTTCAACTCGTCTGGCAGTTCTACTCCACGTAATTGCAGGCTACGGCTCCATCCGGCTACCTCATCTTCTTTACAAGTGTACATGATTTCTCGAAATTCTTCCACTTCTTCTTCATTATAACCATTTGAGGGACGGCCGCGAAAGCGGTCCAGTTCTTCATCATCATAATATTCTATTTTTTTGCTGACAGCGGCAAGCAGGCTTTCTTTTTCACAAATTTCATGTTGTCCACAACATTCAGCGTCTGCTTCCACTATTTCGGGAGCGGTCTTCAATTCTCCGCTTTCTATCTTTTTTTGTATCTGGCGGTTGTGTAAAACTCCCACTGCCATGCGATACCTGCCAAAATAATCAGACCAATAATAAGTATGAGCATAACTTTATATCTCCTCTATTATAAAACCAGCTTTCTTTAAATCTTCCCAATAGTAAGGATAGGATTTTGAAACGACCTGTGGGTTGTTAATCCGGATTTCGGGCATCACTACACAAACCGGAGCGAACGCCATAGCCATACGGTGGTCCTCATAAGTGTCAATGGCGGCATCAGCGGTCATTTCACATCGTTCACCTTCCCAAGACAGAATACGATCGTCTATTTCATGAAGTATATATCCTAGCTTTCCCATTTCTTTTATCAAGGCTGTTATACGGTCTGTTTCTTTAATCTTCAAACTTTGTAAGCCTGAGAAGCGGAAGGGAATATTCATTAACGCACAAGTGACAACAAATGTTTGTGCCAAATCTGGTTGGTTGATGAAATCATAATCCAGACGTTCGGCTATTTTATCGGTCTTTTTCAATGTTACCATTTTATTTCCATAAATACTTTCGATTCCTAGTAACTGGAAAATTTCAGCCACTTTACTGTCCCCTTGATAGCTTGTTTCGAATAATCCCGGTAAAATGATTTCCGCTTTGTTGGAAAGAGCGGCTATCTGATACCAATATGAGCTGCGCTCCAATCACTTTCCACGTAGAAAGGTATGGATTGGTAGGGTTGTGGCTCAACTTTTAGTTGATATTCATTGAGCCATTTGGCTTTGGCTCCAAAGTCATTCATCAACTGTAGGGTAAGATTGATATAAGGGCGGGATATAATTTCTCCTGTCAGTGTAAGGGCCAGCCCGTTACTTAGTATAGGAGCAATCATCAATAAGGCTGAGATATATTGAGAACTGATATTGCCCGGCAGGCTGATGGTATCTTTCTGCAGTTTGTGTCCGGTGATACGCAGAGGAGGATATCCGTCATTGATTATGTATTCTATTTCTGCTCCTAACTCACGTAAAGCATTGACCAACACCTGGATGGGACGTTGTTGCATACGTTGTGTACCAGTGATGATCCGTGTTCCCGGAGTGACGGACAAATAAGCGGTAAGAAAGCGCATGGCTGTTCCGGCTGCCATAATGTCTATGGTATTTTTGCCGTCATTTAAGGCGTGAATCATTACTTGGGTATCATCGCAGTCAGATAGGTTCTCAAGTTGGAATGTTCTATTTCCCAGTGCGTTGATAATCAATGCACGGTTGCTGATACTCTTGGAAGAGGGGAGCTGGATCGTTGTATATATTTGAGCGGGTGCCGTTACTTTTATTTGCATCATACCTTATATAATATAATAATGTGTATCGGATTGCAAAGGTAGGAATATTATCTTAATACTTGAAGGTTGCTACTTAAAAAAGGAAGCCGAGAGTATAAAAAAGCCGAGAACATGGAAAGGTGGCTGTTTTGTTCCCGGCTTGGACATATAGTGAAAGTTAAGCTATAGTGATGCTTGAATCCAAATAAACATCTTGAATGGTATTTAACAATTCAATTCCGTCTTTCATCGGTTTTTGAAAGGCTTTACGTCCACTTATGAGACCCATGCCTCCGGCACGTTTATTAACGATTGCTGTTATTATCGCGTCTTTTAGATCAGAACTGCCATGAGATTCACCTCCAGAGTTGATTAATCCTACACGTCCCATGTATCCATTGGCTACTTGATAGCGGCAGAGGTCGATAGGATGTTCTGAAGTCAGATCGGTATAAACTTTATCATTTGTCTTTCCAAATTTAATGGCTGTAAAACCACCGTTATTGACCGGTAATTTTTGTTTTACAATATCCGCTTTGATAGTAACTCCCAAATGATTGGCTTGTCCGGTCAAATCGGCTGCTGCATGATAATCTACGCCGTCTTTTTTAAAAGCATTATTACGTAAGTAACACCATAAAATAGTAGCCATGCCTAGTTCGTGGGCATATTCAAAAGCTTCCGCTATTTCAACCAGTTGTCTGCGGCTCTGTTCAGAACCGAAATAGATAGTGGCGCCTACTGCTACAGCCCCATATTCCAGGCTTCTTTTACAGTGCCAAACATCACTTGGTCGTAAGAATTGGGATAAGTCAATAATTCATTGTGATTTAGTTTGACAATAAAAGGAATCTTGTGGGCGTATTTGCGAGCAACGGAACCTAATACTCCGAAAGTAGAGCTACGCCATTACAGCCCCCCTCAATAGCGAGTTTTACAATATTTTCCGGATCAAAGTAAAGTGGATTGGGAGCAAATGAGGCTCCTGCTGTATGTTCTATGCCTTGATCTACAGGAAGAATAGATACATACCCTGTATTTGCAAGTCGCCCGTGTCCTAACAGGGCTTGAAGACTGCTTAGGGTACGAATATTGCGGTCTGATGATATCCAAGTATCATCAATGGTGTTTGGAGAAGGGATATGGATTAATGATTTATCTATAGTTCTACAGGTGTGCTCTAAATAAAATGCTGCTTGGTCACCCAATAAATTTGTTATTTTACTCATACTATTTTTTTCTTTTATTGATTAATAATTCTTTATCCATAATGTTTTCTTTCTAGTATAAAGGCGTATGATTGCGCTTGAATGCATTATTGAAAACACTATTTTGATGTATTCTCCATTCTGTGATGGAGGTTTCGGACAGCGCAGGAAAATTATTTCCTGCCGTCGGGGGTGGTCTTTCCTTGATCGGCTACTGCTTCCATTAGTTTTTTTATTTCTTCCGGATCTCCCAAAAAGTAGTCTTTCTTCAAATTCAGGTCATCATCAAACTCGAACACATACGGAATAGCGGTAGGTAGATTAAGGCCTACAATTTCCTCATCCGGTATGTGTTTCAAATATTTAATAATTCCTCTGAGGCTGTTTCCATGAGCCACTACCAGCAGTTCGTTTGCTGTAGCTAGATTGGGGAAAATGATGCATTTCCAATAAGGTAATATACGTTCTACTGTTTCTTTCAGAGATTCAGTACGTGGAAGATCTTTGTCAGGAACTTCTTTATAACGGGTATCTGTTTTCGGATTGCGCGGATCGTCTTCCGATAGGGCTTTGGGGGCTACGTTAAAGCTACGACGCCATATCAATACTTGTTCTTCTCCATATTTAGAAGCTGTTTCGCTTTTGTTTAATCCTTGCAATACGCCATAATGTTTCTCGTTTAGACGCCAACTTTTCTCTACAGGTATCCAATCTTGATCCATTTTATCTAGCACACAGTTTAATGTTTTGACTGCACGCTTTAAAAAAGAAGTGTAAGCTTTATCAAAATGAAATCCTTTTTCTTTTAAGAGTGTACCTGCTTGGTTGGCATCAGCGATACCTTTTTCGGTTAAATCTACATCTGTCCATCCTGTAAAACGGTTGTCTTTGTTCCAAGTACTTTCTCCATGGCGGAGTAATACGATTCTTTTCATTTGTTCTCCTTTCTTTATTACCCGGTAATACATTTTCTGTTGGCAACAAAATTAGTTGTAGCATACATACTTATCAATACCCATTAATTATGAATTTAACAATGGAAGGCAAGGATTTGTTTCTCTTTTTATTATTTTTGTGCTTTGTAATTAACACATGCCATGAAAAGAATTAAAACAGGACTAACGGGATTTATATTAGGAGATTGGTTGGGAATGCCTTACAGGGGAAAAGGAAAAGGGACATTTAAACCTATATGGACAAAATCTTATCTTCGGGGAGATAAATGTTCAGGGAATACCTCGATGTTATTATGTGCTTTGGACAGTCGTTGCAATTTGGAACTTTATCAGCAGAATTTAAGAAACTGGTATTTCAATAGAAAGTATACAGGAGAAAACATTGAGTTTGATATTGATCAGGTGACCCAAAAAGCAATCATGAAAAATTTCAGGGGAGTGTCTTCGGATTCTAATAGTGGCAACCGCAGTTTGATGGGGTGTTGTGTTTTGGCTTTTTCTCCTTTATCTAAAGAGGAGATTTTTTCTTTTATTAAGATCACTCATAATAGTCGTTATAGCTTTAAGTATACTTTGGTTTTTTATTGAGTTCATTCGTTGCCTGTTGGAATATGAAGATAAAGAACAGGCATTACAGCAGGCTGAGCAGAGATGTGATGTGGAGGTTAACAGGCAAAATCTTTGTAATGGAAGCTTTGTTGTAGATACGGTGGAATCAGTGGTCAATTGGTTTATGGCAGGAAATAGTTATAAGGAGTGCGTATTTTCGGCTATAAACTCAGGTAAGTCAAGTGATGCGGTAGGAGCATTGACAGGTTTGCTGGCGGGAATATATTATGGATTAGAATTAAAGAATGGAGTGAAGGGGTTTGAAACAATGGAATCTTATATTGATTCATTTATCCAGTACCTTAATCCCACTCTTTAAATTCCAATGAAAGTTGTTCCCATTGTTTTTTTATTTCTTCTTTTTCTTCTTTTGGATTAGATATGGATAGTCCGATAAGGCGGATGGGGTGGCTTTCATAATCAATTTCTTTCAGTAATTTTTTTGCTAACGGAAGAATTTTATCCATACTTGTCAGTTCACTGTTTTGAGTGATGCTGCGGGTTATTTGGCTAAAGTCATGGAACTTTATTTTTAAAGTAAGTGTGTTACCGCTGAAATTAGTGCGTTTCAGTCTTTCTAGCAATTCGGTAACTACATGATATAGTTCAATGATGGCGGAAGAATGAAGAGAAATGTCTTTTTCCAATGTATGTTCGCATCCTACGGACTTACGGATTCTTATGGGTTCTACAGGACGGAGGTCAATGCCTCGTGCGAAATCGTAATACAGATTACCTGCTTTACCAAACTGCCGGGTAAGCATTTCTAAAGTGCAGGCTTGTAATTGGGTACCATTATGAATCCCTAATGTGTGCATTTTTTGGGCTGTTACCGGACCTACTCCCCAAAAAGATTCGATGGGAAGGTGGGCGATGAAATCCAATGCTTGGTTGGGATGTATTGTACATAATCCGTCGGGTTTGCGGTAATCCGATGCTATTTTGGCTAGAAACTTGTTATAAGAGACCCCGGCTGAAGCTATCAATCCCAATTCTTTGCGAATACGCTTTTTAATATCTTTGGCTATATCTATAGCAAGTGAAAAGCCTGCTTTATTTTCAGTTACATCCAGAAAAGCTTCGTCTAGTGACAGAGGCTCTATGATATCTGTATAGGTATGAAAAATATCATGTATCTGCTGGGATACAGTTTTATATACATTCATTCGCCCCGGAACAAAAATCAGTTCTGGGCAAAGTCTTTTGGCTTTTTGTGATGACATGGCGGAACGTACTCCGTAACGGCGGGCTTCGTAACTGGCAGCAGCTACCACACCTCGTTCTTCAGCGTGTCCCACAGCAAGCGGTTTTCCACATAATTCGGGGTTGTCACGTTGTTCTACCGATGCGTAGAATGCATCCATATCGATATGTATTATTTTGCGTTCGAACATCTTCATGAAATTTGTAGAGCAAAGGTATGAAAAAGGTTTTTGGTTGATGAACTCTTTAACAGCTTTATTTGTTATATTTTCATTAATATTATTTCTGTATAACGAGTATGAGAAAGGCACGTAAAAACTACTTTATTTACTTGATGATGCTATTGATATTCGGAGGGTTGATTTATACCGCTATAGCAGGTGGTGAGCGTTTTTTGCATTTGTCATCTATAAAGCCAGCGACAGCAGGTGATGATGCTTTTACTATGTTTAAAACTATATTACTTGATAATCTGGAGCATCCTTTTTCCATTTTACTCATTCAAATTATAGTTGTATTGATTGCGGTTCGTATTTTTGCGTCTGCATTCCGCTATATAGGGCAACCGGGAGTGATAGGTGAGATAGTGGCAGGAATTGTCTTGGGGCCTTCCCTGCTGGGATCTCTTTATCCTGAGTTTTTCGGCTTTTTGTTTCAACCGGATTCTTTGACTAATCTGGAACTTATCAGTCAGTTAGGGTTGGTACTATTTATGTTTGTTATTGGAATGGAGGTTGATTTCGGAGTATTGAAAAATAAGATAAATGAAACATTAGTTATTAGTCATGCAGGAATTTTGGTACCTTTCTTCTTGGGAATGTTGGCTTCTTACTGGGTATATGAGGAATATGCTTCCCAGCAAACAGCATTTCTTCCATTTGCTTTATTTATTGGTATATCTATGAGTATTACCGCTTTTCCGGTTTTGGCCCGTATTATTCAAGAACGGAATATGACACGGAAACCTGTAGGAATTCTTACGATAGCATCTGCAGCCAATGATGATGTGACAGCTTGGTGTTTGTTGGCGGTTGTCATTGCTATTACAAAAGCAGGAACGTTGGGAGGTGCTTTGTATACAGTTCTTCTTACATTTGTCTATATAGCTGTGATGTTTGTTGTTGTTCGTCCGTTTTTAAAGAAAATCGGTACACTTTATTCCAATAAAGAAGTTATAAACAAGACCTTTGTCAGTTTTATTTTTTTGGTTTTGATTGTATCGGCGGCTATTACGGAAATTTTGGGGATTCATGCTTTGTTTGGTGCTTTTATGGCGGGTGTAGTCATGCCTTCTAATTTTGGTTTCCGTAAGGTAATGATGGAGAAGGTTGAGGATATAGCATTGGTTTTTTTTCTACCGTTATTTTTTGCTTTTACAGGATTACGCACACAGATAGGATTAATTAATACGCCGGAATTATGGTGTGTATGCCTGTTATTGATTACTGTAGCGGTTGTCGGAAAATTTGGTGGATGTGCTGTGGCCTCCCGTTTGGTGGGTGAGTCTTGGAAAGATAGTTTCACCATAGGTACTTTGATGAATACCCGTGGATTGATGGAATTGGTGGCATTGAATATCGGTTATGAGTTGGGGGTACTTCCTCCATCTATCTTTGTTATTCTTATCATAATGGCTTTGGTTACGACTTTTATGACGACACCTTTATTAAATTTAGTCGAATGGGGCTTTGCAGTAAGAGAACAAAAAACGGTTTTGCAACGAAAATTGCTTTTGTTCTTTGGACGTCCCGAAACAGGTGGTAAGCTATTATCGGTATACAAATTACTCTTTGGAAAACAACTTTCTTATCATCAGGTAATTGCAGCTCATTATACAACGGGTACCGATGTGAATCCTACTAGTGTTGAGCAATTTTTTGAAGAAAGTTTTATTCCTGTTGATAAACAGGCAGAGCACTTGAATATACATATAGAGAAGCGTTATAGAGTAACTGATAATTTGGTATCTGATATGATTTCCACTGTAGAAGCGGAGTCACCGGATATTTTGTTGTTAGGCGCAGGGCCTCGCTTTATGACTGACGGTGAAAAGTCGATGACTTCTTTTTTTGGTTTGTTTCGTAAAAAAGTGGATGATGTGTTAGAGCATGCTTCTTGTCCTGTTGCTATCTTTGTAAATCGTGACTATCGTAATGGAGATGAAGTGGCTGTATTGATAAATGGAAGTATGGATAGTTTTCTTTTCACTTATGTGCGTCGTTTATTGGAAGATGGAGGGAGTTTTATTCATTTATATTATTTCAGCAGTGGAAGTGAAGAATATGTAGGACAAATATATAAGATAAATAAGCAGTATGCAAATAGGGTACATCTGTATCCTTTGGTTGAAATAGAGGATTTGGTATTGCCGATAATTCATGGATTGCTTATTTTAAGCTATGATACTTGTGTGGGGATTGCTGCCAATGAAAAAGTCTTTAAAGCGCTTCCTTCTTTATTGGTCATGAAGGATGCATCTTAAAAAGAAACTGAGCCGTTTTCAACCATCCCGCCAAACTGCCATAGTTACGAGAATTGTCTAAAAAGCAAAAAGCATTGACAATCATCAGATTATCAATGCTTTCTTCCAGTCGGGGTGACTGGATTCGAACCAGCGACCACACGCCCCCCAGACGCGTACTCTAACCGGGCTGAGCTACACCCCGAATTGCGGATGCAAAGGTAGTGCTTTATTTTTAATCTGCAAATAAATCGCTGTAAAAATACAAGTGAGCATCTTCTATGATTATCGTATATAGCTTGTTATTAATGCAATATGGTCATATTAAAAACTATTATTTAGACAATATTCAAAATAACTCCAAGACTGTTTCGGAGGCTGTTTAGTATCCTACATAGTACAAAATATATGCAGAAAGCCTCGACTTATAGCAATAAAGAGTTTCAAATCATCCCGGAACCTTAATCAAACCTTAATCGAAAAACAGGATGCACAATTAGGATGCAAACAGATTATAAAGTTAATGTAGGTTAAAGTCTGTCCCAATTTCGCAATGTTTTAAGGAACCTTCCTTGTTGAGCTATTGCAATGATATAGTTTTAATCATCGAAATTACATATCTTTGCGATGCATCCGTTGAGGATGCCCTAAATAATTTCGTAGCTAATTTAAAATTAATTTGCTATGGCAAGATTTAAAATTACGCTCTTTAAGAGCAACATTAGAAAAGACGGAAGCTGCCCCGTCTGTTTAAGGGTAGCAAAAGAGGACAAAACAAAGTACATCGACTTACAACTGTCGGCAACGAAAGGTCAATGGGATGAACAGGCATCCCGATTTAAAAAAGACAAGCGTGTCAATCCTAACTACGAAAATTACAATGCGTTGCTGAACCGTTATGAAGTCCGGAAAGATGAAATCCTGCAAAAGTTCATGGAGGAACGGATAAACTGGACGCTTAACCAGTTCGAGGAGGAGTTTCTTGGTATGTCAAAGCAGGGCAAGGTTTACGACTACTTTATGCGACAGGTGGAAAACTTAAAAGCCACACGGCATATCGGTAACGCAAAAGTCTATGAACGTACCTTGCACATGCTGGCAAAGTATGACGACAAGATTGAGGAACGGTTGTTTTCGGAGTTGGACGTGAAGTATATCAATCGTTTTAACCTTGAAATGGAAAAAGACGGCTGTTGCGGAAACACCCGTAAATACTACCTCAAAACATTGAGGGCGGTTGTAAACAAGGCGATAAAAGAGCGTGAAGCCTCATCAAATACCTATCCTTTCGGTAAGGGTGGCTTTGAAATCGGTAGCTGGCAGAGGAAACAGCCAAACGCTACCTTTCGCCACAAGATTTGGAGCTGATAAAAAACTCGCCTCAACAAAATCCTGTGTTGGAGTTATCCCGTAGGGTGTTCCTATTTATGTTTCGGTATGAGTTTTATAGACGAAGCCATGCTGACTAAAAACAATATCAATACGTTTGGGGCAGAGGAGCACATCGTTTACAAAAGGCAAAAGACGCAAAACGCTAAAAATGCAAAGCCTATAAAAATACCTGTAACTCCTGCCATAAAAGAGCAACTGGAATGGTTTAAAGCAAATACAGCTTTGACAGGTAATTATTTGCTGCCAGTGATTACAAGGGATTATGAGGGGGAGCAACTGTATGACCATATCCGCAGCCGTTACAAACGTATAAATGACGGTTTAAAGCAATTGGGCAAATTGCTTCATATCCGTATGAACCTGACCACCTATGTCAGCCGTCATACGATGGCCATGACCTTACAAGGCAATGATGTCCCCCGTGAATTTATCAGCCAAGCGTTGGGGCATCGTAATCTTACAACGACAAATGTATATCTTGACAGTTTTTCAACAAGTGTATTAGACAGAGTAGCTAAAATCCTTTAATTATGAGTATGACAATAAATATGCCTTTGGGAGACTTGATAGACAAGTCTCCAAAGGGGAAGCCCGTTTTGCGCATGAGGAATGGTTGCGCACCTATGTAAAAAGACTGACGAAAGGTAATAAGACAAAGCTAAAACAGGCTTTAAATGAGGTGGATGAGGCTATAAACCAATGGCGGAACGGCTTCTTCATATCCACTTATGATGAAAAGTTATCAGCCGTCCGACAAGGCAAACAGAACATGGACAGCCAAGAGTTGGAAGATGTCTATAACGAGGAAACCTATTTGCAAAAAGAGGGTAAAACAGGTTTGGTTGCAGATTTCCTGTATGATTCCATAGCCCAATACGGCTTTATCAATGAACACCACCGTGATGCGATAGAGAGCGCATGGCTGTTTCACGACATGGAGTTTTTGCAACAGCAATGGGAATATTACGCTCTGGCTCAAATAAGGTCGTTGCGGGCAGTCATTGTTTCCATGCTGGGAACAGTACCAACGACACCTGAAACCGAACCACAGAATGCCAAAAGAGAGCCAAAACGGATAGAGGATTATCCCGAAGTGTTTGACATTACACTTTATTGTGAACTTACGAATTATGCAAAGGATACTATTTACAAGTGGACCCGTACCCGTGAAATACCTTGTCATCGTTCCGGGACAAACGGACGCAAACTTGTGTTCAAGCGTGACGAAATCGTAGCGTGGATGACTGCTCGAAAGCAGGAAACCAAGGACGAATTTATAAAACGAATGGAAAGCTAGTTGGCTGCACGGCTCCGTAAATAGTTAATATGCTTTATTATGTATAACTTTCTATATACATTCCAATCTCACAACCATGTATGACAAAATCAAATTAATGCTATATGACCTGCCAACAGGGTACAACTGGCAAACAGTCCTGCAACGTACAGTTGACTATTTTGCCAATGGTACAGGTGGTAAGGGGTATTGGCTTGGACGTAGAGTCATAGTTATAGACACGTATGTGTCATTCGAGGGCATGTCTATGAAAACATAACCTAAAGACCTTATCATTAAAGGAAGTAGAGGGACTTATATGAGGTTAAGTAAGGATTTGGGTGTGCCCATGTATAAGGCAGTGGTGGAGTCTGCGGAGTTTGCACATAACTTTAGCATGACAGAGCCTCCTATTATGTATATGCAGAAGTTGGATGCTATGAAAGCATTTAGACCTAATGGTTGGAGTGGTACTAAATATATGGATAACGGGGAAGTGCGTTGCAAGTTTTATGACAAAATACAGGAAACGAAGAAGAAGCGTGAACTGCCTAAATATGGAAGAGAGAACTTGCCAAAGAACTTATTGAGGTATGAGGTGACATTTAGCACCAAAGGACTGAGTAGGTTGTTTGGCAGGGATATAGTAGCAGAGGAACTTTGGAGTAAACAGGTGTTTTGGACGCTGGTTGCAGAGTGGTTTGGATATTATGAGGATATGGTGAAACTGCCTAATGATTGTTGGGATGCGGATTACCGTATTTTGAGAGCGCCAAGGACTTTGCCAAGTGGTGCATTTGTATAGCAAATGCCGACCAAAACCTGTCTTATTATGTAAAGCACGTCCTTTTTAAACTTCGGACAAATCCGCAGCCAGCCGACCGTGTCCTACGTAGGCAAATACAAAAGAAAATCTAGGAAGCGTTGGAGTGGGGCAAAAAACATTTGGCTCTCCCTAACCTGACCTTGGAACTGACAGGCAAAATAGAACAATATCTTGCTTGGCTGTTGGAGCAGTCGGCAGACAGGATGGGCATCGCGGAGGAACGACGAATATTCAACACCGCTGTTAATCCTCTTCTTATTCAAATAAGACTTGGTAATCATCAGAGAGTGTAAACTTCACTTCCTAAGTTTATTCTTCAGATGATTACCAAGCCTTATCTTTTAAATGAGGTGTCTATTGGGCGTGCACGGCCAAAAACTTATCTAACACAATAAAAGTACTCGGCAGGATATAAAAATAATTCGCTAATATTGCGAATTGTGCAAATATGTGTTATCTTTGTGTCATCAAAGAACGGTTATATGAACGTAGAATTTGAAAAGGAATATTTGGCAGAACTTTATGAAAAAGGAAAAACTGATGATAAGAAGCATCGTTTCCAACCTCAAATAGTCAATGGTTATTTGAAGTGTGTCAAAGCTCTACTAAATACCTCTCGAATGGAAGATTTATATCAGTATAGGTCTTTAAACTATGAAAAGTTGAAAGGTGATAAAAAAGGACTTTCTTCTTTACGCATCAATGACCAATACAGATTGGAATTTAAGGAAATCACCAATGCGGGTAATCAAACAATCATAGAAGTCTGTTCTTTGAAAGACATTACAAATCATTATAAATAGGAGGAACTATGGGTATAGCAACAAATAATTTGCAGTCATTCCGTCCCTATCATCCGGGTGAATTGATAAAGGAAGAATTGGAATGTAGAGGCATAAGGCAAAAAGACTTTGCAAAGAGATTTGGCTTGTCTTATTCTGCCTTAAATGAAACATTAAATGCAAAACGTCCGATAACTACCGAATTTGCCTTGTTTTTAGAGGCGGCTTTGGGTGTCAATGCCGATTTGCTTGTAAGAATGCAAACGGATTATAATATACAGGTAGCACGAAAGAATAACTCCTTGCGTGAAAAGCTAAACAATATAAAGAAAATAGCTGCCGTGTTTTGAAAACAGTTCTTGGTATGATATTATAGAAATAAAGTTTTTAACGAGGTATTTAAGATAAGGTGGGGCAAGCTGCTCCACCCTTATTGTTTGCTCCTCTAAGAGTGTAAAAAAGAGTTCCTTTGTACTCGAAAATACTTGTTTAATAGAATTGAAAATCAAGTAATCCAATAAAAATTAGCACAAATATTTAAATCTCGGTCATAAATTCTTCGTTATATTCATGCAACTTATAAAAAGTTTGGTATGAGAAATCAATTGTATTTGTGTTGGAATAGTTATCTTATACGTGATGCTCCTAATTGTATATCAGCGTGTTATTGTAAAATAGTTAGTGATATACATAAGTAAGTTATAATATTAAAAAATGAGATTATGGAAAACAAGGAAGTACAGGCATTAGATTCTGAATATCTTTTGTCGTTAATGAAACAGGCTAATACGGATAAGGATGCTGCATTTGAGTTAGGAAAGTAGTACATGAATGGCACAAAAATTCCTCAAGATACCCGAAGAGTACTCTTTTATTTTCAACAGGCTACAGATTTGGGGCATTCTGAGTCACAAATGATAAGTGGATATCTGTATAAAGTAGGAGCATGGGATTTGAAGCCAGACCCTTTAAAAGCTGCCGAACTCTTTGTGTGTGCGTCAATGACAAACCCCAGTGATGAAATTGTATAGTGGGAAGCTATAAATTTATTCTTATATGGTGGTATTGGAGGAACACCTCTAAATGAATATAGAGGTGTTAGTCTGTTGGTGTTTATGAGCCAATTGGAAATTCCCTATGCAATGTATTTGTTAGGTAAGGCTCATGAAAACGGTTTATGGGGAGTGTCTAAAGACAAAGACGAGGCGATAAGATTATATCGTGAGTCTGCGAATTTAGGGTGTACTGCTGCTATGCTATTTCAGCCTTAAAAGAAGAGCCTTTTGTGGTGACTGAACAATAAGCAGAGAGGAGGTGATTATTTGCTTTACCACTTATTTAATGTATTTGGAAAATTCTTCAATGCAATAATGCAAAATCCGCATAATAAAAGGCAATAGTCGGATAAAATAAGCCAAGTTTCCCGAAAACCTTATTCGTAAGGTATCCGCAGGTAAAAAATAAGGAGTTAAGTATTTATTTAACTCCTTGATTTATATATTATTGTAATTTTATTATCGGTAATCTTATTCAATTTCCCCAGACGCGTACTCTAACCGGGCTGGGCTACATCCCGAATTGCGGATGCAAAGGTACGGCTTTTTTGTATTTGCAAATATTCTCTGTACTTTTTTACATTAAAAGTACATCTTTTTATGCAAGGTATTGATAAAACTAATAAGTCGATTCCCTATATTCAGAGGGAGACATATTGGTGTGTCTTTTAAAAAAACGACCTAAAGCAGACTGGTTCAGGAACTTAGTTCTGATTGTTATTTCCTGAATATTAAGAGAACTGTTTTTTCAATAATTTCTTTTATCTCCAGTAATGAATAATCTATAATCCAGTCCTTAGGAGATTTTCCACTGGTTTCTTTAACTACTTCAGACAAATATTTGGAAGAAACATGAAGTTTGTCGGCATAAAAGATAACCTCTTTATGTTCTCTGTAGTTATCCATCATTAGCGTGTAGAATCTATGTGTTAAATCTTCTTTACGTGTTGTACTTGTATTATTTCTATGATTGATATAATTTTCAAAGTCATTATATAAATCTAGGAATATAATTCTTAGCAGAGCTATAATTGCTTCTCTGGAAAAACTTTTGGGAAGTTTGCTCCGACTCTTCAGTAATGCATAATAATTCATGAAATACTGCATCTCTTGTTCCGGCAAGGGATAAAGGAAACGAGATTTCATGTAAGAGAAAAATTGAGGAGAAAAACTTCTGATAGTTTTTATTACATCATAGAAAAATGTGTTTGAAAGTGTAAAATAGTTTGTTGTGAAATTAGGACTTGTCTCTATGACTGAGACTAGCAATCCCGGCATAAAGACAAAAACATCATGTGGATGTATAGTATATTCTTGAGAATCCATTCTTATTTTAGCATTTCCTTGTATACAGATTCCAATAGTACATATAGGGGTATAAGAGGGGCAATCTGTAATGGGCAATGTTGATGCATCAGATTGCATGCAAAATTCATTCTCTAATATATCTTCTCTATTCTTTTCAAATTCCTTATATAACATTTATACCAACCAATTATAGTGCAAAAATAGGATTTCTGAAGCATTGAAAAGTTGATCAATGGTATTTAGGAACAATTTTACGGAAAAAAAGCAACTTTGTATTTGTCTTTTTTAAATGATAAGCTTGGTTTTTAACTAATATATCATAAATACTCTAATTTCTTGATTGTTAAAAGTTTGCCTGAGCATAATTGGGGATAAATAAAAGATGTTTTTTATTGTATCGGACAGATGGAAAGATTGTACAATCTTTCCATCTGTTTAAAGGGGGATCAGCAACCCATGGATTCACGATAAAAATCCAGCATTTCAAAAATTTCGTCTTTACTTGCCGATTGGTTAATCTGTATATCTCCTATTTCAGTTAATAGGGTGAAATTAATGATGCCTGCTGAGTTCTTCTTATCATGTTTCATGAATTCATAGAGGCGTTCATATTGTTTGCAATCAAAAGGCATAACTCCATAATGTTCTTTGATGAACAAGATGGTTTGACGTAGCTTGTCTTTGGGAAAACCTGTTTTGATGTGGGAGAAATAAAGTTCACAAACTATCCCCCATGCCACAGCGTAACCATGTAATATAGGATGCTGTGTCTCTAATGCCAGACTTTCAAAAGCATGCCCTACGGTGTGTCCCAGATTTAAAGCTTTGCGGATTCCTCTTTCAAAAGGGTCCTGTTCCACTATATTTTCTTTAATCTGTACAGATTTTCCGACTAAAGTCTGTAAGACCTTGTAATCTATATTGTTGAAGTCAAATCTCAGCAATTCTATCCAATGATCATGGGTGCTGATAAGACCATGTTTCAACATTTCAGCGTATCCGGACAATAGATTTCGAAGATCCAGTGATTTTAGAAAATTAGCGTCAATCAATACACTTTCGGCAGGAGAGAAGACTCCGATCTCATTCTTTAATCCGTTGAAATTGATTCCGGTCTTGCCTCCTACAGATGCATCAACCATAGCCAGTAGCGTGGTAGGAATATTGATATATTTGATCCCTCGTTTGAAAGTTGATGCGGCGAATCCTCCTAAATCTGTAACCATCCCTCCACCTAAATTGATAAGTAACGAATGACGGCTTGCGCCTTTATCTCCCAACTCTTTCCATACATATGCCAATGTTTCCAAGTTTTTGTGCACATCTTCGGCCCCTATATAAATAAAATGGGCATTTTTAATACAATCAAATCCAGATAAAACAGGAATGCAAAGTTTACGCGTATGTTCATCAGCCAAGACAAATAATTTGTCATGTGGGCATTGGGTTATTGCCTTATTGAGATTTTCTTCTAAGTTATGGCAGATAATAACTTCTTGTTTACTCATATTTTCTATTATTTGCCTGCAAATTTAGGTAAAAAAGCAAAAAGATGACCGTTCTTTGCTTACAAATAATTACTTTTGTACGTTAAAATATAAAATAATGAAAGGAATTTTACCGGTTTATTGTAGGACGATGGGATATGTTGTTCTGTTGTTGTCTGTTTTCGTACCGTTGCTCATGTTTATGTTTGGCATGATAAATGATAGTAACTTGTTGTTTACAAAGGCTTCTATCAAGTTACTTATCTGGTTTTCTCTGTTTATGATCTTCTTGGCAAAAGTGAAGGATGAGAATGAGAAGATTTCCCGAATACGTGTCAAGGCTATTTGTTATGCTATTTATTTGCTGGGCATTTATTATATTGTAATGTTGGTCAGAGGAGTATATAATGGAAATCTGGAAGAAGCGGATAATTCCATTGCTATAGTTTATATGGCTTTTAATGTTATTTGTCTGGAATTTGGCGTACAAAAAAGCCGGGTTGACCGATTATTTAAGAAATAAATACATTTTTCCGTTAAACCTTTTGTTGACAAGAGTGTCCAAAGAACATTAGGCATTAAAATTTCAAGGAAAAAAATGAAGAAGTTAATATTATTGTTGTTACTGGTATGTACCTGTGCAACTCTCTCTTGGGCGCAAAGTGGCAAGCGCATAACCGTGACGGGATCTGTGATTGATGGTGATGATAAAAGCCCGGTTGGACAAGCTACCGTACAATTACTTTCTCTACCCGATAGTACAATGGTGGTAGGAAATGTTACCAATAACAACGGAGTATTCTCTATTGCCGCCCGTCCGGGAAAATATGTACTTAAAATTTCATTTGTAGGTTATCTTACTCAGGAAAAATCTTTGCAGCTGACAGCTGGTAAACCGAGCGTTAATATTGGAACGGTCACTTTACCTACCGATGCTATCATGTTGGGTGAGGCAGTTATTGTAGCCGAGGCTCCGCAAGTAACCATTTCAGAAGATACTATTGGTTATAATGCTTCTGCTTATCGTACTCCTGAGGGGGCAATGTTGGAAGAGTTGGTGAAAAAACTTCCGGGAGCAGAAATAGATGACGATGGTAATATCAAAATCAATGGTAAGGAAGTAAAAAAAATTATGGTAGACGGCAAAGAGTTTTTTGGTGGCGATGTGAAGACCGGTTTGAAGAATCTGCCAGTCGATATGGTGGAAAAACTGAAAACATATGATAAGAAGTCCGATTTGGCACGCATTACGGGTATTGATGATGGTGAGGAGGAAACAGTGCTCGATTTGACGGTAAAGAAGGGGATGAATCAGGGTTGGTTTGGAAATGTGGATTTGGCGGCCGGTACGGAAGACCGTTATGCGGGAAGAGCTATGATTAACCGTTTTTATGATAAAACTCAATTCTCTATTATTGGTTCTGCCAATAATGTGAATGATCAGGGATTTTCGGGAGGAGGACCTCGTTGGAGGCGTAACAATGGATTGAACGCAACTAAAATGCTAGGAGCGAATTTTGCTACAGAAACAGAAAAAATGGAAGTGGGAGGTAGCATGCGTTACAACTATCGTGATGCGGATGTAGTAACAGTAGGATCTTCACAGCGTTTTTTGCAGTCGGGGGATTCTTATTCCAATTCAAACAAAGCCGATCGTAATAAAGTGACTGATTTCAATGCGGATTTTCGTATGGAATGGCGTCCCGATTCAATGACCAATATTATTTTTCGGCCGAATGTTTCTTATAATAAAACAAAAGGAACTTCGGCAACAGAATCAGGAACTTTTAATGAGGACCCTTACCAATATGTGGTAAATCCCAATGATTATCTGAACTTTAACAATATAGGTACCGATGACCCGTTAAGGGATACTCGTATTAATGCTACCAATGAACACAATTTGTCAAAATCAAATAGTTTGTCGGCTAATGCAACTTTACAGCTGAATCGGAAACTGAATGATAAAGGACGTAATATTACATTCCGTGGTTCGTTTGGATATGGAGATGATGACAGCGATCAGTATGCTCAATCGGAAACCCGTTATTATCAGATAAAGAATTATTTAGGAGGGGACTCCATTGAATATCGTAATCAATACATTACGATGCCTACTAAAAATTATAATTATACAGCACAATTTACTTATAGCGAACCTATAGCACGGGCTACTTTCCTGCAATTTAGTTATAGATTCCAATATAAGAATAGCAAGAGTGATAAATCGACATATGATTTGGGGTATCCTTGGAATATAAATGACGGATTACCCGAAGACTATGAAACTGCTTATGTAGATAGCTTGAGTAAGGATGCTGAATATAAATACTTTAATCATGATATCTCTTTAGGACTACGATTTATCCGGGAGAAATATCAGTTGAGTGCCGGCATGTCCTTACAGCCTCAAAATACGAAATTGTCCTATAAGAAGGGAGATTACATGACTGATACCACAAGAACGGTATTCAATTTTGCTCCGAATCTGGATTTTCGTTATCGCTTCTCTAAGGTAAGTCAGCTGCGTATCACTTATCGTGGGCGTAGTAGTCAGCTAGTATGGAAAACCTGCTGCCGATTGTCGATAATTCCAATCCGTTGAATATCCGTGTGGGTAATCCTGGTTTGAAGCCTTCGTTTGCCCATACCATGCGTTTGTTTTATAACACTTATAATGCCGAGAAACAGCGTGGGATAATGACCCATGTAAATTTCACTGCTACTCAGAATAGTATCAGTAATAGTACGATATATGATGAGAATACGGGTGGTACTACTTCAACTCCTCAGAATATCAATGGAACTGGAATGCGTTTGGTATGTTCGGTTTTAATTCGGCTTTGAAGAATAAAAAGTTTACTATAAATTCTTTTTCTCGTGTTAACTACCGGAATCAAGTAGCGTTCTTATACAATAAGGAAACATTGCATGATGATAAGAATACGACTACCGGCTTGACTTTGGCGGAGAATCTGAATGGGTCCTATCGGAATGACTGGTTTGAATTTTCATTGAATGGTTCTATTGAATATACAGCGGAACGTAGCAAGCTGCGTCCTGAAAAGAACCAAAATCCTTATACATTCTCATATGGAGCGAGTACCAATGTCACTCTACCATGGCAGATGACATTGTCTACTAATATCACCAACCAGTCCCGTAGAGGATATGATGATGCCAGTTTGAACAATAATGAACTGATTTGGAATGCCCAAATAGCACAAAGTTTATTGAAGGGAGCAGCAACTGTTAGTTTTGAAATGTATGACATTTTAAAACAACAGAGCAATATCAGCCGTTCTTTGACTGCAGATGTACGTTCGGTTACCGAATACAACAGTATCAATAGTTACTGTATGGTGCATTTTATCTATCGTCTGAATATTTTTGGAAGTAAAGCCGCTCGTGACAAGATGATGAATAGCCATAGGGGATTCGGTGGTCCCGGTTTTGGTCCCGGTCCAGGAAGACATGGCCGGCGTCCTTTTTAAATGAAACTATATCTTAATCTTTTCCCAATCTATATTGTTATAGGTTGGGATTTTTTTATAAGTTTGCTTATAAGTAAATTACTTGGAATTATATGGTAGAGTGGAGTATCTTTAATGAAATCTTTGCTGTTGCTTTTAACGTGCTTTATTTTGTGATTATCATCGGAACTATCTTTATAGTGATACTTGATAATCGTAATCCTGTTAAAACAATGGCATGGGTACTTGTACTCTTTTTCCTGCCCATTGTGGGGCTTGTATTCTATTTCTTTTTCGGCAGAAGCACACGTAAGGAGAAATTGATCAGCAAGAAAGGGTTCACCCGTCTTATAAAACGTCCTATGGCAGAATACCAAGCGCAAAAGGCGTTTAAGTGTCCTGATGAACAGTACCAGTTGATGCGTTTTTTCCGGAAAGTGAATAATGCTTTGCCCTTTGAAGGAAATGCGACGGAAGTTTTTACGGATGGTTATTCCATGCTGTATTCATTGATGAAAGAAATCAGTAAAGCAAAGCACCACATCCATTTACAGTTTTATATTTTTGAGGATGATCCGGCAGGCAGGCTGCTGCGCGATGTGTTGATAGATAAAGCGCGGCAGGGAGTAGAAGTGCGTTTACTATACGATGACGTGGGCTGTTGGAAAGTTCCCCATGCTTTTTTGATGAAATGCGGGGAGCAGGTATTGAAGCACGTAGTTTTTTGAAAGTTCGTTTCCCTTTATTTACCAGTAAGGTAAATTATCGTAATCACCGTAAAATAGTGGTAATTGACGGTCGTGTGGCTTATATGGGAGGAATGAACATTGCTTTGCGCTATATGAAAGGCTTTCCATGGGGGATATGGCGGGATACTCACATTAAGATAGAAGGAAAAGCGGTATATGGGTTACAGACTGCTTTTTTGACCGATTGGTATGTGGTAGACCGTACTCTTATCACTTCCTCCCGTTATTTCCCCGAAGTTGGAATCTTTGGGAAGGCTCTGATACAGATTGTTACTTCCGATCCTGTAGGCGAATGGCGGGATATTATGCAAGGGTTACTGATAGCTATCAGTAGTTCCCGAAAGTATTTTTATATACAAACCCCTTACCTGTTGCCTACCGAACCTATTCTGATGGCATTGAAAACGGCAGCTTTAGCAGGTGTGGATGTTCGCATTATGATACCGGCACGTGCCGATACGTGGATAACACATTTAGGTTCGTTATCTTATTTGGATGATATCATGCGTGCGGGTGTCAGGATTTACCTTTATCAGAAAGGTTTTTTGCATTCCAAGTTGATGGTTAGTGATGATACTCTCTCTACGGTAGGTTCTACTAATATGGACTTCCGTAGCTTTGAGCATAATTTTGAGGTGAATGCCTTTATGTATGATCCGGCCTCAGCATTGATGTTGAAGGGTATTTTCCTGCAAGACCAGAAGGACGCTATCCTGTTACAGAGAAAAACATGGATGAAGCGTCCTTGGTATCAAAAAGCACAAGAATCTATTGTTCGGTTGCTGGCACCATTGCTTTGAAGAAAGAGAAGTTCACACTGCCATATACACGGCGCTCAATAAAATGGGGATTATCCTCGAAATGGTTCTCTTTGCCATGTTCCAATACCAATAATCCGTCTTCCTTTAAAATCCCGCTTTCGAAAATACGGGTGGGGATACTTTCCAGATCTTTCAAGGTGTATGGAGGATCGGCGAAGATGAAATCAAACTGCTCGCTGCATTTGTCTATAAATCTAAAGACATCAGCACGGATAGGAAAACATTTGTCAGTCTTCACTTCACGCATCACCTGCGAGATGAAAGAAAGATGCTGGGGATCTTTTTCCACTGAGATAACCCGGTCACAACCGCGTGAAACCAGTTCTATACTGATGCTGCCCGTACCGGCAAAAAGGTCCAAAGCTGTAACTCCGTTCTCGAAGTCAAAATAATTATTACTTAATACATTGAAAAGGTTCTCTTTGGCAAAATCCGTTGTTGGACGTGCCTTGAATGTATGAGGCACGTCGAAACGGCGCCGTTTGTATATACCGCTGATTACTCGCATAATAATAAGGTTTGCATGTCAAAAGGTATCTCTTCTATTTTACTTATCTCGGAGCGGTTGAATTCCGCTTTGGGGTTGATGACGAATACCTGACGCAGATAGTTGCGCAATTCTTTCAATAATTCTTCTTTGTCCTCTAATTTCCCTGTCAAGTGCAGTTCGTCTTTTTCCTGATTATAATTTAATTGTTGCCATATATATAATAGGTAATACACACGGTCTGTGGTTTGTTTGCATGGAAATGAGTTAATCAGTAATAAGTTGCCCTTATCAAAACAAAAAACTTCCATTTGTTGCTCGCGTATGTGTGTGTATAGTTTCCGGCTGTTGCCCAACCGGCTTTTCCGGGCGAAATATTCAGTCAGCGGGCTGGCGGTGGAGAAGTAACGAGCTGTAGGAAAATGTTCAGTCAGTAACAAATGGGTATGTTTGTCTATAGCAAAAAGTATTACCACATTACTCCTTCCCAGGACATTGCAAAGTACAATCTCGTTATTTCCTTTAGGAAAATTATGATAGAAAACAGTATCCATTTGTTCGTCTTCGAATAATTCTAAAGGAACAGGTGTGAAACGGGGGGAGTCATACAGAATGTTAACCCGTTTATACGGATATCTTAGAGTTTCTGTCTCGGTTAACATTTCCTTTAGATTAGCCGTCATAGAGTATCCGGTATTGACAGGATACGGAACAAAGCAGAAATCATTATCTGTCAGTGGGTTATAGATAGAAAAAGAAAATCCATCCGCACTGAGGCGGATGGATAATGTATATTGTTCCGATTTTGTAAAATCGATACGTTCAGTCATTCTTATTCCCAGTTACCTGCGTTATTGTTAGGCTGTTCGATATCACCCACTCTTAAACCGCAATATTTGCCCAGTTTGGTTTGAAGGTCTTTAAGGTTAGCCAATTCTTGAGCATTCAAACCACCCAAATATGTTTCATACGGAGTTTGAGCTTGGAATAAATGCAAAGGGGCACCTGATTTTGTTGTATCGTTACGGATAGCCATTTCAAACTGTGCACCGTTTCCGAAAGGAACATATCTTAAAGAGTCTGCATTGAATCCCGGAGCATAGATTGTATCTGTTACGGCAACCCATAAAGTATCACGTTTGAAGTTCATTAAACCTTCTTTTTCAACTTCTTTCCAGTTACCAGTTTTTTTGGCTTTGTTGATGATTGCCATAGCTTTCTTTTCAGTCATGCCAGCTTCCAATTGCGTATCAGACAAAACTCCTTCTTTCTTTACAAATGGAAGTTTTGCAGTTTTGACGAAATCAATCAAGGTGTCGAAACTTGCAGTGTATTGTCCGTTGTGCAGGTTGCGGTATTCCAACTGTGCCTTACGGATGTCAATTAAGCGTGCAATAACTTGTTTCTCTCTAGCTTTTTTAGCGTCATCGAAGTTAATCGGTCCCATGATACTGCCGTAGCAAACGTATATCAAACCGATAACGCAAGCAGCCAATACAATATTAATAACTGTTTTCATGATAAATATGTGTTTTTTTTAGTTTATATTCGCATCGCAAAAATAAAACAAATAAATCTAATAACGCACAGTTCAAGGAACTTTTTATTACGCAATTATGATTAATAGTTATTTAGTGCAGCAAATTAAGGGAAATTTTCTATATAAACCAACTTTAGAACAAGAAAAAGCTGTTAAATTTTTAGCAGATTTTCTCTTTTCCCACCAATCGGACTCGGTTTTTCTCTTAAAGGGATATGCCGGTACGGGTAAAACATCCTTATCGGGGCATTGGTGAAGACCTTGGACCAGTTACAGCAAAAGTGTGTTCTACTTGCTCCGACGGGCAGGGCGGCTAAAGTCTTTTCACATTATGCACAGCATCCGGCTTATACTATTCATAAGAAGATTTACCGCCAGCGCAACTTTTCAAATGACCTGGATAACTTTTCTTTGGATGATAACTTGCATCAGCATACTTTGTTTATTGTGGATGAGGCGTCGATGATCGCTAATGACGGATTGGCGGGGGCAGTCTTTGGTACAGGGCGTTTGCTGGACGACTTGATTCAATATGTATATGCCGGAACAGGTTGCCGTTTGATGCTGATAGGGGATACGGCGCAGCTTCCTCCGGTAGGAGAAGAGGAGAGTCCGTCTCTTTCGGCCGATAAGTTACGCGGGTATGGCATGGAAGTATATGAGGCGCAGCTCACTGAGGTGGTCCGTCAGATGCACGATTCGGGGATTCTTTGGAATGCGACAGAATTGCGCCGCTACATATCCGCGGAAGATTTTCTCACTTTGCCTTCTGTCCGTGTGGAAGGGTTTCCGGATATCCGGATGGTTTCTGGTAGTGAGCTGATTGAGGTTATTAATGATTGTTACGGTCAGGCAGGTATGGACGAAACGATTGTGGTCTGCCGTTCCAATAAACGGGCGAATATTTATAATAAGGGAATCAGGAATACGATTTTGTTTCGGGAGGATGAACTGAACAGCGGTGACCTGCTGATGGTGGCGAAGAATAACTATTTTTGGACGGAGGGCTGTAAGGAGATTGATTTTATAGCCAATGGAGATATAGCTGTAATTCGCCGTGTTCGTCGGGTGCGTGAGGCATACGGCTTTCGTTTTGCCGATGTGGTGCTGGCGTTCCCCGACTATGATGGTATGGAACTGGAGGTGAAACTTTTGTTGGATACCTTGCATACTGAAACACCCGCATTGCCTAAAGAATTGAATGACAAGTTATTTTATTCGGTATTGGAGGATTATGCTGATATAACTGTGAAACGTGAGCGGATGAAGAAAATGAAAGCCGATCCTCATTACAATGCCTTACAGGTGAAATATGCGTATGCCGTTACTTGTCACAAAGCGCAGGGTGGCCAGTGGAAACGGGTCTTTTTGGATCAGGGCTATATGACGGAGAATATGCTGACTCCGGATTATTTCCGTTGGCTGTATACGGCTTTCACCCGTGCTACGGAAATTCTGTATCTAGTGAACTGGCCGAAGGAACAGACGGAATAAGCAGACAGTCAGTGAGGTGTTAATGACTGATTATATGCTTCCAGCCGTTTGGTTAGTTTTTTTCCCTTATGGCTAAGCTTTTTTGAACGTTTATGTTCTATCTCCATAACCTTTGGAGTTAACTCCCAAGCTTATGGAGTTGACTCCAAAGGTTATGGAGATAACTCCAAAGGCTTGGGAGATAGGAATCTTCTTTTCTGTTTCCCTTATCCATAGAGGAGAAAAGGCTTAGTGAACCAGATGAAAAAAACTCCGCCACCGGCTTTCAGACCAGAATGGCGGAGTTTTGATATACGAAATATGGACGAAATTCGAATAGATTACAATGCAGCCAGCTCTATCACTTTATCAACAGCCGCATTCAAACCGTCAGGATTCTTACCGCCTGCCGTTGCGAAGTGGGGCTGACCACCGCCGCCGCCTTGAATCAGTTTGGCTGCTTCACGGACCAGTTTGCCTGCATTCTGTCCGGCTTTTACCAGGTCTTCGCTAATCATGACAGTCAGCATCGGTTTGTTATTGTCCACACTGCCTATTACAACGAACAGATTGGCAGGAATCTCACCTTTCAGCTGGAAGGCAATATCTTTCACTACGTCGGCAGACATCGGAATAATGGCTTTCACCACTTTCACACCATTTATTTCTTTGGCATTCTCTACCAGTCTGGCTTTCAGTGCGGCGCCCTTTTCTTTCATGAACTCTTCCACCTGCTTCTTCAATCCTGCATTTTCGTCAATATACTTGCGGATGGCGACTTTCAGATCGGGAGCATTGTTGAACAATGCCTTCAAGTCATTCAGCGTATCCTGGACCGTATCCATCAATTCCTCTACTTTGGCACCCGTGATAGCTTCGATACGGCGCACACCGGCAGCAACAGAGCTTTCGCTGATAATACGAACCATACCGATCTTGCCTGTAGCCGAAACGTGGGTACCTCCGCAGAATTCAATAGAGTTGCCGAATTGGACAACACGTACCTCATCACCGTATTTTTCACCGAACAAAGCAATGGCACCCAGTTCTTTTGCCTTTTCGATAGGAAGATTGCGGTATTCCGTCAAAGGGATATTCTCACGGATTTTGGCATTTACCAAATGTTCCACTTCACGAAGTTGCTCGTCAGTCACTTTCTGGAAGTGAGAGAAATCGAAACGTAATGACTCAGGAGTCACCAAAGAACCTTTTTGTTCTACGTGAGTTCCTAATACCTGGCGCAACGCTTCGTCCAGCAAGTGAGTACAAGAGTGGTTGGCGGCACAGGCGGCACGTTTTTCTGTATCTACACAAGCCATCATCGGAACGTCAAGGTGTTCGGGCAGTTTTTTGGTGATATGGATAGGAAGGTTGTTTTCCTTCTTGGTATCAATGATTTCGATGGTTTCGAATTCGCTTACGATCACCCCTGTATCACCTACCTGACCACCACTTTCGGCATAGAAAGGAGTATCGCTCAGTACAATTTGATACAGTGTCTGGTTTTTCTGCTTGATCTGGCGATAGCGCAGGATGCTGGTTTCATATTCGGTAAAGTCATAACCTACAAAGTGGGTGTCACCTTCCTTTATGGTGATCCAGTCGCCAGTTTCAACGGCTGCCGCGTTACGGGCGCGTTCTTTTTGTTTCTGCATTTCGGCGTTGAACTCTTCTTCGTTTACAGTCATGCCGTTTTCGCGGAGAATCAGTTCTGTCAGGTCGAGGGGGAAACCGAAAGTGTCATATAATGTAAAGGCATCCACACCGCTGATCTCTTTTTTCCCGGCAGCTTTGGCATCGTTCATAGTCTTGTCCAACAGACGGATACCTGTTTCCAGTGTGCGCAGGAAAGATTCTTCTTCTTCTTTGATCACTTTCTCGATCAGTATTTTTTGTGCGTTCAACTCTGGATAGCCTCGCCCATATTCTCAATTAATACAGGTAGCAGCTTGTACATGAATGCTTGTTTCTGTCCCAGGAAAGTATATCCGTAACGGACGGCACGGCGGAGGATACGGCGGATTACATAGCCGGCTTTTGCGTTACTGGGCAACTGACCGTCGGTGATTGAGAATGCGATGGTACGGATATGGTCGGCTATAACGCGCATGGCGATATCTTTCTGGTTGTCTTGGCCATAGGTGGTTCCTGCCATTTCGGCGATGGCTTTCAGCATCGGTTGGAACACGTCAGTGTCATAGTTGGATGTCTTGCCTTGCAGTGTGCGCACCAAACGTTCGAATCCCATACCGGTATCGATTACTTTGGCGGGAAGACCTTCCAGTGAACCGTCTGCTTTGCGGTTGAACTGCATGAATACAAGATTCCAGATCTCGATTACTTGCGGATGATCCTTATTTACCAGTTGGTTGCCGGGGATTTGAGCTTTTTCTTCTTCCGAACGTGAGTCGATATGGATTTCAGAACACGGGCCGCAGGGACCTGTATCACCCATTTCCCAGAAATTGTCATGTTTGTTGCCATTGAGGATATGGTCTTTCGGCAGGAACTGTTCCCAGTAAGAGGCGGCTTCATTGTCCCGTTCCAGTCCTTCTTCGGGACTTCCTTCGAATACGGTGGCATACAGATCTTTCGGATCTATTTTCAGTACATCTACCAGATATTCCCATGCCCAGCCGATAGCTTCTTTCTTGAAGTAATCTCCGAAAGACCAGTTGCCCAGCATCTCGAACATAGTATGGTGGTAGGTATCATGTCCCACTTCTTCCAGGTCATTGTGCTTGCCGCTTACACGCAAACATTTTTGTGAGTCCGCAACTCTTTTGTATTTGGCCGGGTGATTGCCAGAATAATGTCTTTGAACTGGTTCATTCCTGCATTGGTGAACATCAATGTGGGGTCATCTTTAAATGACCATCGGAGCCGATGGGACAATCTGGTGTCCTTTCGACTCGAAAAAGCTTTTGAAAGAATCTCTAATTTCTTTAGCTGTCATCATGTCGCTTAAT
>ENA-OQJX01000028-OQJX01000028.1-human-gut-metagenome-genome-assembly--contig:-NODE-28-length-88741-cov-6.100887_pt1 | contig 88741 bp, 77 predicted proteins | sample MGYA00242615_ERZ504782 | MGnify/ENA primary metagenome ERZ504782 (study PRJEB26092, sample SAMD00036354) | human gut metagenome | host: Homo sapiens | study: EMG produced TPA metagenomics assembly of... | reverse complement strand
TGCAATAGTCCACCATATTCTAGTTATATTGTCGTCCATATTTCGGGCATAATCCAATTTCTTTTCTTCTGTTATTATTATTTCATTACAAATTCTGTTTATCCGGCAAAGTTACAGATTATAATTGATTTAAACAATATGGCTCTGCCGGCAATCTAAAAGATAACAGACAGGGGACAAATCTTGTTTACCCCTGCATTTATTCAGTAATCAGTGCCAGCGATTACTGAATTTATAATTCAATAAAATTGAAATGCAAAAAAGTTTCAGAGAAAAAACTGGTTGAAACTTTTGTTTCAGCATTTACTTTTGGGTGAAAATAAAGTTTCCTGCAAGTGAAAATAAAGTTTCACCCGTAAGAAAATTTATTTTCACTGTAGCTTAATAATTTTAGTTGACTACTTTTTGTCTGATAGTAAATTGTACTTTGTTTCATTATCGCTATATTTGAAGAAAATATATTTTTATCGCCTGCCTTATACAGTTTTTAGTGCCTCTCCATAAATTTTTATCCAAATTAAATTCCGATCTTTACGACCGGACAAAAAACAAAGCCATGATCGACACATTAACATCACTACGGTTTATATTCGCCATAATGGTTTTCAGTGCACACTGCTACGTAATAGACAGCTTTTTCAACACCCATTTCTTCAAAGAAGGATTTGTCGGTGTCAGCTTTTTTTTTGTACTGAGCGGTTTCATCATCGCCTACAATTATCAAAAAAAGTTAAGCGAAAGTAAGATCTGCAAACGAACTTTTTGGGTGGCACGCATAGCACGCGTCTATCCGTTGCATTGGTTGACACTATTGGTTGCCGCTGTATTAGGGAATTATGTGGTAGCTTCAGGAACAACAGAGTGGCTCAAGCACTTTTTTGCTTCGCTTACTCTAACAAACGGTTACATACCTCAAGCCGATTATTTCTTCTCCTTCAACAGCCCTTCCTGGAGTCTATGTTGCGAGCAGCTTTTTTACTTCTGTTTCCCTTTTTTTATACCGCTAACCAAGAATTACAAACGTCTGCTCTGCATTTTTATAGTTGCAGCCATCCTGGTCGTGACCGGTATGTATTTTACTCCGGAAAACGACATCAAAGGATATTGGTACGTGAATCCGATTACCCGGCTTCCGGACTTCATCGCCGGTATGCTTTTATTCCAGCTATATGACCGGCTAAAAGACAAGAACATTTCTTTGCCTCAAGGGACCATCATCGAAATAGCCTCCATAGTCTTATTCCTCGCCTTTTATTTCTATGCGATTGAAATACCTAAAGTATATCGGTACTCCTGTTACTATTGGTTGCCGGTAGCCGTGATCCTGATCAGTTTCTCATTGCAAAAAGGCTACGTTTCGCATCTCCTGTCCAACCGCTTTTTAATAATAGGCGGAGAGATTAGTTACAGTTTTTATCTGATTCATCTTTTTGTTCTGCTTACCTATTCGGAATGGCAGAAAGGAAGCAGTTTCCATATAGCGTGGTATATTGCTGTTCCGGTTCTATTCGGCATCATCGTCCTGCTTAGCTTGCTTTCCTACTACTATTTTGAAAAGCCTATGAATAAGCGGATAAAAATATGGTTGAAGAAATAATTAATAAAATAAGGGGGAGGCAAAGATATTCTCTGCTCCCCCTTAATTGATTTTTAGTCCGTTATTATTTTGATTCTGGTGTCTTACTGAAAATAGCGTGGATACGTTTCATGTCGAACTTAGGTGTACGGTCATAATAGTAAATACCGTTTTGCTCCTGTTCCACATCCGTCAACTGCGTATAACAATATCCCCAAATATCGTTCGAAAGAGATAAAACCGCATCCACCTGGCCTTCCAAACGAGCATAGAACTCTTCCAACGAACGGGGAGCTTCGCCATATCCCCAAGAGGTATTCTGGGCGCTTTCCGTCTGCTGTGCCGGATTCCATTTGATACCGCCGAACTCGTCGATCAAATAAGGCATATCCTTCTTGTATTCCGGGAAAGCATACTGGTCTGTATATTTAAGACCATTATAACCGATATTCATCGGATTCAGATGAATTTCCCATTTCGGGGCTTCCATCAACTTACCGCCGTTATACAGCTTTTCTTTCAACTTGGCGGGATCCTGTTCATAATTATGAACGGTCCAGATATCGGTTGCAATATGCGTTCCACCGCTTGCCCCGTGGAAAGGACGGGTCGGGTCGATCATTTTCGTCAGATTATAGAGGTCGTGCATCAGGCGCGGATACTGTACACGGTCCGGCCAGAACTCCTCGTTGGTCGGCGTCCAGATCAGGAGTGACGGATGGTTACGGTCGCGCTGCACAATTTCACTCCATTCGGTAATGAAATTACGAGCCGTTTCCGTATCGTTACAATCCATCCCCCAGCTGGAAGCTTCCCCCCAAGTCAGATAACCCATCTTATCCGCCCAATAATAGAAACGTTCTTCGAAAACCTTCTGATGCAAGCGGGCACCATTGAAACCTGCCTCCATAGACAATTCGATATCCCGTTTCAATGCCTCGTCACTCGGAGCCGTCCAGATACCGTCAGGATAGAAACCTTGGTCGAGCACCAGACGCTGGTAGTAAGGCTTATTGTTCAGATAAATCTTATTGCCTTCGATATGCACCTTGCGCATACCGGTATAACCATTGACCTCATCAATTATATTTCCATTCTTATCCAAAACCTTGTACTCCAGATCGTAAAGGAAAGGACTTTCCGGACTCCAGGTCTTCATCTTCTTAACCGGAAGAACAACGGAAGACAGAGAACTTGCCGAAACCGTCCGACTGGCAACAACCTTACCATTGTCTTTCAGTGTTACCTGCAATTTTCCTCCTGCTTCTTTATAGAAACGAGGACGGACAACCAATTGCTGCTGGTCGATATCAGGCAACACCTGAACTGATTGCAATCCTTCCGGATGGACAGCTTCCATCCAGACCGTCTGCCATATACCGGTCGTTCGGGTATAGTTGCAACCATAAGAAGCGTATTGCAGATTTTGTTTGCCGGCTGCTTGCTTGGCTCCGCGCACGTTACTTTCAACATAAACAACCAAACTATGTGTCTGGCCCGGCTTTACTAAAGAAGTAATATCCACAGCAAACGAAGAGGTTCCACCGAAATGGCGGTTGGCCAAAACGCCGTCGATATAGACTTCCGATTTATAGTAGACCGCACCGAAATTAAGCAGAATGTTCTTTCCGCTCCATTCCTGCGGGATCGTGATCGGACGCTGATACCAGAAATGATTGATGAAGTCTGTATATCCTATGCCGGACAACTTACTTTCCGGGCAGAAAGGCACAGTGATTTTCTTGTCAAAGCCGTTCGATTTATAGAACTCGCGTTCCATCCCTGAACCGCCGAAATCAAACGAGCAGGTCCATTCTCCATTCAGGTTGACCCAACCCGTCCGCTCGAACTGCGGACGGGGATATTCGGGACGCGGCATGGACCAGATAGAGGCCACGCACAGAAAAAGAGATAAAAAAGCTATGCTAATCCGTTTCATGCTTTTACTTTAATTCGTTAATAACCGACTGATTGGCGTTCTTTACGGCAGCTTCGTTGATCTTGATCACTTTGCGGTCGTATGTCATCAAACCGTTTACTTCACCTTCCACATCAGTAGTCTGTGTATAGACAGCAGCAGAGAAGCCACGTTTCACATAATCTTTCAGGATATTGGCATATTTGACATATTCAGCCGTCACTTCGTCGCTGTTCTTAAACTGCACATACCCCCAGTTACGTTTGTTCCACCACAAGTGATTTTCCACCGGAAGACCGATTCCGCCGTATTCACCCAACACATTCACACGTTTCGGATCGAACAGGAACATATCGGGAGCTGGATAATTATGCAAATCCAGGATATCACCGCAAGGACGATGGTTACCGCCGCTTGCCGGGTTCACCAAGCGGGAAGGATCATAAGTTTTTGTCCATTCAGCCGCTTTTTCCGTTTCAAACTGTCCCCATGCTTCGTTGAAAGGCACCCAAACGACTACAGAAGGATTGGATACGCAAAGATCCATGATCTCTTTCCATTCGCGGTAATAGTTGGCCTTGGATTCAGGCGTACGTTCATTGTCTTTTCCACCGTTATACACGTGGTGATCCCAAATGTAAGAGCCATGATCTCCACTCGGCATATCCTGCCATACCAGAATACCTCCTTATCACAATGATAATACCAGCGTGCCGGTTCCACTTTCACGTGCTTACGGATCATATTGAAGCCCCAGTCTTTCGTTTTCTTGATGTCGAACAGCAATGCTTCGTCTGTCGGAGCCGTATAAAGTCCGTCAGGCCACCATCCTGGTCCAGCGGGCCGAACTGGAATAAGTCCTGATTGTTCAACTGCATACGCATAATACCGGCAGCATCACGTTTGGAAGAAATCTTACGGAAAGCCGTATATGATTTTACTTCATCCAACACTTTTCCGTCTTTCGACAAAGAAACCGTCATATCATACAGATAGGGATTGGACGGGCTCCAGAGTGTCGGGTTCTGCACAGACAAGCGCAATTCTTCACCCTGAACACCTTTTGCGGAAGCCACAACCTGACCTTTGTCCAACAACTTCACGGTTACAATACCGGAATTGCAGTCGCAGGAAGTTCCGACCGTCACACTCAATGTATTATTGTCGATATTGGGAATAGACTTTACAGAAGTCACATGGGCAGCAGCTACCGGTTCCAGCCATACCGTCTGCCAGATACCGGTTACAGGCGTGTACCAGATGCCTTCCGGACGGGAAGTCTGCTTACCACGCGGTTGATATCCCTTATCGCTCGGGTCCCATACGCGAACAACCAATTTCTGATTACTCTTTCCTGTCAGATACGGAGTGATATTGAAGGAGAACGGTGTGAAACCACCTTTATGAGAACCGATCAGGATGTCGTTTACAAACACATCCGCTTTCCAATCCACCGCACCAAAATTCAATACGATATCCTTGTTTTTCCAGGCTGAAGGAACGGAAAAAGTACGTTTATACCATAATTCGTTGTTTTCGCCAACTTCTTTCTGTACGCCGGAAAGAGAGGATTCGACAGCAAAAGGAACCAAAATCTTGCCATCGAATGTTGCCGGCTCTACATCGCCAGCCGGCTTGATGGCATATTCCCATTCACCATTCAGATTTTGCCAATCGCCACGTTCCAATTGAGGACGGGGATATTCGGGAAGAACATTCGCCGGATTCACTTGTTCCGCCCACGGTGTCTTGATCTTATCTCCTACCGGTTTCCATTGAGCCTGTGCGCCCAAGGTCAGTGCCAATGCACAACATGCTAATAAGGTCTTTTTCATGATTTATGATTTATGATTTGTAATTGATTTTCACTTTCAATCTTCAACTTTCAATTAATAAACTCCGGTGCTTCCGCTTCCAGAGAAGGACTCGCCCCTTCGACTTCCGGCCAACCATCTTTCCAACGAATCCGGTCCAACATCAGGACACGTCCGGTAGGATGCTCCCGACTCACAGCATGATAGAGAACCCAATCGTTTCCACGATCGTCCGTGACGATTTCCGAGTTATGCCCCGTACCAGCAAACGCCTCATTTCCATGAATCAGGATCTCGTGATGATTTTCCATCATCGGTCGTCCCTGTTTGTCGGTGTACGGGCCGAACAGGCTGTCAGAACGGCCTACAACTGTAGTATAGGTACTTTTCAATCCCTCACAACAACTCCCTATCGAGGCAAACAGATAATAATAATCGCCCCTTTTATGGATGTAAGTACCTTCGTAGGCGGTTCCGGCAACCTGTCTTTTTTTGGCTCCGTCCCAAACAGATAGGCCGTCTCCCGACAGCTCTATCCCATAGATACCGCGGAAACTACCCCAAAACAGGTATTTTTTCCCGTTATCTTCCATGAAAAATTGGTCTATAGAATTTTGAACTTGAATTGTCTTGCTTCGGAACAACGGTCCCTTGTCTATGAATGGTCCTTCCGGTTTATCGGAAACGGCGGCGCCGATCCCACAGGTCCATTCGCCTCCCCAGACAGACATAGAATAATACAGCACGTACCGTCCGTCAATATAATTGATATCCGGAGCCCATAAGCCGCCTTTCGGCTCGAAGGTCGGACGTGTTTCTTCCGTGAAAGCCGTCCCGATCTCCTCCCAGTCCACCAAGTTGCGTGAACGGTGGATCGGCGTGTTGCGGATATCTTCGGTTGCATACAAGTAGAAATAGCCATCATCCGCTTTGATGACGGTCGGATCAGGCAAGCTGTAATCGATCACTGGATTCCGGTAAGTGCTTTTAGCCTGCGTAACCGGTTCTTCCATCGGTTCAGGGCGGGAAGAGGGTTTATACATCTGCTTTTCCAGCATCTTCATAAAAAAGCCGCCTACCACCGAACGGGCACGCATGTTGATGGACCGGCCATCGGTAGCCTCGTACCAATCGGTCAAGGGCACCCGAGGTTCAGTTTCATTCACATATTTATAAGCGGGCGATAACAAGCGGGAGAAATCCTCCTGTGTATCAGCCAGACAAGCCGTCCATAATATCCAATCTATCTTAGTGTAAGTCTTGCGACTATCAAGAGGAAGACCGAACGGTTGTTGCCGGCTCAAATAGAAAGCGACCTCCTTCCGGGCGATCCTGTCCGGGAAGATATGCAACCCCAAAACCTTATCCCAAACCAGATTGTACTTTTGGCTCCAAGTGTTTTCCCGGTCGAATGTCAACCGGAAATGATCTCCATCATCAGCCATCCGTTCCCATTTCTCCGCCATCTCGCGAGCGGCGGAAACATACCGGACCGCCTGTTCCTTATCTCCCAACATCTCTGCTAACTTTCCGTATCCGGCAATACCCATGATCGCTTTTATCGAAAGGTTGGCATTATGAGCCAAATGTCCGGCAAAATCATCCGTACACAACTGGTTTTCAGGATCAAGTCCTTCTTTCAACAAATAATTGGCCCAAACGCCCAATGTCTTCCAATGTTCACGGGCATAATCTGCGTTACCTTCACGCAAAGCGATGGCAGTGGTCAGAATCAACATATTCCCACATTCTTCGACCGGCATATCGAACGGATACGTTTGCCCGTTGGCATGCGGGTAAGTTCCGACGTCATGGGCAGCAAAAGGCTTGTTCCATTGTCCGCTTTCACTATAATGGAAAATCGGATTCAACATTCCTTTGAGTAGCTCCGGGTTATAAAGTAAGAACAAGGGGGCAGACGGATACGTCACATCGACCGTACCGATCGAACCATTACTGAAATTTTCTTTGGAAAGGAACAACAGGTTCCCATCTTTGTCTTCTATAAGTTTATGGGCTGCTACCGCCTGGCGGTAAGCGACGGCACAAAGGTCCGCATATTCCTTCCCTCCGGCTTCTTCCGCATCTTCCATCAGGCGAGTGTCGAAATGACGGCAGCGATCCATAACCGAACGATATTCTTCAGCCGATCCTTCGAAAGCCTGCCGGATGTTTTTCTTTCCGTTATGCTTCCAATACCCCATACGGTTATCTTTAAAATATTGGATCGAATACAAATCATCATACCCGACCATCAGGAAACCGGATTGGGGGGAATCAGACACCGTCCCCATATCACGGCTGTAAACAAGTTGTTGCCGGTCACTCACTTTCATCTCCGTCTGTTTTTCCGTTCGGGCAGCCAGGTAGAAGTATCCCCAATCGATACGGACATCATCTCCTTTACGTGCCAGCACGGACTGCTCGACGGTTCCTGCTTTTACATATGAAATACCATTTTCCTCTTCAAAGGCCACTGTCACAGCCTGATCGTCTGAATGAACGGCTAAAGAAGGAGAAGCCTCGACCGTCAGACGAGTTTCATGCGTTTTTCCATCCGTAGCACGAACCTGCCAGGAGATATAATTAACAGGCGTGGACATACGATCCAAGTCATTCAACAAAAGAGGAGACGTAAAAATGAGATCCAGACAGACCGGACCACATTCGAATGTATAATAGGTTTGTGTCGGAAGAACATTCACCGACTGTTGAACCGCAGCCTTTTCAAAACGCACCGGAGTTCCCTCCTCCGGTGCTTCTTTTCCCATAAAACGATAAGAAACCCCATCCACTTCGATGACACCTAACAGTCCCTGCTCCTTTCCGGTCCAATGACGGGTCGCATCCTCGTTCAGCTGATCTGTAAACGACCAGATGCTGGTGTAAGGATCAATCATTATCAGTGGATAAGAAGGAGCACGCAGGGCATTCTTCTTATCCGGCTGAAACAAATTCCCTGAACCGCAGGATACGTTCAGTATCCAAAGGCAGCAAACCAATAGTATCAGAGAGGTTCTCTTCATTCTTTCATATATATAATAAAACACAACATTCATAAGAACTTAAATTTCCTTTGTCTTGAAATTTGAATGCAAAGATATTTCCAGACCTTTAAAACCTCTTTCAAGGATCAATCAGAAGCTTTCAAATATCAATCAAAATCGTACAAAGACCTCTTAAATAGCGTTTTTTTACTTACTTTTGCAGCACACAACAGAAGAATAACAACTTTGTATGAGACTACTCTTAACTACCATAATAAACTTACTTTTGCTACTCCTTCCCTACTCCGGCAAGGCACACGATTTGTATTTCCGCCACTATACCAACAAACAGGGATTGTCGCACAACACGGTTTATTGTGCCCTACAGGATAAAAAAGGATTCATGTGGTTCGGGACAGACGACGGATTGAACCGTTTCGACGGACATCAGTTCCGGATTTACCGTTACAATTCGTACGATCCGGAAAGCCTGCCGAACGATAGGATCATCAGTCTTTTCGAAGATTCGACCGGTAGGATATGGGTCTGCACTTACTCCCACACCTGTTACTACGACTATCAAACAGATGCATTTCACCCCTTGACCTTTTCCAATAGCAATAATACCCCGGAATATTTCCAGCAAATCAGGGAAGATAAAAAGGGGAATTTGTGGCTGATGAGCTACAACCGGATTGCCCGTTATGCCCTTTCAGGCGAAAGCAGTCCACATTTCTATCCCGAAGGGGAACAAATAAGCTTGATAGACATCACGATGGACGAAGAGAACGAGCCGATCCTCGCCGGACGTAGCGACCTGTTTTTCTACAAACCGGAGGCAGACAAATTCGTCCGCATCCCAGTACTGACAGAAAAGGAAAAAGGAAATCCGATCAGCCTCACCAGGCTTTGCCTCGTGCCAGACTGGGGAATACTGATCGGAACAGACCGGGCGGGACTCAAATTTTACGATCGGAACAGTCGGAACACGGAAACGATCATCCCGGACATACAAGTTCGCGACATCAAGCAGTGCAATGAGAATACTTACTGGATCGCATCCGAATCCGGTGTCTATATCTTGAATATGACAGACCGGAGTATTACGCACCTGCAAAAATCTCTGACAAACGAATATACGATTTCCGACAATGCGGTCTATTCAATCACAAAAGACCGTGAAGGAGGAATATGGGTTACCACCTTTTTCGGTGGAATCAACTATCTGCCCAAAGAATATATCCCGTTTAAATATTTTATCGGAGGGAAAACCCATCCGGGAATGCCGGGAAATGCCGTACGTGAAATCTGTCCGGACCAGTACGGCAACCTTTGGTTAGGAACGGAAGATAACGGAATCAACCGCTATAGCCCGGCTACCGGCGAGATCACGAACTTCTCCCGTACCAACCCCGCCCATCCACTTTCGGCAACCAATATCCACGGCCTACTTGCCGACGACAGCCGGTTGTGGGTAGGAACTTTCAACACCGGAATCGATCTGTTGGACATTCCTTCCGGGAAAATCATCAAACGATATACCCGGAGTAATACCGATAACCTGCTACCGTCAGACTTCATACTCTGCTTTTGCAAACTCTCTGAAGACGAAATCCTGATCGGAACCTCCGAAGGGCTTGTCCTCTTCCGTAAAAAAGAAGAATGTTTCATCCCTTGGGGAACAGAGATCAAGTCGATGGTACGTCAAATCTACAAAGACAGCAAAGGGGATATCTGGGTGGCAACCACCTCCGGAGCTTACCGCTACTCCAAAACCGAAAAGAAGTTCGCGCATTATACATCCAACCGTGAGCGTCGCAGACTATCGGCGACAACAACGTGACTTCCATATTCGAAGACTCGAAAAACAGAATTTGGGTGGCGACCGTCTATGGTTTCTCCCTCTACAACGAGATATCCGATTCATTCAATCGCATCACGGTTGAAAACGGACTGCCCAGCAATATCGTACACCGTATCCTGGAAGATGACGAACATTTTTTCTGGATTGCAACGGCCAACGGACTGGTTCGTTTTAACCCCGAAACATACGTGATGAAAACTTTCTCATACACGGATGGCCTACCCGAAGCGCAATTCAACTATTGTTCCGCTTACAAGATGCCGGACGGGACCATGTATATGGGAACGATCAACGGAATGATCGCCTTTAATCCGCGTGATTTTAAAGAGGATGTTTATTCTCCATCGGTATGCATCACCCGCATAGATGTTCAGGACGACCGCATCGGCGCCCCTAAATATAATGTCAACCGGATTTTGGAAAGCGGAGAATTGAAACTCCCACATAACCGTTCCACCTTTACCCTTTCGTATGTGGCATTGAGCTACACCTCGCCGGATGCGATCCAGTATGCCTATCGCCTGGACGGAAGTGACAAGGACTGGATCTATATGAAGCAGAATAAAGACGTGACCTTTGCAAACCTGTCACCCGGAGATTATGTTTTCCGGGTAAAATCGACCAACAGCAGCGGGGTTTGGCAGGATAACGAGACGACTCTCCGAATTACGGTAACACCGCCATTCTGGGCTACCGGATGGGCATATCTTATTTATTTCCTGACCGTATGCCTCTTGATCGTACTTTGGTATTACTACAAAAAAGCCAAACTGGAAGAGAAGCACCGCATCAACCGTGAAATATTCGAAACCAAAAAGGAGAAAGAACTTTACGATGCAAAGATACAGTTCTTCACCTTTATTACACATGAAATACGGACACCGCTCACATTGATAAAAGCCCCGTTAGAAAAGATCCTTCGTTCGGGAGATGGAACGCCCGCCACACAGGAGAACTTACGGATCATCGAGAAAAACACCGGACGGCTGTTAGACCTCAGCAACCAGTTATTGGACTTCCGCAAGACGGAAAGCCGCGGGTTCAAGCTGAATTATGTCACGACCGATGTCGTTCTCTGGCTGGAAACGATCCTGCATCCGTTCCGCCCGGCTTTCGAACAAGGAAACAAGCATTTTACAGTCAAACTTCCGGAGCTGCCTTTCGAAGCCAGTTTAGACAGGGAGGCATTCTCCAAGATCGTCAGCAACTTAGTCAGCAACGCGCTGAAGTACTCGGACAGCCGGATATCGCTCGAACTGCTCCCTCCTTCGGGCGAAGAACGCATGTTCACCCTACTCGTCACCAATGACGGACATCTGATACCCGACAGTGAAACCGAAAACATATTCAATCCGTTCTATCGCCTCAAAGAAACAGAAAACCGACAGGGAAGCGGTATCGGTTTATCGCTAGCCCATTCTTTGGCTGAATTCCACCGTGGCAGACTGTTCTATCGGCAAACACCGGACGGCTTGAACCAGTTTGTCCTAAAGCTGCCGGAACAACAGGAAGACAGTTACCGGATCGCTGCCGGAAACGAGAAAGAGAAAGTGGAAATGGTCACGTTGACCGAAACCGGCAAATCGGTGATCTTGATTGTCGAGGACCAGGATGATATGCGCCATTTCATCGCTCGCGAACTGGCGGAAATGTATCAAGTAGTAGAAGCTGAAAACGGGAAAGTAGCTCTCGATCTGGTTCGTAAGAATACGGTCAACCTGATCATCAGCGATGTCATGATGCCGATCATGGACGGCTTCGAACTTTGCAACGAAGTGAAAAACGACGTCAATGTCAGCCATATCCCATTTATCCTGCTGACGGCACAACACAACCTGCAGTCACGCCTGAAGGGACTGAACACAGGAGCCGATGCCTATATGGAGAAACCTTTCTCCATCGAACTACTGACGGCCCAGGTTAGTAACCTTTTGAAAAGCCGTGAGCTACTGAACAAAACTTATTTGGAGAAACCGTTCACCCCAGTAGCCTCTCTTGCTGTTTCACAGGTGGATGATATTTTTCTTCACAAACTGAACGATTACTTGGAAGAGAACCTCAGCAATGAAGCCCTCTCCGTTGAGATGCTTGCCGATACGATGGGAATGAGCACTTCCAGTCTCTACCGCAAGGTCAAAGGCTTGTCCGGTCTCTCTCCTAACGACTTCATCCGCATCGCCCGCTTAAAGAAAGCGATCCTGCTAATGCAGAACGGAGAGAACCGCATCAGCGAGATCGCTTTCCAAGTCGGCTTTTCGTCACCTGCCTACTTCTCCACCTGCTTCCAGAAGCAGTACGGGAAGACGCCGTCGGAGTATCTGAAACAGGCGGGAACGAAGTAAGGCAGTGTATTATCACTCAGCCACCGGGAAAGCAGAAATCCTCAACCTTGCCGCTCCCATAGGGACCAAGGTGATTTCATCCAGGCGGTTGGACTTGCGAGCGTTTTCGTATGGAAGGACTCCGCATAATCCGTATTCGTCAATTTTCCACTCCGGCACCAAACGTCCCTGAGCCTTAAATTCCATCGGGACGGAAGAGAGAGTGAAAGGATTGTTGTCCGACGGCCAGTTTCTACGTTGCAACGTGATAGGTGACTGGACTCTCAAGGCATAATTCCACGGGCTTGCAGGCAGAATCTCGAATGTCGGCCATGCGGAAGCATCCGCTCCTTCCTGCCATTTGGAATCCCAAACGGCGGTTTCGGTACTGGGCATTTGCTTGTATTCTTCCTCTACTCTCAAAGACAGGGTAAGCGGACCGTAATCGACACTGACACTGTTCTTATTTACCTGCCACTGGCGAACGGCATATTCCATCGGAAGGTTCAGGACAACCTCATCGCCATCTTTCCATTCCCGTTCGATACAAGCGTATGTTCCGGGAGCGAACTTCGTCTGCTGAGGTTTCCCATTGATCAGGACAGAAGCATTTTTACACCAAGCAGGGATGCGGAGATAGAAGGGGAAAGATACATTTTCGGATGTTCCGACCGTAAAACGTGTCATTTCCTCAAACGGATAATTCGTCTGTTCATGTAAGGTGATTTCCGTTCCGTCGCCCACCTTTACATTTGCCTTACAAGAATTATATAAAACGGCGGCTACCCCGTTGTCCGGCGTCGCCAACACCAAATGTTCGACATAATAGGGCCAGCCGAAACCATGATTGTGTTGGCAGCAACGACTGCTGAACGGGTTCATGGCCAAGAACGGGCCGGAATTATCCAATCCCGGATGATGATTGCGTGAATCGCTGATCGCCATATTCGGACAAGTCAGATAACGAAGTGCCCGGTAATCAGGCATCAAAGAAGCCGGATAACTATTGAACGCGACATCTTCGAGGTGATCGGCCCAATAAGGATCACCACTGATCAGAAGCATGATCTCGTCGGATGCCATCTGCTCCACAAAACCACAAGTCTCCGTTCCCTGGCGAGGATCGAAAAATCCGATACGAGCATTCTCGTCCGCCCCGAACATTCCACCGGGAACCTGGCCGAAAGCACGGCGTATCAAACTCTGGACATTATAGCTGGCAGCCAACATCGCCGAGTCTCCTGTAAACAGATAATAGGTGGCAGGTTCACGGAAACACTGAGCGACATTCACATTGTGCCAGTTCGGAAGCTGAGTCGATTTTGTCCAGTCTGCCGTATTCCGGTGAATCTTTTCGGCCAACGGAAGAAGCGACTCGTCACCCGTACGGTTATATAGCCAGACCACGCTCCAAAGATTATCCCCTCCACGGCTATTTTCCCAGTAACTTGACAGGAAAGCGTCATCGGAAACCGTTTGCAGATAGTGACAATAGCGGGTCATGAAGTCGATCACCCGATTATCGTTCGTATATTCATGATAGGATTGCATGATCCAGAGGACGATCATGTTCGGCCAAAAATCCTGCTTGCCGTTATTCAGATGCACCGGTCCAAAATTACCATCCGCCCGCTGACTGGCCAGAATGGCTTCTATCCAGAATTTCGTTTCTTTCAACAAAGCCTCGTCTTTCAAGGCATACGCCATATTACCATACCCACGCAGCCAGTAAGGTACTTCTTCCCAACCCCATTCGCCTCCATTTTTCAACCAGGCGTTGTTTCCTTTTTGCAGCCAAGCGCTAATCTCCCCCAAATGACCGCAAAGTCCGTCCTTCTGTAATTCGATTTGCCGACGTATCCAGCCTTCAGGCTCGATACTTCCGGCGGGCAGCTTGATAAATTGCAATGGTTGCAACGGGGCCCGGTTACTTACATAATAGTCATTACGAGAGGCTGTGGACAAACGTTCCATCGTCCGAATCTCTTGCGTCTGTTTACCTGCACACGACGCCAACAGAATTGAGAAAAGTAAAATCGTCTTTTTCATGCTTATCAGATTTATTGGACAAAGGAAAGGAATCCGACAGAAAAACATGATAAGAAATCAATCAAAAACATATAAAAATCGTTCTATCACTTCCTCCTGATGAAAAAGCAATAGAACGATATAAAATCTTTTGGTTACTTCTCTTTCAAGAGAAAAGCAACAATCACTTTCTTAACTGGCACACTCCGTAATACAACAGACGGAGTACAACCGACAACCCGTAAAAGCCACACGTGATGAGCAGCATCCACAACGATTGTGTCCAAAGCTCGGACCAACTTGTACCGTATGTGATGATAGAGATAATGTTCATCAGATAGGCGAGCGCGATACAGACACAGAATATCTTGATTTCCGTTTTTTGTCTCTTTACAGATAATACGATTTCTTTCATAATCATGCAAAATTTAGATACGGTATTTTATATTCATCCGGGAAAGTAATCACCCGTCCTTCATCAATCGCCTGCAAACCCAACAAACCCAAAACAGAAGAATAGTAAGCTTCTTCCACCAAGTTAGGAGCTGGTTTTCCGGTAATGGCCGCTTCACAGAAAGCGGTAACCAACTCGATAGAGCCGTCGCCGGCAGCACCTACCGATGACTGTCCGCTGATCGTTGTGACATTATCCATGATCAGATGTCCCTTGTTTACCGATGCAGTTTCAGGCACCCAACTCGGGCCGGCAAATGAAACATTGTCGAAGATCTTATGTTCGATCTGATTGATCAACTGCATGATACCAGGAGCAGGTTCGACTTCTTCAAAATAATATTTACCTTTTTCCGGTTCCATTGTGCCCTTACTTCCCATGATCTCTTCTTCAAGGCCATAAAACTTGTTGGCAATCATTGACTCATAGGTCATCTTCACACCGTTCGGATAATGGTAAATCAAATTGATGCTGTCATACACTTCGCGGCCATCCTTCCAATAGACGATATCCCCCATGCCAGCCACCTTTTCAGGAAGCATCCGGAGCGCCCAGTTTCCGACCTGCAACTGATGGGTGGCCAACTCCGTTACCAAGCCACATGAATATTCCTTATATAAGCGCCAGTTGATCTTACGTTCCAAATCGGGAGAAGGAACGGGACGGCGCCAGTCGTTATTACGGAACCAATACGCCCGTATCGAGTTATATCTCCCAACAAGCCGGCATGAACCATTTCCATCGCTTTTATATATTTCGGATCATATAAGCGCTGCTGGCCAATAAACATCACTTTACCGGATTCTTTAAACACATTATACATATCCAGACAGTCGGCACACGTCATCGCCATCGATTTCTCGCAAAAGACATGCTTTCCGGCGTGCAAAGCATCTATCGTTATATGCGCGTGTTCGTACAGCGGAGTCGCGATCATAACGGCCTGTATATCCTTATCTTCCAAAACCTTTCGGTAATCATCATACGTCTTAGCCTGGGGATAGATAACCGAAGCGGCTTTCAGATTAGGAGGATAATTATCACACAAGGCAACCACATCAGCATACGGAATCGTCTTCAGGTTGTTCAAGTGATATTGTCCGCGTGAACCTGTACCGATAAATCCGATCCGCACTTTCTCCTTTGCGATCTGCACCTTATCGTCGGCACTACAGGACTGCAACCAGGGAAACGCGGAAAGCAGTGCACCGCCTCCACCAATCATTCCCAACTCCTTGAAGAAGTCCCGCCGGCTTAAATTGACTGAATTCTCATCATTTTTCATAACTTATATACATGTTTTTCATAAATATCAAATTGAGACGCGATTACCGGAACACGCTCGTCGTCGCAGATCATAAAGGCAGTTGTCAGAATCTCCGCCACCACCGGATCTTTCGACACCACCGACACCATTTTCTTATCCTCCACGAATGTTCCCGTATGCGGGTTCACGATATGACGCGGATGGGAAGGCATATTTCCCGATGTCGATAGCGAACTGTCACACAACTTCAAATCAGCAATCCGCTCTTTCGTAAACGGATTGTCAAGACCCACCGGCCAATATTCGCCGCACGGATGCGTACCGACCGCCAGAACCGAACTATTTCCGAAATTGACAAGCGCCTTACCAATCCCGTTTTCTTCCAACAGTTCCCGTATTTTAGCAAGCGCATATCCTTTCCCGTACCCGCCGAGATCAATGTGTAAAGATTCAGAAAAGAAAAAAATGCTTTTATCTTCTTCCGTCAGCAATACCTGGTCGAATCCCTGCAAAGTTATATCGAAATATCCTTCCGTCAGCTCATTGTAACGCTTGCAGTTCAACAATATATTCCAAAGCTCTTCCCCCACCGTCACCGGGTAGTGCCCGGCTTCCCGGTTAACAAATGAAACCTCACTCTCCGGATCGAACCGGTTCAGCATTTTATCTAATCGCTGCACTTCCGATTCGACCTTTTCCCAGACCGTACCAAGAAGACGGGGATCACTGCCGACCATCAAGATGTCGAACTGCGTTCCCATTACCGACGACATAGATCCATGGAAAAGCCCGGAAGCCGCATAATAGTTAGAATAAGCCATTTGTTACTTGTTATTTTTTACATGGTTCAAAGAGGTGCGCGTACACACTCTGCAAATATAGGGGATTTGTTCGTTTCACAAATAGAATTAGGCAACCTTTTTCTCAAAAGGTTGCCTAATTAGCGTTTATTTTCGTTTAAAATTACAGATTCTCTTACTTCCTGAAATTCACCGGAACTATGTATTGTACCCGAACCGGCTGTTTACGATACTCACCTGGGAGCCATTTGGGGGAACTTTTGATGATGCGCAAAGCCTCCGTGTCCAACTGCTCATCTCCGCTGGAACGTAAAACCCGAACATCATTGACCGAACCATCCCTTTCAATGATGAAAGCAATAACCGACCGGCCTTCTTTATCCAGCCCCTCAGGTATCACACTTGTTATGTAATCCATGAAGCCTTCCGCCCCTTTCCCCTGGAAATCCGGCATTTTGTCCGGCAAAGTGAAAACTTCCGTTCGCAATCGATCCTCCAATCTGCGTTTCTCCCGTTCATAATATTCCTTTTCGGTCATTCCTTTTAGCAGAACTTCGGGGACAGGAGTCTTGACGGCACGTTCCAGTTCCTCCGGCTTATCCGAAAGATAAAACTCCGTCATCATCCCAATTTTTCTTCCAAACCCGACATCTCCCAAACTCACATCATAGAAGAAACGGTATCGGCCTGCCCGATTAGGATGCACATCCGGATAAAGATCGGCCACGAACTCCCAGCGTTCTTCATTGCTTACGCCATACTCCGTATCGAGAAAAATGTTATTAATCGGCAATTCACGCCAGGTACCATCAACATCCTCATAAGTGATGACATAGCGGGTACCACAATGCAGCAACTCACCGCTATGATTATATATAATGAATTTCACCTTGTCAGCCTCCGTCGAATAGACGGTATATTCCGGCCGAATCGAAACACCGGCCACGTCATTCACCCCTTCCTCATCATTTAAGACAGCTTCCCTCGATCCTGTAAAGCGAAAAGCAGGAGAATCCATGACCTTCTCGCGAAACTCTTGTTGCTTCTCTGGTGTATTAACCATCAAATCAATTTGTATATCATGAATACAGACTCCAGCACTTTGTACGTTTTTCATGACCGGAGTCCCTTCCAATTCTCTCCAACGCCTGACCAACTCGTCATTGATCCGAAGCAATTCTTTCTGCGTATAGCACAAACCCGGTTCGATGATGAAATCAACCATTCCCAACTCTTTTTCCAACCGTTTGCGGACAACAAGCGAATCTCCCTTAATCTGAATAACCAACCTTCCGGAATCATCCAGATAAACACCGCCGATGTAATCCGGGCAACTCTTGCTATCAACCGAAAAAGCCTTACCGCCTGAAATATCATCGCCATAAAGACACTCCATCTTTTTCAGGATTCTCATCGACACACCTTCGTTCTTTTCCCTCAAACACTCCGAGACCTTGACCTCTTCCTGCTTCTCCGAAACGGTCTGCTTGCAAGATTGAAAGACAATCATTACACACAAGGCACACAACGGAAGAATGATGTATCTCAGTAGGTACCCCATGATTTCTCCTTTCTTAAAAGGTTTTTCTATTAGCATTCTTCGTTTACAACTCAACCTTCGCCAAGCAGAATTCCGGATTCACGACGATAGCATAAACGTCGTTTCCACTCGGAGTTGCGCCGATCCGGAGTATTGGCATCTTCAAATCTTGTATTTGCAGGAGATTCCCTTCATAATCATATACGAAGATGGTTTTCGGAAGTTTCGTTTCATCCCTGCCGATAGCCGATTCGTCAACTGGGTCCGTTTTATAGTCGCGTTGCAGCGTGACGATATAATCTTTTGTCCATACGACTTGGGCTGCGTTCATTTTCGTCCGATCCGGCTTGATGCTATTTCCGGTTTGCTGGTAAGTCTGCTTTCCCCTTTTTTCCCATAAAAGCTCAAAGTTGTCTCCCTTCTTTTGGTAAGCTGCCATATAGTTGATGTAGAACGGAACATAAAGCAGCAATTCCTTTTCCGGATGATAGGCCAAAGTCCCCTGTGCCACATCGAATAGGTTCTCTATTTCTCCCTCAAACAACGGTTTACCCAAATACTTTCCTTTGTAAAGAAACGGCTGCGCTTTCATCGGGTCAAAAGCGAGCAAGTCGTTAGGCGTGACGGCAATCAGCGGCATTTTCCTTGCAGTCTCTTTTTCCTCTTGCTTGAGTAAAGCCGGACGGCCCGATTTCAGATTGTCCATCGAATAGGTATGCAGCTGATTCTTGCTGATATCCCCCACCAAAAGCAGGTCGTTGTTAGCCACACTATAGGTAGCCATCGAAAACTCTCCGGGGCCTTGTCCGCGCCGGACACATTTGCCAACCTCTTTATAACTCTTTTTATCAATTATATGTGCTTGTTCCTCTTTCCCGAAGGGTCCGTCCAGATCAAATAATTGTCCGAGACAAATATTTCGCCAGGGAAATTCGTGGTGATATCATCATAAACAATTGTAACAGCCGCATCCTTACACACCACCTCATGCGCTGCTCGAGAATGAGAGGCAAACAAAACGAAACAGACGATTAAAGAAAGAAAATAGATTTTTTTCATAACGCAATTATTTGAAAGTTAATATGCAACAAATATACGCCTTTTACATAACAAAAAAACACCCACATGAAAAAATCAAAGCGAAAGCAGTGCCAAGCCTGTTACATTTTATTGGCACAAGAGTTCCACTGGCATGGCACTCCCGTTTCATGGGCAGGAAACAGTAGTTCCATAGGTAAGAAACGACCGTTACATAGGCAGGGAACAACACCTGCACTGCTATCTCCTCACCCTTTTGATGCCTCCGAGGCTGAAAAAAGAAACCAGCCATTCGTTTATTACAAGATAATAGCTTACATTTGCATCTAAAAGTATTATCTAAAATCTATGATTCCGATGAGTACACAAATTAGTAAAAGCCTGATAGCGCTTTTCTTTTTAGGAATGTTCGTAACCGGTTGCAATACCAACATAAAGCAAACGGCCGATAACGATATCAAATTCGATTCTATCCGGGTGGATAAGACCTATCATCTGCTGGATAATCCTGATAATCCCAATTGTAACCTGCAATTGAGCTTCACCTATCCCGCCAAATTTTCCGATAAAGAGATCCTGAAAAAGGTACAAAATGACTTCGTCCTCTCCTATTTCGGCGAGAATTACGAGAACCTGCCTCCGGAAGAAGCGGTCGCCAAGTACACGGAAGATTATCTGAACAACTATAAAGAGCTGGAAGCTGATTTCAAGGCGGAATTGGAAAAGAAGGACGATTTGCCGGTCGGGGCCTGGTTCTCTTATTTCGAAATGTCGTCGGATGAAATCGTCTACAACCAGAATGACATCCTGAGCTATACCGTAAGTTTTGAAAACTATACAGGCGGCGCACACGGTTCGCATGCCTACAACAACCATGTGATCAACCTGAAAACAGGCAATGCAATCACGGAAGAAGATATTTTCATCGAGAACTTCCAGGACAGTCTCGCACAGATATTGATCGATCATATTGCCAAACAAAACAAGGTAGAGAATCCGAAAGACTTGGAAAACATAGGTTTCTTCAGTGTCGAAGAAATCTTTCCGAACGGTAATTTCCTGGTCGACGGAGACGGTATCACATATACCTTTAATGAATATGAAATCGCCGCTTACGTGGTAAGAGAAACAAATGTATTCTTACCCTATGCGGAAATCCAATATCTATTGAAGAAAGACAGCCCGATTTATCAATTGACAATGGACAATTGACAATTAAAATACAATAAAATCCTACACATAATAATCTATGGATAACAACGCAACATCCTCTCCCCAATTGTCAATTGTCAATTATCAATTGGGGGTTCTAAAGTCTTACTTTCCAACGCTGACCGATACGCAAAAGCTACAGATAGATGCCCTGTTCGACTTATACTCAGACTGGAATTCCAAAATCAATGTAATTTCACGCAAAGATATAGAGAACCTGTACCTGCACCACGTGCTTCATTCTTTGGGTATCCTGAAAATGCTGAAATTCAAAGAAGGATCAACAGTGATGGATATCGGTACGGGAGGAGGTTTTCCCGGCATACCACTTGCTATCCTGCTTCCTGAAGTACGGTTTCATTTAGTAGACAGTATCGGGAAAAAGATCAAAGTCGGACAAGCCGTAGCCGAAGCGATCGGTTTGAAAAACGTCACTTTCCGCCATTGTCGTGCCGAAGAGGAAAAACAATTATTCGACTTTGTCGTGAGCCGTGCCGTCATGCCGCTGGCCGATCTGGTAAAAATCGCCCGTAAGAATATAAAGAAGGAACAACAAAATGCACTTCCTAACGGTTTGATTTGTCTGAAAGGAGGAGAGTTGCAGCATGAAATATTGCCATTCCACAAGCAAGCTGTCAGCCTCAACCTGAGTGACCATTTTAAAGAAGAATTTTTCCAAACTAAAAAAGTTGTTTACGTACCGTTATGATTACAATAAAATCGTTTGAGTTCAATTATTTCCAGGAAAACACATTCCTGCTGTATGATGATACACGCGAGGCCGTACTGATCGATTGTGGTTGCTGTCGCAAGGAAGAGGAAAAGGAGTTAACCGACTTTATCCTCGAAAACAAGTTGACATTAAAGCATTTGCTCTGTACTCATCTTCACGTGGATCACGTATTCGGAAACGGTTTTATATATAAGACATACGGTTTGAAACCCGAAGCGAACAAGCAGGATGTCGAGAAACTGCCCTCTCCGGACGAACAGGCCAAATTGTTCGGACTCCGTCAGCTGGTCGAGAATGTCCCGGTTGAAAAATATATCGTAGGAGGCGAGACCATCAAGTTCGGCACATCCGAACTTCAAGTGCTGACAGTTCCCGGACATTCACCCGGCAGCGTCGCTTTCTATAACAAAAAGAACGGCTTTGCGATTGTCGGCGATGCACTGTTTGCCGGAAGTATCGGCCGTACCGACCTTTGGGGTGGAAACCAGGAGGTATTGGTTGCCGCCATCCGCGACAAACTCCTTTCGCTTCCCGACGAGACAGTAATCTATCCGGGGCATGGACCGGAAACAAGGGTCATCGATGAGAAGTTCAATAATCCCTATTTGTAATTGACAATTAAGAATTAATTCATAAATCATAAATCACAATATTATGGACACAAATAAATTTGTAAACCGCCACGTTGGTATCTCGGCAGAAGACATACCTTCCATGCTGCAAGCCATCGGCGTCAAGTCGGTTGACGAACTGATCGATCAGACCATCCCGTCCGACATCCGTTTGAAAGAGCCGCTTAACCTTCCCGAACCCATGACGGAACGTGAGTTCGCAGAACACATCTCGGAGTTGGCATCCAAAAACGAAGTCTTCACTTCTTATATCGGAATGGGTTGGTATGACACAGTATGTCCGGCTCCTATCCAACGTAACGTATTTGAAAATCCGGTTTGGTACACTTCCTACACTCCGTACCAGGCAGAAGTTTCACAAGGACGTCTGGAAGCATTGTTGAATTTCCAGACTGTTATCGCGGAACTGACCGGCCTTCCGCTGGCCAACTGTTCCCTGCTGGACGAAGCGACAGCAGCAGCCGAAGCGGCAACCATGTTCTACGGTAGCCGTAGCCGTGCACAGGTAAAAGCAGAAGCCAATACGTTGTTTGTCGACGAAAACGTATTCGCCTCTACACTGGCCGTTATCAACACTCGCATGATCCCGCAAGGCATCAAGGTCGTTGTGGGTGATTACAAAACATTTGAATTCACACCGGATGTATTCGGGGCTATCGTCCAGTATCCGAATGCCGACGGTTTGATCGAAGATTATAAAGAATTCATCGTGCGTGCCAATGCCGGTGGAGCACGTGTCGCCGTTGCTGCCGACCTGATGAGCCTTGTCCTGCTGACTCCTCCGGGAGAATGGGGCGCAGACGTCGTATTCGGGAGCAGCCAGCGTTTCGGTATCCCAATGTTCTACGGCGGCCCGTCTGCTGCATTCTTCGCAACGAAAGACGAATACAAGCGTTCCATCCCCGGACGTATCATCGGCATTTCCAAAGATGCCTATGGACACGCGGCCTATCGCTTGGCTTTGCAAACACGCGAACAGCATATCAAACGTGAAAAGGCAACTTCCAATATCTGTACCGCCCAAGCCTTGCTGGCCACGATGGCAGGTTTCTACGCCGTTTACCACGGTGCCGAGGCTGAAGAACATTGCCGGTCGTATCCACGCTTCTGCCGGTTTCTTGGCAGGCGAACTGGAAAAACTGGGCTACAAACAATTGAACAAAGACTATTTCGACACGTTGAAAATCCAGTTACCGGAACAAGTATCCATCAATGCACTCCGCGAGATCGCATTGGAATGCAAGGTAAACTTGCGTTACTTCGAGGCCGGACAAATCGGTATCAGTTTGGACGAAACGACCGGTCCGACCGATATCGGCGTATTGCTGTATATCTTCGCCGGTGCAGCCGGAAAGGATTACATGCTGCAAGAAGCCGTTCCTGAAAAGACTTATTTCGATCCGAAGTTCACCCGTACTTCCGTCTTCCTGCAGGAAGACGTATTCAAGAAATATCATACTGAAACGGAGCTGATGCGTTACATCACCCGCCTGGGACGCAAGGATGTTTCACTAGCCCAGTCCATGATCTCCTTGGGTTCTTGTACAATGAAACTGAACCCGGCATCATCCATGCTTCCGCTCAGCCGTCCGGAATTCATGAATATACACCCGTATGCACCGGAAGACCAGGTCGAAGGCTACACGGAACTGATTGAAAACTTATCGGCCTACTTGTGCGAGATCACCGGATTCAAAGGCTGTACACTTCAACCTAATTCCGGAGCAGCCGGCGAATATACAGGTTTGCGCGTAATCCGGGCTTACTTGGAAAGCATTGGGCAAGGACATCGCAACATCGTTCTGCTTCCGGCTTCCGCTCATGGTACAAACCCGGCAAGTGCGATCCAGTGCGGTTTCACGACTGTCACGGTAAAATGTGACGACAAGGGTAATATCGATTTGGAAGATTTCCGGGCAAAAGCCGAAGCCAACAAAGACAACTTGGCTGCCAGCATGATCACCTATCCGTCTACCCACGGTATCTTCGAAGTGGACATCAAAGAAATGTGCAACATTGTTCACGCTTGCGGCGGTCAGCTGTATATGGACGGTGCCAACATGAATGCACAGGTCGGCCTGACTAACCCGGGGACTATCGGTGCAGACGTCTGCCACCTGAATCTGCATAAGACCTTCTCTTCTCCTCACGGTGGAGGCGGTCCCGGTGTCGGTCCGATCTGCGTTGCCGAACACCTCGTTCCGTTCCTACCGCAACACCCGGTATTATGGGGTAACGGCCTGAACACAGTCTCCGCTGCACCTTACGGTAGCGCGGGCATTCTGCCGATCACATATGCTTACATCCGCATGTTGGGAACAGAAGGATTGGAAACGGTCACCAAGACCGCAATCCTGAATGCGAATTATCTGGCGGCTAAATTCAAAGACACTTACGGAATCGTTTACACAGGTGCTACAGGCCGCGTCGGTCACGAACTAATCCTGGAATGCCGCACGGTAAAAGAACGTTCAGGCATTGATGAAGGCGATATCGCCAAGCGTCTGATGGATTTCGGCTACCACGCTCCTACTCTTTCCTTCCCTGTTCACGGCACCTTGATGGTCGAACCGACCGAAAGTGAAAGCAAGGCCGAACTGGACCGTTTCGTCGAGGTATTGGAATGTATCTGGAACGAAATCAAGGAAGTGGAAGAAGGCAAGGCTTCGAAGGAAGATAACGTATTAAAGAACGCTCCTCATCCCGAATACGAAGTGACAGCCGACGAATGGAAACACGAGTATCCACGCAGTAAAGCCGCCTTCCCGCTGGAATGGTTGCACGACAGCAAGTTCTGGATCAACGTAGCCCGCGTAGACAATGCGTATGGCGACCGCAACCTGATCCCGACACTTTGCGCATGCGAAATTTAATATAAACCGGTATAACGCAAACGGCACGAAAACGCAGCTCTTATTTTCTCATCTGCTTTCCCCGCCGTTTGCGTTATTTTTTTAATAACAAACAATAAATTCAATGAACACTACAACTAAAGAGAAAATCAGATTCAGCAAAGCATTTTGGGTAGCAAATACCGTTGAACTCTTCGAACGTGCCGCCTACTACGGCGTCTTCATCGTAATCACCCTCTATCTTAGCCGGATTCTCGGATTCAATGACATTCAGGCAGCCGGTATCGCCGGTGTCTTCTCCGCCTGCCTCTACCTGTTTCCCACGTTTGCCGGAGCTCTTGCCGACAAGATCGGCTTCCGCAACTCCATGTTAATCGCTTTCTCCTTGCTCACTTTCGGATATCTGGGACTGGCCGTCTATCCGACTTGGCTACAGTCTGCCGGATTAGTGCAATATGGAACGACCACCACTTTTACCGGACTGTTGGAAAGCAACCTGCAATATGGAATCATCCCGATCATGATCCTGATCGTATGCGGTGGTGCTTTCATCAAAAGCGTGATTTCCGGTACAGTAGCCAAAGAGACGACTCCTGAAACCCGCGCCAAAGGTTCTCCATCTTTTACGCGATGGTCAATATAGGGGCTTTCTCCGGCAAGACGATTGTCAAACCACTCCGCGAAGCTCTCGGAAACGAGGGGCTCATCACACTGAACTATTTCTCCGCTTCCATGACATTTCTGGCTTTACTCGCAATCTGGTTCTTCTACAAGAGCAGCCAGCATAGCGGTGAAGGAAAAACATTCAGCCAAATCTGGCAGGCACTAATAAAAGTCTGCTGCAACGGACGTCTTATCATCCTGATCCTGATCATTACGGGATTCTGGATGGTGCAACACCAGTTATATGCTACAATGCCTAAATATGTGCTCCGCCTGGCAGGCGAAGGGGCTTCTCCTTCGTGGTATGCGAATGTCAACCCGTTGGTGGTAGTACTGACAGTCAACCTGGTTACCCAACTAATGCGGAAAAGAACCGCACTGATGTCCATGACTATCGGGATGTTTATCATGCCGGTATCGGCCTTATGTATGGCTTCCGGAAATATGCTGGACGGCAGTTCGACTATCCTGGGCATGCACCCTGTTGCCTTTATGATGGTAGTCGGCATCGTTTTCCAAGGTCTGGCCGAAACTTTCATCTCTCCACGCTTCCTCGAATACTTCTCTTTGCAGGCTCCGAAAGGAGAAGAAGGGCTTTATCTGGGGTTCAGCCATTTGCACTCTTTCCTTTCTTCTATCTTAGGATTCGGTCTGTCCGGATTCCTGCTAAGCAAGTATTGCCCTGAACCGACCCTGTTCAGTACGCACGAAGAATGGGTAGCCGCAAGCGCCCACGCCCATTACATCTGGTACTACTTCGGAGCAATCGCGCTGGTTTCGGCATTCGCCCTTATCATTTACGGGCAAGTAGTCAAAAGGCTGGATACAAGATAGGAGATATCAATCCAATCACTTGACTTCGACCTGACAAGACTGGTGCAGTTCCTTTTTCCATTTTTGGACAAAGGCAAACCAGTCTTCTTTTGTTTTATAACCGAAAGTTTCTTTCATCGATGTAAAGGTGATGTGGTAAGTAAAAGAAGACCGTCCCTCCGCTCCTATCACATATAGATAATTGGCAGCGTCTTGCGTTTCGTTCTTTATCAGATCGGAAGGCAGGCAAGTGGCAACACCGACCGTCTCCTTTGCATATTTAACCGTATCGTTGACAGGCCAATCTGTTCCCCAACAGGCTACCAGACCTTTATGATCGGAAAAAGAAGAAGAACCTTTTATATTCAGAACACCCGTACTGAACACTTCATTTTTCAGCGGCTCGGCAAAATGCACCTGAACTTCGCAATCCCGATGTCCGGCATACAAAATATAACGGACCGTCATCTGAAGTTCCGAACCTTGATACTGCCAATCAGTCGAAACAATATCCGTAACAGTTCGCACCGGACCGTATGCCCGTATAGTTTCCGCCAGACTGGCAACCGGTTCGATATGGGTCGCTTTCTTTCCATCCCATCCTTTCAAGGCTCCTACGCCGCAACTGTTGCCTACCAACAGGACATCGTCTCCGAAACCACGTGCCAGCTGTTCATCGGTAGGATAAAATTGAGACTCCCGTATTTCGAAACCCTTATTGAACTTGCCGTAAATATCGACAGTCTGTTTCTTGTCGAAATAAATACGATAGGCTACCTGATCCGATTCGAAAGCAGGACCATGATGGTGCAACTGATTATAAACGTTACTAGTCCCCGGAATAGTAAGAGATGAAATCGGGACATGCTTGCCGTTCTTATCGCTCACCAACATCTCGGCATAGACACGGGCAGGATAGGTCCGGTCTGTCTTTTCGGAAGAGAGAACAACTTTCAGCTTCTTGACCGACTGGGCAGGAACGTCCAAAACAAAAGCCAGTTCATCCGCTTTACGGTCACCATCCAAATCATCCAACTGGGAAGGTATTTCCTTCGTTCCGTCCCAGACTGTTGCCGAACGTACACGAAAAGACGGACTCATATCGCTCAGGCGAAGCACTACCGGTTCATCCTGCTTGCCGGTTTTCCATTCATTCGAGACTTCCACGGTACGAACCAATTCTTCCGCCAATACTTTATTCTGAAGGCCTGCGACAAAAAATCCAGTCATACAAAGCATGATCAATGACTTTGTGGTTTTCTGATTAAAATTCATGGTACTATTCATTTTTTTATTGGTCTAACGAAATGCAAAAATACAAAAGATATTCGAAAGGATATGCTCAAAAAAACCTAAAGTGTGCAGATTCCAGACGAAAGTTCTTTGATATAAAGAATGTTTGATTACTTTTGCAAGTCAATATTTAGAAGGTTAATTCGAACAAATATCCAATATAGAAATCTAATATTCCTATTAATATGAGTTTAAAAATTATTGTATTGGCGAAACAGGTTCCGGACACACGCAATGTGGGAAAGGATGCGATGAAAGAGGACGGAACTATCAACCGTGCCGCTCTCCCCGCAATCTTCAACCCGGAAGACCTGAACGCATTAGAACAAGCCCTCCGCTTGAAAGACGCCTATCCGGGAACTACAGTTACTCTGTTGACAATGGGCCCGGGGCGTGCAGCAGAAATTATTCGTGAAGGTTTATACCGGGGAGCAGACGGTGGTTATCTGCTGACCGACCGTGCATTTGCCGGCGCCGACACTTTGGCAACGTCCTATGCGCTTGCCACAGCGATCAAAAAGATAGGTGACTACGATATTATCATCGGAGGACGCCAAGCCATTGACGGTGATACGGCCCAGGTTGGTCCCCAAGTCGCCGAAAAATTGGGATTGACACAGGTCACATATGCCGAAGAAATCCTAAACGTAGATGAAAAGAATCGCAGCATCACAGTGAAACGGCATATCGACGGTGGTGTCGAAACAGTAGAAGGACCGTTGCCTATCGTGATTACGGTCAATGGTTCGGCTGCCCCCTGCCGTCCGCGTAACGCCAAATTGGTGATGAAATTCAAACGGGCATTGGGCGCACAGGAAAAAGCTCCCGCTCCCGCTTGCCATCCGGAAGGCGTATCGGCACTGTCATACCCCGAACTGTATGAAAAACGCCCGTACCTGAATATTCCGGAATGGAGTGTTGCCGATGTAGACGGAGATCTCGCACAATGCGGTTTGTCCGGTTCGCCGACAAAGGTGAAAGCCATCCAGAACATCGTATTCCAGGCTAAGGAAAGCAAGACGCTGACCGGCTCGGACAAGGATGTGGAAGATTTGATTGTTGAACTGTTAGCTAACCACACTATCGGGTAATTGACAATTACATACGGTAAAAAAGATTGAACAATATGAATAATGTATTTGTATATTGTGAGCTTGAAGGTACGACGGTTGCCGATGTAAGCCTCGAACTGCTGACCAAAGGTCGTAAGTTAGCCAATCAGTTGAACTGCCAACTTGAAGCCATCATTGCCGGTTCCGGACTGGAAGGGATTGAAAAGCAGGTAATGCCTTATGGTGTGGACAAGGTGCATATTTTCGATGCTCCGGGTCTGTTCCCGTACACTTCCCTTCCTCATTCTTCTGTCTTAATCAATCTGTTCAAAGAAGAAAAACCGCAGATCTGCCTGATGGGAGCTACGGTTATCGGACGCGACTTAGGCCCCCGTGTTTCTTCTGCATTGACAAGCGGTCTGACTGCCGACTGTACATCCCTCGAAATCGGCTCGCATGAAGACAAAAGAGCTGGTAAAACATACGAGAACCTGTTATACCAGATCCGCCCCGCTTTCGGTGGTAACATCGTGGCGACGATCATCAACCCGGAACACCGTCCTCAGATGGCGACAGTTCGCGAAGGCGTGATGAAAAAGGAAATCCTGGACGCCGATTATAAAGGCGAAGTGGTAAAACATGACGTCGCCAAATATGTTCCGGAAACGGATTATGTCGTAAAAGTCATCGACCGCCACGTAGAAAAGGCCAAGCACAACCTGAAAGGTGCTCCGATCGTAGTAGCCGGCGGTTACGGAATGGGTTCCAAGGAAGGTTTCGATATGTTGTTCGAACTGGCGAAAGAACTTCATGCCGAAGTGGGCGCCAGCCGTGCAGCCGTTGATGCCGGTTTCTGTGACCATGACCGCCAGATCGGCCAGACGGGTGTGACGGTTCGTCCGAAATTATATATCGCTTGCGGTATCTCCGGACAAATCCAGCACATCGCAGGTATGCAGGATGCAGGTATCATCATCTCTATCAACAACGACGAGAACGCTCCGATCAACACGATTGCCGACTACGTAATCAACGGTACCGTTGAGGAAGTGATTCCGAAGATGATTAAGTATTACAAACAGAACAGCAAGTAAAGAGATGGCAAATTATTATACAGACATTCCGGAACTCAAGTATCACTTGAACAATCCGATGATGGAACGTATTTGCGAACTGAAAGAACGCAATTACAGAGATAAAGAAGAGTTCGACTATGCACCGCAAGACTATGCCGATGCAATGGACTCGTTCGACAAGGTGCTTGAAATCACAGGTGAAATCACAGGTGAGATCATTGCCCCCAATGCCGAAGGTGTCGACGAAGAAGGTCCTCACTGCGCAAACGGACGTGTGGAATACGCTTCCGGGACCAAGCAGAATCTGGATGCAATGGTGAAAGCCGGCCTGAACGGTATGACAATGCCGCGCCGTTTCGGTGGTTTGAACTTCCCGATCACGCCGTACACCATGTGTGCCGAAATCGTGGCTGCCGCCGATGCAGGATTTGGAAACATCTGGTCGTTGCAAGATTGTATCGAAACATTATATGAATTCGGAAACGAAGACCAGCACAGCCGTTTCATTCCGCGTATCTGCGCCGGAGAAACGATGTCTATGGACTTGACAGAGCCGGATGCCGGCTCCGATTTGCAGTCCGTGATGCTGAAAGCAACTTTCGACGAAAAAGAAAATTGCTGGTTGCTGAACGGCGTGAAACGTTTTATCACCAACGGAGACGCGACCTTCATTTGGTTCTGGCCCGTTCGGAAGAAGGGACGAAAGACGGACGTGGCTTGTCTATGTTCATCTATGACAAGCGTCAAGGTGGCGTAGATGTCCGCCGTATTGAAAACAAGTTGGGTATCCACGGTTCGCCTACTTGCGAGTTGGTTTACAAAAATGCGAAAGCCGAACTTTGCGGGGACCGCAAATTGGGTTTGATCAAATATGTAATGGCGCTGATGAACGGTGCCCGTCTGGGTATCGCCGCACAGTCTGTCGGTCTGAGCCAGGCCGCCTACAACGAAGGACTGGCTTACGCAAAGGAACGCAAACAGTTCGGCAAAGCATTATCGAATTCCCGGCTGTTTATGACATGCTGTCTATCATGAAAGCGAAGCTGGATGCCGGCCGCGCACTGCTGTACCAAACTTCTCGCTATGTAGATATCTACAAAGCATTGGACGACATCGCCCGTGAACGTAAGCTGACTCCGGAAGAACGTCAGGAACAGAAGAAATATGCCAAACTGGCCGACTCTTTTACTCCGCTGGCAAAAGGTATGAACTCCGAATATGCCAACCAGAACGCATATGACTGTATCCAGATTCATGGTGGTTCAGGCTTCATGCTGGAATATGCTTGTCAACGTATCTATCGGGATGCCCGCATCACCTCCATCTATGAGGGTACGACGCAGTTGCAGACAGTTGCAGCCATCCGTTACGTGACCAACGGTTCTTATCTGGCTACCATACGCGAATTCGAGACAATCCCGTGTTCTCCGGAAATGGAACCGCTGAAAGCCCGCTTGGTTGAAATGGCCAATAAGTTCGAAGCCTGCATGAACAAGGTGAAGGAAGCTCAGAACCAAGAATTGCAGGACTTTGTTGCCCGTCGCCTCTATGAAATGGCAGCCGGCTGCATCATGGCTCACCTGCTGATCCAAGACGCGACAAAAGCTCCTGAAATGTTTGCCAAATCAGCTGTCGTATACCTGAATTATGTTGAAGCGGAAGTGGAAAAACACAGCAGCTTTATCTTGAAATTCAATGCTGACGAATTAGCAAGCTACAGACAATAATAGACATTATCTATTTTATAAAAGCCGGATATCTTCTTTTGATTTCCGGCTTTTTCCTTATATTTAGGCTCGTATTAAGCCAATAAGACAACCATCGACTATGAAACAGTACAATCCAGACATCTACCATCGTCACAGTATCCGTTTGAAAGGATATGATTATTCACAGGAAGGGTTATATTTCATCACAATATGTACCCAAAACCATAAACATTTATTCGGCGAAATCAAAAACGTTCCCCACGTAGGGACTGTAGGGGCAGGGTCCGCCTGCCCCAAATCTAATATCAACATCCCCCAAATGATATTAAACCCATATGGTGAAATAATCCAACAATGTTATTGGGATTTGGAACATAAATATCCCAATATCGAATGTTGCGAATATGTTATTATGCCAAATCATTTCCATGCGATTATACAAATCGATCGGGATGCATTTAGGGCGGGCGAACCCCGCCCCTACGTGGTAACACTGGGGCATATTGTGGGATATTTTAAATATCAATCGACAAAAATGATTAATCTACACGGTCAAAAATTATGGCAACGTAATTATTATGAACATATCATACGGGATGAAAAGGCGTATTATAATATATCCAATTATATATTAAACAATCCGGCACAATGGGCATACGACCGATTACGCTAATTCATTGTGGCGATTCCATAATACCCATTGCATACTACCACGAAGCAACAGATATACCAGAAATGCCATCCATAATGCATGGTTGCCCATCATCCGGAAAAGAGGTAATAGATCAAAAAGAAAGTGCCGGAAGCGAACTAACATAGAATAAAGCATCAGGCGGGTGGCTGTCGCACCGATCAGGATGCCATCCCACAGGAAGGCGGCAAAGCCGGCAAGCGGGACAGCCAACACCCAATAGAAATAGGTTCCGGCCTCTTGTATGACAGCAGGATCATTTGTCAGGAGAGACAGAAAACCTTTCCCTCCTACTCCATAAAGCAGGGTAAACGAAAAGGACAGCCCGATTCCCCAGCCAAATAGCAAACGGATCGTCCGGCTAAGAGCTATTTTATTACGGGCGCCGATATAACGTCCCGCCAAAGCCTCGCCCGCATAGGCAAAACCATCCATGATATAGGAGAAAAGCGTAAACAACTGCATCAGCAACGTATTAACAGCCAAAACGATATCCCCCTGTCTCGCACCCGTAGAGGTAAAGAATGTAGTAACCGCCACCAAACAAAGCGTACGAAAGAAAATATCGCCATTCACCTGGAAGAAGCGACGCATAGCGACCTTATCCATGACCTCATGCCAGCAAACACGAATATTCAACCGCTTCCGATAGAATGCGAACCACAGGAATACAGCCATCCCGAAGCCCCCATATTGGGCGATCAGCGTTCCCATCGCAACCCCTTGTACCTTCATGCCGAACACAAAGACGAAGATCAAGCTCGCCACGATATTCACGATATTCTGGGTGATCGCAATAAACATCGGGAAACGGGAATTCTGCATTCCGATAAACCAACCAGAAAAGCCATACAACCCCAACACAGCCGGCGCGCCCCAAATACAAATATTGAAATATAAGGAAGCCAACCGTTCCACCTCATCTGTCGTATCCAGCAGGGAGAAAGCTATCTCTCGTATCGGATACTGGAGCAAAAGCAAAGCCAGAGAAATCAGAATCCCGACACCGACCGACCGGAACAAAACCCTCGTTACTTCCAGGAGATCCCGTCTCCCCAGAGCTTGCGAAGTCATCCCGCTCGTTCCCATCCGCAAAAAGCCGAACAGCCAGTAAATAATATTGAACAACATTCCCCCTACCGCAATCGCCCCTATATAAGAAGCAGCCCCCAAGTGCCCGACAATCGCCACATCGACCAATCCCAACAAAGGGACCGTTATATTGGAAACGATAGAAGGAAGCGCTAACTGAAGTATCTTTTTATTCATTATTCATCATACCTATAAAAAAACTATTCCTAACTTTGTCGGCAAAGTTACAGATTACTTTATAAATAACCAGGGCAACCAAACTCATAAAGTGCCCATCTACTTTTGCCACCGATACGGACAAACGTATATAAGTGCTTTTGCAAGAACAACTACCATACTATCATAATTGTCTGTATATTGTTTTAAAACAATACGTTACTGCATGACAGTTGCCGTTTTATACTATCATTCATCTATCATAACTATCATGGTAAAAAACACTAACATACTGTGTATCAATCTACGATAAAAATAAAGACCAATCAGGAATAGGTGCAAAACAGGTTAAAAACGATATCTTTTTTCATCAAGACTGGCTTTTCTTTTGCCAAAAACAGCTTGGAAAGCTATTCGGGACCCGGATGTCTGTGCCTCTTACATCCGGGTGTGTGAGAGGTGCAGACCCGGATCTTCGGGGATTCCTACCGGAGGTGCAGGAATGTTTATCTGCCATGTCAGAGACACTTTTATGTCCTGTTTTTACATCTTATCCGGCGGAAAAAGGCGTTTTTTTCAAATGGTCCTCTTTGGGGCGATGGCTGTTTTTGTCTCATGCAAACATAAGCAGCATATTACCAGACATATAAACAAATCCATAGGTAAAAAGCATGATAGATACATAGTCCTTTGATCCAGGTCTGCATACTCTATCTACGGAAGCTATTTCTCAAATCTTCGATTGAAGGAAGAAAGAACGAGACACCTCCGATCATCCCGACCAATACACCTCCGATCATAAAGGTATTGCCGATCCCGATTGTATCCGCCAAAAACCCCGTACTCAACAACCCAATCATGGAAGGAAACATATTGACACTCATATAGAAAGAAAACACACGCCCCATTACCACCGGATCGATACGGGCCTGGACTACAGTCGTGAAAGACGCCATATAAAGGGAACCTGATATTCCGCCGATAGCCGTCAACAGGACAAATAACGGATATCCGGAAACCGGTAAGATTCCAGACAGCACGAATGTAAAACCTAACAGGATATACATCCAATTAATTAGCGAGATCTCATTCAACCGGAATTTCTTCAAGCTGAGGAAAGTCCCTCCCAACAACGCCCCGATCCCCCAGGCAATCTCTACCAGGCTGATCTGATAAGCATTCCCCGAATAATGATTAAGCGTCATAAGCGGATAGAGCACACTCACCGGCATGATAAAGAATGTTCCTAAAATAGACACCATAAATAACAATAACAATCCGTTTTGACGACGAACTTCCGTAAAAGCCTCCTTTGCTTCTTTTAACAGCTGGACCTTTCGAGTTCTTTCCGCATTATCCGGATTAGGGATCGTCACAAATAATAGTGATGTACATGCCAATGCTGCGCCGATCACATCCAACATAAGAATATTTGTCATCTTCATAAAAGAGATGAAAAGAGCCGCTAGCGCCGGCCCAGCAATGTTACAAACCGATTGTATAATCTGGTTGATCCCGGCAATCCGGATCAACTCCGATTTAGGAGCCAGTAAAGGTACGGATGCCTGCATAGCCGGCATATGGAAAGCAGAACCGGCCGAACGCAGGGCCAACAAAAGATAGACATGTCCTATCTTCGCTATATCCAGGTAAAATAGGACTGCCAGAATCAGCGTACAGAAAGCGATAAAACTGTCAGCCAGGATCATAACCCGTTTTCTTTTCCACCGATCCACAAAAATACCAGTAAACAGTCCCAATACAGATTGGGGAAGCATAGCCATAATAGTAGCCAAAGCCAATACCTCTGCCGATTTAGTTTCAAAACTAAGCCATAAGACAATTGCAAAATTAACGATCGAGCTGGTCAGAATAGAAAAAAACTGTCCGGTCCATATAATAGCAAATACTTTTTTCCAGTTATTCATAGTAAATGCAAGTATACGAATAAAATCCGAATCAACAAACCTAATATAAAAAACGAAGGCCGCGGGATTCACATCCGACGGCCTCCTACACTAACCCTTAACTTTAACCAATGAAAAACAATAATCTACTTTATTAGTTTTTTAATGAAGCGATTGCGGCTTCGTAATTCGGTTCGTTTGTTATTTCGGAAACCAGTTCCTCATAAACAACTTTACCAGCTTCGTCGACAACTATCACGCCGCGGGCTAATAAACCCTTCAGCGGACCATCGACCATCAGCATCCCGTACCCATTTTCAAAACAAGAACAACGGAATGCAGAAAGTGGAATCACTTTATCAATACCTTCCGTGGTACAGAAACGTCCTTGTGCAAAAGGCAAGTCCTTTGATACGGCAAGCACCACAGTATTAGGAAGAGAAGCGGCTTCTTTATTAAAACGTCTTACCGATGCGGCACACACGGCGGTGTCCAAACTCGGGAATACGTTGATCACAACTTTCTTACCTTTTAAATCTTTCAGATGCAATTCGGATAAATCGCTCTTTACACCTTTAAAATCAGGAGCCTCTGCTCCAACTGCGGGCAATGAACCGTTCGTATTGACTTCATTACCTTTAAATGTTATCTTTGCCATCTTTTGTAGTATTTTATGTTCTTTATCAAAAGCGGCTTACAAATATAAGCTGCTTTGTATAACTTAAACAAAGGAATCTGAATAATGTTTTTCTTTTTAACTCTTTTTAATTACTGCTCACGATAACTCTTTTTCTATCTTTGGCCCAAAATAGAAAGAAATGGATGGGTTGATTATTTGTTTACTTGTCGTAATCATTGCTTTACAGGTCTTTTTCCGTCCCCGGAAAGACCATTCGGACATCGCGGGCGAGCTGAAACGGTTGCTCGACGAAATGCAACGTTCATTTGAACGTATCGAAAAAAACTTTCGGGAAGATTTTCGTCTGAACCGGGAAGAAGGCCGTATCGTCGCCAGAGACAACCGGGAAGAGCTGACGCGCTCCATGAACGAATTCCGGGATGCTTTCGACCGGGGGATCGCTTCGTTCAACACCCTGCAACGGGAAAAGTTCGCCAACCTGGACGAACAACAACGCCTGCTTGTCACTAACACGGAAAAACGGCTGGAAGAAATCCGCCTGACCGTAGACGAGAAATTGCAAAAGACACTTAACGACCGGATCGGCCAATCCTTCCGGCTTGTGACGGAACAACTGGAAAGCGTACAGAAAGGACTTGGAGAAATGCAAACGCTGGCACAAGACGTAGGCGGCTTGAAACGTGTCCTCAGCAATGTAAAGACACGCGGCAACATCGGGGAAATCCAGTTAAGCATGCTTCTCGAACAAATCCTGGCACCGGAACAATACGAAGCGAACGTGCATACCCGCAAAGGATCGGATGCCGTCGTGGAGTTTGCCGTCAAACTTCCGGGGCGTGACGACGTCCGCGAATTCGTATATCTGCCGATAGACGCAAAATTTCCCAAAGATGTCTACGAACAGCTGCTCGATGCATACGACCATGCCGACACACAGGCTATAGAGACAGCCGGAAAGCTACTGGAGACAACCATTAAAAAGATGGCAAAAGATATTTCCGACAAGTATCTGGCTCCCCCCGCCACCACTGACTTCGGCATCATGTTCCTGCCTTTCGAAGGAATCTATGCGGAGGTAGTACGCCGTTCCTCCCTATTGGAAGAACTACAGCGCAACTATAAGGTGGTCGTCACCGGCCCGACAACACTTGCCGCCATCCTGAACAGCCTGCAAATGGGATTCCGTACACTCGCTATCCAGAAACACTCCGGCGAGGTATGGACCATCCTGGGAGCGGTAAAGAAAGAATTCGAGAAGGTAGGCGGCATGTTGGAAAAAGCACAGAAGAACTTGCAGACGGCCAGCGGGCAGATCGAAGAGGTGTTAGGGACACGCACACGCGTGATCCAGCGCAAACTGAAAGATGTAGACACCCTCAGCGACAGGGAGGCACGCGCTATCCTTCCGGAAATAGGTTCATTAACGGATGAAGAAGACGAAAACGGATTATGAAAAAGAGACAGATTCCACATACATACGCCATCATATTTTATATCATTCTTTTCTGTGCCGCCCTCACCTGGATCATTCCGGGTGGACAATACAAGGAAAGCATCAATGCAGCCGGGGAAAAAACGGTTGTCTACGAAGCGGTAGAACATGCTCCGCAGACCTGGCAGGTGTTCTCGGCTTTTTACAAAGGGTTTGTCGACAAGGCAGATATCATCGTCTTCATCCTGATCATCGGAGGGGCGTTCTGGATCGTCAACGACAGTAAGGCCTTCGATATCGGAACCGTCAGTTTCCTCGGCCGCGCCCGTAAAATGGAAAACAACCGCTTCTTGCGTAAGATCGGAGTGGAGAATTTCTTGCTGACGTCCATCATGCTACTATTCAGCATATTTGGGGCTGTCTTCGGGATGAGTGAAGAGACCATTGCATTTTGCTTAGTACTTATCCCGATGGCGATCTCGATGGGGTATGACTCCATTACAGGTGTTTGCATGGTCTTTGTCGCCGCCGGATTAGGATTTGCCGGAGCGATATTGAACCCGTTTACAATCGGTATTGCACAAGGACTGGCCGGTATTCCGCTCTTTTCTGGAATCGAATACCGGATATTTTGCTGGATCGTAATCAACCTGATCGGTTTCGCCTGGATACTGCGTTATGCTGCTAAAGTAAAGAAAAATCCGAAAGCATCGTTAGTCTACGAAGAGGACCAGTATTGGCGGGACCTGCACAATAATAACTCGCTGGAAGTAAGCTATCACACGCCACGTACCGCCTGGATCAGTTTTGGTATATTGGCAGTCATACAAATCATTTTCGCAGCTTATTACCCTGCAACAACTTTACAAATCGGGAACAACATAATCAAAGGATTGCCTCTCCTTCCCATTCTAACGGTTGCTTTTATCTTGACTTCCCTGTTCGCCCTCCGCAAGACAGTCCATCTTTATATCCTGAACCTCCTCTTCTTCACGATTTTTTATCTGATCACGGGAGTGATGGGATATGGCTGGTATATCATGGAGATAGCCACCCTATTCTTCGCCCTCGGACTGGCAGCCGGCATCGCTAACAACCGGACTCCGAACGAATTGGTCAAACTGTTTCTCGACGGGTGCAAGGACATTATGAGCGCAGCTTTGGTAGTCGGCCTTGCTGGCGGTATTATTGTGATACTGAAAGACGGGCTTGTCATCGACACCATTCTCTACAACTTGGCGAAAGGGATGGAAGGGCTCGGACAAGTGGCGACCGTCGGTATGATGTACGTGATCCAGACCTTGATCAACCTGATCATTCCTTCCGGAAGTGCCAAAGCGGCCCTGACCATGCCGATCATGGCTCCTTTCTCCGACTTGATCGGATTGTCAAAGCAAGCAACCGTGATGGCCTTCCAGTTCGGAGACGGATTCACCAATATGATCACCCCGACATCCGGAGTGCTGATCGCTGTTCTGGGTGTCAGCCGTATCCCTTACGATAAATGGTTTCGCTGGGCATGGAAATTCATATTGCTTCTGGTAATAGTCGGATTCCTGTTGCTCATTCCGACAGTATTGGTTCCGATGAACGGATTTTAATGGAGCGGAAGATCATACATATCGACATGGACGCATTCTACGCTTCTGTGGAACAGCGGGATAATCCGGAACTTCGCGGAATTCCGCTTGCAGTCGGCCACGCGGAGGAACGGGGTGTCGTAGCGGCAGCAAGCTACGAAGCCCGGAAGTTCGGCGTACGTTCCGCCATGTCGTCACAAAGGGCTAAACGTCTATGCCCGCAACTCACGTTTGTTTCCGGACGGATGGATGTCTATAAAGCGGTGTCCCGACAGATACACGAAATCTTCCACGAATATACGGACATTATCGAGCCGCTTTCACTGGACGAGGCGTTTCTGGATGTTACCGAGAATAAACAGAACATCCCGCTTGCCGTCGACATCGCCAAAGCAATCAAGCAAAAAATCCGGGAGGAGCTGCATCTGATTGCCTCGGCTGGGGTATCGTATAATAAGTTTTTAGCTAAAATCGCCTCTGACTACCGCAAGCCGGACGGACTGTGCACCATCCATCCGTCCCAAGCGGAAGAATTCATCAAACATCTGCCGATCGAATCCTTCTGGGGGATCGGCCCGGTCACCGCCCAACGGATGCACTCATTAGGCATCCATAACGGTGAACAGTTGAGAGCTTGTTCACAAGAAATGCTCACCCGACAATTCGGAAAAGCGGGAGTTTTATATTATGAATTCTCAAGAGGGATAGACCTGCGCCCTGTCGAGGCCGTCCGAATCCGCAAATCCGTAGGCTGCGAACATACGCTCGAAAAAGACATTTCGCGGCAATCGTCCGTTATCATCGAATTATATCATGTTGCAACCGAACTGATCGAACGGTTGCAACGGACCGGTTTCAAAGGAAACACTCTTACTTTAAAGATTAAATTCCATGATTTCAACCAAAAGACAAGAAGTATCACCCAAAGCCACGAACTGACTACTTTAGCCGAAATACTACCTTTAGCCAAAGGGCTGTTGAAAGACATCGAATATACGACTCATCCGATTCGCCTGATCGGTCTTTCAATCTCCAACTTACGAGAAAAACGAAGAGAAAGCTCGCTGGGAACAACTCAGTTTCGAATTCAGCGACTGGGATTACTCTAAATAAGTATATCCATACAAGCCGGAACGATAGTTGGAAAGGAATTCCTTACCTTCTTCAACCGAAATCTTTCCTTCCTTTACGGACTTAGTCACCCAAGTTTCCAGCGTCCTCACCAGTTTTTTAGGATTATACTGAACATAATCGAGCACTTCGGCAACCGTTTCCCCGTCGATAACTTGCTCGATGTTGTAACCTTTTTCATCCACCGTTACATGCACGGCATTCGTATCGCCGAAAAGGTTGTGCATGTCTCCCAGAATTTCCTGATAAGCTCCCACCAGAAAGACACCGATATAATAAGCATCTTTTCCTTTCAGCGAATGTACCGGTAGATCATGAGAAACATTGCGTGTCGAAATAAAGTTGGCGATCTTGCCATCCGAATCGCAAGTTATGTCCTGCAAAGTCGCCGTCCGGTCAGGCCGTTCATCCAACCGCTGAATAGCATGATCGGGAAAATCTGATCGATCGCCCAAGAGTCCGGCAAAGACTGGAAAAGCGAGAAATTACAGAAATACTTATCAGCCAACAGTTTGTCTAGCTTGCGAAACTCATCCGGTGCATGTTTCAGACCGGAGGCGATCTGGCTGATCTCGCGCGTCACAGACCAATACAAGCGCTCGATCTGGGCACGAGTCTTCAAATCGACAATACCATGACTGAACAAATCCAACGCCTCCTCGCGTATCTGCTGCGCATCGTGCCAGGCTTCCAGCATACGACTCTGGTTCAGCTTATCCCAAATCTCATACAGTTCATGCACAAGTTCATGGTCGGATTCACTCACTTCAAAGTCTTCATCCATTTCGGGAAGCGTAGCTGTTTCCAGCACCTCAAATATCAAAACGGAATGATGGGCAGTCAACGAACGCCCGCTCTCCGTTATGATATTTGGATGAGGGATGCCGTTCTTGTCACTGACATCGACCATTGTGGAAATAGAGTCATTCACATATTCCTGGATAGAATAATTGACACTGCTCTCGCTATTGGAAGAACGGGTACCGTCGTAATCGACTCCCAGCCCGCCGCCAATATCCACAAACTCGATATTGAAGCCCATCGCATGCAGCTGCACATAGAACTGCGACGCTTCGCGCAAAGCCGTTTTGATACGGCGTATCTTGGTCACCTGACTGCCGATATGGAAATGGATCAGCTTCAGGCAATCCGTCAAATCTTTCTTTTCCAAGAAATCAAGTGCTTCCAGTAACTCGCTGGACGTCAAACCGAACTTGCTGGCATCCCCCCCGCTTTCTTCCCATTTGCCACTGCCGGAAGAGGCCAGTTTGATACGGATACCGATATTCGGACGGACATTCAGTTGCTTGGCCATCTTAGCGATCAAAGTCAGTTCGTTGATCTTCTCGACAACCAGAAAGATGCGTTTGCCCATTTTCTGTGCCAGCAAAGCCAGTTCGATATAACTCTCATCCTTGTAACCGTTACAGATAATCAAAGAATCCGAATCTGTATTGACCGCAATCACCGCATGGAGTTCCGGCTTTGAACCGGCTTCCAACCCTAAGTTGAACTTCTTGCCATGACCGATAATCTCTTCCACCACCGGACGCATCTGATTTACTTTAATAGGATAGATAATGAAATTCTGCGCCTTATAACCATATTCATCGGAAGCCTGCTTGAAACAGTTCGCTATCTTTTCAATACGGTTATCCAGAATATCTGGGAAACGGATCAGTACAGGAGCCTCCACATCCCGTAATTGCAGTTCGTCGACCAGCTCTCTCAGGTCTACACCGACGCCGTCTTTACGAGGAGTTACCACTACATGACCTTTGTCATTGATACCAAAGTACGAAGTACCCCAACCTGTGATGTTGTAGAGTTCTTCTGAGTCTTCAATACGCCATTTTCTCATTTCTTCTTCAGTGCAAAAAGTATGTACCTTTCAAAATTGTTGTAAATATAAGCAATTGATATACAATTACGGCAGATTTGATCAATAAAAATATCAGCCAACATCCAAACAAAGCATCCAAAGCATAAAAAAATACCCGGTAAACAATTAATATCTACCGGGTATTTTTTCAAATTATGTGATTCCGGAGCGATTCGAACGCTCGACCCACGCCTTAGAAGGGCGTTGCTCTATCCAGCTGAGCTACGGAACCATCCTTATTTGCGGTGCAAAGGTAGTAATATTATTTTAACAAGCAAATATTTCCGTTATTTTTCCTCCAAAATTCATAAGGATAGAGTCAACGGAAAAGCTATATTCACAAACATACCGTTTAGCATTTCGATAGCGAAAGAGGGTTATTGCTATCAAACAGAATGTTAAAAAATATTAGCCTTGCGGGTAATTTTAATTAGAAGCCATACAAATTCAAATTTCATGGTATAACACTATCATTTTGATAATCGACAGATCGAATACAAAAGACTATTATCCTCCAAAATCAGAACGGATATCCCACTGCAAAATGCCAAGCGAAGTTACTGTGAAAATTCGGATGAAGGATGGCCCATTTCCTTTTGCCACTTTCCTGCGGATTATAGGCTTTCATACCGGTATCGAAGCGGATCAAGAAGAAATCGAAATCGAGACGGAGACCTAATCCGTATGAGACGGCAATCTCTTTGTAGAAACGGGAAAAATCGAAGTTGCCGTTCGGACGACTCTCATCTTTATGGAAAGTCCAGATATTACCGGCATCGATAAAAGCCGCCATCTCAAATTTCCAGAATAGCTTCGTCCGATATTCCAAATTCAGATCCAGACGGATATCACCGATCTGCTGGGCAAAGGACTTAACCGAATCGAGCGGCATGCTACCAGGACCGAGCGAACGGACGGACCAGCCACGGACACTGTTTGCTCCTCCTGAGAAATAGCTGCGTTCGAACGGCAGCATCTTCGAGTTGCCATACGGATAGCCGACTCCGACACCGACGTGGAAAGCCAACTTGTTACGATTGTCCAACACAATGCTTTTGCTGAAATCGATATCCCCTTTCACAAACTGGGCATAATTAATCCCGAACAATTTATAGCGCCCTTCGTCATCTTTATCCGCACCGGTCAGGTGGGAAAGCCCGTACAACAGGTTGCCCGCCATCTCGAAGGAGAAGCGAACGGAATGCGTATTCCTCAAACGATTCTGAGGATCATAATTATTAAAAGAATAAGTATAACCGGAACCGACGATAAACTGGTCGGTAAAATTGTAGAGCAAAGTAGATTCAGGCAACGAGTCTTTAAACGACTGGCTGATCTTCGGCAAATGCACATAGTCGATGTCCAACAACTTGAACACATGGCGCGCCTGCATATTACTCCGCTCCTGCCAGATATAATTCCATCCAGCAGAGACGATGGCTCTTTTGAACTCCGGACGTGTCTGTATGCTGTAACTCACCTTCAGTTCGGTCGTTGCACGAATCTTACGACGGAAATTCTCATGCAGGAAGGGAAACAGGAAACGGGGGAACAAGACAGACGCCTCCGTACCGAACTCCCAAAAGTTGTTTCCTTCCGACTGGTTGCCGGATAACGCCTCATAAGCACCGCGGACTTTAGCCGAGAAAACCTCCGACCCCTTGAACAAGTTCCGGTGCTGATAGTTCAAACTCGAAGCAAAACCAAAATCTCCTGCCGAGTTTGTCCCTTCCAAGTCGACCCCGAAACCTTGTAGTTTGGCAGGAGAAGTCAGGATCGTACAGTTGAGCTTCATCGTGTCGTTCTCTTCGACCTCCGAAAAACGGATATTCACATTACGCAAAGCGCGCAGCGTAGCAAACGAAGAGTAGGTCTGCTCCACCGTCCGCTCGTTATACAAGCGTCCCGGCATGATATAATTGCTCTTGCGCAAGACTCCCGGACGGATGCTTCTGCCGTTCTTTCCGTACAGGATATCGATACCGCCGGTTCGGACCGTATCGTAAGGCATAGCATTGTTTTCTTCCAACGTCAACGGATCATAATCGGTCACAATCGAAACGTCTTTAATATAATACTGTCGATGTAATGTGTCGACCACCGTCCCGTCTGGCTTCTGCAAACGGTACGGTTTCAGCAGCATATCCAAGTCTACGATATTCCGGTTCAAAGAGCTATCGGCAATATAAGACAGGTAATCCCGGTTGAAGGCATAATAACCACGCCGGCGGAGCAAAGTCGTAAGGCGCTGCCGTTCCTTATCCAGTACATCGCGGTCAAACAAGGCACTGTCTTTTATCAGGGAAGTATAATCGTCGGAATAAGTACGGAAAGCCGAAGCCAGTACGGAACGGTGAGGCGGTTTGAGCTTGGCGATGCTGTCGATCTTCGGATCGCTCAAATCCATCGAATAGTTATGGATGCGGTAAGGAGTGTTAGGGACGATCCTATAGGTCACGACAGCTTTTTACTTCGCGAAGTATCGATAGAAGCCGAAACTTCAGCGTTCATATATCCTTTATTGATGAAGAAGCGTTTCAACTCGTCGACCGACTGCGTTACCAGCGTCGTATCCAAGATAACAGGCGCCTCTCCCATCCGACGAAGCTGCTTATTAATCCATTTCTTCTCATTCCGGCCCGACCAGTCGTACACGAACAACTGCCATTTCATCAGCCCAAAAGCCTTAAAGTTGGGTTGCTGGCGCAAATAAGGCTTCAAATCGCTGTTTTTATAAGTCTTGCCATCCGACACAATCTCCACTTTGTCCAGGAGGTATTCTCCCTCGCCCACATATTTTGTCGAGCTACAGGAGACTAACAGCAATAGGAAACAAATGAAATATAGTGTTTGGATTCCCTTCATCATTCAAGCTTTTACGCACGCAAAAATAGGAAGAAAAAATCATAAAGCGTGGTGCGCGACGAAAAACATTCTTGTCATATTGTCACGCCACACGTACCAACGTATCTTTGCACAAAAAATAACGTGAATTTGAATAAATCCCTGTACATTTGCACTTGAAAAAGAGAATAAAGATGCTAAGTAAGGGGAAAGTCAAATACATCCATTCGTTGGAAATGAAGAAATATCGGAACGAACTGAATGCATTCGTTGCCGAAGGAAACAAGCTGGTAGCCGACATGATGTTTGCTTTCGAATGCGAACTGATTCTCGCCAAACCATCCTGGATGGCGATGCAGGGGAACATTCCGGCGAAAGAACTATTGGAAGCGGAAGACGAAGACATCCGTAAAGCCAGTTTCCTGAAAAACCCGCAGGATGTACTTGCCGTATTCAAGCGTCCGGGCTGGTCGATCGACGAAGCCGATCCTTCTTCCTCACTCGTTTTAGCATTGGACGGCATACAGGACCCCGGCAATCTCGGTACCATCATACGGCTTGCCGACTGGTTCGGCATCGAACATATCGTTTGCAGCCCCGACACCGCAGATGTTTTCAGCCCGAAGACCGTACAGGCCACAATGGGCGCACTGGCACACGTAAAAGTCCATTATACGGAATTGGAAAACTACTTGAAAGCCCAGGTGGCAAGGCAAGTTCCGTTGTTCGGCACATTCCTCGACGGAGAAAATATGTACACAAAGGAATTATCGGCAAACGGAATTATCGTGATGGGGAATGAGGGAAACGGAATACGCCCGCAAATAGAAGAGCTGATCGATCAAAAACTTTACATCCCAAGCTTTCCACCCGAAAGAGAAACATCAGAGTCTTTGAATGTAGCCATCGCTACGGCTGTCATCTGCGCCGAATTTCGCCGTCGTCAGGGGAATGCCGCCCAATAACAGCACACAAACAGGCGAACCAGCTTCAATAATACCTGTAAAACCTCGACGTTCCAAGGCATCCGCCAACTGTTCTCCCGGCAGCATATCAAAAGCGACCCGTTCCCGTACTTGACTCGGGATCACAAAGGGAGTATCAGAATAAGAATTCAGGTAATATCGCTTGTTCCCCTTCAATCTCGCATCAAGAGCGGGAATAGGCACAAGGATCAAGATGCCGTCATAAAACTCCGTACCCGCAATTTCCCCTTCCAAAGGGAAAACACCGGTTAGGATACCGCTATCGTCCAACTCGACATAGTGCATCCGGTAGAACTGTCTCCAATAGATATAATGGGAAGCGATCCGGCGCATAACACGATTTATTCCACTGCGGATATTTTTACGGCAGACGAATCTTTTGCCATATCAGTCAGACGGCCGTAATTATATTTCATGAGGTTCAGACTGTCCAGATAAACCTTGTAGTAGGAAGAATCGGCATTGTTCATAAAGATATATCCGTACACGCGTTTGACCTGCTTGGTCGGAACCGTCTTCAAAACGGTTTCGTGATAGCCATCGCGAAGCACCTTATCATTGACAGTCACGATCGTATCGCCCTGGTCAGCGCTTATGCGTATTTCCGGTTTATAGGCCATCCCCTCGTTGATACCCCAGACATTCATGCCCAAGACAAACGAACTGCCGGACGAATAGTTCGTTTCCGGTTTGATATCGAACGTCACACCGTTAAACAAGGCATCGGGTTCCAATCTTAAAGAGGTACGGCGGGGCCAGATATCCACCGAATCCTGTTTGGAAACAGGAGCAGCCGAAGCCTGTACGTCGCCCAATGCTTTCTGCCGTTCATTCAGATCGGTCAGCACGCGGTCATACACTTTCATATAAATATCCAGATGCCGTCCATACCAAACGAGCGAACTGTCGTACTCGGCTTGTGTGATATCGTATTTGCGGAAGATGGACTGATATAGAGCCTCCTTACGGGCATTATCGGAAAACTCTTTGCTATCCAGGTTAATCATGGCTTCTGCCAATTGCATATCCACCTGTACTGCTTGCATCTTCTTTTCCGAAAGAATGCCATCCGGCACTTTACTACAGGCGACCAGTAAGGTTCCCAGCAGCAAAACGACACCATATCTATGCAGTTTGTTCCGCATCAGTTCTTTTATTTTTCTTTTGAGAGACTTGTCGACAATGTGTGACGGTAGAACAGTAACAACAAAAAGACACCTACGCAGATCGCCGAATCGGCCAAGTTAAAGATTGGACGGAAAAAGACAAACTCCTCCCCTCCCCATACTGGTACCCAGTCTGGCAACACCGTCTGTATCAAAGGGAAATAAAACATATCGACCACTTTTCCATGCAACCAACTGGCATAGCCGCCACCCTCCGGCATAAACGAGGCCACCTGCCCGAAGCTATGATCGAACACTACCCCATAGAATATGGAGTCAATGATATTTCCGATCGCCCCCGCAAAGATCAACGAGATACAAGCGATAAAGCCAAAGGTGTAATTCTGTTTCACCAGCTTATACAGATAATAACCGATAAAACCGACAGCAATAATACGGAATACCGACAAAAACAACTTACCAATCACTTCTATCCCGAAAGCCATTCCCGGATTCTCAGTGAAGTACAGATAAAACCACGGAGTGATTTCAATACTCTCATGCAACTGCATGTGAGTTTTAATCCATATTTTAAGAGCCTGGTCAAGAATAAGGAGCAGCATCACAATCAACGCTGCTCCCCAACCTTTGGAATATCTCATTTACTTGGCACCTCCCTGTTTAGCTTCGATACTCAACGTAGCGTGAGGCACTGCACGTAATCTTTCTTTCGGGATCAATTTACCGGTTTCGCGGCAAATACCGTAGGTTTTATTCTCAATCCGGATCAATGCAGCCTGCAAGTTCTGTATAAACTTCATCTGACGCTGTGCCAAACGACCAGCCTCTTCCTTCGATAAAGTCGCAGCGCCTTCCTCCAATACCTTAAACGTAGGAGACGTATCAGCGACATCATTGCCGTCAGAATTAGTGACACCGGATCTCAACAGGTCATAATCTTTTTTTGCCTTCTCCAGCTTTTCCAATATTATGGCGCGGAACTCCTCGAGTTCGGCATCCGAATATCTTGTCTTTTCTGCCATAGTTTTAAATAATTAATAATTAACGAATGAAAGAATGAAAAGATCAATGATGATTTTTCTTTCTCTTGGCCACAAATGTAAGCAATTCTTCCTTTCTTTCCCCTTCATTCTTAATTCTTTCATTCTTTCATTCTTCAATTGAAAACACTCATGCTTTTTCAATCCGGACCGAAAGTTTGAAATCTTCGAAATCCAACTCGGTCGCATCGCTGATCACATCCGTAATTTCCACTGATACAGCCAACACCTGGTTTGCGATATACGAATTGAAGTCCTTGATCGCCTCATCCATCACATCGTTCGAAAGGACAGTGATGGATATCTTGTCGGTGATGTCGTAACCACTGCTCTTACGCAGGTTCTGGATGCGGTTTACCAACTCGCGCGCCAATCCTTCTTTACGGAGAGTTTCTGTTACGGTGATATCCAAAGCCACTGTCAGGCGGCCTTCGTTCGCAACCAGCCAGCCCGGTATGTCTTCGGAGATGATTTCAACGTCTGCACGTTCAATCACCGCCTCCTGACCTTCAACCGTCAGCGTGAATGTTCCGGCTTTCTCGAACGCATTGATTTCGTCCTGACTCATTGTCTGGATAGCGGCGGCCAACGCCTTCATGATCTTGCCATAACGCGGGCCTAACTTCTTAAAGTCCGGTTTGATCTTCTTCACCAGAATACCGGCAGCGTTATCGACAAACTTCAGTTCCTTCACATTGACCTCGTTCAGGATCAACGCTTTCACAGCTTCGATGCTTTCTTGCTGATGGGCATCCACAACCGGGACCATGATGGTCTGCAACGGCTGGCGCACCTTGATATTCACCTTGCGACGCAAAGCCAACACCATAGAAGACACATCCTGCGCCATCTGCATACGTTCTTCCAGATTCTTGTCGATCAATGCCTCGTTGCAAACCGGGAATTCGGACAGGTGAACAGATTCAACCTTCTCACGTCCGGTAGCGGCAATCAGGTCGCAGAACAACTGGTCTGCATAGAACGGCGCGATCGGAGCCATCAGCTTGGCGACCGTTTCCAGACAGGTGTACAAAGTCTGGTAAGCAGACAACTTGTCGGTTGTCATGCCTCCGCCCCAGAAACGGCGACGGTTCAAACGCACGTACCAGTTACTCAGATTGTCGTTTACAAAATCAGAGATCGCACGTCCGGCGCGTGTCGGTTCGTATGTATCCAAGAATCCATCCACATCCTTCACCAGCGAATTCAGCAACGACAGAATCCAGCGGTCGATTTCGGGACGCTCTTTCCAGTCTACATCCGGTTCGGAATAATCGAAACCGTCTACATTCGCATACAAAGCGAAGAACGAATAGGTATTATATAATGTACCGAAGAACTTGCGGCGAACTTCTTCGATACCATCGATATCAAATTTGATGTTATCCCACGGAGACGCATTTGTAATCATGTACCAGCGCAAAGGATCGGAACCATACTGCTCGATCGTGGCGAACGGATCGACAGCGTTGCCCAGACGTTTGGACATCTTATTGCCATTCTTGTCCAGTACCAGTCCGTTCGAAACGACAGCTTTATACGACACACTGTCGAACACCATCGTAGCGAGCGCATGCAAAGTGAAGAACCATCCACGTGTCTGGTCGACACCCTCAGCAATAAAGTCGGCCGGATACACCTTGCGGTCGTCGAAGATTTCCTTGTTCTCGAACGGATAATGAATCTGTGCATAAGGCATCGCACCGGAATCGAACCATACGTCGATCAAGTCGGTCTCGCGCTTCATCGGCTTACCGCTTTCGGAAACCAGGATCACATCATCCACATACGGACGGTGAAGGTCGATCTTTTCGTAGTTTTCCTTTGTATATTCACCCGGCTGGAATTTCAGTTCCTTATACGGGTTGGACTCCATCAGCCCAGCCTTTACGGATTTCTCAATTTCATTGTACAGTTCTTCAACCGAACCGATACAGATTTCTTCCGCCCCGTCTTCGGTACGCCAGATAGGCAACGGCGTTCCCCAGTAGCGGCTACGGCTCAAGTTCCAGTCCTGCAAGTTTTCCAACCATTTGCCGAAACGTCCCGTTCCGGTGCTTTGCGGTTTCCAGTTGATCGTATTGTTCAGTTCGATCATCCGTTCGCGACAAGCGGTTGTGCGGATAAACCAGCTATCCAGCGGATAGTACAACACAGGTTTGTCCGTACGCCAACAGTGCGGATAGTTGTGGACATGCTTCTCGATACGGAACACACGGTTCTGCGCTTTCAGCATCATGCAGATTTCGATATCCAGCGTTTCGTCTTTCTCTCCCTTTGTCGCATCGTAAGCGTTCTTCACGAACTTGCCCTGCCACGGATCATAGTCGGCAGCATTCATATGCTCCTGAACATACTCGGGATCGAGGTCTTCCAGCAGATAGAATTTACCTGTCATATCGACCATCGGACGGCGGTTCCCGTCTTTGTCGATCATCATCAAAGGAGGTACGCCGCTTGCTTTTGCCACACGGTCGTCATCCGCACCGAAAGTCGGAGCGATATGTACGATACCCGTACCATCTTCCACCGTCACATAGTCGCCGGTGATTACCCGGAAAGCACCTTCTCCCGGATTGACCCACGGGATCAGCTGCTCGTAATGCATGCCGGCCAGTTCCGGTCCTTTCCATTCGCCGACCACTTTGAACGGCACCAGTTTATCGCCCGGTTTATAATCGGTCAGAGCCAGATCGGCGGCTTTCGGATTGAAATACACATTCAACAAGTCCTTAGCCAAAACAGCCGTCATCGGCATACCTGTATATGGATTATAGGTCTGAACAGCCACATAAGTAAAATTCGGACCCACACAAAGAGCCGTGTTGGAAGGCAAAGTCCACGGAGTAGTGGTCCATGCCAAGAAGAACGGTTCGCCAAATCCCGCCATCTCCGGTTTCGGATCGAGAATGCGGAACTGAGCCGTACAAGTCGTATCCTTCACGTCGCGATAACACCCCGGCTGGTTCAACTCGTGCGAGCTAAGCCCCGTTCCGGCGGCCGGCGAATACGGCTGGATCGTGTACCCTTTGTAAAGCAAACCTTTCTTATACAGTTCCTTCAGCAAGTACCACAATGTTTCGATATAACGGTTATCGTAAGTGATATACGGGTTTTCAAGGTCGACCCAATATCCCATCTTCTGTGTCAGATCCGTCCATTCCTTCGTAAACTTCATCACGTCACGGCGGCAGGCGGCATTATATTCGGCCACAGAGATCTTTTTGCCGATATCTTCCTTGGTTATACCCAATGTTTTTTCGACTCCCAGCTCTACCGGCAGCCCGTGTGTATCCCATCCCGCCTTACGATTGACAAGATACCCCTTCATGGTCTTATAACGGCAGAAAATATCCTTAATCGAACGGGCAATCACATGGTGAATACCGGGCATACCGTTTGCAGAAGGAGGACCTTCATAAAATACAAACGAGGGATGTCCTTCGCGGATTTCAAGACTCTTATGGAAGATGTCGCCATCCTGCCATTTCTTCAGCACCTCTTTATTGACGTTCGATAAGTCAAATTTCGAGTATTCGGCAAATTTCTTACTCATATGTGTTATATTTATCTATCTTCTCAAAAATTGCCGCAAAGGTAGTGATTTAATTCGAATTAGGCAATATGGAAACAGCAAGGTCTCAAATCTCTCCTGATGTATTTTCCAGTGCCATCAATAATGCCACCACTTCCGAATAATTCTTCCGGCCGGAGGGGATGTTGTTTCCTTTCAGGAACCAGTTGTAAGCGATACTTTGGATTTCACCTATGAGCGGGCTGTACAACTCTTCCAATAAGCGACTTTACGGTTGTAAAGCTCTTTTATTTCGGGAGAGATCGTGTTTTTCCACCGGATAAATTCTTCCTCCGGCAGGAGCTGATATGCGTTGCTCAGCACATATGGCAACAAGGCGAAGTAAGCTGAAAAACGGATTTCCGGCACTTCCGAGCGGGAACAGACCAGAAAACCGTACAGATTCGCTTCCGCCTCGCTGGATATCCCCAACACATGCGCCATTTCGTGCGCATAAGTAAACGGATACTGGACAGGCAACAATTCCGGATTCAGGTTATATTCAGTAAAAAACGGCCCCATATATCCCAAAACCCCCACACCGCTCATCAGCGAAGAACAACATCGGCTTCGGATGCAGATATCCGGCAGGAGCAACCAGTCCGAATCGTCCGGCAATTTCCCGGTATCCCCTTTCGGATTCCTTCGCAACAACCGCTTTGTCGACCTCCTCAACCGGGACAAAAGAAGCATTCAAAGCATCCGTGTAAGCAGACAGGAAAGAACGGAATGCATCGGCCGAATAAGCCGCATACGGAAGCTGTGTCCGGGTAAAGAAATCCTGCCGGAAATAATTCAGTCCCCATGCCATATAGAACCAGACATACACCCACAACAGATATTCGACTGTCCGCCCTGCTAACGTCTTCCACGAACATTTGCCAGCAATAGCACAGCCCACATAAACAAGCAAACCAACAATACTACCATATATCAGGCAATCGCCCACCGAAAAAGGGAAAAGAGATGAGAAACGGGACAGGACAGCCGATACATACGGATAGATATTCCGGGCATACGCCTCTCCTGCTCCCGGCGAACGCATGGTGAACCAGATAGCGACTAAAAGGAGAGACAAGATTATCCGGCGTATGTATTTCAATTCGATATGTTTTTATTCAATAATTTCTTCGTTTCCGTTTCCGACAGATTCCGGCGGCGGGCGTAATCCTTCATCTGTTCCTCGTCGATAGTACCGATCATGAAATATTGCGAATCCGGGTGTGCGATATAAATACCGCTGACCGTCGCCGTCGGGTACATCGCACCGTTTTCCGTCAGCCGGACGCCGATCTGTGACATATCCAACAACTTATCCAGCGTATAGTTCAAAAGCTGGTCCGGCAATGAAGGATAGCCGACAGCCGGACGTATTCCCTGATATTTCACTTTGTACAGGTCGGAGATGGAAAGCGACTCATCCGGAGCATACCCCCAATATTCCTTACGGACCTTTTCATGGAGATATTCGGCTGTAGCCTCGGCCAGACGGTCGGTCAAAGTTTGCAGCAATCATGGAATTATAGGTGTCTCCTTCCTGCTCGAACCGCTCTTTCAGAGATTCGGCACCGACACCGGCCGTCACCACAAAAGCGCCGACATAATCCGTACGCCCTTCCGATACCGGCATCACATAATCGGCCAACGACTTATAAATTCCCTCCTCCCTCTTCGCCTGTTGACGCAAAACCGGAAGCAGGACCTCACCCATACGGATATTATCCCCGTCGCCATTTGCCGGGAAGAAACCATAAATCGCCTTGCAATACTCGGCTTTCATCTCAACCAGGCGGTCCAACAGCTTAACAGCATCCTTGTACAACTGCATAGCCTCCGACGCCTTCGCCCGGTCTGCTTCCGGGAATTCGGCCAGCCAGGCGGCACGACAAGCATCGCAATCGTGAATCCGCGTAATTTCCGAAAAACGCCCGTTCAGTTTCCAGGCACTGAAAAAGAAGGTCCAATGAATATATGGGATTATTTCTTCCAGAGGAATATAAGGAATCACCTGCACCCCGCTCCGGGCCGGGACAATCGGACTGTAAGAAGCCCAGTCGATCTCCGGACGATTCGTCCGGGCTTCCGCCAACGGAACCAAGATCTCTTTTTTCTTGTTCATGGAAGCACGCAGAGCCTCATACTCACTGTTCAACTGAGCAATATAAACATCCCGCGTATCCGGGTTCAACAGTTTGGCCGCAATCAACGGGTTTTGCGAAGCATCCAGCACATGAATGACAGGATAGTCATAATGAGGAGCGATCTTAATGGCCGTATGCAACTTCGAAGTCGTGGCGCCCCCCACCATTATGGGAATACTCAAGCCGGCTTTCTGCATCTCGTCCGTCACATGCACCATCTCTTCGAGCGAAGGCGTGATCAGACCGGAAAGACAGACCAGATCAGGCTTCTCTTCGATTGCCTTTTTTACGATCACGTCTGCCGGAACCATCACTCCCAAATCGATCACCTCATAATTGTTGCAAGCCAGGACGATCGAAACAATATTCTTTCCGATGTCATGCACATCACCTTTCACTGTCGCAAACAGTACCTTTCCAGCCTTAGCAGAATCAGAAGAGACCTTTTCCGCCTCAATTGCCGGTTGCAGGATAGCAACCGCCTTTTTCATCGTACGGGCAGTCTTGACAACCTGCGGTAGAAACATTTTTCCAGCGCCGAACAATTCGCCCACCTTATTCATTCCACCCATCAGCGGTCCGTCGATAATATCCACCGCACGCGGATATTCCTTCAAGGCTTCCTTTAAATCTTCTTCCAGATGATCGCCGACTCCTTTTATCAGAGCGTTTTCCAGACGTTCCTTCAACGGATATTCACGCCAGGCTTCCAGCTTTTCTTCTTCCCTCTCCTGCGCTTTTACATGCAGGTTCTGGGCATATTCGATCAGTTCTTCAGCGGCTTCCGGACGGCGTGCCAGAATAACGTCTTCCAGCAATGTTCGAAAAACAGGCTCGATATCTTCATAGAGTACGGACGACGACGGGTTCACGATCCCCATATCCATACCTTTGTTAATCGCATGATACAGGAATACGGAATGCATAGCCTCCCGCACGTAATTATTTCCCCGGAAAGAGAAGGAAAGGTTGCTGATACCGCCGCTCACCTTCGCGCCCGGCAGGTTCTTCTTGATCCATTCCACGGCACGGATAAAATCAAGCCCATATCCGTTATGTTCTTCCATACCGGTGGCGATAGCCAATACATTCGGATCGAAAATGATTCCGTTCGGATCAAAATCCACTTTCTCCCGGAGGAGACGGTAAGCACGTCCGCACACCTCAATCTTCCGTTCAAACGTGTCGGCCTGTCCTTTTTCATCAAAAGCCATTACGACCGTAGCCGCACCCAACTGTTTAATACGGGCGGCATGTTGCAGGAAGAGCTCTTCACCTTCTTTCAAAGAAATCGAATTCACTATGCTTTTACCCTGTACGCACATCAAGCCTTTCTCGATCACCTCCCATTTGGAAGAGTCGATCATCACAGGGACACGAGAAATATCAGGTTCGGCAGCGATCAAGTTCAGGAACGTCGTCATTTCTTTCACAGCATCCAACATTCCATCGTCCATATTGATATCAATCACCTGCGCGCCGTCTTCCACCTGTTTGCGGGCAATTGTCAAAGCCTCTTCATAATTTTCTTCCTTGATCAGTCGCAAGAACTTGCGTGAACCGGCCACATTACATCGTTCGCCGACATTCACGAAATTATTCTCCGGCTTCACTTCGAGCAGTTCCAAACCGGACAACCAAAGACAATCGGGCTTCGGAGCCGGCACATGCGGCCTGGCCCCTTTCACCAGTTCGGGATATTTGGCGATATGGGCCGGCGTCGTACCGCAACAGCCTCCCAAGATATTCACCAGCCCTTCCTCGATAAAGGGTTTTACATGAACAGCCATCTTTTCCGGCGTCTCGTCATAAGAGCCGAAACTGTTCGGCAGACCGGCATTCGGATAAGCACTTATATAATAAGGAGCATGTTTTGCCAATTCAGCCAGGTAAGGCTTCATATCGGCAGCACCGAACGAGCAGTTCAGACCGACACTGACAATATTGGCATGCCCGACAGAAGCCAAAAACGCAAGCAACGTCTGCCCCGAAAACGTACGTCCCCCCTGGGCCGACAACGTCAGAGAAAGCATAATCGGCAAATCTTTGCCTTTTTCCTTCAACACAGTCTCGGCAGCTTCCAGCCCGGCTTTCACATTCAGCGTGTCGAAAGTCGTTTCAAACAGGACGATATCCACGCCCCCGTCTACCAAGGCATCCACCTGTTCCTTATAGGCGTCATACAAATCCATATAGGTGACAGCCCGGTAAGCCGGATCGCTCACGTCGGGACTCATCGAGGCCGTCTTATTGGTCGGTCCGATAGAGCCGGCTACAAAGATCGTTCGATCCGGATGTTCCGCCATAAAGCCGTCGGCCACCTCACGCGCCAACTTTCCGGCAGCCAAGTTGATATTCCTTACCTGTTCCTGCATGCCGTAGTCCTCCATCGAGATGGCATTTGCATTGAAAGTGTTGGTAGCAAAAATATCGGCACCGGCATCCAGATACTGGCGATGGATCGATTTGATCACATCCGGTCGGGTGATACACAGCAGGTCGTTATTTCCTTTCAGGTCGCCCGGCCAATCGGCAAACTGTTCTCCGCGATAATCTTTCTCGGTCAGTTTAAATCCCTGGACCATCGTCCCCATTCCCCCGTCCAGAATCAAAATACGTTCTTTCAGGGCGTTCAAAAACATCTCTTTATCCATGTTATGATTTATGATTTATAATTTATGATTTATGATTTATGATTTATTTGTGACGCATAAATCATAAATCATAAATTATAAATTCTTTCAATTCCGTTTAAAAGCCCGATCCATCTCCCGGCGGTCGTCCCGCTCCTTGATAGAGTCGCGTTTGTCATACTCCTTCTTACCTTTGGCGATAGCGACAACGACTTTTGCCAGTCCCTTGTCATTAATAAAAAGGCGTGTCGGAATAATTGTAAAGCCATTATTACGGGCAGCACCTTCAATCTTCCGCAATTCCTTTTTGGTCAGCAGCAGCTTGCGGTCACGGCGGGCCGTATGGTTATTGTATGTCCCGTAGAAATATTCTGCCACATACATATTCTTCACCCACAATTCACCCTTCTCTACAATACAGAACGTATCGACCAGGCTCGCCTTCCCCAGGCGGATCGATTTGATCTCCGTACCGGTCAGCACAATACCTGCCGTAAACGTGTCGAGCAACTCATAATCGAAAGTCGCCCGTTTGTTCTTTATCTGTATGTTATTACTAATCTTCTCTTTCATCTTATTCTTCTATCAAAAACGTAAGCCGGGCATCAACATGGAAAGGAGGACCTCAATCAGCCAAGGCGTCAGCAAAATCAGCCCGGTCGCGATCCCGACAAACTTCAGGCGTATCTTCTCCTCCACCTGCATATAAGGACCAGCCCCTTCCCATACGATATAAAACGTATATAACACAAATATACGCAAAAAGAAAAACTCCGGGAGCAACATCAACACGATGTTCAAAGCAAACATCAACGAAGACGAATAGCCGACAAAGCGTTGGCACAGCTTCATGTCCTTCTCCCGTTTGAACCATCCCTGCCAAAGTTCGTTCAACAAATAGGCTGCCAGATAAAAGCCGCCGAACGCCGCAACCAGCGTCCGGATAGACGATTTCAGCGCCAGTTCGACATCAAACTCTTTCCGGGTGAACAGCACGCCCAAAAAAGCTGCTACCGTAACGAATCCAATCAGGGGATAGACAAACCGGGATAAAAACTCATCGTCTTTTTCTTCTTTTTTCGTCAGAATCTCCCATGCCTTTCCCGGCTGGGAGATGATGGCTACAACCAATTTAAATATCTCTTTATACATTTCTCAATACGTTCGTTTGCTATTTATCCTTTATTTGCCTTTTCCCGACAGGTCTATTGTAAACACATCGGAGCTTTTCCAGTTTATCGACGCAGAATCCTTCCCGAATGAATAGGCATAGTTAATCCGGAACTTCAGTTCATCCGAATTATTCTTTCCCGCCTCTTTCACCAGATCTTCTATATTGAACGCACAAGGAATAATCATCGATTCGCCTCTCGTCGTGTCCGCCTTTATCCTGATCGTGCGGAGGTAGAGGCTATAAATATTATCGTCCCCCAACAATTGATCCGGATTATAGGATAAAGAGAAACTATCCACCTGATTTGTCGGGTGATTGCTTATCTCCGTGAACAGGAACAAATTGCCTCTGATATAAGCGGAACGTGCCTGGAGGGAAGAAAGCAGCAATTCGTCCTTTGCAACGACGGAGGTATCGGTCAACGTATTATAGAAGTTCCAACGATTGACCTCCGAGATCGTATTTTCATAGATAACAGCCTCGGTATAACTGGTATCCGTCCCTGCTCCCATATTGTTTGCAGTCCCATAATCAATAGAGTAATCAAACAAGATACATTCTCCGTTTTCCACATTGGCATTCTGGAAGTCTTCCGAAGAAACCACAACGTCCCCCTTGGTATAAATAGCCTTACCCGGCCCGTATCCGGTCACCACGACACCTGCCTGGTTGGCCATCGTCAACTGGGTGGCCGGGTCTCCCAAACAAGAATTCAACACAACCAAACAAAAGGCCAAAACGCCATATAATACTGTTTTTCTCATTTTCATATCCATTATATATTACAGACATTCCCTATTTTACAGAGGGAAAGCACGCAAAGATAGTAAAAAAGGACAAAACATCTACTAACATTGGACGATGAACCAAGCTGATATTTATGTATAACCTCTTGTGCGGCGAAAACATGGAGAACAAGAGAAAATACAAAAGAGAACGACACCTGGTATCTTTTGCCACCATCTATCTAATAAATAATACATTAGCTGGTGCCGATGTCGGTTTTAAGGTCGACACCACATCGACACCTTTTCCCCTCTCTGATGATTGCCGGATATTTGTAGACAAGTAATAATCTACCAACTATCCAGTTTCATGCCATCAACTAATTCAAAACATGCAAAGAACTAAATGATAACATATAGTAAAGTAGATATAGGGAGTGCTACTTATATGCAACAAGTAGCACTACCTATTGACAATATATAGTACTACGTATCCATGAGAGGGAGTACTACATATAGACAATATGCGATATGCCATGAATTAGTTCACTATGACTTTTGAGGTAGTTTATGGCGTGTTCCGAAATAGTTGCTGCATGAAGATGGACAGGCTCCGGACAAAACCTCCGGATATAAAAAGGTGTCGATGTTTCCAGCGATTTGCGGTGCTATGCCGTTAAACAACTCTTTGCATTTACAAGATGTTAATAATTATTCGAAAAATGACTTTTAAGGCAAACAATCCATTCTTTCATACAAACAAAAAAAATAGACACCAAAAACAAATTCAGTGTCTATCTTTTATCTATTTCTTATGGAATCTTAATTGGTCGCTTCCTCAATCGAGAATTGGGAAATCTTAGAATATCCCCAAGTCGCGATCTTTGTCGAATCCGAATTGAATGTCAACGGATATTTTACACGATAACTTACAACCTTCTTACCGGCTGCCGATTCTTTTCCTTTCAACATGGAGTATAATGAACCACCTTCAACAGCGATCGGGTCCATAGCATTACTAATGGTTGGCGCTTTTCCCTCTTCCCGCTTTTGAGCACGTATGCACAACGTATAAACGGTCTGTTCCGTCGACAGTTTCAGGTTCCTGATCATAATCCATCGACATAGTATATGTGTTCTTCTGATCCGTCAATACAGAGGCAAAAGTAGGGATAACAACAATTCTTTTATAATTATTAGAAAACAATAAGGCACTTTCAGAGCCGGACAAAAGCAATTCGTTATCCAATGCCGTCGAATCCAATGGTGAGAAATCCAAACTATATTTTGCTAATGGAGAAGAAGCTGCTCCTGTCGCTACATAAAAGCCGTTTGTATTAGCATTCGCATTCTCCGGAGAATCAAAATCGACCGTAAAGTTTGCCAAGACACAATCGCCTGCGCTATAGGTCGGATCATTGGCTACTGTTGATAAATATAATGGATAATAACCCAATGGATAAATCAGAGTTCTCATCGTAGAAGAATAATCTACAATAGCGTAGCTTGAAAGCTGCTGTGTATTACCGCCGCCGTCCAAACAAGAGGTTAACGAAAACATACCTGCAGCGATGGCTGCCAACCCTAAAACTTTAAGTTTCTTCATTTTTACTGTTCTTTAATTTTATATTGTTTATTATTTATTTGTCTTTACTCAAAAGCCGAAACGGAAACCCGCCTGCAAATTCACATTAAACGGTTTCTCGGAACGGATCGTTTCGATATCGCTTCCGTTATCGAAATAATAACCGGCTCCCACTTCCGCATAAACACTTAAGAAACGGAGCAACGGATAGCTGGCACCGGCACGGGCATTCACAGACCACATCCATTCTTTCATACGGATATGCTTCTTCTCGTGACGAATTTCATTGTTTTCCACAAATATTTTGGCATTCAGCTTACCGGCAACATTGACCTCGGTCATGGCTCCCGCCGCTGCATAGAATTGAATACGCTTCCATTCTGCTATCTTATAGGACAAAGAAAGAGGGATTCCGATAAAATGTAGCTTCTGTTTCGTCTCACCATGATAGATGGCACCGGTCTCCCATTCGGAAGAGAGGAATGTATAATTTAAACCTGACTGGAGGGAAAAACGGTCATTCAAAGAATAACTGACACCCAATCCGACCGAAACCGGTGTCTTATGGCGAATATTCGTTTTCGGGGACTGGTTATTGAAATACGGGGAATTCAATTGCAACAGTTCCTGGTCTGTCATCATCGTATTCTTTAAAGCATAGGCATTCAAAGAATTGGATGTTCCGGCACTCACGCTACCGCCACCCATTCCGAAACTCCATCTTTTTGCCCGCGCCTTCTTTTCTTCTTTTTCCACCGGCGCAGCATCTGCAAGCAAAGAGTGCGTCGTTCCGGCCGGCATTGCCGATTCGGCCGCTCCCTCCACTTCGGATGCTTCGGAAGGCACCACTGCGACAGTATCATGGTCTGCCGGCGAGAGGACGACGCCGTCTTCCGTTATCCTATCTGAACGAAATGCAGTAGTGGCCGCAACTTGCGCTACGGCACGTTTAGCCATCCGGCCAACCGGTGCGGAAGCGACAACAGCCATCTTATTTTGAGAGGGTCGGGCCGGAACAGCAGGTGTTGTTTCGACTACAGGCAGATATTCCTGCGTTTCGGCTATAGGCAGATGTTCCCGATCGTGGTTAAAGACATAGATGCCTCCCGTTAGCACTAATAAAGAAATAACGGCGGCAGCCGCCCAATAGCGTAAAGTCCGACGGAAAGGGACAGACTTTTTTACCGCGAGGCGTCGCTATCGCCTCCCAATCGCCCGGCATCGTATCCGCTTCAAAGTCTTGCAACTTCGAACGGCACAAATCGTCAAATATATCTCTTTCCTTATCCTTCATTTCTTTTTACTCAATACAATTCATTAATCCTGCGTTGTAATAATTGTTTGGCACGCGTAAACTGCGACCGGGATGTACTTTCCGTTATATTCATCATCTCGCTAATCTCCTTATGCGAATAACCTTCTATTGCAAACAGGTTAAACACCGTACGAAAACCGGCAGGAAGTTCCTGCACCAGTTTCATCAACTCGGCTGCCGACATGTCGGATATGGCAGAACTGTCCGGATGGATCAATTCCACCGTATTATCCAGATCGGCAGCCTCACGCAAAACATCCGATTGCGCAAATACTCCAACGCACAATTGACAAAGATCTTTCGCATCCACCCCTCAAACGACCCGAGTCCCGAATAAGAGTCCATACTGGTGAAGACTTTTACAAAACCGTCCTGTAGCAAATCACGGGCAGTCTCCCTGTCGCTGACATAACGCAGGCAAACTCCCATCATTTTACGGGAATACGTTTCGTACAGCTCCTTCTGAGCCAGCCTTTCCCCATTCCTACAACCCTCTATCAGTTGTTTCTCCGTCATTTAGTGTGTGCCTTCACGCCCTTTCCGGGGCCATACATTTATTATGATGTTCAGATTATCCGAAACGCTGCATTCCGGATAAAATATTTTTCTTGAGAACGCACAAAGATACTGTATTCCGGCAAATAATCGGAATTGGCATCCATTTTAATTTTCGGCGTAGAGGTAGACAGCTTTAACCCTCACTTTTTTTTGGCAGGGTCAACCGGGCAACCGGCGCCATTGTCTACTGGGGTCGCTTCCATCCCTATTTTCTTAAAGGCGGAAGCCAGCTTCGTCTTGGATGTCTTATCCGCACGATAAGTAACGGCCGCCGTACGGGTGCTCAGATCGCACTTGAGATCGGTCACCCCTTTCTCGAAAGCGATGTTCTTCTCGATCTTTTTGACACAGTTGGCACAATCCATTCCTTCGACAAAGAAAGTCACTGTCTCCTTTTTCTTTTTCGCATCTTGCGCATAGGCCGTTGAAAAAGTAAATACGGCACAGATTAAAATTGCTAATAAACGAATCATGTTAAATTGAAATTTAAAATTAAAAAATGAAAGAATTAAAAAATAAGCGATATTAATCACGACTGATGTTGAAACGCAGTCCGGCATAAATCTTTCTGCCGTGAACAGGGCCCCAGACCATCGATCCGTCAAAATTATCTCCGCGCGGGTTCTCGGCATCGATGATCGGATGCGGCTGTTTATAGTCGAAAAGGTTTTCCGCTCCGACATAAATCGACCAACGGCGGAAATATTTCGTGATCTGGGCATTCACGACCGTATAGGCCTTAAAATCGGGTTCCCACAAGGGATTTACGGCATCCGGTGTCGGCATTCTTCCACCTCCGTTAAACTGTCCGGTGAGGTCGAACTGCCATTTCTTCAACGGAGTCTGATAAGAGGCGGTCAGCAAGCCCTTATAGTCGCTGACCAACGGCTTTTTCAGCCGGCGGGTAACGCCTTCCGCATTCCGGTAATCCGTTTTCGCATCCGTATAGCGATATGCAGCAGTCAGGGTAAAGCCACGGAAGAACGGATAAGTGGCTTCAACCTGGAAACTGTTGGAATAAGAACGGCCATCCAGGTTGTAGAAACTGACAGCATGCGGATCGCTATCCATATCCACAACTACCTGTTTCCGGAAATCCGTATAATACCACTCTCCGTTCAGAGTCAGCTCCTTTCCGAACAGCGGTATGTAAAACGAAAGGTTCACACCCGTATTCCAGGCCTCTTCCTGGTCCAAGTCGGCAGCTATATTCATTTTGCGGCTACTGGACAAAAGATAATTGTTTTCAGCCAGCACATTCGCCGTCCGGAATCCCTTCCCGGCCGAAGCACGCACATGGAACCAGTCGAAAGGATTATATTTTATATGCAGGCGGGGCGTCACAAAGAAATCGTACAGCGAGCTGTAATCCGCCCGTAATCCTGCCAGAAGGATCAACTTGTCATTCAGATTGTATGTATATTGTGCATAAGCTCCGGGCACGACTTCAGTCCGGTTGTAAGGGGTCCGCACACCGCCAAGTGTCAGGTTTTCGTCAAAACCGTCGTAGTTCATGCTCAAGCCTGTGCTCAGGCTATGTGCCGGAGAAAACTCCTTTTCGTAGAGCAAGCTGGCGTACACATTGTTCTGATACACATTGTAAGGCGTCCGGTCATACATGGATTTCTGTTCATGATAGGAACCGGAAAGGATCAGCGCCACGCTTTCCACCTTTTCCTTGTCGATTATATAGGCCTGTTTGGTGAACAGCTCCGCACGGTTCGTTTGCAGGCGCACGCGGTAGGGATCGGCAAAGTCATGGTGTTTCGTAGACTGTCCGCCCGTACGGTTCTCATGCAGATAGCGCACGCCATACTGGGCGACATAATGGTCCAGCTTATGATACCAGCGGTTCATTAGGTTCACCTGCTCTTTCAGAGGAGTATCCAGAAAGCCGTCGTCATTGCCGTCGTGCTGCATCTTGTCATTGGAATAATGCACCAGCAAACCGGTCGACACCTTGTCGTTTATATGCCAAGAGGCATCGGCATTCCCTTCATAACGGCCGGCATCGCTACCGAAGAGGTTGACGGAAAAGATATCGGCCGTAGGCGGTTTCTTAAATTCCACATTGATCTGTCCGGCCAATGCTTCGTAGCCGTTCTTGACCGAAGAGGTTCCTTTCGAGACTTGGATACTTTCCATCCAAGCGCCAGGCACGTAGTCCAAACCATACAAAGAGGCGGCTCCACGGAAGTTCGGGTAATTCTCCGTCAGCATCTGGACATAGGTTCCGGCAAGCCCTAACAGTTTGATCTGGCGGGCTCCGGTAGCGGCATCCGAATAGGAGACATCGACAGACGGGTTTGTCTCGAAGCTCTCCGCCAAATTACAGCAAGCCGCCCGGCAAATCTCGTCATAGGTGATCTTCTGGGTTTGCAACACGCTGGTACGGGAAGCGATCGTCCCCATTTTGCGCTCGCTGATCACGACTTCCTGCAAAGCGACTTCGCCAACCAGCACGATGCGCAGGGGCTTGCTTGTATCCTCGACCGGGACAACCGCTGTCGTGTACCCGATATAGCTGACGACCAGATTCTTCGCGTTTTCTTTTCCTTTCAGTTCGAAATAACCGTCGGCATCGGAGGTCGTCCCTTGTTGAGTGCCTTCCCAATAGATGTTCGCCCCGATTATCGGTTCTTCCTGTTCATCCAAAACATGTCCTTTCACCAGTTTCTCGGCAGAAACCGGAATCGCAATAAGAAATAATAAAATTGTAAGATAGAGTTGTTTCATCATAAATTCCTTTTTTGTTATCCTGACTTAGATCATTCATCTACATGAGGGCTCCATTGCATTCCTTTATTTTCGTGCAAAAATAAGGCGTTAGCAATGCAACCCGGTTGCAAAAACGGGCAAAGGCGATCCCACATAAAGAGACACGCCGGCAAGGACTAAATCAAAAGGACTGTCAAAAAAGAAAGGTAGGTTCCTGCATCGAATCCGGGAGGAGATTCCCGCTCGATTTCTCCCGCTTCGTTTATAAAAGGGACAGGAACAAGTGATAGATGTGAACAGATATGCGAAATCAAATCGATTGCCACAGGCTGCAAATTGAACAAATGACCGTGAAAGACATTCCAGTCGAAACTGACGTACTCGACATCGCAACAGCAGCCATCTTGACTTGCACACCGGGCCTGTCCATGCATCTCGCAGCATTTGTTTTCCAGCAAGGCTGTGACACCCTCCGTCTGGCAATCCCCACAGCAGTAGGTTACCAGACTGACACCAGCACCTCCGTAAAACACAAGGGTCGCCAGGAATACGATAAACAGATATGTCACAGTCTTTTTCATCCGGCACAAAGATATAGCATTCCGGGATTTTCTTCCAAACCGTTAATATTATTTAGGATATTTGGAAAGATAATAATAGGTTTCTTTCGATAGTGCGCTTTCGATATGGTAGCGGGTGGAAGATGAAACGGAGAATGTATATCCCCGCTCCGAAGCCGTATCGACAGGCAGATAGATGGAAGTATCCCGGATTCCCGTCATCAGGATACTCCGGGCGGATGCCGGGTCGATCGAGTCCGTCAGCGAATAATAGACGGTATAAGTCAACACCTCCTTTTCCGAATCCGGTTTCCTCCAGGAGAGCTTCAACTCGCTCCCTTCCTTTTCCACCTGTATCTCTTCCGGGGCAGCGGGAACCGTATCGTTCAACCAGGACAAGGGCGGAAGTTGGGCCGGATATTTATAATATTTATCCTTCAACTCGTCATACAGCCCTTTCGTATTGTCGAGGACGTTCGCACAACGGAAGAACGTGCAACCAGCCCCTCCGTAGTAACGGCTGTAGTCGATCTGGTCCGTTATATCGTTGACGGTCCAGTCCGCCTCTTCTTTCAGCATCCGGTATGCGCCCAATCCGGGAACCACCAGGCGTCCGTTGCAGTTATCGACCCAATTGTCGACAAACGGGAAAAAGTTATCATGCAGGTAATACATCATCGGGACAATCATATCCTGCTTCCCGTTCTGCATCCATATTTTCGGGTCCTGGAAGACGCTTTCGTAAGCCGTCCATCCGGCATTCGGGACACGTTCGATGCGATTATACTTGCCGAGCGGCGAACTACTGACCTGCACCCAGGGTTTGACCGATTTCACCCAGTCGTAAATGCGATACACCATCTTATTGATATTCTCCCGGCGCCATTCTGCCAACGGGCGTTTCTTGCCGTATTTAGTGTACTGGCTTTATCGGGGAAAGATTTTGCCTGTTCCGGATAGCGGATATAATCGAAATGGATACCGTCGATATCATATCCGTTCACCAGTTCTTTCACTAAGGACAAAACATAATCGGCAGTTCCGGGAACGCCGGGGTCCAGATACCATTCGCCGTTATGACGCTTGCAGAGTTTCGGCTGGCGCTTGACAACGGAAAGTTTTCCTTGCTCTTTCACGCTTTTGTCCGTTCCCAGCGGGAAAGTGACAAACCAGGCATGACACTCCATCCCGCGTTTGTGGCATTCGTCGATCACGAAAGCCAGCGGATCATATCCCGGCATCGTTCCGTATTTTCCGGAGAAAGTCTTACTTGCCGGTTCAATGGCTGAACGCCAAATGACATCGCCACGCAAACGGACCTGCAGAAAAACAGTGTTGAAATTCGCATCCTGCAAACGGTCCAGTATGTCGCAGACGTCGCGTTGCTGCGCCTTCCACCCCGCCTCCGTCGTTGCCGGCTTACGCGGCCAGTCCAGACCATAGACGGTTGTCAGCCACACGCCCCGAATCTCGCGCTTGGGAGGTTCGACCGCATTCGAAACCGATATCAGTAACAGGAGCAATAACGACAGGCAATACTTTCTCATTTCACACATTTATTCAGCGGTACAAATGTATGGCTTTTTGCGCTTCTTCGGGATAGTCGGTAGTCAGAAAATCCACCCGATTCTCGATCATCTCTTTCATTATCTGAGGATCATCGACCGTCCAGACATTGATTTTCAATTTCAGATCTTTTGCTTCGGCAAACCATTCCGGATGTTTCTGCATAACCTTATAATTATAATCGAGACCGGCAAAACCGAGTTCTTTCAACTGTTTCGGAGACAAGTCGCCGTTCAGGTAGTAGACCGGTGTCTTCGGAGACAGGCGGTGCAGTTCCTTTGCGGCTTCCAGGCTGAAAGCGATATATTCGGTGCGCTTCGTCAATTTCTTGCCGTTTATCATGTCGACGGCAATCTTTGCCGCTTCCCGATCCCGCTGGGGAGTTGCATGGGATTTCAATTCGAAGATCAGTTTGGTCTTTCTCAATTTCTTCGCCCTGTCCAAATACTGTTCCAACGTCGGAAGCGTTTCGCCGTTCGGAAGTTTCAAGTCTTTCAGCTCCGCATAGGGAGTCGTCTGGATATCCTTTCCTTCTATTTTACGGTCATGGAACACAACCGGGACATTATCGGCTGTCAGGTGCACGTCGAATTCGGAACCATAGACTTTGATTTCATTCGCCCGTTCCAACGAACGAATAGAGTTTTGGGCAGAACCTTCCGTTTTCCAATAACCACGATGGGCAATTATCTTTGTCTTTCTTTTAGCCGACACGGGAACCGCCACCAATACGCACAAAAGAAAAAGTAGAGAGAGTTTCAAATGTTTCATACTATATATTTTATATGCTATACGTTACTTTTGGCTTGATCCAAAAGTAACCAAAAGATCAAGGCTTAACCGTCTGGGCTGCTCCGGGCAAAGACTACGCTGTCGCCTGCGAAACTCGCTTCGCTCAGACAGCGCAGGCTCCGGACGCTCCGCCTTTGCCCTCCGCTTGACGCCCACCCGCTTAGGCCTTTCTTAGAAAGCTCCGCTTTCTCTTGGGATGGCCGATACCGACCGTTTTCTTGTGATCCCGCGTCAAGCGCGGGAACAGTATAGTTTCGAAGCATCCTCACAAATGCGAGGACAAGCCCAAAGGCAACCCGGAGGCAAGCACAGGGACAAGCCCGTTCCCGCACTTGATGCGGGATCACAAGAAAACAGGCAGTATCGGCCATCCCAAAAGAGCCGTCAGGCTCTATCTCCGGCCTAAGCTGGTGAGCGTTAAGCGCAGTGACCGCAGTGAGCGTCCGGAGCGTCTGCTGTTTGAGCGAAGCGAGTTTCAGACGCGACAGCGAACGAAGGGAGCGGAGTAGCGAAGCAGCTTAAGCCTTGATCTTTTGGTTACTTTTGGATCAAGCCAAAAGTAACAGATTATCTTCCTATTTCCGACAAATAACGTTCCGCCTCAATCGCAGCCGTACAACCGCTACCGGCAGCCGTAATAGCCTGGCGATAATGCGGATCAGCCACGTCACCGGCAGCAAAAACACCTGGAACTCTGGTCTTCGGCGTACCTGGAATCGTCTTGATATAGCCTATCTCGTCTGTTTCTACCCAGGGTTTGAATATCTTGGAGTTCGGAGTGTGGCCGATAGCAGGAAGAAACCGTCGATTGCGATATCTAATTTCTCTTCGTCCGATTCACCCATTCGTTTTACCAGATGTGCGCCTTCGACACCGTCTTCACCGAAAAGACCGATTGTGTTATGCTCGAACAAGACCGTAATATTCGGAGTGTTCAGGACACGTTCCTGCATGACTTTCGATGCACGCAAATGCGGTTTGCGGACAATCATATATACCTGTTTCGCCAAGCCGGACAGATAGAGCGCTTCTTCACAAGCCGTATCGCCACCGCCAACGACAGCCACGACTTTCTTGCGATAGAAGAAACCGTCGCAGGTCGCACAAGCCGAGACACCCATTCCGGCATATTTCTGCTCGTCCGGCAATCCTAAATATTTGGCAGTCGCTCCGGTCGAGATGATCAGTGTTTCCGTCTCGATCACTTTCTCGCCGTCGATCGTCACCTTATAGGGAGCGGCAGACAAATCTGTTTCAGTCGCAATGCCGACGCGGATATCCGCACCGAAGCGGGTTGCCTGTTTTTTCAGGTCTTCCATCAGCTCCGTTCCGGCAATGCCTTCGGGATAACCGGGAAAATTCTCGACGTCTGTCGTAGTCGTAAGCTGTCCGCCCGGCTGAATGCCTTCGTAAAGGACAGGAGACAGATTTGCACGTGAAGCATAGATAGCCGCAGTATAACCGGCCGGGCCCGAACCGATAATCAGGCAACGGACTTTTTCATTCTGAGTTGTATTCATCTTATGATTTATGATTTATAATTTATGATTGATGATTTATGATTTGTGATTTATTATCGACGCATAAATTATAAATCACAAATCATAAATCATCTAATCACCTCAAATCTATTATTTCAGCATCAGGATAGTCTTTTTCGTTAAAAACAAAATAACTATCCGGTTGGTTTACTCCCGTTTCCATTTTACTGATACGGATCGTACTGCTGATCCCATTCTTTGAAAAAACAGCGATCGAGGCCGGGAGCCCGGAAAACTTCTCTATCTGGAGCTCCATCCGTATGATATCACTTTTCTTTTTGGGTATCAGCTCGATATCGTAGGCGATTTACCGTTCGAAGCCGTGCTCTCGCCCTTATATTTCGCGGTAAATCCTTTTTATAGGAACGGAGCAGAAGGGCCGGATTCGTAGCTTGTAGTTCCTCGCCGGTCGGGGTGGAAACGTTGACTTCCTCGTTGCGCTCGACAAACGACCATTGTGTCGTTCCATCGAACCAGGTAATCATGTCGGGGGTCTTCAGTACGAATTTATCACCTTTTATATCTACCGTGCCGTCAAAGCTTTCCGACACTTTCTGCACATCCGAGCGTGTCTGCATCGTAAAATAAGCAGTCAAACCGTTAGAATCTTCATAAGCAGACGCGGCCTTATCCAAAATGGAAATGGCGTTCTGTGCTACGACCTTCATACCGGATACAACCCCAAGACACAGGAAGACTGCAACCAAAATGCGGCAAACTTTTATTTCATTTTCTCTTTTCATTCTATCTATTCTTTGCTATTCATAATAAGGGTTTATGGGGGTGGAACATGAAACGATTGTCGTTTGTAGGGGCAGGACTCTGCTCTGCCCATTGAATCCGGAGCAAAACGAACATTATTTGCATTGGCGGATTCATTGGGCGGAGTAAAACCCCGCCCCTACGGGACACCATTATTTTATTGCACACCGATAAATCATCCTTTATATTTTATTTCAATGAATTCAATAATTGTTCCAGGCTGTATTCGTCCTGGATCAAGACCTGACGGGCTTTACTGCCTTCGAAAGGCCCGACGATGCCCGCCGCTTCCAGCTGATCCATCAGGCGGCCTGCACGGTTGTAACCGATTGCGAACTTTCGCTGGATAAGCGAAGTCGAGCCCTGCTGCTGGATCACAATCAGACGGGCAGCTTCGTCGAACAACGGGTCGCGATCCGACAGATCCACCGATCCGGCCGAAGAAGACTCACCGCCTTCACCTATATATTCAGGCAACAGGTAAGCTGTCGGATAAGCCACCTGCGCACCGACATAATTCACGATATCTTCCACTTCCGGCGTATCGACAAACGCACACTGGACACGTGTCGGCTCGCTGCTTCCGGTAATCAGGATCAGCATATCGCCCTTACCGATCAAACGGTTGGCACCCGGAGTATCCAGAATCGTACGGGAGTCGATCTGCGACATTACCTTAAAAGCGATACGGCTCGGGAAGTTACTCTTGATCGTACCCGTGATCACTTTCGTATCCGGACGTTGGGTGGCCAGGATCATGTGGATACCGACCGCACGGGCCTTGGCCGCAATACGCGAGATCGGCAATTCGATCTCCTTGCCTGAGGTCGCGATCAGGTCGGCAAACTCATCGACGATAGCACGATATAAGGCAGGAACCGATGTCCTTTCTCCGGGTTCAGACGGCGGGAAATGAACTTCTCATTATATTCCTTTATATTACGTGCCGAAGCCTCCACCAGCAATTTATAACGATTTTCCATCTCGATCACCAAAGAGTTCAAGGTTGCCACCGCATCGCCCGGCTCCGTCACGATCGGTTTATCGGCATTCGGCAATTTCGCCAGATAATGGCGTTCGATCTTCGAGTAAATACTAAATTCCACCTGCTTGGGGTCAACCATCACGAACTTCAGTTCGGCCGGATGCTTCTTATACAGCAAAGAGGTGATAATCGCATTCAAGCCGACCGATTTACCTTGCCCGGTCGCACCCGCCACCAACAGGTGGGGAGTCTTGCACAAGTCGAACATGAACACTTCGTTGACAATCGTCCTTCCGATCGCCACCGGCAAGTCATACGAACATTCCTGAAATTTGCGCGAAGCGACCACCGACTGCATCGAAACAGTCTGCGGTTTATTATTCGGGACCTCGATCCCGATCGTTCCTTTTCCCGGCATCGGCGCGATAATACGGATCTGCAAGGCCGAAAGGCTCAAAGCGATGTCATCTTCCAGGTTCTTGATCTTGGAAATACGAACACCGGCTTCCGGGACGATCTCATAGAGCGTAACCGTCGGTCCGACCGTCGCCTTGATAGAGGCGATATTGATACCGAAATCTTCCAACGTCTGCTTGATCATCTGCTGGTTTTCTTCCAATTCTTCGCGGTTCACCTCGACATTGCCCGAATCGTAAAATTTCAGCAGGTCGAGCGTCGGGAACACATAGCGGGACAAATCCAGGCGCGGATCATATTTACCCAACTGGGATTGATCGAAAGCTTCCTCATCTTCCGGCACTTCCACTTCAAAGGTCGTACCTCCATCGGCTGACGCCTCGACAACCGGATCATCTCCCCTGGCTACTTCAAATTCAAAATCATTCTTTTGCGGAATCTCCTTGCCTACCGGCATTCTCTTTTCTGCCTCGGCTTTCCGCATCTCTGTTTCCGTATCGAAAACATATTCGTCCGGCTCGACGACTTCCTCTTTTGTCTCGTGATATGCAGTAGGCTGAGAAGCAGCAGCCGGTTTTTCAACCGGAACATAAACATCCTTTTCTTCTTCACCCTCTTCTTTCTCTTCCTGCACTTCCGGCGTTTCGCTCTTTTCACGTTTCAAACGGTTCTTCAACCATCCGAAAGAGAAGACGTTTTGCAGGAACGGAATCGTCCGTTTGCTGGTGAAGATCGCAATAATCAGGAACAGGCCGACCAGCAGCAGGATCGTACCCGGTATCCCGATATTATTCATCATCACCTCCGACAAATAATATCCGTGCTGACCGCCCAAATAAATAAACGTATCTTCATATCCACGAATAAAGATAAAAGCAAAAAACAACGATCCCCATATCAGCATGGCTGCACTGAACAGGAAACGTTTCAGCAACGACACCCGGCTCAGGTTCATCAGCTTCGCCCCGACCGAACCGAGGAAAAACAAAATCAAGAATGAAGAGATCCCGAACCACCGGTTCATCAGCAAATCGGCGAGGAAAGCCCCACGCACACCCGTCCAGTTCTCTACCGATCCACGATTGATCACCAGGTCCGATAACGGGATATTTTCGATCTTGCTCTGATCCGCTCCTCCCGTAAAGAAAAACGAAATCAATGCCAGACCGACATATATGGTAACAATGGAAATAACTAATCCGGTAATAAAACGGGTCCGCTCACTGGTAAAGAAATTTCGAATCCCCTTAAATTTACTTTCCCCGTTATTCGTATTTTGTTTTACAGTCGTCTTTTTAGCCATTACACAATTAAATTTACAACTCGCAAATGTACATAGAAAATTTTAAGTTCCCTACGACATTCGTATTTCCCTTACCGCCTTTTTCAAAGTTTTCCCCGGCAACTGCATCACAAAACATTTCTTGCCGCAGACATTCTCACCTCTTTTTACTTATAAAAACAACCTCATAAAGATACGGATAATTCCCAATGCATTTGCCCTTTGATGCAAGTGTAATCTGTTTTCGGCAATGTCGAATATATTTTTGACAATGCCGTGTATATTCTCGACAATGTCGAATATGTACACGACAACGTCGAAAACAGATTACACTTGCATCAAAGTCGAAACGGATCGCAATGGTTTGTCACCGAGCCTGCCAAGATAAAGGAATTTCGGTGCGGTACGGTTCCCTATATTAGCTTTACAAAGAAAAAATTGCTACTTTTGCAGATTATAAACGCAAGGTATCGACTAAGATAATCAGCATGGAAAAAGAGAACAACCCGATATACGAACACAACACGCTGGAATTCGTAACAGTTGCACTGGAATTTTGTACATTTGTCGAGAATGCCGGCAATACCGGTCTTTTTGATTTTTTGGATAAGGCAGTCAAGATCTTGCCCTTGTTGTATCTGAAAGCCACCCTCCTACCCGAAGCGAAGAAGAGGAGGATGCAGAGCCAGAGCTGACTGTCACGGAAGACATGTACGAATCGGTCCGCAACCGGATTGCCGGACTGCTCGGAGAGAAAGACTCTTACCTCGAAACGTTCCATCCGGATATGCAATATAGCGACACGCCGATCGCCGCCTTTATTTCGGAGAATCTGGCCGATGTTTACCAGGATACGGGTAATTTCATCTCTCTGTTCCGCCAGGGCAATGAAGAAGTGATGCTCGGGGCAATCGTATTGTGTCGTAAAAATTTCAGCGAATTCTGGGGACAACAATTATTAAACGCATTAAAAGCGCTCCACGCCGTGCGATACAGCGATGAAGAGTTTTTAGAAACCAACGAAGAAGAATGACACAACAATATACACATTCGATAACAAAAGAGGCTGTATCCGAGCTTCCCTTAGAGGAATTTACCGGGCGGATCATCGTGATCGACACATTGAAGGATACGGAGAAAGCGGTCAGCTACCTCTCCGAGTTCCAGGCCGTCGGATTCGACACGGAAACCCGTCCGAGTTTCAAGAAAGGGCAACGCTACAAAATATCGCTTATGCAGATTTCGACCGATGAGGCTTGTTTCCTGTTCCGCCTGAACCGGATCGATATTCCGAAAGTTCTCGAAGAATTTCTGGCAAACGAAAAGGTGCAGAAGATCGGCCTTTCGCTACGCGACGATTTCGGGGCGATGCAAAAGCGCAAGGACATACAACCCGCCAACTTCCTGGACTTGCAGAATTATGTCGGACAATTCGGGATCGAAGATGCCAGCCTGCAAAAGATATACGCCATCCTTTTCAACAAGAAGATCTCGAAAGGACAGCGTTTGAGCAACTGGGAAGCCGACGTCCTCAGCGACGCGCAGAAAAAATATGCAGCCCTCGACGCATGGGCCTGCCTGAAAATATACAATCAATTGAAACAGATATAAATGAAGGAGTGTAAAGTATTTCTCAAACCGAAAAAAGAGGAATCGTTGCTACGTTTCCATCCGTGGGTATTCTCCGGCGCTATTCAGACGATCGAAGGTGAGCCGGAAGAAGGCGACTTGGTAGAAGTTTATGGTACGAACGGACGTTTTTTAGGTATCGGACATTATCAGATAGGCAGTATCGCCGTACGCATCTTATCTTTCAAACCGGTCACGATAGATGCCGCTTTCTGGGAAGAACGCATCCGTATCGCTTACACACTGCGCCAAGCATTGGAACTTGCCGGAGTGGAGAACAATAATACATACCGGTTGGTGCATGGCGAAGGAGATAATCTTCCGGGACTGGTCATCGACATGTATGCCCACACCGCCGTCATGCAGGCACATTCTGTCGGCATGCACTATGCCCGCCACCAGATTGCCGACGCCTTAAAAGCCGTTTTGGGAGATTCTTTACAGAATATATATTACAAATCGGAAGCGACCTTGCCTTACAAAGCCAACCTGGGCAGCGAAGACGGCTACCTGTACGGTGGCGAAGTGGAGGACATCGCACTTGAGAACGGCTTGAAATTCTGCGTCGATTGGCAAAAGGGGCAAAAGACAGGTTTCTTTGTCGACCAGCGTGAAAACCGTTCGCTCTTGGAACGCTATGCCAAAGATCGCTCCGTACTGAACATGTTCTGCTATACTGGCGGATTCTCGTTCTACGCCATGCGCGGAGGCGCCAAGGTCGTTCACTCGGTCGACAGCTCCGCCAAAGCGATCTCGCTGACCAACAAGAACGTGGAACTGAACTTTCCGGGTGATCCTCGCCACGAGGCTTATGCGGAAGACGCTTTCAAGTATCTCGAAAAGATGGGAAGCAACTACGACCTCATCATCCTGGACCCGCCCGCTTTCGCCAAACATAAAAACGTATTGCGCAACGCTTTGCAGGGATATCGCAAACTGAATGCCATCGCTTTCGAAAAGATCAAACCGGGAGGCATCCTGTTCACCTTCTCCTGCTCGCAGGTGGTAAGCAAGGAGAACTTCCGTCTGGCCGTGTTCAGTGCCGCCGCCCAGTCCGGACGCAGTGTCCGTATCCTGCACCAACTGACACAACCCGCCGACCATCCGGTCAACATTTACCATCCGGAAGGGGAATATTTGAAGGGGCTGGTGCTTTATGTGGAGTGAGAAGAGGTAATGATTTATAATTTATGATTTATGATTTATGCGTCGATGATAAATCATAAATCATAAATCATAAATCATAAATTTAATCAAGGGAGGTGCAAAATATTTACGGAAATATTTCTTTATTTCGTAATAGGTTGTACCTTTGTCTCACTTTTAAGAGAGATGGAAATATTATTATAAGTAAAACATATAAAACTTATTATTATGTCTAAAGTAACAGTTGTTGGCGCCGGTAATGTAGGTGCTACTTGCGCAAATGTTCTTGCCTTCAATGAAGTGGCAGACGAAGTTGTAATGCTTGACGTTAAGGAAGGTGTTTCCGAAGGTAAAGCAATGGATATGATGCAGACCGCTCAACTGCTTGGTTTCGATACTACAGTTGTTGGTTGCACAAACGACTACGAAAAAACGGCTAACTCTGACGTTGTTGTCATCACTTCAGGTATTCCTCGTAAACCGGGTATGACTCGCGAAGAACTGATCGGTGTTAACGCTGGTATCGTTAAGAGCGTAGCTCAGAACATCTTGAAATATTCTCCGAACGCAATCCTGGTAGTGATCTCCAACCCGATGGATACAATGACTTACCTGTCATTGAAGTCTCTGGGTCTGCCGAAAAACCGTATCATCGGTATGGGTGGTGCTCTGGATAGCTCTCGTTTCAAATATTTCTTGTCTCAGGCTTTAGGTTGCAATGCCAACGAAGTCGAAGGCATGGTAATCGGTGGTCACGGTGACACGACTATGATCCCGCTGGCTCGTCTGGCTACTTACAAAGGCATTCCCGTAAGCAAGCTGTTGAGCGCAGAAAAACTGCAGGAAGTTGTCGCTTCCACTATGGTAGGCGGTGCGACACTGACTAAGCTGTTGGGTACTTCTGCATGGTATGCACCGGGTGCAGCAGGAGCTTACGTTGTTGAATCTATCATCCACAACCAAAAGAAGATGGTTCCTTGCTCTGTTTATCTGGAAGGTGAATACGGAGAATCCGACCTTTGCATCGGTGTTCCTGTTATCTTGGGCAAGAATGGTATCGAAAAGATCGTTGAACTGGAATTGAATGCCGAAGAAAAAGAACTCTTCGCCAAGAGTGCAGCAGCCGTTCACAAGACAAACGAAGCTTTGAAAGAAGTCGGCGCTCTCTAATAATCGGAAAAAGGTTTGATAATATAGAAAAGAGGATAGTCCGTGATGGATTATCCTCTTTTTTGTCTTAGAATCTTAAGACATTTGATACATTGTCCAATTGGTTTATTGTTTCCCTTGGTAAGAACTTACTTCAATTCCCGAATCTTGATATTGCGGAACCAGATCGGATAACCATGATCCTGCAAGCCGATATACCCTTCATGGGAAATGCCTTCCTGGAAACCTTGGAAATCTTTGAATTTGCTGTTGGCAACCATATCATCCCACTCTTTGCTCCACAAAGTATACTGAACGACCTTTTTACCATTCTGGGTATGCGTCACTTTGCCATCCTTCACTTTGATCACGATCGTGTTCCATTCGCCGGCAGGTTTTACCGTTTTCGGATCGGCAGGGAGCATATCATACAAAGAACCGGCAAGGTGGTTTGCCAGCTTGTTGTCGGTAGCATCCACATTATCCAGCACCTGCACTTCGGGAGCTGCATAATAGATCGGTTTGCCCGGAACTTCGCGTACATAATAGAAGATACCTGAATTTCCCATTTTGCTGGTTTTCCAATCTACAGACAGTTCAAAGTTCTTGAACTTCTTTTCCTTATACAGGATATCGCCTCCTGCACCGTGTCCCGGTTTTTTGCCCGGAGCGGTAAAGACTTTCATCGCCTCGTCTTCGATTACCCAGTTCGGAGCCATCCCAGTATTGTTGCATTGTCTCCAACCGGTAAAATCTTTCCCGTTGAACAGCAAGGTCCAGCCTTGTTTCTTTTCTTTTTCAGTCAACGTGTTATTCGCTTTTGCGCAAAAGAAGGGACAGCAGCCATAACTGCCAAAAGAACCACAAACGATTTAAATAAGTTTTTCATGTTGCATTTCATTTTTAGATTAGACATTGAGAATATAAAACTCAACAAAGATAAATAAAAAAGAGCTGCTCCATAAAGAACAACTCTTTCTTTTCTATCAGATAATCCTATTTTATTTGATGATGCCCAATTTCGAGGCATTGATGAAATCGATGATATGCTGGATTTCGTCGCTCATCGGCACCTGGTCTTTAATCATCAGCAAAGCATCGAATATACTCGTATTACCTTGGTAAATGATACGGTAGGCATGGCTGATATGCTTGATTATCTTTTCGCTCAGGCCTTCATGTGACAGGATAAAGGAGTTCACCCCGTAATAGGTCGTAGGTTCCAATGCTGCTACGATATAAGGCGGGATATCCTTACGGAAGCGGCAACCGGTCTGCGTCATCGACCATCTTCCCACACGGCATCCCTGGCTCACTAATACGTTGCCGCCGAAAATCACATAATCTTCAATCATGCAGTTGCCGGAAATCTTGCTTCCATACCCGAACACGCTATGATTACCGATATGCGTGTCGTGGGAAACATGCACGCCTTCATGCAGGAAATTGCCATTACCGATAATCGTCTTCCCATCAGAATTGGTCGCACGATTAATCACCACGTTTTCACGGATCACATTGTCGTCTCCGATTTCGACAATCGTATCACCTCCCTTATAGTTAAAATCCTGTGGTTCGGCAGCGATAACGGCACCATTGAAGATGCGGTTCCTCTTCCCCATGCGGGTTCCGCTCATGATACTGGCATGAGGCATGATCTCGCAGTCATCACCTATTTCTACATTCTTATCGATGTATGCAAACGGATGGACGGTTACGTTCGCTCCTAACTTCGCGCTTGCATCTACATAAGCTAATGGACTAATCATAATAATCTCCTTTTAAATTGTCAATTGCTTTCTACTCTCTTCCACCACCAATGGCACTATATAAATTGATAACAGCCTGCATACGCTGGACATTGTCGGAAACTTCCGTCAACTGCGCACTGAGCAGACTCTGTTGGGCAGAAAGGATTTCCAGATAAGTGGACTGTCCTGACTGGAACAAGGCGTTAGTATAGGCAACCGCCTTTTCCAACTCTTCTATCTGGGCCTGGTCCTGGACCAGTTTTCTATTGGTCGCATCATAGAGATGCAAAGCATCGCTCACTTCCTTTCCCGCTTCCAAGATCGTTTGCTGATAGTTCATTTTGGCAATCTGTTCTTCCGCTTTCGATATCTTCAGATTGGCTACCAGCTTACCATTGTTAAAGATAGGCTGTGCCAAGGAAGCCAAAGCCTGGAACATAAACTGTCCCGGATTGGAAACCGTAACACCCGAACCATTCGTCCAACCGGCTGTCGCCGTAATATTGATTCCCGGATAAAAAGCGGCACGGGCCTTGTTGGTCGTATAATAAGCACTGGCCAATGTCATTTCGGCCACCTTCACATCCGGACGGTTCTCCAACAACTGCAAAGGAACACCAGCCATCAGCTCTTCCGGCATCACCTGATCTTCAAGCGTACTGCGATCGATTGGCTGCGGTGCTTTCGCAAGCAATACAGACAAGGAGTTCTCCACTTCACGCACCTGGCGTTTCAGTTCGATCAACGATCCGGACACCTGATGGAACACGGCACGCATCTGGACGACTGCGGCTTCTGTTGTCATGCCGGCAATCTTCATCGCTTCCATCACCCGAACATTCTCTTTGTAGATATCCACCGTCTTGGAAGTAATCTCGACCTGACGATCCAACATTAACAAAGTGAAATAGGTATTGGCGATTCCTCCGATCAGTTGCGAACGTATCGCTTGCTGTGTGTACTGGCTCTGCAAATAAGCAGTCTTCTGTCCACGACTCGCATTCAACAGCTTACCGAACAAATCCACTTCCCAACTGGCTGCCGCCGGCAAGGTATAGGCTTTCACATAACCCGTATTCTCCATTTTAGTTATGGTTCCTTGCGGAGCCAGGTTCAAAGAAGGGAGAAAAGACAGGCGAGCGGAAGTCAGCAGCAACTTGGCCTCCTCGACCCTCAGGATAGCGGCTTGCAGATCCACATTGTTCGCCAATCCTTCTTCGATCAAGGCCTGCAATTTCGGATCACGGAAAACTTCCTGCCAAGGCAGGTTTCCCATATTGGTCGTATCTGTTTCGGCTAACGTACCGGCAGCAGATACCGGATCACGGTAGATGCCGGAAGTTTCGATCGTATCCGGACGATCATATGCTTTATAGATATGGCAACTGCTCAAAAGAGCGGTTGCACACACCATATATATAATCTGTTTCTTCATTGTCATCTCTTATTTTGTTTTTGCTGTTACTGTTCTATTTCCGTATTCATATCGCTGTTATCCAAATCTTCCCATTCGATAGGTTTGAATTTCTCCTGCAAGTACTGGAATACCACAAACAGAACCGGGACGATAAAGATCTGGAAGATCATACCGATAAACATACCTCCGATGGCGGCAGTACCCAAAGTACGGTTACCATGAGCACCGACACCGAACGCAAACATCATAGGCAACAAACCGACTACCATAGCCAGTGATGTCATCAAGATAGGACGCAAACGGGCGGCGGCACCTAAAACGGCAGCCCATGTGATACTCATACCCATACGGCGACGGTCAAGGGCAAACTCAACGATCAGGATGGCATTCTTCGCCAACAGACCTACCAACATGATCAAGGCGATCTGCATATAGATATTATTGGACATCGTACCCAAGATCATCTTCAGAGCCGGGATATTGCCTAAAGCGGCCCAGCCTTGCACGAACAGGAAGCTACCCATCAAACCAAACGGAATGGAAAGCAATACGGCCAACGGCAGGATATAACTTTCATACTGAGCGCTCAGCAGCAAATAGACGAATACGAAACAGAGCAGGAAGATCAAACCGGTCGTGCTGCCGCTGGTTTCAGCCTCTTCACGCGCCATCCCCCCCAACTCGTATCCGAAACCGGTCGGAAGCGTTGTACTGGCAACCTCTTCGATCGCTTTCAATGCCTGCCCACTGGTGTAACCGTCTGCCGGAGCAACCATCACTTTGATAGATGTATACATATTGAAACGGCTGATAATATCCGGTCCGTACACTTTCTTGATAGACACGAACTGCGAGATTGGAGCCATTTCGTTTCCATTGCGGACTTTGATATTCTTCAACGATTCCAAATTGGTACGCAAAGCCGGATCAGCCTGGACCATCACACGGTACATCTTACCGAAACGGTTGAAGTTGGAGGCATACAGACCACCGTAATATCCTTGCATGGTTGCCAGAATATCACTCGGACTGATACCCACCTTCTTACAGGCGGCCGCATCGATGTCGATCATATACTGCGGGAAGTTAGGTTGAAGGTACTCTGTGCCGACTTGATTTCAGGACGGGCAGTCAAGGCTGCCGTATATTGCTTCGTCACTTCGAAGAATTTTTCCAGATCACCACCGGTCTTGTCCTGCATATTCAACTCGATATCACTGGAAGCGGAATAACCCGGGATCATAGGCGGAGTAAAGAACAGCACCTGTGCATCCTTCACTATCTTTTGCGCACGCATGAACAAACTGCCATACACGATATCCGAACTCTGCATCATTGAACGTTCCTCCCAGTCTTTCAACTTGATGATGAACGAACCATAAGAAGGTCCCTGGCCACCGATAAAGCTGAAACCGATGACGGCCGTACGTGATTTGACCGCCGGGTCGGCAGCGATCAGGCTATCCACCTTGTTCATCACCTCTATCGTACGTTCCTGGGATGTTCCCGGAGGTAGCGTCACTGCGCCCATGATCGTACCGGTATCTTCATTCGGAACCATACCTGTCGGAGTCGCATTCATCAAAACAACGAGCAGGACGATACATCCGGCAACGATACCGAACGAAAGCCATTTCTTCTGTATAAAGAATACGACACGTTTTTTATAGCTGTTTAGCAAAGAATCGTATGCGGCATTGAAGGAAGAGTGGAAACGGGAGACGAAAGTCGATTTCTTCTCATGTCCTTCTTCGTGCGGCTTCAAGAACATCGCACACAGAGCCGGACTCAGCGTCAAGGCATTCAATGCGGACAAACCGATCGAGATAGCCATTGTCAAACCGAACTGGCGATAGAATGTACCGGCCGTACCGCTCATGAAACTTACCGGGATAAACACGGACATCATGACCAACGTGATGGAGACGATAGCACCACCCAGCTCGTTCATGGCATCGATAGAAGCCAATTTCGCCGATTTGTAACCCTGGTCCAGTTTGGCATGGACACCCTCGACGACCACGATCGCATCATCGACCACAATCGCAATGGCGAGCACCATGGCACAAAGAGTCAGCAAGTTCAAGCTAAAGCCGATCAGCGACAGCATGAAGAACGTACCGATCAACGCAACCGGGATCGCGATAGCCGGAATCAAAGTCGAACGTAAATCCTGCAAGAAGATATACACAACGATGAATACCAGGATGAAGGCTTCGATCAATGTCTTGAGCACCTCATGGATAGAAGCATACAAGAAGTCGTTGGCATTCATACCGACGTCGATCTTCAAGCCCGGAGGCAATATCTTTTCTGTTTCTTCCAACAGGTTCTGGATATTATTGATGGTTTCCGTCGCATTGGTTCCTGCCATCTGGTAAACGATACAGGTTACGGCACTATGACCGTTTACTTTATTGACAAAATTATAAGTCAGACGTCCCAATTCGATATCGGCAATATCCTTCATGCGGAGGACTTCACCATCCGGTAAGGCTTTTACGACCATGTCTTCAAATTCGTTCACTTCTTGCAAACGTCCTTTATAACGGATCGTATACTGGAAGCTCTGGTTACCCTGCTCACCGAACGAACCGGGAGCAGCTTCCACGTTCTGCTCGGCCAGGACACCGGCAACATCATTCGGAACCAAATTGTACTGTGCCATCACATCCGGTTTCAGCCAGATACGCATGGAGTAGTCGGTCCCTAACACATTCGCATCCCCCACACCGGGCACACGCTGTACTTCCGGGATCAGGTTGATCTTGGCATAGTTCTCGATGAATCGCTGGTCGTAACGGTCCTCTGCATCATAGACGGAGAACACGATCAGCATGGAGTTCTGACGTTTCTGAGTTGTCACACCGATCTTGGTTACTTCAGCGGGCAACAAACCTTGTGCCATAGAAACACGGTTCTGCACGTTTACGGCAGCCATGTCGGGATCGGTTCCCTGCTTAAAATAAATGGAAATATCGGCAGATCCGTTGTTGGAGGCATTGGAAGTCATGTACATCATGTTCTCCACACCATTGATCTGGTCTTCCAGCGGCGCAATCACACTATTCAATACCGTCTGTGCGTTTGCACCCGTATAAGTCGCTCTCACCGAAACGGTTGGAGGGGCGATATCCGGATATTGGGTAATAGGCAAGGACAGCAAGCCTAATATACCCAGTATGACAATCAGGACGGAGATCACCGTTGAGAGCACCGGGCGGTTTATAAATCTATCTAATTTCATATTTTCTGTTTTTAACGAACAAAATGGGAGTTATTAATTAAAAGCGGTCTTCAGATTACCTTCGTTCTGATCTTTCAAGGCCTGATCATATTTCGCTTTCTGCTGTTCCGGGGTGATCGGCTCGATAGCCTGGCCGTCACGGAGATTCTGTACGCCTTCAATCACGATTTTGTCGCCGGATTTCAAACCATTCGTCACCAGGTAATTCTTTCCGTCATCCAAATTGGAGATCTGAATCTCCGTATTTTTACAGAATTGTCCGCCTGCAAGACAAAAACGAACTTCTTGTCTTGGATTTCAACGGTTGCAGACTGAGGGATAATAATGATCCCATCCATCGTATACGGGAATATGATGTTACCGGTACCGCCGCTTCTCAGGATATTTTTATCATTTGGGAAAACAGCACGCATGCTGACAGATCCGGTAGATTGGTCAATCACGCCACTAACGGCATCGATCTTACCTTCCGACTGATAGGTAGTTCCGTCGGACAGTTGCAAGCGAACAGCCGGCATCTTTTCCAATTGTTCTTTCAATGTGCCTCCAGCTCTTGTCAGACGCAACAACTCTTTCTCCGTCATAGAGAAATAAACATACACGTCGTTGATTTCGGATACGGTTGTCAACGGCTGTGCAACAGAGGGGCTGACCAAACTACCGATACGATACGGGAATGTACCGACAACGCCATTCGACGGACTCGTCACCGTACAGAATGATAAATTCTGATTCGCGCTTACCAAAGAAGCTTCCGCCTGAGCCAGGCTTGCCTTGGCAGACATGAGTTGGTTGACCGCTGTCTGATATTCAAAATCACTGATAATTTTCTGATCGAACAAAGCTTTTTTGTTCTTTTCGGTCAAAGTCAAAGTTGCGACATTGGCTTTTGCCATCTCGACAGCGGCTTTCGCCTGTCCAACCGCAGCAGCATACTGGGTCGGATCAATCTGGAACAAAGCCTGCCCCTTACGAACAGTTGCTCCTTCATCCACACATAACTTAACAATAAAACCCGAAACTTGGGGGCGTACCTCGATATCCTGCGTACCTCTGATCGTGGCCGGATAGGAAGTCGTCTGGTCGCTTGTTGTCGAATTAACAGCAAGGACCGCAAATTCATTATCCCCTAACTTCATACCGCTTTGCTTGTTTCCACAAGCAGTTAATAAAGACACCCCTACTGCAAACAATGCAATTTGCCTTAATTGGGTAATAGTAGTTCTCAACATTTGTTTATCCATATTCATTATTTATATAATTCTATCTATTCTCGTTTTTCAGTCATTAGTAAGGCCGTTAAAGCCATCACAACGGGTGAGATCCGTTGCGCCATAGTAAAAATTCCACAACGATGCTGTTCTAAATTTATGGGTTCATAGCCTATTCCTCATAAAAAGCGTACAAATGTAGAATCTTTTTGTTGTACTTTTTCCGTTTATACAATCTTTTATACTAAAAAATTGCTTATTTTATATTTCTGTATCAGAGATATATTAGGACTTTGACCGATCGAAAATATATTCGTTTAAATTGCTACATAATTTTAACACGGAATTTGTTTATTCAATAATTTATCCTAATTTTACGGCTTATATAACCTAAATAATCAATTCATAATGGAACCAAAGTTTATGATATCGGAAGTGTTCGGCACTTCATGGAAGCACACTAAATCGCAGATTTGGGTACTGGTAGGGCTGTTTATCGGATTTTCTATCCTGTCGATGATCGTCACACTGTTCGGTATGCCGGCACAGGGTTCGATTGTCGGACGAGTCATTGTCCAAATAGTCAGTTTGCTCATTTCCTGTATTTTCATGCTGGGATATGTCAAAAATATATTCCAGGCTCTTGATGGAGAAGAGCCGCAGTTTTCCGCCTATGGGCAACAATCGCGCAAGATAATCACATATCTCATCGCCAACATTTTGTTCTCCATAGCTGTCTGTATCGGTATGGTTTTGTTGATCATTCCTGGTATCTATCTATATTTACGCCTGCAATTTTTCACGGCTTTCATCGTTGAGGAAGACTGCGGCATCATCGAATCACTACAAAAAAGCTGGAATATGACCCAAGGACAGACACTTCCGTTATTCCTGTTGCTGCTGACCATGATCGGCACCGCGATCGTCGGCTGCATCTTGTTCTTCGTCGGATTTTTTGTGGCCGTACCCCTTATCTATATGATGCAGTGTTACACATTCAGAAAATTAAATACGATTTCAACGGAAGAAGAAGTACAACAACTATAATTTCAAATCAATAAATAGACAACAGCCCGCAAAAATAAACATTCTGCGGGCTGTATAGCTTTCCAATCTATGGGTAAGACATATAGAATCAAAGACATTGCAGAGATGTCCGGTGTTTCGACCGGAACTGTCGACCGCATATTACATAACCGGGGCAAAGTATCTGAAGAGGCACAGAAAAAAGTAGAAAAAGTTTTAAAAGAAATAGACTATCACCCGAACCTAATAGCCCGTTCCCTTGCACTAAAAAAGAACTACCACTTTATCACACTGATTCCCTCTTTTGCAAAAGGCGAATATTGGGATAAGCTTTGCGAAGGAATAGACAAAGCGGAACAGGAACTTTTCAGCTACAACGTAGAAGTCGAACGTATGTGCTTCAATCAATATGACAAAAGCAGTTTCGACGAACTCATTCCCCGGATCGAAGAAGCCAACTGCCAGGGGGTCGTGATCGCAACACAGTTCCATGACAGTGTCGTTAAGCTGGCGTCCCGGCTGGATCAATTACAAATACCTTACATACTGATAGATGCATTCATTGAAAACACCAATTGCGTAGCTTATTACGGAACCAACTCGTACGACTCCGGATATATTGCCGGCCGTCTGCTATACGAACAAATCAACCCGACCGAAAATATCGCAATCTTCCGCTTTATCCGTAAAGGAGAAATGCAAGTAACCCAAGTCATGAAACGTGAGGAAGGCTTCAGGAATTATCTGGCAGAAAAGAACTACGACGGGCGTATCTATTCCGTACAATTGCATGCCGACGAGCCGGAAAAGAACATAAACATCCTGAATGCCTTTTTAGAAGAACATAAGGAAGTGAACGCTGGTATCATATTCAACTCCCGTGCCCACTTATTGGGAAAATACTTCCGTGACAAAGGAGAAAGATTCAGATTAATCGGCTACGATGTGATAGACCCGAATATCACTTGCCTGAATGACGGTTCCATCACGCACCTGATCGCCCAACGGCCGGAAGTACAGGGATTCAATTGCATACGGGCATTGTTCCGCCATCTGGTTCTCAAGGAAAAAGTCGAACAAATCAATTATATGCCGATCGATATCCTGATGAAAGAGAATATCAAATACTATAACAATTATATTTGAAAACATAAAAAGGTATTTTTTCCCTGTTTTCTTTTTGTTTGATAAATAAATACTATACTTTTGTGCCCGATGTGTGCGCGAGCACAATGAGATAGTAACAATGAAATTATCACAATCATAAACAATAAAAATATGGCTAATTTATTTTGCGTTAAAGACAAAGTTGTCATTATTACCGGTGGAGCCGGAATCTTGGGTAGAGGTATTGCAGGTCACCTGGCTGAAGAAGGTGCTAAAATCGTTATTCTCGACCGCGCAGCCGAAGTTGGTGAACAAATTGTAGCCGACATCAAAGCGAAAGGCGGAGAAGCAAGTTTTTATCTGACTGACGTTTTAAACAAAGAAGTCCTGGAACAGAACAAAAAAGATATCCTGCCAAATACGGCCGTATCGACGCGCTGCTGAATGCAGCCGGCGGAAACATGGCTGGTGCGACTATCGGACCGGACAGCACGATTTTCGACTTGAATATCGACGCTTTCCGTAAAGTAGTAGACCTGAACCTGTTCGGTACAGTTCTCCCGACAATGGTGTTTGCCGATGTAATGGCTAATCAGAAAGAAGGTGCTATCGTCAACTTCTCTTCCGAATCCGCTTTGCGCCCGCTTACCCGCGTCGTAGGTTACGGTGCCGCAAAAGCTGCTATCTCCAACCTGACTAAATATCTGGCTGGTGAACTGGCGATCAAATTCGGAGAAGGTCTACGTGTAAATGCAATCGCTCCGGGATTCTTCCTGACGGAGCAGAACCGTACTTTGATGACAAATCCGGACGGATCTTACACTCCACGTGCCGAGTCTGTCATTGCACATACTCCGTTCAGACGTCTGGGTACACCGGATGAACTGTTTGGTACGATCCAGTATCTGATCAGCGACGCTTCCAAATTCGTAACCGGAACAATCGCTATCGTAGACGGCGGTTTTGATGCATTCTCCATTTAATCTCACAATTAAAAAACAAGACATTATGTATTTATGCGAACAAACATGGCGCTGGTACGGACCGAACGATCCAGTCAGCCTTTCCGATATCCGCCAGGCCGGTGCTACCGGAATTGTAAATGCCTTGCACCATATCCCGAACGGAGAAGTATGGACGATCGAAGAAATCCAGAAACGCAAGGATATGATCGAAGCTGCCGGCTTACGCTGGAGCGTAGTGGAAAGTGTTCCGGTACACGAACATATCAAGACACAGAGCGGAGATTTTCAGAAATATATCGAGAACTACAAAGAAAGCATTCGTAACCTGGCAGCATGTGATATCCGTGTGATCACTTATAATTTCATGCCGGTTCTGGACTGGACCCGTACAAACTTGGCTTACACCATGCCTGACGGTTCTAAAGCATTACGTTTTGAACGGGCAGCTTTCATGGCTTTCGATCTCTACATTCTGAAACGCCCTGCGGCAGAACAGGAATATACAGACGAAGAAAAGGCAATTGCAAAAGCTCGTCTCGACGAAATGAGCGAAGATGACAAAGCACTGCTGGTACGCAATATGATCGCCGGCCTACCAGGCTCCGAGGAAAGTTTCACATTGGATCAGTTCCGTGCAGAACTGGATCGTTACAAAGATATCGATGCAGAAAGACTTCGCGCGAACCTAATTTATTTCCTGAAAGAGATTACTCCGGTTGCCGACGAAGTAGGAGCACGTATGGTTATCCATCCGGACGATCCTCCCTACTCTATCTTAGGTTTGCCCCGCATCTTGAGTACTGAAGAAGATTTCCGCAAGCTGATCGAAGCCGTACCGAACCAAAGTAACGGCTTATGCCTCTGCACCGGTTCTTTCGGCGTTCGTGGCGACAATGACCTGGCCGGCATGATGAAGCGTTTCGGCGATCGTATCGACTTCGTTCATATACGCAGCACCAAACGCGACGAAGCCGGAAACTTCTTCGAAGCAAACCTGCTGGAAGGAGACGTGAACGTTTATGAAGTAATGAAAGCCCTTCTTGAAATCGAGCAGGAACGCGGTTGCTCAATCGCAATGCGTCCGGATCACGGCCATCAGATGATCGATGACTTGCACAAGAAGACTAATCCGGGTTATTCCTGTATCGGTCGCTTGCGTAGCTTGGCTGAATTGCGTGGTTTAGAACTGGGTATTGCCCGTTCTTTATTCAAATAATGAGTGACGAGTAATCACAAATAGTTTGGCATTGAAAGGCGTCTGATTCTTTTTTCGGACGCCTTTTTCATTTTTACCTCTCTCCCGTTTCACTTTTTTTCCTTATTTTTGCAGCACTAATAATTTTGCAAAATGTCTAAAACACACTACAGTATACTATCAGCCCTATTATTACTTGTGTTAAGCGCATGCCATTCTTTGTGGACGGCCCAGACCCAGCCTGCCCCACAGCAGGAATCGATTCTGGTCTTGCTTCAACGGATATCCCTCTTCCAAACACAGATTTCGCTTTTCTGTTTCCTGAAGAACCGAAGCTGAACGAACAAACTTCTCCCCGCAAAATATAACGGAAACTTCTCCAACAAGAGAAAAAATGATATTGCCGTAATACGACCCACT
>ENA-OQJX01000027-OQJX01000027.1-human-gut-metagenome-genome-assembly--contig:-NODE-27-length-88775-cov-10.603612_pt1 | contig 88775 bp, 73 predicted proteins | sample MGYA00242615_ERZ504782 | MGnify/ENA primary metagenome ERZ504782 (study PRJEB26092, sample SAMD00036354) | human gut metagenome | host: Homo sapiens | study: EMG produced TPA metagenomics assembly of... | reverse complement strand
GGAACCACCCCCCAGTCCATGCGTTGCATGACAGCCCGCCAGCGGGGGCGCAAAAACGGTTCCCCTCTTCAGAGGGGAGCCAGAGTGCGGACTACAGCACGTGCTGCAGGAAGTCTTTGAACCTCGGTTCGGTCGGATTGTCGATAATTTCGGGGCCGCCTTTCTCCACGACCACACCACCATCCATAAACACAATCTGATCGGCGACCTCACGTGCAAAGCCGATCTCGTGCGTCACGCACACCATCGTCATACCCTCCTTGGCCAAGGAAAGCATCACATTGAGCACTTCGCCCACCAGCTCGGGGTCAAGGGCGGAAGTCGGCTCGTCGAACAGCATGATTTCCGGCTTCATGGCCAGAGCACGGGCGATGGCCACACGCTGCTGCTGGCCACCGGAAAGCTGTGACGGGTAGTAATCCATACGATCGCCCAGACCGACGCGCTGCAACTCGGCTTCGGCCAGTGCGCGTGCTTCACTCTTGGACTTGTGCTGCACATGCACCGGAGCTTCCATCACGTTTTCGAGGGCGGTCATGTGCGGGAACAGGTTGAAGCGCTGGAACACCATGCCCAAGCGGGAACGCTGCGCGGCGATCTCCTTGTCATCCAGAGTCTGCAGCACATCCTGACCGTTCTTGGTCACATGCTTGTATCCGATGAGTTCGCCGTCCACCTCGATCGAACCGCCGGTCAAAGTCTCCAGCTGGTTGATCAGGCGTAGGAATGTGGACTTGCCGGAACCAGAGGGTCCCAGAATCACCGTCACGGTACCGGGCATAACGGTCAGATCGATGCCCTTGAGCACATGCAGTGAGCCGAAGGCCTTGTGCACCTGCACCGCCTTGACAGCGGGAATCACGGAACCGTCAGCCGCCTTGTGCACGGCCGGGACAACACTGGTGATGTCATTCGTAGTCATAATCGCACTCCCGCCTTATGCATTCAATCCGACAAATGTGGTCTGGTTGAGCTTGTCCACGTCATCCTTCGGCTCACCGTCGGTCTTACCCGGCAATGGCGCCTGCTTGCCCTTGGTGCCCACCGGGCGGGCATCGAAGCCCTTGCCGAAGTGCGCTTCGAGGCGGGACTGGCACACCATAAGGATGGAGGTAATCAGCAGATACCAGAAGCAGGCCACGATCAGCAGTGGAATCGGCTTGTAGATACGGTTGGCGATGGCGTTGGTGGCAAACTGCAGTTCGAGGGTGAACGGCACGGCGGTGACCAGCGAGGTGGTCTTCAGCATGCCGATGGTCTCGTTGCCGGTGGGCGGGATGATGATGCGCATGCCTGCGGCAGCACGATACGACGCATGATAAGCGTGCGGTTCATGCCCAGCGCCTTGGCGGCCTCAGTCTGGCCGGGATCCACGGCTTCAAGACCGGCGCGCACGATTTCGGACAGGTAGGCGGCCTCGTTCAGGGCCAAGCCAATCCATGCCGCATTGAATGCAGTGACCACCACGTTGGAGTCGATGCTCCAGAATTCCACTGAGGTAAAGGGAACGCCAAGGCTGATTTTTGGAATCAGCACGGCGAACAGACCCCAGAAGATGAGCTGCGTGTACACAGGCGTACCGCGGAAGAACCAGATGAAGAACCAGCTGACACCGCGCAGCACCGGATTGATGGACTTGCGCATAATGGCGAGAATCACCGACAGGATGATGGCCACGACCATGGAAATCACGGTCAGGGTGAGCGTGTACTGGATACCTTCAAGTACGTTCTCGTTGAATAGGTACTTCCAGACCGTGGGCCAATCCAATCGCGGATTGGTGATCATGCCCTGAATAAGCATCGCGGCGAGCAGCACCACGATCACGGCGGCCACAACCGGGCCGGGGCGCTTGACCGGCAGCGCTTGATGCGGTTGGGGATGTTCAATCCTTCGCCGTCGACTTCTTTCTTCGCCATAGTTTGGTTCCTTGGGTGTCTTTGGGCAGCCTGGGCTGCGATAGTTGCAACTAGCGTTGAACCTTAGCGCACAAATGGGGCGTCTGCGTTACATACAGTACGCCCCATCTGGATTGCTTGATGCTGATTGACCGCTGTGTACGCTCAGTCGACGGACGGGTTGATCTCGGCCTTGTCCAGAGCGCCGGATTCCACACCCCAGTGCTGGAGAATCTTGCCGTAGGTGCCGTCGTCCATGAGCTTCTGCATGGCCTTCTGCACGGCATCGGTGGTCTGGGAATCGCCCTTCTTGATGGCGATGGCGTTCGGCACGGAGTCGAAGTCCTTGCCGAGCTGTTCCAGCTGGCCCTCGGTCTGGGCGATGGCGTAGCGACCACCGGGGAATCGGCGAAGAACACGTCGGCCTTGCCGGTCACCACGGCGGTGGTGGCGTCGGTCTGCTGCTTGGAGGACTGGACGGTGATGTCCTTCTTGCCGTCCGCCTTGCACTGCTTGGCGGTCTCGTTGATGGCGTCCTCCTCGACGGTGCCGGTCTCGACGGCGACGTTCAGGCCGCACAGGTCATCCGGGTTCACGTTCTTGGGGTTGCCTTTGGCCACCGCGTAGCCCATGCCAGCGGTGAAGTAGGAGACGAAGTCCACGGACTGCATACGTTCCTTGGTGATGGTGAACGCGGCGATGCCGAGGTCATACTTGGTGCCGATGGCCGGGATGATGGTGTCGAAGTTGGAGGAGACGATTTCGGTGTCCAAACCGAAGATGTTGCCCAGCGCACGGGCGAGGTCCATGTCATAGCCGATCTGGGTCTTGCCGTCAGCGTCGAGGAATTCGGCCGGGGCGTAGGAAGGATTGGTGCCGATGGTGAGCTTGCCGTCCTTGGTCACGGATTCGGGCAGCAGGGCGGCGATGGCGTCGTCCTTCTTCACGGAGCTGACATCGTAGCTGGTGATGGTGGCGGCATCGGAACCCTTGGCGGAGTCCGTACCGGCATCGGCCTTGTCGGAGGTGCCGCAAGCGGCGGTGGCGAACAGCATGGCCGAGCTCAGCGCCATGGCCATCATGGACTTCAGTTTGGTGGACTGCATAATCGTTTCTTCTTCTCTCTTACGCCGCTTATGCGGCAACGATCAACGGTTAAGCATATTTATACACTACAGTGCATACATATACAAATAGACTCCCGCCGCAGAGCAACGGGAGTCTTCATAGTAACCGAAACTATTCGATGGACGGATTGATCTCGGCCTTGTCGACGGCACCGGAAGAGACGCCCCACGTGTCGAGGATCTTCTTATACGTGCCATCATCCATCAGCTTCTGGATGGCCTTCTGCACGGCTTCGGCGGTCTTGGAATCGCCCTTCTTGACGGCCACGGCCTCAGGGGTCACGCCAACATCCTCGCCGAGGGCCTCGAGCGTATCACCGGTCTGCTTGATGGCGTAGCCGGCAACCGGCGTATCGGCGTAGAAGATATCAGCCTTACCGGAAGCCACGGCGGTGGTCACATCGGTCTGCAGCTTGGAGGACTGGATGTCGATGGCATCCTTACCGTCCGCCTTGCACTGCTCGTTATCCTTGTTGACTTCCTCTTCCTGGGTGGTACCGGTCTGCACAGCCACCTTCACGCCACACAGGTTGGAGGTATCGATCTTCTTCGGGTTGCCCTTCTGCACCACAAACGTGGAACCGGCCTTGAAGTAGGTCACGAAGTCCACGGCCTCCATGCGCTCCTTGGTCACGGTGAAGGAGGAGATGCCGATGTCGTACTTGGAGCCGACGGACGGGATAATCGAATCGAACGTGGAGGAGACGGTGTTTTCCTTCAGTCCGAACACTGCGGCCAGCGCCTTGGACAGGTCGACATCAAAGCCGACCGGGGTCCTGCCGTCCTCGGCCAGGAACTCGGCCGGGGCATAGGAAGTATCGGTGCCGACGGTCAGCGTACCGTCGCCGGCCACGGAATCGGGCAGCAGCGCGGCGATCTCATCGTCTTTCTTGATGCCGCTGGTGTCGAAGCCTTGCGTGCTGGACGTGCTGGATGAATCTTTGGAATCAGCAGATTTGGATGCAGTGTCCGCGCTATCGCTCGTGCCGCAGGCGGCCACGGCGATCAGCATGGCGGCGCTCAGAGCTGCGGCCGCAGCGGATTGTATTCCCTTGCTTAGAGACATTGGATTTCCTCTCTCCGGATAGTCAGCTGGGCGGGTATGTTTCCCAGATGGCTCCAGAGATTAGGAGCGTTGTGCTACCAAAGCGTTAATCATGGACGAAAAAGTCCGCAACGTGGACAAATCAGTGACGCATGTTGCATAGCGCATGGCGCGCAGGGCCTCGCGCTTGTCCTGCTCCTCACGTAGAGCCTGACGCTTGTCGAATTCCCTCTTGCCTCGGGCAAGGGCGATTTCCGCTTTGACGCGACCGTCCTTGAAATACAGGCTCAACGGCACAATCGTGTATCCCTTGGCCTCGATGCCGCGAGCGAGCTTCGTGATCTGCACGCGATGCAGCAACAGCTTACGCTTGCGCTTGGGCGCATGATTGTTCCATGTGCCGTTCAGGTATTCGGGGATATTCGCCCCCTCAAGCCACATCTCTCCACGGCGATCGATGGAAACGAACGCCTCGGACAGAGACGCGCGGCCTTCGCGCAATGACTTGACCTCAGTGCCGGTCAACGCCAATCCGGCCTCATACTTGTCTTCGATGGCGTAGTCGTGCCGGGCCTTCTTATTCTGCACGATCAGCTTTTCGCCGGCCTCCTTGGGCATGGGTTCCCTCCTTTCGTGGGTGCAACGCAACATATGAGAATATCATGAACCATCTGCACATACGAACAAGGCCCCAAACGGGGCCTTGCATAACGTAATTCGGTACAGCCGGATCAGTGAACGTACCAGTACTGACCGGGATTGTACACAACGCGCTGGCTGACGATGAACTCGCCCTTGACGTTCATTTCGGAAATCAGAATCGAGTTGCCGTACACGGCTTCCACCACGCCACGTGACCGTAGTAGCCATCAGCGCCAGCCACACCCGGCGGGAAGGAGAGAGCTGCGCCAACCTGCGGGCTGTGATCCACCCGCAAACCGTATTGGGGAGCGTAAATGTACCACTGGCCGCCATTGTGCAGGAACGATGGCGTGCCGATGCCCATCTCCTTACGCCGGTTGTACGCATACCACGTGCATTGGCCGGCCACATACCGGTTGCCGACATCACCATTCGAGGTGCCCTGTCCCGTGCTGCCACCGGAGGGAGCGGACGGAGCAGGTGCGGAAGGAGCAGGTGCGGCCGAACCACCAGTGCTCTGCTGGCCGCTGCTGACCTGGCCGTTGGCGGTTGCCTGTTCCTTGATGTACTGCTGGTTGTAGGAATCCACCTGAGAAGCGATCAGCACGGTCTGCGCGGCCTGCTTCGCCGACTGGGACTTCAGGCTGGACACCATACCGGTCAGTTCATTGCGCCTGGCTTCGCCCTCCTGGCGCAGCTGTTCCAGAGCATCACGCTCATTTTGCGCGGTTTCCGCGGCGCTCTGAGCCGCGGCGGCCTTGTTGTCGGCCTGGGTCTTCAGTGTGGCGATCTGCTTCTCGATCGCGTCCAGACGCTCGCTGCGGTTCATCGAGGTATTAAGCTCGGTGGCCGCTGAGGAGGCAGCATTAGCCTCGTTACGAGACAGTGCGTCACGCGACTGCATCGAGTTGACGAAGTCCTTGGTACTCGAGGCACCAGTGACCACGCTCATAATCTCCGAGGCATCGGAACCATGCTGCTCTTCACGGGCCAATTGGGCCACAGCGGCATGGGCGTCGTCGTAGTCCTTACCGGTTTTCTCGATCTGAGCCTCGAGATCTTCCTTGTCCTTCTGCGCGGCTTCCAGTCTTGAGGCAGCGGCATCGGCTTCTTCCTGAGCCGTGGCGGCGTCGGCATTGGCCTGGGTGACTTTATCCTGCGCGGCGACGATCTTGTTGTTGGTCAGATCATCCAATTCCATGATCTTGTCGGCCAGTTCGGTGCTCGCACCGGCTAGCTGCTGCTTTAGATGGGCTTCACGCTGCACGGATGCGGCATGCTGGCTCTGCGCATTGACCAAATTCGAATAGGTGTTTGCCCGCGCCGGCTGAACAGGGCTGGCCAGCAGCCCGGCCACGCATATGGCGCTGGCCGCGCATGCGGCCAACACTGGCCTCATCGTTTTCGCCTTAGTCATATAAATCCTTTCCGTCGCAATAGACCACACCATAACATGCGAATCTGGGAACGCCACCCGCAGTGAGTGTGATACGTCTTACGCGCGAAGGTACCGTCGCAGAGAAATGGTGGAGGCAATCACCGAAAGCAGCACCGCCCCCACGACCAGGAACGGGGAAATCAGCAGCACGGTCATCTGATTCACGTACGGAATCCAAGTCACTGATTGAGCCAACCACCCGGTGATGAACACATGCACGATTACCGACAACATCACGCAGGAGAGTATCGAACCGATACCGGAAGCGATGGCGCCTTCCAAGATGAAGGGCAGACGAATCGTCCAGTTCGAGGCACCCACGTACCGCATGATTTCGGTTTCAGTGCGTCTGGATGCTGCGGACATGCGAATCGTAGTACCGGTCAGCAGGATGGCCACCAACACCATTACGCCTGCCAGAACGGCCGTGACCGCAGTGGCGCGATTCAGAATGGCGAATACGGGATCGAAGATCTGCCGCTGATCGGTGACGTCTTCCACGCCCTCCTTACTGGAGAGCACTTCGGCGACCACCTGATACTTGGTGGGGTCCTTGAGCTTCAGCCACAAGGAATCCTGCATATCGTCGGCAGTCAGCGTACGACCTTGGAATTCGCCATTCGGGTACTGCTTGGTGAAGGTGTTGTTGTAGAAGTCCTGCTTGCTCACATAGTTGATGTTGGACACCACATCGTTGAGCTCGTCGCGGATGGTCTTCTGCAGTGCCGTGATTTCGGCCGCAGACGGCGACTTACCGGATGCGCAGTTGGCGGACTGGCTCGTACCATCCGGCACAGCCAAACCACGACTTCGACCTTGTCATACCAATCGCCCTTGGCCTTGGTGATCTGGGCCTGAGTAAGCACGGAAGCGCCGATGAACAGGAATGAGATGAACGTGACCAGCATGAGCGAGAGCAGCATGGACAGGTTACGCCTCAGATTGGTTCCTGTTTCAGACAGGATGAATCGCATACGCATGGGCTACTCCTCCTTGCCTTCGCTGGTTGCACTCTGGGATTCGGCGCTCGGCGGCGCAGGTGGGGCTGGCGGAGCCGGCGGCATAGGCACCTCGTCTGCTTGCACTGACGAGGGCTCGGCCTGGTTCGTCCCTTCGCCGTCGCCGACGGACTGCTGCTCAGGTATCTCACCGGCAACGGACGTCTCCGGCACAGCGAGCGTTTCGGAAACCTCGACTGTCGTACTGCTGACACTTTCCTCGGGATGCAACGAATCGAAAGCCTGGGTGGCTTCGAGGGATGCAGCCTGCTCGTCCAAAGTCAGGCCCTTGCCCCATGTCAACGTGTCTTCCAACGGCGCAAAAGTCTCACCGTAGCGGCCGGTTCGCCCGGAATGCACGGAATTGGCCAGACGTGCGATGCCTTCGGACGGCTCGCCCTCCTCCGGCGCGGCGATGGCGTTGGTCCGGGCATCGGGGATGTGGTTGGCCCTGCCGAATTTAGCTTCGGCCTCGGCATCGGGGAAGTACAGGGCGGAATCGTAGGAACCGTGGGCCTCATCACGCACGATCTTGCCACCGTGCAATTCGACAACGCGCTTGCGCATCGAGTTGACGATCTCTTCGTTATGTGTGGCCATCACGATGGTGGTGCCGGTACGGTTGATAGCGTCCAACACCTCCATAATGCCCAGCGATGTGGTCGGGTCAAGGTTGCCGGTGGGCTCGTCGGCCAACAGGATCTGCGGGTGGTTCACATACGCACGGGCGATGGCCACGCGCTGCTGCTCGCCACCGGACAGCTCATGCGGATAGTTCTTCTCTTTGCCGGTAAGACCCACGGTGTCCAGCACCTTGGGCACCAAAGACTTAATGGTGGAACGGCGGGTACCGATCACCTCGAGCGCGAACGCCACGTTCTCCCACACGGTTTTGTTGTTGAGCAGCTTGTAGTCCTGGAACACGAAGCCCAGCGTACGGCGGTAATGCGGCACCTGACGGTTGGCGATACGGCGCAAGTCGTTGCCGGCCACACGAATCTCACCGCTGGTGGCCTCCTCCTCGCGCAACAGCAGGCTCAGCAGCGTGGTTTTACCGGATCCGGATGCGCCCACCAGGAACACGAAGTCGCCACGCTCTATGCTGAGGTTGATGCCATCAAGCGCGGGCCGAGTACCCTTGGGGTAAATCTTGGACACATCGTCCAATGCAATCAAAGCCATGATTACTCCTCGTTCTCGGCAGCACGACGCTGTTCATGACGCCAGCGGATGCCGGCTTCGATGAAGTTGTTGATGTCACCATCGAACACGGCCTGGGTCTGGCTGGTCTCGTAACCGGTACGCAGATCCTTGACCATCTGGTAGGGATGCAGCACGTAGGAACGCATCTGATCGCCCCAGCTGGCCTTGATGTCTCCGGCGAGCTCCTTCTTCTTCTTGGCCTCTTCCTCGTGTCGCAGCACCAGCAATCGGGACTGGAGCACGGCCATGGCAGAGGCGCGGTTCTGAATCTGCGAGCGCTCGTCCTGCATGGTGACCACGATGCCGGTGGGCAAGTGGGTGATGCGCACGGCGGAGTACGTGGTGTTCACACCTTGGCCGCCGGGGCCGGAGGAGCAGTAGGTGTCCACACGGATATCCGTGTCCGGAATGTCAACGTGATCGGTGGCCTCAACCAGAGGCACCACTTCCACAGCAGCGAAGCTGGTCTGGCGGCGGCCCTGATTGTCGAACGGGGAGATACGCACCAGACGGTGAGTGCCGCCTTCCACAGACAGTCGGCCGTATGCATAAGGGGCGTCCACCTGGAACGTGGCGGACTTGATGCCGGCCTCTTCGGCGTAGGAGGTGTCCATGACCTTGGCCTTGAAGCCGTTGCGCTCGCAGTAGCGCAGGTACATGCGCAGCAGCATCTGCGCGAAGTCGGCGGCATCCACGCCACCCGCGCCGGAGCGGATGGTCACCACGGCGGAACGTTCGTCGTATTCGCCGTCAAGCAGGGTCTGTATCTCCATTTGGTCGAGATCCTTCTGAATCTCGCCGATCTCGTTCTGCGCCTCGTCCAGGGATTCCTGATCCTGTTCCTCCTGGCCGAGCTCGACGAGCGTCTCTACGTCGTCGATGCGCTGGGATGCGGAAGTCAGACGCTTGAGCTGCGATTCCGCTGCGGAGAGCTTGCTGGTGATTTTCTGTGCGTTGTCAGGGTTGTCCCACAATCCCGGAGCCGCCGCCTGCGCCTCAAGATCCTTGATATCCGCCTTGAGACGGTCCACATCCAACGCCTTGGCGATGGAATCGTACTTGGCGCGAGCTTCGCCAATCGCCTGGGTAAAGTCAAATTCTGCCATCGTGTCTTACCTTAACTGTTGATACTTCGAGTTTTCTTGGATGTCGCGTCCTCGTTGACAGCCTTCGCACATTCCGTAATGGTTCTGGCACCGCGATGTTGTGATGTCGTAAGAGTGTTTCTGCAGCCGATCAGCAGGCTTTTCTCGTCACTCCTTCTGCATCAGACGCGCTCAACCGCGGGCGCAAATGCACGAAGCAACGTCAAAGACCTGCATAGATAGCAGGGACAATCAGGGAGCCAAGCATGGCAACAGCCACGACGATGCACACCACGCGCACGATGGTGCGGCGGCGGTTTTCGCGCTGTTGTCGGCTGTCCTGATATTCACTCACGAGGTCAGTAGTGTACTCACCACTTACGACCGCATGATTTGCCGCCCACGCCGCTTCTGCCGCCCGGACCCCACGGGCCCTGCCACTGCGCCTTGAGGGTTGCGAGGTGGTGTTTCATGGCCACCAGCATGATATGCGTGTCTTCCAGTCCAAGATGCCGTTCGTTATGGGCTGAATCAAGCGCTCCCTGACGCTTGGCATAAGCATCAAGCGTGTTATCACCATAGGGGTGTTCATCGTTGGGCACTGAGCCAGGATCCATTGCCTGCTCATGGGCAGGGTGTCGATGATGGTGATGCGACCGGCGCGATAGGCTTCGGCGTATCCGGCGACATTTAGCATGAACCAGCTGTGTTCGAAGGTGGCATTGTGCGCCACATATGGCTGCTGGGTCAGGCGCGCGAGCAGACCGGTCTGGGCTTCCGGCCATTCATCGAAAAGCCGATGACCGGCCTTGCTGCTGCGGTCTCGCACATCGATACCTGTGAGTTTGCGAATGAGTTCGTTGCCGAGAGCCGCATTGGCCGGGGGAACACCGAAGTCAAGGCGAGACTGGCCATAGGCGTCACCGGCATCGTAGTAGCCCTGCTCATACGCATAACCGTTCGGCACATCGGTCGGACGCGGACTGACCATGTTCATAAATTCAAAGCCGACATCGATGATGTAGTCGCGAGCCGGATCGGTACCGGTGGTTTCGATGTCGATGCCCATCACCATGTCCACGTCACGTCCCGGCAGGTAGGCATCACGCCAATCCGATTTGGGCTTATGCGCGGCGGCACCAGAACTTGACGAGTCATTGCTAAACAAGGTGACGCTCCCACCCGGTGCCGTTGCACCGGAGAGGTTGGCACGAGCATATCCACCCTACCCGCGTGGCTTTGCTCACGCTTGGCCCTGCGCCGTTCGGCTCTGGCGTTGAGAATCGCCGCGGAGCGGTCTTGGATATCGTCGAGGGCGATATCCACAGTGCCGGCAAAACCGTCCGCACCTTCAGCCTCGGCATCAAGTGTGCCTTGATTGGGATCTGCTGTGGCGCTGGAATACGGCTTGAGCACCGCTGCCATGCCTCTCCCCTGCCGTTCACGACTTACCTTCCACAGGTGCCGGCGCTCCCCCGCATCAAGCAAGGTGTTGATGGTGTCGTTCAATCGCCGATTGACATAAGCCAGTGCGCGTGGCAGACGGTAGGATGCGATGATTCGATCAAAGTCAGTCATGAATGCGGTGTTGCATTGCGCGATGATCGGCTCCAAGCGATCGCGCACGGCGTAGTCGGCTTTGAGTGCATCATGGATGGCTTGAGGGGCCGGATTGTCACCGGCCGCGTGGCCAAGTCCGCCAAACAGGTCAAGCGAACGTACCCACCGCCAATCAATGGGGTTATCATCCGCGTCCTTGGTCATGACCATCGCCCACTGAGCGATGTCATCTTTGGCGGTCTCAAGCCAGGCGGAATCGGTCATAATGCAAAACCAAGTTCTTCGGCGGCCTCTGTGGGTACCGGGTCGTCGCACCAGAGGTCTTCGAGATTTTCGCTGGTGGTCAGCGAACGGATTTCGGCCTTGTCGATGTATAGTTCGCCGCTCAGGTGATCGGTCTCGTGCTGGAAGATGCGCGCGGGCCAGCCGTGCAGCTGTTCGCTGTGATGTTTGCCGTCTTCATCGTCCCATTCAGCGGTGATGTCAAGCCAGCGCTTACGCACGGCCTGATAGCATCAAAGCTCAGGCATCCCTCGAAGAAGCTGGTGGTCTTCTCCCCCACCGGCGTGTACTTGGGTTGATGATCACATGGAACGGGAACTCGGCGATTTCACGCGGATCGTCCTCATCGTCACGCACATGGTCCTCGACTACGGCAAGCGCCAATCCGAGCCCGATCTGCGTGGCGGCCAAGCCCACTCCAGGCGCTTCGAACATGGTGGTGTGCATGGTGTCGATGAGTTTGGCAAGCGTGCGCTTGGAAAGTGCCATTGTAGGCCACGGTCTGCTGGCGCAGCACTGGTTCACCAGCCTGCACGATGGGCAGAATCTGTTCTTTGCCGCCGGATTTAATCAGACGTTCGACATCGCGGTTAAGTTCCAAGTCTACTTTGGCGTTTTTTCCAAACATGTGTTTTCCTTTGCTGCTCCCGCTGGCGGGAGCTGTCGAATGGAATGAGACTGAGGGTGGTTCCATGCGGTTCAGCCTCATCAACCACTCTCAGTCAGCCTGCGGCTGACAGCTCCCGCCAGCGGGAGCAAAGCCGTGGTGGTGTTATAGCGCCAGTTCTTCGGCCACGATCTTGGCGAGGCGGGTGCAGACTTCGTCGGCGTAGGCCTGGGTGGCGGCCTCGGCCATCACGCGCACGAGCGGTTCGGTGCCGGAGGGACGCAGCAGCACGCGGCCGGAGTCGCCCAGCAGCTGTTCCTCGTGGGCCACGGCTTCCTGGATGCGCTTGTTGGTGGCGGCGGCCTTCTTGTCGACGTTCGGCACATTGATGAGGGTCTGCGGCAGTTGCGGGAAGTCTGCGGCAAGTTCCTTGAGGCTCTTGCCGGACTTGACGACCTCATTGCACAGGGTCAGGGCAGTAAGGGTGCCGTCGCCGGTGGTGGCGAACTCACGGTTGATCACATGGCCGGACTGTTCGCCGCCGAGGGAGTAATCGCCCTTGAGCATTTCTTCCAGCACGTAGCGATCACCCACGCCGGTTTCCACGGTCTTGATGCCCATGTCTTTCAGGGCGAGCTTCAGACCGAGGTTGCTCATCACGGTGACCACGAGGGTGTCGTGGTTGAGCTTGCCTTCACGCTGCTTGGCGCGGGCGAGGATGCCCATGATCTGATCGCCGTTGATCATGTTGCCGTCTTCGTCCACTGCCAGGCAGCGATCGGCGTCACCGTCGAAAGCTACGCCCATCACAGCATCGGTGGCTTTGACCATGGCCTGCAGCTGCTCGGGGTGGGTGGAGCCGGCGTTCTTGTTGATGTTGTAGCCGTCCGGCGAGGCGTTGATCACGATGACGTCCGCGCCTGCGCGACGCAGCGCTTCGGGGGCCACCACGGAAGTGGCGCCGTTGGCGCAGTCGGCCACGATCTTCAGGCCCTTGAGCGGCTTGGGCTGGGTCTGGTCATCGTTCAGCGGCGCGATGGTGGAAACCAGATGGTCGATGTACAGGTTGGTGGCGGTGGTCTGGTCGTGGCTCACGCGGCCCACGCCGGCACCGGTCGGGCGGTCCCAGTCCTGGCCGAGCACGGCCTCGATGTCGTCTTCCTTCTGGTCGGGCAGCTTGAAGCCGCCGCGTGCGAAGAACTTGATGCCGTTGTCGGGCATCGGGTTGTGGGAGGCGGAAATCACGGCACCCATTTCGACGTTGAGCACGCTGGTCAGGTAGGCCACGCCAGGAGTGGGGATGATGCCGGCATCGATCACGTCGAAGCCGCCGGCAGACATGCCTGCGGACAGCGCGGAAGCCAGGAAATCACCGGAAACGCGGGTATCACGGCCCACCAGCGCACGGCGGCGGCCCTCGGGCTGGTCGTCCTGCGTACCGGCGTCACCGAGCACACGCACGGCGGCGTCGCCCAGATCCAGCGCCAGTCGTGCGGTCAAATCCCTATTGGCCAGTCCTCGTACGCCATCGGTTCCAAACATGTTCGGCATAATGAAGTTCCACTCCTTGTATCGCGTTACCCGCACCATCGTAGTCGCTGCGCTCCACCCCAAACACCAACCCAACGAAAAACCGCCACGGAATCTGCGCCGGGAGTCCATCAGCGAAGCAAATCATCGGATCAACCGAGGAAACACCCCACTGAACAACCCTCAGCGAGGCAAAACCACGAACCAGTCGAAAATTCACCCCGCTCACAGCCTCTCAGCAAAGCAAAACCTCGAGCCGATTGAGGATGTACCCACTGAGCAGTCACCAGCGAAGCAAAACCTCGACCAAACCGAGGAAACACCCCACTGAACGGCCCTCAGCGAAGCAAAACCCGCAATCATTCCCCGTATCCTTCCGCTCGTCGACCGGTACATTGCCGGCCTTGAGTGAGAATACGCTGTTGGGGATTGGTTGCGGGTTTTATGTTGGAATGTGGACGAGGTTTCTCGCGGAAGGGACTCCCCTCAGAGAGGGGAGCCAGAAATCAGAGGGCCTCGTTGTATTCGCGGACCTTGAGGGTGCGGTGGGAGGAGGCCACGTTTTCGACGATCAGACGCTTCAGGGCGTTGTCGGCGGCAATGTGTTCCTCAAGCCAGGCGTCACCAAGCTTGGTCAGCGTGGCGGGATCGGCGTAGCCCGGGTACAGGCCGTTGAGCAACGCCTCGGCCATGTGATAGGTCTTGTTGGCCCAGACCCAGTCAACGGTCTCGAAATACTTGGCGGCAAACGGCTCGACCAGATCGGCTCGCGGAGTGGCGGAGAAGCCACGGGCCACGGCCTCAAGCTGGGAGTTGGTCAGTTCGTCGTTGTGCAGCGCCTGATCCCAAGCCCATTCCTTGGCCTCAACCGTGGCCATCGAAGCGCGAGCGCCGTAAGCGAACTCACGGTTTTCAGTGGTGTCCTTCTTGGCAAGCTGCGCGTCCACGTCCTCGTTGGTCATCTCGTTGACGGAGGTGAGCGACTGGACGATGGTCCATGTGAAGTTGTTGTCGATGTCCAGACCGTCCAGCGTCACGGTACCGTCCAGCAGACCACGCGCATTGGCGGCGAATGCCGCGTCACCCTCTTCGCCATAGCCCAGGTACGCGGTGGCAAGCTGGAACTGGGTGTCCGAACCGGCTTCGGCGGCGTTGGCCAGCGTCCACAGCTCAGCGGCCACGTGGCGCAGCACCTCCTCGCGACGTGCGGGGGCCACATAGTGGTGGGCGGTGGTGCTCATGCAGGCCAGTGCATAGCGGAAGGTGGTGGATTCGGTTTCCGTGGCCAGCAGACGCAGGGTCATGTCCACGAAGCATTCGGCCGGGAATTCGCCGTCACGGGTCATATCCCAGAAGGCGAGCCAGGTCACGGCGCGGGCCAGAGCATCGTCGAAACGCTGCAGGTTGGCTTCGGCGAAGGCCTGAGACTCGGCATCGAAGCGAATCTTGGTGTAGGTCAGGTCATCGTCGTTAATCAGCACGAAGGCCGGGCGCTGCTTGCCGGCCGCGGCTTCGACGATGGTGGTCTCGCCGTCCACATCGAGCTCGAACTGTTCAGTGCGCACGATCTTGCCGGTCTCGGCATCTTCGTTGTAGAAACCGATGGCCAGACGATGCGGGCGCAGCACCGGGTGCTCGGCCGGGGCGCTCTGGGTGAGCTTGAGCTCGGCGATGGTGCCGTTGGCGTTCGTCTTAATATCGGCGGCGATCGTGTTGATGCCGGATTCCTCGAGCCACTTGGCGCTCCAGGCCTTCAGGTCACGGCCGGAGGTCTTCTCCAGCTCGCCCAGCAGGTCGGCCAGCGTGGCATTGGAATAGGCATGGCGGATGAGATAGTTGTGGATGCCTTCGAAGAAGCGCTCACGGCCCACGTAGAACACCAGCTGTTTCAAGACGGACGCGCCCTTGGCATAGGTGATGCCGTCGAAGTTGACGTAGGTGTCGTTGAGGTCGTTGATCGGGGCGACGATCGGGTGCGTGGTGGGCAGCTGATCCTGACGCAGCGCCCAGCTCTTCTCGCCGGAGCAGAAGGTGGCCCAGGCATCGTGCCATTCGGTGGCCTCGGCGGTGGCCAGCGTGGAGGTGAACTCCGCGAAGGACTCGTTGAGCCACAGGTCATTCCACCACTTCATGGTCACGTAGTCGCCAAACCACATGTGAGCCAGCTCGTGCAGCACGGTGACCACGCGGCGCTCGGCCAGCGCATCGGTCACCTTGGACTCGAACACGTAGGAGTCGCGGATGGTGACCATGCCGATGTTCTCCATGGCGCCCGCGTTGTATTCAGGCACGTAGATCTGGTCGAACTTGGCGTACGGATAAGGCACGCCCCAGGTCTTGGCGTAGAACGCGAAGCCCTTCTTGGTGATGTCGAACAGATAATCGACGTCCTTGGAGAAGGCCTCGGCCAGGGACTGGCGGCAGTACTGGGCCATCGGCACGGTACGGCCATCCTCATTAAGGTATTCGGTGTGCCATTCGGCGTACGGGCCGGCGCAGATGGCGGTCAGGTAGGAGCTCATCACCGGGGTCGGCTGGAAGTCCCAGAGGCGGGTGCTTTCGTTCGGCTTATCGCCAAGTGTGCCGTCCAAGGTTTCGCGCGGATCGTCCTCGATGGTGGCGACCGGCATGTTGGAGGTGACGATCCAGCTGGCGGGAGCGAGCACCTTGAAATCGAAGGTGGCCTTCAGGTCAGGTTGGTCGAACACGGCGTAGACGCGGCGGGCATCCGGCACCTCGAACTGGGAGTACAGGTAGATGTTGCCATCGGACGGGTCGACCGAACGGTGCAGGCCTTCGCCGGTGTTGGAGTAGCGGCACAGCGCCTCGACGGTGACCTCGTTCTTTTCCTTCAGATCCGTAAGCTCAATGCGGTTGTCCTGGAACGCCGTAGCCGGGTCCAGAGACTTGCCATTGAGCTCGATGGCGGTGACCTCATCGGCAATCAGGTCAAGGAATGTCGATGAACCAGGCTTTGCATTGAAGCAGATCAGCGCCTTGGAACCGAAGTTCTTCGGGCCAACCGTCAGGTCAAGGTCGACATGATAGTGAATCGGTGCCTCAACGATAGCCTTGCGTGCTTCGGCCTCGACACGAGTGAGATTGGAACCGGGCATGACTTCAATTACTCCTTACGGTCGTCCCTGGATAATCCTGATCAGTTGTTGTCTACGATTTCGACGTCTTGAGCGATGTCGGCCACGACAGGCACGATCATCGGCTTACGGTGAAGCTGACGGGCAACCCATCCGCCGAGTGTACGACGCATAATCTGCTGCAGCTTGTAGGTGTCGCGAGTGCCCTGCATCATCGCGTCGTTCAGCTGTTCGACAACCTGGTGACGCACCTTGTCGAACTCGCTTTCGTCCTCTGCCACGGCGTTCAGGTAGATCTTCGGGCCGGTGACGACCTCGTGGTTATCGGTGTCGACCACCACGAACGCGGAGACGAAGCCCTCGGTGCCGAGGATGCGGCGCTTCTCCAGCTCCTCGTCGGTCAGCTCGCCGACGGAATCGCCGTCGACGTACACGTAGCCGCACGGCACGGAGCCGACGACCGCGGCCTTGCGTGGTAGAGGTCGACCACGTCGCCGTCCTCGGCCAGCACCACGTTCTGCGGGTCGACACCGGTCTTGACGGCAATCAGTCCGTTGGCCACCAGATGGCGGTTTTCGCCGTGGATAGGCATGGCGCACTTGGGCTTGACGATGTTGTACATGTACAGCAGCTCGCCCTCATTGCAGTGACCGGACACGTGCACGGCGGCATTGTCGCGGTTGACGACCTTGGCGCCGAGCTGCACCAGCTTGTTGATGACCTTGTAGACGCCGTGCTCGTTACCCGGAATCAAGGAGCTGGCGAGAATCACCGTGTCGAACTCATTGATATGGATGTCACGGTGGTTGCCGTCGGCGATACGGCCAAGGGCGGCCATCGGCTCGCCTTGGGAGCCGGTGCACATGTAGACGAGCTTGTCGTCCTGAATGTCGTTGGCCTTCTTGAGGTCCACAACGGTGCCTTCAGGAATGTGCAGATAGCCAAGATCGGCAGCGATGGACATGTTGCGCACCATCGAACGGCCGACAAACACGACCTTGCGACCGTACTTGTGGGCGGCATCCACCACCTGCTGCACGCGGTGCACATGGGAGGAGAAGCTGGCGACGATGATCTTGCGGGTAGCCTGCGCAAATGCCTGGTCAAGAGCCGGACCAATGGAGGTCTCCGGCTTGACGAAGCCAGGAACCTCGGCGTTGGTGGAATCCATCATCAAAAGATCCACACCCTTTTCGCCGATCTTGCCGAACTCCACGAGATCGGTGATGCGATGATCGAGCGGCAGCTGGTCGAGCTTGATGTCGCCCGTGTCAATCAGGGAGCCGGCTGGGGTCTTGACGTAAACGGCCAGGGCATCCGGGATGGAGTGGGTGACGTTGACGAATTCGAGGTCGAACGGACCACCTTGAGCTTGTCGCGGCCGGAGACCTCCACCTTGGTGGGGTTCTGGCGGTGTTCCTTGCACTTGGCGTCCACAAAGGCAAGAGTCAGTTTGGAACCAATCAGTGGAATATCCGGGCGCAGCTTCAGCAGGTAAGGCACGCCACCGATGTGGTCTTCATGGCCGTGGGTGAGCACCAGGGCGTCAACCTTGTCGAGACGGTTCTTGATGTAGCTGAAATCAGGCAGGATGAGATCGACACCCGGCTGCTCCTCTTCAGGGAAGAGCACGCCGCAGTCGATAAGCAGCAGGTGACCGTTGTATTCGATCACGTTCATGTTGCGGCCGATTTCGCCCAAGCCGCCGAGCGGCGTGATGCGCATGGAGCCCTTGCGATACTTCGGCGGGGCGATCAGCACGGCATCCTGCTGGGGAGCGGTGGCCTGCTGGGTGGCGTTGATCTTACGAGACGGCGTGCGGCTGTTGGAACCGTTGGCCTTGCTGTTGCGGGCGGAACCGCGACGACGAGAGTTGGAGCTTTTGGTTGTCTTTGTTTTCTTCTGTTCTGTTGCCATAACTTCTTAATTGTTTTCTTGAGTGTTGCTTCCGCTCTGTCATGCGGAAGCGGCGGGATGGCAACCCGTATGCAGGGGCTTAGAGCAGTCCGGCGGCGCGCATGCCCTCTTCAGCCTTGTCGAGCTGAGCGGCATCGGGGCCGATATTCGGCAGGCGCATGGTGGTGGAGGGAATAACTCCTCTGACCTTCAGCGCGGCCTTGGCCATGACGGCCTGATAGCCGTCGCCATTGAGCGCGTGGACAAGCGGGGCAAGCTGATTGGCAAGACGGCGGGCGGTGGTGATGTCGCCTCGATCAAATGCCTGGACAAGCTGCTGCATGGGGTTGGAGGCGACATGGGCAATCACCGAAATGATGCCGACGGCGCCAATGGAAAGGAACGGCAGGAACAAGCCGTCATCGCCGGAATACCAGGCGAGGCCGGTGCGCTGCTGCTTCTCCACTGCGGCTGCAAGATCGCCGGTGGCGTCCTTGACGGCCTTGACGTGTTCGAGTTCGGCCAAACGGTCGTAAGTGTTGACCTTGACCTTCAAGCCGGTACGGCCGGGAACGTCATAGACGATAATCGGCTTTTCTGCGGATTCGTCGACGGCCTTGTAATGGCCGACGATACCGTCCTGCGAGGGGCGGGAATAATAGGGCATGACGACGAGCACCGCATCGGCGCCCGCTTCCTGAGTCTGCTCGACCATACGCACGGTATGAGCCGTGTCATTGGATCCAGCACCGGAAATCACCGGAACGTCAACGACTTCCTTGACCGCCTTGACCAGATTAACCTTCTCGTCCATGTGGGTGACCGGCGATTCACCAGTGGTGCCATTGACCACCAGACCATCCGCACCATCGGCGACGAGCTGCTTGGCGAGCTTCTGCGCAGCATCGAAATCGACACTGCCGTCGGATTTCATAGGGGTTACCATAGCCGGCAAAATGCGGCCAAAAGGCGCTGGGTCAAGAAGATGCATGTCATGCTCACTCATAGTGTTCACCGTACTTCCCAATGTGGACTCTTATGTTACGTACCATTATGGCCAGCAGTTGCCAGTCAATCGTTCGTCACGTCTTGACTGGCGACTACCGCCGGCTTACAGATCAAGGAAGTGATCGAGGCCGATAGTCAGGCCAGCAGGGGCGTCAGTGGCGAGCTTGCGAACGGCAAGCAGCACGCCCGGCATGAAGCTGGTGCGGTCGAAGCTATCGGCACGAATGGTGAGTTGCTCGCCGGCGTTGCCGAACAACACTTCCTCATGGGCGTTGAGGCCGCGCAGGCGCACGGCATGCACGTGAATGCCGTCGACCACCTGACCGCGTGAGCCGCCGTCGGTTTCGGTGGCATCCGGCACGGGAGCCATACCGGCGGCTTGCGCGCTTCGGCGATGCCATGGGCAGTGTGGGTGGCGGTGCCAGAGGGGGCGTCCACCTTGGTGGGGTGGTGCAGTTCGATGACTTCCGCGGATTCGAAGTATTTGGCGGCCTTGGTGGCAAAGTAGTCGGCCAGCACAGCGGAAATCGCGAAGTTGGGGGCGATGAACACCTTCTGGGTTTCGGGCTTGGGCCCGCCCGCGATGGCTTCCTTGACCTGGGCGAGCTTCTCATCAGTCCAGCCAGTGGTGCCGACCACCACATCCACGCCTTGGCCAATCAGGGTAAGTACGTTGTTCAGGCTGACGGACGGTACCGTGAACTCGACACGACATCAGTGTTGTCGGGAGCGATTCGGGTCAGGTCGTCACCGGCGTCCAAAGCAAGCGCCAGCTGTGTGTCCGCGGCGTTGTTCACTGCTTCGACCACATACGAGCCATACGTCCTTTGGCACCGACACCGAAACCTTGATCATTCGTACTCCCTGCTTCTTGTTAACGCTGTTATTCAACCGGCAATCAGCTATCACCAGCAAGGCCTCGCGCCAATACCCGCGTCCATCTACACACGCCGTTTGGCCAGCGCCCAACCAGCCAAGGCCAGCGGTACTGAAGCCAGCGTGAATAGGAACGGCAGCATCATGCCGACATGCGGGCTGGAGGCGTCGAGCACAATGCCAGCCACGGATGAGCCGATTGATGTACCGACCGTGCCTGCGGTGGTCACCCAGCTCAGGCCTTCGGTCAGGGATTCGGGCGGCACCAAATCCTTGACGATGAGGTTGCCGGTGGCGAATGTTGGCGAGACCACAAGTCCGGACAGAATCTCCATGGCGCCCAACAGGATGAGGTTGTCCATGGTCAGGCGGAAGAACACGTATCCCACAGTCAACAGGCTGAGGAACATCACCATATGTGCCCAATGGGAACCCTTGATCTTCCGCGAGCCGAAAACCAGTGCTCCGATGCAGGAGCCGACTGCGAACATGGCCAGCTGCAGGCCGAGGAAAGGCTCTAGCCCCATGGATTTCATCGTGGCGGTAATCGACACGTCAAAGGAGGTAAAGCTCATGTTGAATACGATGAACACGGCCAGCAGAGGCAACACACCGGCATAGAGCAACACACTCTTGGGCTTGGCTCCGCTGCGTTTGAGCTGGCGGAGCGTCAGCTGATCGGCATCATCGCTTGGTGTTGGATGGCCATTGTCGGCGGCAGCACAGTGACCTGTTCCACGATGACCGGCGGTTGGGTGGATCTCAGTGAGAAGAACACGGTGCCGCCTATGCCGCAAGCCATGGTTGGCACAAACAACTGAGAAACCGGGTGCACCGAGGTGGCCAACCACGCGGCCAGGATCGGGCCGAGGATAAATACAATCTCATCGATGGCCGCTTCCATGGCGTAAGCGGTGTTGAGTAGTTGCTCGCCATCTTCGGCACCGCGCAACGCATATGACCAGCGGGTTCTGACCAAGGCGCCAAAGGAGAACTGGGTCAGACCCATGATGATGGCCAATACGAACAACAGTGGAATCGGCACTCGTATCAGCGCTGCGAAGGCGAAGGCCAGCATGGCGACGATTTGCACGGCGAGTGCAAGACGGCCGACACGGGCCTGGCCGAATCGGTCGAAAGCGCGCGCGTAGAACGGGGTGACACAGCTCATGGCGAGCACATAGGCAGCGCTCATGGTGCCGGCAATCGTCCAGTTATCGTACAAATGATTGAGTGCCAGCACAATGCCAAGGCTCATCATGGAGATTGGCAGACGGGCCACTGCCCCGGATATGCAGAACGCTTTGGTTCCGGGCAGCGAGAACAGCCGCTGGTACGGCGAATGGGTGGCAGACGACTTGGATACAGCGCGAGCCGTAGACACGTGCAACTCCTTACTGGTGCGTTGTTCGGCACGTGCGCCCGCCCACACGAGCCTTCCGAGGGTAGCGGTGCCCGAGCAACGTCACGCGGTGCGTTTCAACCGCGGACCCACACTGTCGGGCACGCGCTCGTCACGCCAGCCAGCTGGAGTACAGGTCATGAGCCTTGCGACTCAGTCGTTGTCAGATTGTTCGGGGATCCCGGAGCTCAACTCGGTAAGGATTTCCTGTTTGGTTTTCGCGCGGGCATGAAGCTCGCGCAAGCCTTCATCGGGCTCACTGACATAGTAGAGAGTGGCGTCGATACTGTCCAATTCCACGCCCTCGACCGCGGCGAGCAGTAACCGATACATGTCGAGCTGAGCGAGTTTATGCTCCACATCATCCGGCTTGGTAGGCCGATGACCGGTTTTCCAATCGACCACGGTGTACCGTTTGGAGGTATCGGCTGGATTGATTCCGCCGAGGAACACCGCGTCCAATTTACCGTTCACGATGCCGACTTCCGGCACATCCACCACGATTGAGCGTTCGGCCCATACCGGGGTGCGTTGCGCCCATGAAGACGAGGCCAAACGCTGCTGCCATATCATGAGGTTCCGGTCGCAGACCGGTACGGATTGTTGGTCGATGGCGTTCAGGTCGGCCAATAGGTCGCTGCGGGATACGCCATTGCCGGTGGTAATGATTTCGGCGGCGCTGGAATCAACCGACGATGCGGCCTCATCCGGCTTACCGGCATTGATGAAACGCTCGGCCCAGTCGTGGAAGCGTGTGCCCGCTTCGGCAGCCGGCGAGGACACGCGAGGGATGGGCCGTATCACGCTGCGCCAGTAGGAGCGCTCCTCCTGTTGGCTCATACCACCCACCCGCGCCTGCAAGCTGGTGACGTTCTGACGTCCCGCAGCCAGAATGCGCTGGGCTTTGGCTTTGACGGCCCTGTCGAGTGCCGCACCCTCCAATGTGCCGGTCATGAGATCGTCGTCATCGACCAGCAATTGCGCACGTTGCAGCAATGGACCGGCCGGGTTGTGGCCGTCGTCTTTTGCGTTGCGCTTTCCGTTGATGGCATTACGCACCAAGCGAGACCGCGGGTCAGATGTTCCGCGGTGTCTTCGCCCAATGACGCCGGCCATGGCAATGCATTCCGGCCGGAGGTCTGTTCCAGCGGCGTACGCCATGCGTCGCCAACCACAGCATCACAGTACTGTTCGGCGTTCTCCCCCACGATGAAGCTTCGGGAGGATCAATGGGATCACCCTGGGGCGAGACCAGCGCCACTTCGGATCCCAGACCTTCCACGTATGCCTGAGCTTCGATTGCATGGTCGTGGCCATGCAACGCGTCATGCACCTCAAGCCAGAAGTTGGACGGACTTGCGGCGCGAGACCCCTTCGGCACGTTCGTGCAATCGCGGCTGGATTCGCCGGTATAGCGGCAATAGGTCAGCAAGGCGTCGTTGCGGGCGCGGGTAAGCGCCACGTATGCCAGACGGCGTTCGTCAGCGTGCAGTCTGCGGCCATATTCCTCGGACTGGGTCAGGTACCAGCTTTGCGGATCCACCTCTTCCACGCCATCGCCGAATTCGCGCATGGAGCCGAACACCTCATCATCGATGAGTTCCACGTCGTCGAGATTCCGCAACGAGTCAATGGGATCGCCATGCACATCGGCGTCATGAGGGAATCGCGGCAGGATTCCGGCATCGGCTCGTACGGGCACCGGTACGGCCACAGGGCTGGTCAACCACGAATCCGCGCTCTCGTGGTATTCGGGAGCTGTCCATTGGCCTTGTTCAGTGCCACCGGGATGGCTGTCATCCAGCACGACTTTGAGGTGATCCCCCTGATTGCTGGGAAATCCTCCGGCATTAAGCCCCACTACGGCAACCGCATCCCATTCCAATCCCTTGGATTGGTGCACGGTCATCAATTCCACATCCACCGGAGAGCCAGGCAGTTTGGCAGCCTCGTCTTCCACAGTGGCAAGATGATCCACCCATGCCATGAATCCACGTAATGTGGGCGTCTGTTCAACAGCGATCTCTTGCGTATAGGTGTCCACCAAATCCACAATGGAGTCCATGGGCATGCGGGCCAGCGATGGATTGACACGATGCTGCGGGTCTCGCAAAGCACCGGCAAGCACGGTATCGATATCGAGATTCAACGCCTCGATGGCCGCACGAATCACATCTGTGATTGACCGGCCGACCATATCGTGCACCTGACGCAGTGCCTCCACAGCCTGTTCGACGGCATGTCTACCGTAAGCGCTGAGCTGATCCAACCTCACACTGGAATTATCCTGCATCAGCAGATCCGGCAAAAACACTGCATTGGCCACCTGATCGCGATGTTCGCGAACCACGGCACCCCATTGCGACCTCGGCGTATCAGCAGGAGCCACACCGGCCTGCACCAAAGCCCGGAACCGTTGCTCCATATTCTGCGCTTCGGCGGCGCAGGCCAGTGCGGTCAGGTCATCCGAAGAAAGACCGAACCGTGGAGTGGCAAGCAACCGCATCAACGCTCCGGTATCGGTATGGTCGGCAACGACGTGCAGCAATGCCAGCACATCGCGGATTTCTGGGCGCTCCAGCAGAGCGGAATATCCGACCACAAACGTGGTGAGACCGGCCTTCTCCAATACCTCCTGATACTCGGGCATATGGGATCTGGACCGGAACAGCACGGCGACCGGCGCCTCCTGCGCGGCCCCGGCATCGCGATACCGCGCGATGGCGGCCTTGCAGAAGCGCACTACGGCATCGATTTCCTGCCCCGCAGTGGCCAATCCCAACACACCAAGCGTGCCTTCAGGCGCGTCAGGCATGGGGTCAAGCGAGGATACGTCGACCTCGCGCATCAACGAACTGGAGGGACGGGCAGGGCGCGAACGCAACGGCAGCGTCAGATCGTTGGCCGCTTCAAGCACGATGCGACTGTTACGGCGTGTGACCGAAAGAGGGAATGGCTTGGACTCCGCTGGCATATGAAAGTCACGTTGGAACATGCGGAACGCACCCGGGCTGGCTCCTCGCCAAGCATAGATGGACTGGAACGGATCGCCCACGGCGTTGACCGCGCACCTTTCGGAGTTATTCACATGGAACAATGCGGCAAGCAGTGCCGCCTGCGTGGTGGAGGTGTCCTGGTATTCGTCGAGCAGCACATGACTGTAGCGACACCGCGTACGCTCTCCGATGGAGGGGAATCGCTCGATGAGCTGATATGCCGCAATGGTGAAATCAGAGAATTCCGCCATGTTCTTCTGGCGTTTGGCTTGTGCGTAGGCCTCGACCAATTGCAGCAGCACTTCGCGCTTGCGCGTGATTTCCAACAGTTGTGCACAATGGTAGGCACAGCGCGCATGCAACCGCTGCGCCCTGTCGTCCAGCTTCGCCTGCCAATCGGTGTCGCTGTCTTTTTTGAGTCGCTTGAGCTTGGGAATTGTCGGCTCGATATCGGGAATGTCCTCGTTCTCAAGAGCGAGGCGAAGCGCGTCGACGAAAGCCGAGTCCCACTGACGCACGCGTTCCACAGCCTCATCGAATCCGGTGCAGCCGGAACCAATCATGCACTGCCGATTGCACCGGATAATGCCAGCACGCTTCTGGCAAGACTGGTGAATGCGCCCAAATCCTCGCTCAGAGCCTGATCCATATGCTCATCGATGACTTCAGTGGCGAGCTGGAGCGCTCCAGCCTCGCTGAGTGGCTGAGTATTCTGATCGAAACCAACCAACAGACCATATTGGCGCACGATGGTTTGGAAGAAGGCATCATAGGTAAAAATGGCTGGTTTCAGGAACGCCCTGTCGAAGTTGGGAGTTGAGGCGCCAGGAGTCTGAGCGCCCTGTGCTGCAGGAGAATCTTCGCGCGATACCGCTGCGGATACACGCTCGAGCAACTCTCCGGCAGCTTTGCGGGTAAAGGTGAGGCCCAGTATGCGTTCCGGCGCAACACCGCGGTTGATGAGCGCGATGATGCGCTGGGTCATCGTAAAGGTTTTGCCAGAGCCGGCTCCGGCCACCACCAGTACGTCATCCTGAGCGGGAGCGTTGATGATGGCCGCCTGTTCTACGCTGGGAATAAAAGCGCTCATGCCTGCCTCGTTTCAAACACGGTATCGAGCTTGCCTGCGCAGGCCGGGCAGACGCCGGTCATACGGCAATAAGCCACATGCGTTGCCTGCGGGTGGGCGTTGATGACGGACGACCGGCTGGCCGCGGCCGCGTAGAATACACGGGCGATCATTGTCAGCGACCACAATGCTTGGGTGCCGGTCAGCGAGACGAACTGCTTCCAGGTCTCGGTATCCACGCCTGCAGGCGGCGTAGCTGAATCCGGTATCGGCATATCGAAGAATTTGGCGGGATCCTTATACCATGCGCGGTCGGTGAACGGCTCGGCATTCAGCGACCCGTTGGTAAAGAGCGGTGGCTGGAACACGCCTTCCGGAGCATAGCTTCTGGCCGGCGCATCGTTGTATGCCACATGGAATAGCGCGCTCTGCCCGATACGAGGGGCATTAGCCAATGCTGCGCTCCCTCGCAGCCCCTCTTCGGGAAAGACCAGCCCCAGCTGATAACACACCAACTGCAAGTCGTTGAATATCTGCTTGACGGTGGGTACCGCACCGGTTTTGTAGTCAATCAAGCGAATGTTCTCACTGCCATCCGCAAGTATACGGGTTTCCATGCGATCGATGCGACCGGACAAGCGCACGGTCAGATCGTTACGCATACCTGACGGCCATCCGCCCACTAGGAAGCCCATCATGCTGGCCAAGGTATCGCGGTCTACTGGCCTCATACCAGGCAATGCGTTATAAGCAGCCACAATGTCATGCAGGTCGAATCGCGCGGCGAACGACAATTCGCAATCGGCCTTGGTCAACGTGCCAATCTCGAATTTGCCGACATTCTTGTCTAAATAGGCATCGGTATTGGTGCCGCTGAGCACAAAATAGCTGGCGATGTTGGCCAGGATATCGGCGGCGGAGTCATCTTTGCGCTTGGCGGTGTAGCGTTCCCGAGTATCCGCGATCGATTCGGGATCCGGGCGCTGTTCCTGATAGATGACAATCATGCGCTTGGTCACGGCTTCGATGCGCTGCTGCACTGATGACGCATCGCTTATCCCCATGGCATTGCGTGCCGACTCATCGGAGTCGAGACGATCCAGTCCCTCTTCGCTGCCCTGCTGTGCGACCGCGTGGATAAGGGTGCCGAATCCTGCGTTCACCGAGCCGGGTTGAGGCCCTGCAAATTGGTGCTCCAACAGCCAGCACACCGGGCAAGCCCAGAGACCGTCCACCGCCGAAGGCGATAACGTAACGAGAGGTGCGTGATCATCGCCTGACGTACGCTCATCATCTTCCGTCTGCTTGCTGCCAGACGCGGGCGATACGGCAGACGATGTGTCTCGTCTTGATAAGGCCGAGGCGAACGCCCAGTTGTCAGGATTAGCGGCGGCTATGCCATTTTCAGCCAACACTGCGAGCGTTTCAGCCGCATCACGAGCTTCGCTCGAGTCAGGTTCCGAAGTCGCCACAATCACGCGCGCTGCGGTCACCAATCCGCGTGGGTCGCCATCCAATCCAGATAAATCAAGCCCTGATTCGCTGGTCTGCTCCCCCACGTCCGTAAACCGTGCCCGCTGCTTATCCCGCGGATAGTATTCCGGCATATATCCGAACAGGAAGTCCGATGGGCTGAGGTCGTCGTTCCATACGGCACTGACGGTAACGGAACGGCACGCTCTGGTCAACGCCACCAGGAAACTTTTCTTCTCACTGGATAGCACCGCAATGAATTGGGGATCATGGCCAGCGGCATCGGCGGTGTTCAAGGTGCCTCGCAACACGAGTTCCGCCAGATCCTCACCACCGAACATGGTGTTGCGGCCGGCAAGATTGGGCCATACATCCTGTTGGAGAGACGGCAACCAGGCATACTGCCAATGCCGCCCTGCAGTACCAGCCGGAGTGGTCAACGTCACTGCATTTTCCACTGGCCCAATATGAGCCAGCGAATCGGCCTGCACCTGCATGGCACGCACCTGCGCTATGAACCCATGATGTCCCGACTGGCGGTGGAATCTTCAGCGAATTGGAACAGCCTCATAGCAACATCAAGTCGGTCATTGGCCGCACGCCCATCTGGTGTGTTCGCCAATGCCAATTTCTGCCATACAGGTGTGATTGCCGCGGCATTCCACGCAACGGCGAGCGCATAACTTGGCCTGCTACGCTGCTCCGGAGGCAAATTGCTCAACCCTCGAGATATCTTGCCGACCAGCGTCCATAGATTCATGAAGGCGCGAGCTGCGGGTCGGCGCCAAGCACTGCGGTGATAGCGTCCAATACATTCTCGGCAGGAGCCTGCGCATCGTCAAAGGCAAGCATCACATACAGCGCATCGGCACCGAATGCCAAATCGGCATCAGCGCTAAAACCGATAATGCTATCGTCTACGACAACCCGCTCATGACCGTCAACGGACGATTCTCGCAACGTCTCCCACGAGGAAATCAGCCCATGCAATGACGCCTTATCCCCCGCTATCGGCGCCAGGGATTCCAATGCCGCCATGGCGGATTCGATTGGCGCCAACCGCGCAGGCCGCCCTTGCCCGGGTTTGGCCCCAGCCGTCACCAACGGCCCGTTCATCACCGTGGACACTCGTGTACGAACATAGGAAGCGGTCTCGGCGAGACTCATGGTGCAGGAGGCTACACCTTCAGCGCGCAACCGGGCCAACTCAATCAAGGCGAACAGCCCCTGTACGAACGATTCACTGTTCAGCGGGCGGGTAACCGACGAGTATCGGACAGGCACGCCATCGCGCCTCAGCCGCTCCCCGTATGTACGCACAGTGGTATTGTCATGAGCGATGACGACCATATCATTCCACTGGATATGGTGATCGAGATGTGCGCGCTTCATGCGCCACACCACATCGTCAAGCTCTTCGCGCGCGGAACGATACAATCCAGTCTGCACAGTGCCATCATCCGAGGGGATATCAGCACCGGTATCCAGCGCGGACACCAGCTTGCCGGGCCTACGAGCAAGAGGCAACGGCTCGTCCTCTTCGGAAGGAATCGATAGGGATACGCGAGAGGCGACCAGCGAGGCATAAGTCTCACCGCTTGCGGAATCCGCGCTGGGCAATGTCATCTCCACGGCCTGCATCGGCCCCGTCACCGCTTGCTCATCAGGTATTCGGGGTACGAACCGCGGAAGGTCTGCACCGCCTCGTCCGGGTTTCCCACCAGCACTATGGCAGTACCGGCGTGATTCAGCTCTTCAAGGAACCTCATGCCGGCCAGGGTGATGTCTTGGGCATCATCCACAACCAGCAGCTGAGGCAATCCTCGTGATGCCAACCACGAATCGGATTGTTCCTCCGAACGGCCGCTTGCCATAGCATCATGTATTTCCCGAGCGCCCGCCACCAGCAGATATGAGGCATCCAAACGGTATTGCCCCTCAGATGCCGCACTCTGCGCGGCGATATATTCTCTACGCAAGGCAAACGCCAAGCGCCACTGCACCAGCAGACGCGCATCCTGCGCAACGTCCGCCAACAAGGCGGCCTCCCCAGAAGGATTCACGCCCAGTTCATCCAAGCGCGCCAACATATCACGCAGCTGGGCGATGAACGCGTCTGAAATTCCACGGGCGAAGACATCGGCGCTGGTCGAACCTCCGGGCACTGCTCCATCGGCATCCTGCACCAGACTGGCCCAATCGGCTTGGGCAAAGTATTCCCTAAGCAACGCACAGATTGCGCAATCGTCGCCAGCAGCAGCATGCGCCATATGCACGGCCATCACCTGCCGCAGCAGTGCATCCTGTTCGGCACCATTCAGCAATCTTGGCAAGGGCAATCCAGATGCGGCCCTGGATGCCGCAATCACACGAAAAGCCACAGCCCCCAACGTGGTGACCGGCCTGGCCTGTACAGACGAGCCCATGTCACGAATCACTCGATTGCCCAGCAAATCCGCGACGACACGACCGGACACGACCATCACCGCCCCGGCGCCGCCAAAACGTCGAAGCCCTGCCGTGAGTACGGACAAAGCAAACTCAGTTTTACCGGCTCCGGGCGCACCTGTTACCAGCCTCGCCTTGCCGTCTTGGGCGATGCCGTCCAACAGTTCGTCTGGGTTCCATTGCGTAGTCATACGTTCAAGATTAGCCCGCGTGGAAACAAACGGAAGATATGTACCGGCATATTCAATTGGCCGGTATCCTTAACGGTATTCTCGATCACACAAGTTGGGGAACTGTATCAACGAGGATAATTTTTTGGGGGGGCTCGTCATGGCTATCATTTCGCATGCACCGCCGCGCCTGTCGGGATACGATTTCGTGCGGACACTTGGCACAGGCACCACCGCAACGGTGTACCTATACCGCCTACATACGTCCGCTCATCCAGTGGCGGTAAAGGTCAGCAATCAGACATTGGACTGTGGCATTGCCGCCCAGTTCCATCGGGAAAACGCCGCCATGGTCCGGCTCTCTGAGCATCCCTACATTCTGACGTTGTATCACGCCGACGTCACCGCCGACGGTCACGGCTATATGATTCTCGAATATGCGCCAGGCGGTACTTACGAACCTTTGATGAAATCCCGTTCCTTGACATGTGCTCAGGTATTGGACTTAGGAATCAAATTGGCTGGAGCGCTCGGTACCGCCCACCGCAGCAACATCATTCACCACGATATCAAGCCCAGCAATATTCTCATCACCGGGCAAGGCCTGCCGGCACTGAGTGATTTCGGCATATCCACTGACGCGTATGACCACACCGAAACCGGATGTTCCCCTCCTTGGGCACCTCCCGAAGTGCTGCTGCATATGGGCAATGGAGCCGAACGAGCGGATATCTATTCATTGGGAGCCACACTATACGCGCTACTCGTCGGCTGCTCACCCTATCAACATGAATATCATCCGCACACGCAATCAGAGTTGATTCGTCTGATTCTCGACCAACCGCTGCCCCGCATCAACCGTGCCGACGTGCCGACGAACATCGAACAGATACTGCGCAAGTCCCTCGCCAAGAATCCTGATCTGCGGTATTATTCCGCGCTCGAATTCGCGCGAGCCATGCAGCACGCCCAGCATGCGTTCTTCGGCCGGATCACACCTCTTACGGTTGATGGCGTACCGCCATATCCCAAGGAGATTGCTCATCTACGCCGCCCTCGAGAACCCGACCTTCATAACGAGCGGACCCAGCGCCGGTGGGTCAAACCAACCATTATCGCGGCCGGGGTTGCGACCACAGCGGTCACCGTGTGTCTGGTGTTTGTCTGTGCCGTGCTGCCACGCATGGATAGCATCACCGGATCCACCACCATTCAGGTGAGTCTCGCATATAGCAGCTGCAATGGGGCAGCACGCAATGGAAAGGATTCAAGGGAGAATCATGGGCACGTCATCCCAATCGCATACTGACTTTCATCGCATCAGGAATGACAGGCACGGCCATCCGCCCTCCGACAACTACACGTGGGCGGTTCCTGCATTCACGCTGCTCATACTCACCGTGCTGATTGCCGGGGCGGTCATGATCAGCATCGTCACACGTCATCATGTGCAACTGGATGACGGCACCGTATGGGTCACGTCGCTCGCCAATCAGAAAGCCGCCCGTTTCAACGTCAAGAACCGTGAGGCTGATGCAAGTGTCGTCTCGTCTTCACCCCGATTCGACATCGCACAGCATAACGGCACCACCATTTTGGCCGAGCCCACCAAGGCTTCAGCCATTGCATCTTCCACGCTCAGTACCAGTATGCAGACCAGCCTCAAGGCACATACCACTGCCTCAGTAGGCGGAAGCACCGTTGCCTTTATCAACGAGAACACCGGCAACGTATGGGTCGGATCGTCCGACGAACTCGATGCGGTGTCGCCTTCCGTCGATAGCCCGCGCATGAGACTCGGCACAGGAGGCCGCATCGTAGTCACCCACGATGGAGCGGTCTATGGATACCGCCCCCGTGACGGCGTGGTATTTCGGTTGGACAGCCCAAATAGTTCCCAGATCAAGCAGCTTGAATCCTTGACGGATGGGCAGCCGCGAGCAGCCGATAGCTTCACCGTCATCGGCGGCGTTCCAGTAATCTCATCGGGCAATACCATCATTCACGCCTCCGGGCAGACCACCATCGAAGCCTCAGATACACTCACGCTCCAGAGTCCGCCCGTTGACGGCAATCAGAACGATTGGGTGGCAGCCTCATCTCCACGCGGGCTCGCAATAGTACGACTTTCTTCCACCGCCAAACCGATATTCCACTTGACTGGCGGCACGAGCCAGGCGGCTCGTCCGGTTTCCGTGAATGGGTGCATATACGCGGCATGGAGCCAACAGGCTCGCAATTACATCAGAACCTGTACTCCCGATAGTGCACATATCGCATTCCAAACGCTTGAATCGATACACGCCACCTCTGAACTGGTGTTCCGCACCAATCATCGGGTTGCGGTGCTTAACGATGTGATCGAGGGCAATGTCTGGAATCCAGATGACAGCACTGCGGTCATCGCCATGCAATGGAACCAGATTCAGACGCAGCACCATGACAGTACCCAGCGGAACGAGGATTCCGCCACCAACCATCAGGATTTCTCGGAAACCTGCTCCGAGCAATCCGGTGACATCAAAGCCGAGGATGATGCATTCGGAGCTCGCGCTGGATCCGAGCAGATTCTTGATGTATTGCGCAATGACGAACAGACCGACTGCTCGGTATTGAACATCATCAGAGTAGGCGCGCCCCAAGGAGGCGACGTCACCGTCTCGCCAATCTATGCCGGGCGGTATCTGCAGCTTGATGCTTCCGCAGCATCGGCCGGAACCGTAACGTTCGCCTACGATATCTCCGACGGTCGGGGCCAGACCTCGACCGCCAACGTCACGGTAACGCTGCACGATGGAGACAACCATACACCGTTGCAATCCGACACCCCATCTGAAATCAATGTGGAGCAGGGGCCAGTTACGTCGCCAATGCGCTTGGCAGCTTCGTTGATCCGATGGGGATCCTCTTACCTTGGTTTCCGCAGTCGTGCAATACACCGATAAGGCGCAGGTTTTCACCCGGCCTGATGGCAAAATCACCTTCAATGCCGGCGACATGAACTCCGGCCGCGTGGGAGTGGAGATCACCGTCTCAGACGGCATGGCCACCGGCACCGGGTTCATGTATTTCTCCGTCAAACCGGCGAACACCTTGCCCGCGGTCATCGATCCAATAGCCGTGGCCACCACCCCGGATACGGATACCGTCATCGAGCTCAAGCCCTATGTGCATGGCACCTCCACGCAGCCAATGCAGCTGAGCCATGTGAATACGCTGTCCGGCGCTTCCACAATCGCTCACCCGTCCGATTTGTCCATTGCATTCACGGCATCCAAACCCGGCACCTACTATGTGCCGTACACCATACTCCAAGGCTCGATACCGGCCACCGGTTTGGCTCGCGTGGATGTGCACCCCGTAACCAAAGCAACAGCCAAACGGTGGCGGCCAACGATGTGGCGCTGCTGGGCACTGACAATACGGCGATTGTGGAGCTCTGTCAAATGACATCGACCCTATGGGTGGCGTGCTATCCGTAACCTCGGTGGACGTTCCTTCCGACTCCGGCATCAAAGCCGGATTGGTGGACCATAAACGCGTGTATGTCACAGCACACCAAGTGCCGTCCAAACCCATTCCCATTCGTTACAACGTGGCCAATGCGGCTGGCACCGCCACAGGCACCATTGTGTTGCATCCACCGGCGTTGGCGGCGGAAAGCTCCACGCCCACAGCAGGTGACATCAACATCCAGGTACGTACTGGCGGCATCGTATCAGTAGACGTACTTAACCATGTGACATACTCCGACAGCACTACGATCACGCTCAAAGACAATCTGCAATACGACGAAAGCACCTTCGCGGGTCTGGTGTTCACGTCTGGCAGCATCGTGCGATATCAGGCATCCGGCCAAACGGGGGTCTTCCCCGTCACCTACACCGTTGAAGACCATACAGGCAATGCGGCATCCGGCATCGTCATCATCACCGTGCATGAAAGCCAAGCTGGGAACAAGGCCGCACCCACACCGCACAACACTGAAGCACAAGTAGCCGCAGGCCAAACCGTACGCATTCCCATCACGCTGACCGGCATCGACGTGGATGGCGACGATGACCAGCTGCTGGGATTGGGCAACACAGCGCCGGAACTAGGGCGCATTGCCGAAATCGGCTCCGACTATCTGGTTTACGAGGCATATCCGGACTCTTGCGGAACCGACATATTCTCCTATGCCGTGGAGGATTGGACCGGGCAGCGAGCGCAGGCACAGATTCGGGTGGGCGTGTTCCAGGGCGCATCGGAATCCAGCGTCCATGCGCGCGATGACGACATCACACTACGGCCCAATACATCAGCCAGCGTGCCGGTAACGCTCAACGACATCTCCGCGGACAACACCGATTTGACCATCGGCACGACGGTTGAAGCGCAGGGAATCGACGATGTGATGGTGGAAAACAATATGCTGCTATTCACCACACCCGAGCATGCCACCACCGCACATATCGCGTATACCGCGTACAACACGGCCGGACTGGCAGATACCGCCACGCTCACCGTCAACGTAGATCCAAGCGCTCCCATCGAGCCACCTGCCGCCTATGACTGCCGCGTGCCGGCCGCCGACACCATCGACAAGCAATCCGTGGACGTGGACGTCTCGCCATGGATCGCCAATCCTTCAGGCACGGCCAGCGAACTGGAAGTGGCCATACATCCCTCAGCCACCGAGCATGCGAGAGTCGGAGAAGGCAGCGCATCCACCATCGTCACCGTTGATTTGACCTCGCAGGCGAGAGCCGTGCCGTATACGGTGACCAACACCACGCACCATGTCACGTCCACTGCTTTTATTCATGTGCCGGCATATGGCGTGTTTCCACCCATGCTGCGCCCCAAGGCACCGGAAATCATAGTCAACGCGCGCCAGACCGTTCACATCGATATCAACGACTATGTGCGTGTAGGCGCCGGAAAAGAACCGTACCTCGAAAGCGCCGATTCCATCACCGCCACCAAAGCGTCCAACACCGATTTCCGCGTCGATGGCAAAACTCTGAAATTCACCGCCATCAAAGACTATGCCGGCCCAGCTTCAATCACCTTCACCGTGACGGATGGAAACCGGCCCGACGCCTCCGCAATCATCAATACAGCCGTGGTCACTCTGCCGATCACGGTACTTGGCGGAACAACACCACCGCCCACCTTTTCTTCACCCACCATTGACATCGAGGCCGGCGCTGAACCGAAAACCATTGATCTGACCGCACTGACCCACACGCCTCCAGGGCTCCATGACGACGAGAAACGATACGTCTATTCCTCAGGCGGAACCTCTTCGGAGCATATCTTGTCCTCGTTGTCCAGCTCAGGCAAGCTGCATATCTCGGCGTCCAAAAATGCGCCCGCCGGAGCCACCGCCTCTATTCCCGTGCACATCACATACGGCAAGGGCACGGTGCATGCCGGCGTGATGGTTCGCGTGGTGGAATCCACTCGTCCACTGGCACGACTTGCAGCCGCAACATTGCAGCTCAAAGCCGGCTCCTCCGGCTCAGTGAATCCGTTGGAGAACGCTTACAATCCGTTCCCTGATTCCCCACTGACCGTTACCGCATGTCAAGCCGATGACACAGCGAAAATCACGATAACCAGCTGCTCTTCAACAGCCATCACCATCAGCGCCTCGCCCAACATCGGAGCTTCTTCAAACATGGTGCTCGTCACCGTGCGGGACGGCACTACGGCCACAGCACGCGAAGTCACCGGCACCATCACCCTTTCCATAGTCGACAAGCCTGATGCTCCGCTGCTCTTTCCCATAGCCGGCGACCCGCAGGATGGTGTGGTGACACTTAATTGGTCAGCAGGTGCGGCCAACGGCAGCCCCATTACCGACTACCGGGTGAGATGGAGCGGCGCCAGCAACGGAGAGCAATCCTGTGGCACGTCCACCAGATGCCGAATCACTGGTTTGAAGAACGGCAGGATATATTCTTTCACCCTCTCCGCCCGCAACGATGTCGGCTGGTCGGCGGCCTCCGCAGCCGTCACCGCCATTCCAGACAAGACTCCCACAGCTCCCGTGAATGTCACTGTGGAAGGAGGCAATGCCAGAGCTGCCATCACCTGGAGCCCGATAGATGGCGATTTCAGTGAGGTTGACAATTACATGGTGACGGTCAGCGGCGTGGGCGTATTGCAGACCAAAGAGACCGGAAATACAACGACCAAACTATCCTTCATCTTCAACAACGACAGCATCTCCGACGGGACCCTGGTAACGGCTACGGTCAAAGCACATAACAGAGCTGGCTGGAGCCGGAATCCGGGACTTCAGAACCCAAGGCCATCTGGGGTGACCCCGATGCTCCATCCATTGAGCTTGCCGATGACGACATACCAGCAGTAACAATCACGCCGGGTAATAATCGCAACGCCGGGTGCGAGCGCATCGAGTTGAGCGGGGCCGCAGCAGACACCATCGGATGTTCCGGCGGCACTGTTGGCTTCGATATATCCAATCAGAAAGACAGTGCTGACGAGATCACCGTCACAGCCACTCTTATTCCCTCACGCGATGCCAAACCCGCCACAGCTACGGCCACATTCACGTCCACTGACTTCACTCAATCCACTACCCCGCAGGAGAACACCATGAACCCCACCATCGATGACGCCACATATCTTTCAGACGCCACTCGGATATCGCATGCCGTATATCTGCCGGACGACACCCAATTGGCACAAACTCTCTATCCACCCGAGTTAGAGCACCAAGCCCCTTGTGACGACACGAATATCAGTCTTCAACAGTTCAAGCCAATATCGCATGCAACCCAGCGTCCGAAAACCTCTCATGCTGGAACATTCGCTCAGACTGCCGCCCAAGCAACACCCGACATACATTATTTTCAGCAGTCATTCAATGCGCTGGTCGAGAACATCGCCATTGCAGTGGCTGGTAAGACCACACCGATCAAACAATGCGTCACCGCATTACTGGCCGGTGGACATGTGCTGCTTGAAGACAATCCCGGCACCGGTAAAACCCAGCTGGCACGGGCTTTGGCCAATTCCATCGACGCCAGCTTCAAGCGCATCCAATTCACACCAGATATGCTGCCTTCGGACGTAGTGGGTGTGACTTTCTACGATCAGGAGCACCACGAGTTCGAGTTCCGCAAAGGGCCGATCTTTGCATCTCTCGTATTGGCTGACGAAATCAACCGCGCTTCGCCGAAAACCCAATCCGCCCTGTTGGAGGTTATGGAAGAGCAGCAAGTCACCGTGGACGGCACCACCTATAACGTGCCTCAACCGTTCATCGTCATCGCCACGCAGAATCCGGTCGATCAGCTCGGCACTTACAAGCTGCCCGAAGCCCAGATGGATCGCTTTCTTATCAGAACCTCGATCGGATACCCGAGCCAACAGGTGTCTATCGACATACTCAAACAAATCGACATCCCCGACCGCGCACAAACCGTCTCCCCGGTGCTCACCAGCCATGACGTGCTGCAATTGCGCCTCATGACTGCTGGCATTTACATCGACGACGCCATCCACGAATACATTGTGCGTCTGGTCGAAGCGACCCGCCATCACGAAAGTATCTCCATAGGCTCCTCAATGCGAGGTGCTCTTGCGTTGGCACGCTGCGCCCGTATCTGGGCCGCCGCTGACGGCCGCGACTATGTAGTGCCAGACGACGTCAACGATCTTGCGACGCCCATACTTGCCCACCGCATCATGCTGGTCCCCGAAGCCATTTTCGACGGCATCACCCAAGAAAGCCTCATTGAGGAGATTCTTGAAGAGGTGCCGGCTCCCACCGTCAGCACGTGAAAGGACCATGCCCATGACCGGCCCATCCGTCACCATTGCGCATCACACACGTCAGTACGGCCACGACAACAAAACCGAGGCGAAGCACAGCGGGGGAATTGCGCATCACACACGGCAGCTCGGCCAAGCATGCAGACAAGCCACTGCACGAATCCGGCATTGCCTCACTTCCTCTGTTTCCCCGCTGGGTTGGGCAGCAACGGGCTGCGGCACAGCATGCTTGTGCGCATTCCCGTTACTGGGTTGGATCGAACTGCTCACATTCGGCATAGCATCCACGACGATGATGCTCTGCGCAATCCTGCTTGCTCTAGGTAACACCAAATTCGATGCCAGCATTCATGTTTCCCGGCACCGTATCACCGTGGACGGCACAATATCCATCACCGTGAACATCAGCAACTCCGGCACGGCACCCACCACCAACACCCAAGGCGGTCTTCCCATCGGCAATGACCGCCATCGATTCAGCATCCCCCGGCTCCTGCCCAAACAGACCAAGCACATCAGCATGGAGTTTCATGCCCCAGCCCGGACGGTATTGCCTATTGGACCATTGCATATTCGCAAAGGCGATCCATTCGGTCTTACCCGCCATGAAAACGATCTGGCAGAACGCATCAACGTGTATATCCATCCGAAAATCGTGCGGCTGCCCCTACTGCACGCCGGTATTCCTCGCGATCTCGAAGGTCAATCTTCCAGACGAATCGCAGACGATGATATTGATTTCCATGGCCTGCGCAAATACCAGCCCGGCGACGATATACGCAACGTCCATTGGCCAAGCTCCGCCAAAGCAGATTCCTTGATGATTCGCCAATATGAAGCCACATGTCGCACTGATACCTCATTAACGCTCAGCGTGGATGAAAGCGACTACGCTTCGAGGGAAGAATTCGAAATGGCGGTTTCTATTCACGCTTCGATTGGTGTGCAATGCCTGCTGCAATATCGCCCGTTATATGTGCATGTCGGGAAAGCACACACGCAGCCGCATGACGCCATGTCGTTTCTTGACGCCACAAGTGCCATAGCCTTCCAGCAAGACTTCACCGCGAGCCTTGTCGATGGCACATTGCAGCACAGCGCCAACGCTTCCCTGTATGTCGTCACCGTTGGATCGAAGAAAACCCTCAGCCGCATAACACGCATGGCCAGGACACTCCCCCAATCTGCACGTTGCATAGTGCTGCAGGCAGATATCGGCATGACCTGCAGCATAAGGCGATGCGCCAATTGCACTGTAATCACCATCGGCAAGCTCAACGATCTGCCACTCATGTTGGGAGTTGTGCCATGATTGCCAGACAATCCAAGAAACAACAGGGCATCAGCCTTGCCGCTATTGCGCTGATGATGGTTCTGGCTCAATCGAACCTCATTGACGTGTACGCGGACCATATGATGTGGATTGCGGCAGCCATTCCTTCGACTGCACTAGGGACGGCGATCGCATTCGCCGGAACCAGATACTCACTCACAATATGGTGGCAGCTGACCTTTCTGACGTTGACCCAATTCATCATCGGCCCAGTCATAGCACTGCCTTCCACCACCATCGCTCACGTGATACCCAGCCTGGATACCTTGAGCCAGGGATGGGAGATGACGTTCGGAGCATTCAAATATCTCATCTCGGTGGCACCGCCAGTCGGCACCGCATATGGCAGTCTGATGGCCGTATGGACTATCGGATTATGGCTGGCGTTCCTGGCAGGCACGTTCGCCATCAGTGACCATGCGTGGACGTCCGCAATCGCAGCCATTCCACTGGCCACAGCCATGACCGTATGCGCACTTCTTGGCACCAGCCACGGCTGGCATCGAACCCTATGCGGCATCACCTTCGCTGTGCTGCTCATCATCTGGATGGCATGGCGATTGGAATTTATGGAATGGGAACGATGGTTCTGCGCACTGGTCGTGGTGACTCTTGCAGCCGGGCTGGCCGTCGGCGGTTCCGCACTGGCATCCCCGCACCGCCTCATACTGCGAGACACGTACAATCCACCGCTCAGCCCCTACGATTACACCAGCCCGTTGAGCAGCATGAGATCCTATATCAAGGATCATCGAGATGACACACTACTTACCATCACCAATCTGCCTGCCGGCACTCCCGTCAGACTGGCAGTGATGGACTGGTTCGACGGCTCAGTATGGAATCTCTCCGACTCATCCAAAGCCTCCGATTGCGCGAACTACCAACGAGTAGGCACCACAATCAGCACTGATGAACGCGGCATGGCATTCACCGCCACCTTCACTGTGCACCGAGGACTCGCTGATGTCTGGCTTCCCCTAGCTGGCGCCGCCACCGGTGTGCAATTCCTCGGCAAAGATGAGAACAGCCCGTTCTATTACAACCGCGATACCAATTCAGCCATACTCCCCTCAGGAACCAGCGAAGGACTGACTTACATCGAATCCGGCATTATTGCCGACACCCCTACCGACCAACAAATCAGCGCGGCCAAAGCCGCCAACATCAGCCAGCCGAAAGCTCTGGACGTGCCCAATGCAGTTAGCACACTGGCTTCGGCCGCTGCCGGCGGCCAATCCCGAGGAGGTGCCGCAGCCCAAGATTTGGCTGCAATGTTGCGGAGCTCCGGCTGGTTCTCCCACGGCTTGCAGAACGACTATCCTTCGGCTGCCGGTCATGGCAATTACCGTGTAAACACACTGCTTACCGGAACCACCATGGTAGGAGACTCCGAACAATACGCCTCCGCCATGGCCCTGATGGCCCGTGAGTTGGGACTGCCTTCCCGCGTGGTATTGGGATTCCTGCCCAAAGACGAGGATGGAGACATCACCAACGCGCGTGGCAAGAAAACTTCTGGCAGTGGCACCGAGATCACTTTCACCGGCGACGACATAACCGCATGGGTGGAAATCAAACTTCGCAATCTGGGATGGGTGGCGTTCTACCCTACTCCGAAGGAGAGCAAAATTCCGGATGATAGCCAGAGCTCGGCTCCACCTGACCCGAAGAATCTTGTGCGCCAACCGCCTGTTCCATTCATCGATCCGTTACGAGACCAGACTCAGGTCAGAGGCAGAGTGCTTTATCCGGCACGGATGCCGAAGTCGCTTCATCTGATGAATCGTTCTGGTTACAGTTCCATCGAGCAGCGCGCACAGCAGCCATCTATGGCAGCCCGTTGTGGATTACATTGACGGTTTGTGTCCTGATTCTGGCGTTCAAAGCCCTTATGATTGCCCTCGCGCAACGGCGCGGCAGTCCTCGCACACGTATAGCCGCCGGATGGAACGCCCTGCGAATCTTGGCGGTACAAAGCGGCGGCATACCACTTTCCGGCACCAGGCGTAATCAAGCGCATGCCATCGCTCATCAGTTTGGTATCGCCAATCAGGCGTTGCAGCAACTTGGCAGGGAGGCCGACTATGCCACTTTTTCCGGGCGGAATATCACACCCGCACAGTCCACTCAATATTGGACCAGCGTGAAACGGCTGCGTACCGCCATGCTGCGATCCATGCCGCGTCTCAAGCGGCTTAGAACGCAACTGTCCTTGCGAGGAGTGATCGTTCGTATACCTCGTCAATCTCGTTCTCCGTCTCGCGCCGAAATACTTAAAACCGGGTCAGCAGGCCGCATACACCGCACAAGTTCCGTATCTCGCCCAAGTCGGGCAAGCCGCGACAACCGGCATCAGTACAAGTCCCAGAACACGAGGCCCGCAGATCCAAGCCGCAAATAGGCGATGGCCCGGAACCATACCAGTTCCGGGCCATCGCCTGTCAATCATGCGCATGAACTCATATTCATACGCGGCTGGATCACAGCCATCGGGAAGTGATTACTCCTCGATGTCGCCCTGACCACCCTGATCGGAATAGAAATCATCCGGGTTGAAGTCGTCGCCGAGCTTCAGATCGCCGAACTCGAGGTTCGAGAAGTTCAGGTCAGACAGGTCGGCGTCAGAGAAGGTCGTGTCGCCAAGATCACCATCGCCACCCAGACCGAAGTTCGGGTAGATGGTGTCGCGGATGGCCTTGTCAGGCTCAACCACAGCGTTGCGGTAACGGGCAAGACCCGTACCGGCCGGGATGAGCTTACCGATGATGACGTTCTCCTTGAGGCCCTTGAGGTCATCGACCTTCTCGGAGAGCGCGGCTTCGGTGAGCACGCGGGTGGTCTCCTGGAAGGAGGCGGCGGACAGCCAGGAATCGGTGGCCAGAGACGCCTTGGTGATACCCATCAGCGCCGGACGGCCAACAGCCGGCTTGCCACCGTTCTTCACGGTATTGCGGTTGATCTCGCGGAAGCGGGCGTTGTCCACCAGCTCACCCGGCAGCAGATCGGTGTCGCCGGAGTCGATGATGGTCACGCGGCGGGTCATCTGGTGCACGATGACCTCGATGTGCTTGTCGTGGATATCCACACCCTGGGAGCGGTACACGGTGTGCACTTCCTCCACGATGTTCACCTGAGCAGCACGCTTGCCGAGAATGGTGAGGATCTTCTTCGGATCCACAGAACCCTCGACCAGCTGGGTGCCAACCTTGATGTGGTCGCCATCGGCAACCTTGAGCGGCACACGCTTGGAGACCTGGTAGGTAATCGGCTTGATGGCGCCGTCCTCGGTCGGAGCGCCGGAATCAGCATCCGGGCTCAGGATGATCTGGCGACCGCGATCGTTCTCCACAATCTTGATGGTGCCGGCGAACTCGGTAATCGGGGCCTCACCCTTCGGGGTACGGGCCTCGAAAAGCTCGGTAACACGGGGAAGACCCTGAGTGATATCGGAAGCCGCAGCCACACCACCGGAGTGGAAGGAACGCAGCGTCAGCTGGGTACCAGGCTCACCGATGGACTGGGCAGCGACGATACCAACGGTCTCGCCAACGTCGACCAGCTTGTTGGTGGCCAGCGACCAGCCATAGCACTTGGAGCACACACCGCGCTTGGACTCGCAGGTCAGCACGGAACGGCACTTGACTTCCTCTACACCATGGGCCACGAGGTCGTTGAGCACGTCCATGGACAGGGCATCGTCACGCTTGTACAGCACGGTCTTGCCGTCAGCCGGGTCAATGACATCGGCAGCGAGCAGACGGGAGTACGGACCACCATCGGCGGCCTTAACGAGCACCAGGTTGCCATCGGCGTCACGGTCGGCCACGCGAATCGGCAGACCGGCCTTGGTGCCACAGTCCTCTTCGCGCACGATGACGTCCTGGGAGACGTCGACCAGACGACGGGTCAGATAACCAGACTCTGCGGTACGCAGTGCGGTATCAGCCAGACCCTTACGTGCACCGTGCTGGGAGATGAAGTACTCCAGCACGGACAAGCCGTCACGGTAGTTGGACTTCACAGGACGAGGAATAATCTCACCCTTCGGGTTAGCCACGAGGCCTCGCATACCAGCAATCTGGTTGATCTGCATCATGTTGCCTCGTGCACCAGACTGCACGATGATGGCCAGGTTGGAGGTCGGGTCGAACTTGTCCTCGACTTCCTTGGACACCTCGGAGGTGCACTCGGTCCACAGGTCAATGAGCTCCTGACGGCGGGCTTCCTCGGTCAACAGACCCATCTCGTAGTTGGCGTTGACCTTGTCGGCCTTGGCCTCGTACTCGGCGATCTTCTCGTCGCGCTCCGGCGGCTCGTTCACGTCGGAGAAGGCGAAGGACACACCGGACCAAGGGGCGCGGGTGAAGCCGAGATCCTTGAGGGCATCCAGCGTGGCGGCCACCTGCTGGGTGGAGTAACGCATGGCGATGTCATCGACGATCTTGGACAGGCGGCCTTGGCCACCTGATCGTTAACGAACGGGTAGTCGGTCGGCAGGGTCTCGTTGAACAGGATACGGCCGTAAGAGGTGGCGAACAGCACGGTGCCGTCGTGGAAGCGCTCTTCCTTGGCGGTGTCGGTCTCGCCGTCGCGCGGGGCGAGCACCTTGACCTCGCCGGGCTCCCAGTTCTTCGGCAGCACGAAGGTCTCAGGCAGGCGGATGAGCACCTTGGCCTGCATGTCGATCTCGTGGCGGTCGAGGGCCATTTCGGCCTCTTCCAGCGAGGAGAACACGCGGCCCTGGCCCTTGGCGCCTTCCAGCACGGTGGACAGGTAGTACAGACCGAGGATCATGTCCTGAGAAGGCATGGTCACGGTGTGGCCATCGGCCGGCTTCAGGATGTTGTCGGAAGCCATCATCAGCGAGCGGGCCTCAGCCTGGGCTTCGGCGCTCAGCGGCAGGTGGACTGCCATCTGATCACCATCGAAGTCGGCGTTGAAGGCGGCGCAGGCCAGAGGCGGCAGGTGGATGGCCTTGCCCTCCACCAGAATCGGCTCGAAGGCCTGGATACCCAGACGGTGCAGCGTAGGTGCACGGTTGAGCAGCACCGGGTGCTCGGAGATGACCTCCTCGAGCACGCCCCACACCTCGGAGTCGCCACGGTCCACAAGACGCTTGGCGGACTTCATGTTCTGTGCGTAGTTGAGGTCAACCAGACGCTTGATCACAAACGGCTTGAACAGCTCGAGAGCCATCGGCTTCGGCAGACCGCACTGGTGCATGCGCAGGGACGGACCAACCACGATCACGGAACGACCGGAGTAGTCGACTCGCTTACCGAGCAGGTTCTGACGGAAGCGGCCCTGCTTGCCCTTGAGCATGTCGGACAGGGACTTGAGCGGACGGTTGGAGGCACCGGTGACCGGGCGACCACGACGGCCGTTGTCGAACAGGGAGTCGACGGCTTCCTGAAGCATGCGCTTCTCGTTGTTGAGCATGATCTCAGGAGCACCGAGCTCAATGAGGCGCTTCAGACGGTTGTTACGGTTGATCACACGACGGTAGAGGTCGTTGAGATCGGAGGTGGCGAAGCGGCCACCGTCGAGCTGCACCATCGGGCGCAGGTCCGGCGGGATGACCGGAATCACGTCGAGCACCATGGCTTCCGGCTTGTTGCCGGTGGTCAGGAAGGCGTTGACGACCTTGAGGCGCTTCAGCGCCTTGGTCTTGCGCTGCTCGGAAGCGTCCTTGATCTCTTCGCGCAGTTCCTTGGAAATGGCTTCGAGGTCGAGGGACTGCAGACGCTTCTTGATAGCTTCGGCGCCCATGCAGCCGTCGAAGTAATCGCCATAGCGGTCCTGCATCTCACGCCACAGATCCACATCGTCGACCATGTCGCCGGGCTTGAGCTTCTTGAACTTGTCGAAGACGGCGTCCACGCGGGCGATCTGATCGTTATAGCGGGTGCGGATGGCAGTCATCTCGCGCTCGGCACCATTGCGCAGCTTGGCACGAGCCGGGCCCTTGGCTTCGCCGGTCTCCTCGAGAGCGGCGAGGTCCTCCTCAACCTTCTTGGCTCGAGCTCGATCTCGGTGTCACGACGCTGCTCAAGACGCTTGATCTCGGCATCGAACTCGTCCTGCAGACCGGGCAGATCGTTGTGGCGCTCGTCCTCGTTTACCTCGGTGACCATGTAGGAGGCGAAGTAGATGACGCGCTCCAGATCCTTCGGAGTGACGTTCAGCAGGTAGCCCAGGCGAGAGGGCACACCCTTGAAGAACCAAATGTGAGTCACCGGAGCGGCGAGCTCGATGTGGCCCATGCGCTCACGGCGCACGCGGCTACGGGTCACTTCAACGCCGCATCGCTCGCAGACGATGCCCTTGAAGCGCACGCGCTTGTACTTACCGCAGGCGCACTCCCAATCGCGGGTAGGACCGAAGATCTGCTCACCGAACAGACCGTCCTTCTCCGGCTTCAGAGTACGGTAGTTGATGGTTTCAGGCTTCTTGACCTCGCCGTGGCTCCAGCCGCGGATATCGTCGGCGGTGGCCAGGCCGATACGAAGCTTGTCAAATGCGTTGACGTCCAGCACTTGTTAATCCGTTTCTGTTAAAAGTTTTCGTTCACGCTGTGTGGAGTTGTCGCCCGCCGCTCTAGGTGCGGCAGGCGACAACCCGTGGAATCACTGGTATTCGGGTTCTTCGGCCTTCTGGTCTTCCTTGGCGGCCGCGTCGGGGCGGGCACCAAATGTTGAAGCCGAGATCGTCGGCGGAACTCACCGGATCGTCTTCCTCGTCCTTCATGTCGATGGCCACGCCTTCGGCGTTGAGCACCTCGACGTTCAGGGACAGGGACTGCATTTCCTTCAGGAGCACCTTGAACGACTCAGGGATGCCTGCCGGCGGCAGGTTATCGCCCTTGACGATGGCGCCGTAGACGCGCACGCGGCCGTCGACGTCATCGGATTTGGTGGTCATCATTTCGTGCAGCGTGTAGGCGGCACCGTAGGCCTCGAGGGCCCACACCTCCATCTCGCCGAAGCGCTGGCCACCGAACTGGGCCTTACCACCGAGCGGCTGCTGGGTGATCATGGAGTACGGGCCGGTGGAGCGGGCGTGAATCTTGTCGTCGACCAGGTGGTGCAGCTTCAGCATGTACATGTAGCCCACGGAAATCTGCTTGGTGTACGGCTCACCGGTGCGGCCGTCGAACAGAGTCGCCTTGCCGTCGGGGCCCACGAGACGGTCGCCGTCACGGTTCGGCAGCGTGGTGGACAGCAGACCCCTCAGGACTTCCGGCTTGACACCGTCGAACACCGGGGTGGCGACCGGGGTGTTCGGCTCGGCCTTCTCGGCACCGGACGGAATCAGCTTCTTCCACTCGGCTTCCAGATTCGGATCCAAAGAGATGTCCCAACCGGAGTGAGCAATCCAGCCGAGGTGCAGCTCAAGCACCTGACCGAGGTTCATTCGGGAAGGCACACCCAGCGGGTTCAACATGATGTCGACCGGAGTACCGTCGGCAAGGAACGGCATATCCTCTTCCGGCAGGATGCGGGAGATGCAGCCCTTGTTGCCATGGCGGCCGGAGAGCTTGTCGCCTACCGTGATCTTACGGTGCTGGGCGATGTAGACGCGGATCATCTGGTTGACGCCGTTGGGCAGCTCGTCGCCGTCCTCCTCGGCATCCTCGCGGGTAATCTCCTTGACGCCGATGACCGTACCGGTCTCGCCGTGGGGCACACGCAGGGAGGTGTCACGCACCTCGCGGGACTTCTCGCCGAAGATGGCGCGCAGCAGGCGCTCCTCCGGGGTCAGCTCGGTCTCACCCTTCGGGGTGACCTTACCGACCAGAATGTCGCCGGCCTCGACCTCGGCGCCGATGCGGATGATGCCGCGCTCATCAAGGTTGGCCACAGCGTCCTCGCCGACGTTCGGCAGGTCGCGGGTAATCTCTTCGGCGCCCAGCTTGGTTTCGCGGGCGTCAATCTCGTACTCCTCGATGTGGATGGAGGAGAGGGTGTCGTCCTGCACGAGGCGCTGGGAGATGATCACAGCATCCTCGTAGTTGTAGCCATTCCACGGCATGAAGGCGATGAGCAGGTTCTTGCCTAGGGCCAGGTCGCCCTTCTGGATGGCAGGACCATCGGCCAGCACCGAGCCGGCCTCCACACGCTCGCCATCGTGGATGATCGGGCGCTGATTGTAGCAGGTGGTCTGGTTGGAACGCTGGAACTTAGCCAGCTTGTAGGAGCTGGTGGTGCCGTCGTCGTTCATCACACGGATCAGGTCGGCGGACACGTAGGTGACCACACCGTCTTTGTCGGCTTGATGACGTCGCCGGAATCGTTGGCGGCGCGCCATTCGGAACCGGTACCCACCAGCGGGCGCTCGGATTCGATCAGCGGCACGGCCTGACGCTGCATGTTGGTACCCATCAGTGCACGGTGGCCCTCATCATGCTCCAGGAACGGAATCAGGGAGGCACCGAGGGAGACCATCTGACGCGGGGAGACATCCATGTAATCCACGGAGCTCACCGGCACATCGACTGCCTCTTCCTCGCCGACTCGGGCAAGGGCGGACTTGGAGACGAAGTTGCCGTTCTCGTCAAGTTCTTGGTTGGCCTGGGCGATGACGTGGTCGAGATCACGGTCAGCGGTCATGTACTCGACCTCGTCGGTCACGTGGCCGTTGACGACCTTGCGGTACGGGGTCTCGATGAAGCCGAACGGGTTGACGCGGCCGAAGGTTGCCAGAGAACCAATCAGACCGATGTTCGGGCCTTCAGGAGACTCGATCGGGCACATACGGCCAAAGTGGGACGGGTGCACGTCGCGGACCTCCATGGAGGCGCGATCGCGGGACAGACCGCCGGGGCCCAAAGCGGAGAGACGACGCTTGTTCGTCACACCGGACAGCGGGTTGTTCTGGTCCATGAACTGGGAGAGCTGGGAGGTGCCGAAGAACTCCTTGATGGTGGCGTTCACCGGGCGGATGTTGATCAGGGACTGCGGGGTGATGGCCTCGGCGTCCTGAGTGGTCATACGCTCGCGTACCACGCGCTCCATACGGGACAGACCGGTACGCAGCTGGTTCTGGACCAGCTCACCGACCTGACGGATACGACGGTTGCCGAAGTGGTCGATATCGTCAACGTCCACGCGCAGGTCAACATCTTCGCCGTTGCGCTTGCCCGGGAAGGTCGCAGCACCATCGTGCAGGGCCACCAAGTACTTGATGGTGGCGATGATGTCCTCCTGGTGGAGGGAACGATCGTTGAAGTCGGCCTCAACGCCCAGCTTGCGGTTGATCTTGTAACGGCCGACGCGGGCCAGATCGTAACGCTTGGTGTTGAAGTAGAAGGAGTCCAGCAGGTTCTTGCCGGCCTCGGGGGTCGGGGTGTCAGCCGGACGAATCTTGCGGTAGAGGTCGACAAGGGCCTCGTCCTGGGTCTCGAGGGTTTCCTTCTCGAGTGCATCGAGCACCAGCGGGTAGTCCTTGAAGGCCTTGGCGATCTCGGACTTGGTCATGCCGATGGCCATGAGGAACACGATGGCGGACTGCTTGCGCTTGCGGTCCACGCGCACCTGCGGCTGGTCCTTCTTATCGACCTCGAACTCAAGCCATGCGCCGCGGGACGGGATAATCTTCGCGCCGAAGACTTCCTTGTCGGAAGTACGGTCCTGCTGACGATCGAAGTAGACGCCCGGGGAGCGCACGAGCTGGGAGACGATGACTCGCTCGGTGCCGCCGATGATAAAGGTGCCGTGCGGGGTCTGCAGCGGGAAGTCGCCCATGAACACGGTCTGGGACTTGATCTCGCCGGTGTCGCCGTTCTCGAACTCGGCGTTCACGTACAGCGGTGCGGAGTAGGTGTAATCCTTCTCCTTGCATTCCTGCACGGTGTGACGCGGCTCTTCGAAGTACGGATCGGAGAAGGTCAGGCTCATGGTCTGAGCGAAGTTCTCGATCGGAGAGATCTCGTTGAAGACCTCATCGAGGCCGGAGGTGTGAGCCACGGTGTTAGTGCCGTTCTTTTCGTCCTCCTCGACGCGCGCCTTCCAGCGTTCGTTGCCGATCAGCCAATCGAAGCTGTCGGTCTGCACGCCCAGCAGGTAGGGCACATCGATGGGTTCCTTGATGGAACCGAAGTTCACGCGATCCGACGCCTTGTGCAGGTCAATATCATGCTGGTCGGCGCGTGCGATGATGGTGGTGGTGTTCGTCGTAGATCAGTAGCCAATGGACGTTCCTTATCGCTCGCTTAGATTAATAATTCCCCTGGGAGCGCCGGCATGGCCACCATATGCCTATGCGGACGCTTCATTGTCGATGGCATGCCCGCAATATGACACACCTCATGCGAGGTCAAGAGAATAACGCTATAGCAGGACATCTTTTGCGCGACTTCCCGCTGATACAGAGGCCGACCTCACACCGGCGAGGTGGAGAGAAGCCGGAGCAGCCCCCCTCCAATTACTCCACCGTAAACGTCACTGGATCGCTCTTCACCTTGGATGATCCTTCAGACTCAGCTGAGCCACATACGTTCCCGCGTTCACGCGAGGCCAGTCCGCCTCATCCGTGCACTCGGTCAGCGCGGCATTGGAATCGGCATTCCATTTGAGTTGCTGAATGTCTTTGTCTCCCTTGGCCATCAACAGCATGCGGGAATCCGTGGCGCACAAGGCGGAGGTATAGACGGTTTGCTGACCGGAAGTAATGGTGAGCACGCGGCCCGCATCGGATCCATCGACCAGACAGCTGTCGGAACCGTCATGCACGATCTTGGCGGTGAATTCCAATGACCCGCCAACCGGCACGGATTGGGACGCCGAGCTCAGATCAAGCGACAAATCCTTGGCCGAGCAATCCTTAACGCCGCTGGTTTTCTTCGGCGTCGGCACGGTGTCGCGGGAAATGGCATACACCTCGTCATGATGAATTGCCGTGTTGATGGCTCCGACACCACGGCCAAGGCTGTAGACACAAAACACGATTAACGCGAGAACTAACACCAATGCCACACCAACCACGATGCGGCGGCGACGGTACATCGCCTGCTTCCTCTTACTGATGGTGCGCTTTGTGGCAGCACCTGCCTTGGCAGACCGGATGGTCTTTGCAGGTATCGCGGTTTTGACAGTCCTACCGGAGCGAACGGGATTGGAGAACTTCCGAGAAGCGGACTTGCGAGAGGTGTTTTTGCTGCGAGACATCGGGCGGCCCCACCCGCCACGACCATCTCCGGCGCTTTTAGGATTCGCACCTGACTTATTCCTCTGCACTGCCATAACCTCTTCAGTGTACGGTCGTCATCGCCATGCACGCACGGCAGTCCCATATTTTCACAGAATGTCAGCCAAGACCAATATTCCGCTCAGCGATATCATCCGCTCATCCACGCGTACGCTCTCACACGTGTGCGGTTCAACCACTTCATAGCACTGTGCGGAATCAGTCGTGGGGCAGCCGAAGGGCACCATTCTCCAGAATCTCGATCAACCCGTCATCATCAAGGCTCGCGATGCAGGAGTCGAGCTGAATCTGGTCTTTCCATAGGTTTTCGGCATCCACTCTGGCAAGCGTGTCATTCGCCGGCAATGCGCGCAACGCCGCAAGCACCAGTCCGCGCACCTGACGATCAGTGCCTTGGAATCGCTGCCGCGGGCGGGTGCGGCGCTCCCCCAGTCCGGGGCGGCCGGCTTTGAGAAATGCACAATCATCCGCAATCGGGCAAATCTCGCATAACGGCGTCTTGGCTGTGCAAACCACCGCGCCCAATTCCATCACCGACTGATTCCACGTGACCGATGGAGGTTCGCTGCGCTGCAGGAAAGTGTGTTCGCCGGATCGGTATGCATGGTCCGTGCAATCGGCACCGTCCCCACAAACCCTGTCTTGGGGCAACATGCGGTTGGCGAGCGCGCGTTCGGCCGGGCTCGCCGCTCCCCCGCGAGATTCGGTGCCGAGGAATACGCGGCTCAGCACGCGGCGAATATTCGTATCGATCACCGCAATGCGCTCACCGAATGCAAAGCTCAGCACGGCGGAGGCAGTGTAGTCGCGATACCGGGCAGAGCGACGAGCTCGTCGTAGGTGCGAGGCAGCTCATCGCCATATTCTTCCGCCACCACGCGGGCGCATTCCTGCAATCGCAGCGCACGGCGAGGATAGCCAAGCCGGCCCCATGCGGTGATCACATCGGCTTTAGGTGCTGCGGCAAGAGCACGGGCGTCAGGCCAGCGCGCCATCCAATCGTTCCAATACGGCACCACACGACTCATCTGCGTCTGCTGGCTCATCACCTCACTGACCAGCACGCCCCACGGCGTGGCCCGTCCGAAGCGCCATGGCAAGTCACGCGCATTGGCCTCCCACCATGCGCCGAGCCGTAAATAAATTGCTGTGTCGTTCATCGTTCTTATTCTTAGCAGCTATGACGAACGAGGCAGAACAGAATTCGCAGAACGCGCAGAATCCCGAAACAAAAGTCGAGAAGATGTTCGAGTACGGGTACCGTAAATCGAATTACGGACCGGACGAACTCGTAACCGACGCGCATGGCAACCCCATCTCCGTGGTGGACGCGATGCTCTCGGCTGAAAAGGCCGCCACCACCGAAACCGTAACACCGCACCTGTGCTACTACTCACCGCGTATTCCCGGCAACACCGGCTCGGCCATCCGCCTGTGCGCGGTAACCGGCACCATCCTGCATTTGGTGGAGCCGTTGGGTTTCAACCTGCGCGACACCAAGCTGCGCCGAGCAGGCCTCGACTACCACGACATGGCCCACGTGGTGCTGCATCCGAATTTCGACAACCTGGTGGAGTCCATGCCCAATTCGCGCATCATCGCGTTCACCGCACATGCCACCAAGCTGTACACCGAAGTGGAATACAAGCCGACCGACATCCTGCTGTTCGGCCCCGAGCCCGGCGACATCCCCGACCCGATGGACATCATGGAAGGCCCGCATGTGGCCGAGCAGGTGCGACTGCCCATGCGCCCGTCCTTGCGCTCCCTAAACCTCACCAACTGCGCATCCATCGCCATCTACGAAGCCTGGCGCCAACTGAATTTCAAGGGCGGAGCGTGAGGAGAAGGCCCGGTGGGCCTTCGAGTAGCGACGCCGAACGAACGCCGACAGGCGTGAGAGAGGAAACATCAAGCCTCGCGCAGCGAGACCACAATTGCAGGACGGAGCGTGAAGAGAAGGCCCGGTGGGCTAGTAGCGACGCTGAACGAACGCCGACAGGCGTGAGGGAGGAAACCCTGAGCCTCGCAGCACGACCATCATTGTGGAAATGAACGCAGAAAATGGGTCTATCGGCGCTTTGAGGGCTGATTCGGCATCCGCCGGAGGTCTATCTCCGTTTCAAGGGGCTGTCAAAGGACGAAACCCCGAGTACAGACATTGAAATATCAACGCTTGTACTCGGGGTCTTCGCATATATCAGCCCCTCGAAACGGAAGTAGACCTCCAGAAAGGTCGAAATCAGCCCCTCGAAACGGGAATAGACCTCTCGAAAGGTCATCCAAATCGATATCCGCCTTCTAAGGGGGTGCATTCGGGCTTTTGCAGAATGCTTTCTGCTTTCAAAGGGGTACCTCAATTAAGAAACCTCGAGTATGGGCGTTGATATTCCAACGCGCATACTCGAGGTTTCCGTATATAGGTACCTCTCTGAAAGCAGATAGCTCTCCGCGAAGAGCCAGAGGTACCTCTTTGAAGGCAGATACCCTACTGAATCAGTTCTTGAAGCTGTGAATCGGAGCGGGAATACGACCGCCACGAGTCACGAAGGCCTCGCAGCTGGTCTGGTTGACCGGCATGATGGGCGCGTAGCCCATCAGGCCGCCGAAGTTCGCCATTTCACCAACGCCCTTGCCCGACACAGGGATCACACGCACGGCAGTGGTCTTCTGGTTGACCATGCCGATGGCGGCTTCGTCGGCGATCAGGCCGGAGATGGTGGAAGCAGAGGTATCGCCCGGAATGGCGATCATGTCAAGACCCACCGAGCATACGCAGGTCATGGCCTCAAGCTTCTCGAGGGTCAGGCAACCGGAGGCGGCAGCGTCAATCATGTTCTTGTCTTCGGAGACCGGGATGAACGCACCGGACAGACCGCCCACGTAGGAGGACGCCATGATGCCGCCCTTCTTGACCTGGTCGTTGAGCATGGCCAAGGCCGCAGTGGTGCCGGGAGCGCCAACCTGTTCGAGGCCTATCTTCTCAAGCACTTCGCCCACCGAGTCGCCCACGGCCGGGGTCGGAGCGAGGGAAAGGTCGATGATGCCGAACGGCACGCCAAGACGGCGGGAAGCCTCCTGAGCCACAAGCTGGCCCACGCGCGTGATCTTGAACGCGGTGCGCTTGATGGTCTCGCACAGGAACTCGAAGTCCTTGCCTTTGGCCGCATCGAGTGCGCGGGAGACCACACCGGGGCCGGAGACACCAACGTTGATGACCGCGTCGCCTTCGGTAACGCCGTGGAAGCCACCGGCCATGAACGGGTTGTCGTCAGGCACGTTGCAGAACGCCACGAACTTGACGCAGCCGTAAGAGTCGTTGTCGGCGGTGCGCTCGGAGATGTCCTTGATGATGTGGCCGAGCAGTTCGACCGCGTTCATGTCGATGCCGGTCTTGGTGGAACCGACGTTCACAGACGAGCACACGATGTCGGTCTCTGAAAGCGCCTGCGGCAGGGACTTAATCAGCAGTTCCTCAGCCGGGGTCATGGCCTTGGAAACGAGCGCGGAGTAGCCGCCGATCAGGTCGACGCCGACTTCCTTGGCCGCCTTATCCAGCGCATGCGCGATCTTGACGAAATCCTCGCTCGTCTTGCAGGAGCTGGCACCCACCAGTGAAATCGGGGTGACGGTGATGCGCTTATTGACGATCGGGATGCCGTAGTCACGCTCAATGGCCTGACCGGTGGAGACGAGATCCTTGGCGTAGGTGGTGATCTTGCGGTAAATGTTGTTGCAAGTCGTGTCGACGTTGTCCGTCGCACAGTCGAGCAACGAGATGCCCATGGTGATGGTGCGGACGTCGAGCTTCTCCTGCTCGATCATCTGATTGGTCTCGTGGACCTCCATGATATTCAGCATGGTGTGTTCCTTACGGTTGTTTTTTCGCCCTCGCTGGCGGGGGCTGCCGGTGAAACCGACTGAGGTGGTATCCAACATGAGACCACCCACCGGCGCTATGCGCCACCTCCCGCCAGCGGGAGGGAATCGAAAGCTATATCAGAATCAGATACGGTGCATCTTGGTGAAGATCTCTTCACGCTGGCAGCGGATACGCACGCCGATGTCGTCGCCAAGATCCTCAAGGTTGCCGACCATGGCGCCAAAGTCCTTGTCCGCATTGGCATAGTTGACAATCATCATCATGTTGAAATATCCGTCGATGATGGTCTGCGAAATATCAAGCACGTTGACGTTGTGCTCGGACAGGTAGGTGCAGACGCGCGCGATGATGCCGACGGTATCCTGGCCGACGACGGTGATGATTGCCTTGTTCATGGAACTCCCTAAACGTGAGGTGTGAATATCCAGTTACCGTCTTGGCGAATTGCCGGACGTGCCCTCAAGTATAGGGAAGGCACGTGCCAAAACACGTGCCTTTCGTCTGTTTTGCCTTACATACTGAGATGACTGCCGGTTACCACCTACCGCTGCAGCAGCTGTATGTCACCGCCAGATGCCGTCAAGCACACGCACATCCACGCAATCGACCTTGCCGTCAGCAACAAAACGGAACTCGCCATCGCCGTCCGCACCTTGGAACAGCATACTGCCGGCCGCTTCGCCGTTGTTAAGGAAGACTTCCACCACATTACGGTCGAAGAAGATTTCGACGCGACGCACATCGGCGATGCCGCTATCGAAATCGATGTCGTCCACGACTGTTCCCTTCGTGACCAGTCGGGTCACGCCGTCGCGACGCTGCAGCTGCAATTCCATCGAATTACCATTGGCGGAATTGGTACCAGTCGCGATGAGCATTGTGAAATCGTCATCGTCAGCCAGATGCATGTCCGTGTAATACGCGTTGTTCGGCACAATAAAGAAGGTCCCGTTTTCGTCTGCATGCGCTTCCAAACGATCGCCTAGCAGCTGCTCGTACACTTCCTTGACAGGACGGCTGATCAAGCGGCCGTCACGCACGTGCAGTTCACGTGGCAGCGACATCATGCCGTTAGCGATGCACGGCTTTTCCACACGCATCGCGGGAAAGTCGGTATACCAGCCGAACACGATACGACGCCCGTCGTCGGCAGCAAAGCTTTGTGTCGCGTAGTAGCCGGTACCGAAATCGCACCAATCGCTGTTCCCTACCTGCAAACGTGGGCCATCGGCGGTGTCCTTGAGATCACCAACATACCAACGCACCTGCTGGAAACGACCTTGCTTGTCACGGTAGTGCATCAAAGCTCCGATGGCGACCGTCTTGCCGTCGAGCTGGAACAGGTCAGGACATTCGTAGGTACGTGACAGCTGGTGGCCGAAGTCGGCGAGCACCGGTCCTTCATACTGCCACGTCACGTTGCGCTTGAGCGGTTTCTTCGCGGAGAAGAGCGCCATGGCAGGCACCGTATCCATATTGGGCTTGTCGGTGCCGGGCATGCCTTGCGGACCGCACGTAAACCAGCCGTCTGTACCCTGTACGCTGATGCCAGGCGCCGCGGAGGACACAGCATCAGTATCGAATTCGGCGACCGGCAGATTCGTGGCGGTCACCATGTAAGCGCGTTCCGGATCGATCGCCTCGCCGCCCATGCCGGTTTCCACCTTCGGATCACGGAAATCGAAGCCAAAACCATCGTTAACGCGCAACGCGACTGGAGATTCGACACTCACATGCACGCCATCCTCACACAAGCAGGTGGTCTGGTATTCAGTAACAGACGATTCGTCTCCGCGAGTCTCCAGGTGCCGGGTCAGGTACAGGCGAATAGCGGCCGCATCATCACCCTTGCAGGGATTATCACACGCATCCACCGTCACCGCTGATCCGGAGAACGCGCCGCCAACGATGCGTTCGTCGATATGCAGCTCCGGCTGCGGTTCGAGGAAGATTGGCAGATGCGTCCAATGCACCAGATCGCGGCTTACCGCATGGCCCCAGTGCATATTGTCCCAGCCAAAACCATACGGATTGAATTGGTAGAACAGATGGTAGCGTCCTTGGAAACGACACAGGCCGTTAGGATCATTCATCCAGCGAGCGAATGGCTCGAAATGCGCCGCAGGACGAGCGAAACGATCATAGATCTGCTCCAGCGTCGGCTGCGTATCCCATTCATTGTCGTACGGATTCATGCTGATGAAACGCACGCCTTCATCAAGGAGATTCTCACACTCGGACAAGTAGGCGAACCGCACGGTCAGTTGGCGCGCTCTCACCGTGAGACACACGTTTGTCGGCACCGGAATCAAGAAACGGTGGCGACGCTCGGCCACCGGCATGGCATGGCTGGCGATTTGATGGCCGTCCCCGTCTGTAATGGTGACGGCAGCGTCATCGCCGCATCTTTCGGCGAACAATTCCAGCAAGCGGTAGCCGCCGGTTTCGACGGCAACGGAATAGTTGTCAGGCATAATAATTTCCTCCACAGCGCCACATGATCAGATATCATGTGGCTACGCATTGAAAAACAGATAATTAGAAAAACAAATACGGAAAAAGGAAACGTCCGTCACGACACGATGGAATCGCGTTCGATGATGCGGCAGCGCAATGCTGTTTTGCTGCCATCACGTTGCCTCTGCACCGCCATGCCACGATCGGACTCAAGATCGGCTACGGCCTTGTCGCCGTCAAGTATGGTGACAAGTTGCCGAACCGCTTCAAAACCCATCTCATAATGGGGTAGTTCCAGCGTAGTCAGTGATGGTTTGATCACATTAGTGATGAACGGCTGGTTATCGATGCTGATCACCGACACGTCAGCGCCGATGCGCACTCCGCGTTCGCGTGCGGCTTCGTAGATGAAAGTGGCGCGCACATCGTTGAAACAAAAGATGCCGTCCGGCTTGATTTCGTCGAACACCCGCGCCGCTTCATCGTCCGCGTTAGTAAATTCCGATACTTCGACGACCAAAGCGTCATCGAATGGAATGCCCGCTTCCGCAAGCGCACGTCGGTAACCAGTCAGACGTTGCTCTTGCGCGACGATGGATGTTGCGGAACCGTAGTAGACGATGCGTCTGCATCCAGCTTGGATCAGACGGTTGGTGGCGTCATACCCCGCCAGTTCATCATCGGGGTAGACCGAGGGAACTCGCCCCGCTGCATCCTCACTGTCCACCACCACGGTCGGGCTGCCTTCCAAGACTTCGGGAATGTCCACTTTGCGGTGGAACATCATGGCGTATAGGAAGCCATCCACGTTATATCGGAGCAGGGCGGATATTTCTTGGTTCTCGAGTTCGGCGTCATTATTGGTGTTCGTGGTAAGCAGTATGTATCCGAGCTTGCTCGCGGCATCCTGCGCACCTTCGAGTACCTTGCTCGCATACGGAGTCGTGGCTATCTCATCGGTGACGAATCCCAGAGTATTGGATTTGCTGGTGCGTAAGGTGCGCGCCACGGAATTAGGCTTGTACCCCATGTTCTCGGCAGTCGCACGGATTTTCTGCGCAACCGCCTTGCTGACGCGATTGTGATCCTTGTTGTTCATAACCAAAGACACAGTGCATACGGAAACACCCGTTTCCTTAGCTATGTCTTTGATAGACACCAATCGTTTGGACCTGTTCACTCGTTGACTTACCGACGACTGTACCATTTTATCACCCCCTTTTTTCGAACATGTCACGATGTCTGGTTTCGGGCGCGGCCCGTGCTCTGTTCCATGCGGTCATGAATGTCCATTCCAGCAGACGGCCGAATGAATAAACAATCCAAGCTGTGCAGAACATCGGCAGCGACAAGCCGAACACCATGAGAATTCCAGACCATTGCACCCATACAAGCACAGTGAGAATCAGCAGCCCGACCTGCAGAAGGCTGCACAACGGGCGTGCCACAATCATCGCCAGTGTCGTACGAACAATCCAGACGGGACTCTCTTCATAGTTCGCGCGCACCACCCAAACCAAAGACGAGAACACCGCCAAAACTACGATGATGAGCAGCAGCACGCCGGAAACCATGATGTCGAAATCGCCGCGAGCATGCCAGTTCATTACGCAGTAGTCGACGATAACCACGGCCCAGAGAATAATCAAAGGCCAACCGAAAAGATTCGCGCGCTTGACTTCGCTTTTCCAGAAGCCGTGGAACGTCTTCCAAACTTCCTTGGCCCGCATTGAACGGTCCTCAGAAAGCAGCCACGCACGGAACGTAGCCTGCGCAGCCGCGAACGAGGGGAGAAATCCCAGCACGACGGCTCCCATCAGAGTGTGCGCGAGTATGGCCACGTTGACCACGAAAATCGCGACTAACAGACGGCAGAACCGCTCGTAGGCCACAGAGAAGCGGGCAAGCATAGCGAATCCTTTCTATCGGCTGGCTTTTGGATTGGTTGTCTCTCGTCGGATTGCGTTTGACTCAACTTGACCGCGCCGAGCATCACACCCTTGTTGAAGTACTTCTGCAAGAACGGATAGAGCACAAGCAGAGGCAGGGTAGAGACGATGATGATGCCGAACTTGATCTGATCGGCGGCCTGCTGCTGCGCAGCCGCGTTGACATTGGTTCCAGTACCTGCGCCACCAGCAGCAACTGCTGCAACACCACCTGCAATGGCTGCTTCGTGTCGTCGGTGATGTAGATAAGGCCCGTCATGAAGTCGTTCCAGTGGCCGACAAAGTAGTACAGACCAATTACAGCCAGAATCGCGGAGCTTAACGGCAGCACAATCTTGAAGAAGTAGCCAAAGTAGCTCAGCCCGTCGATCTGGGCCGCGTCGAAGAGCTCTTCGGGGATAGAGGTCTCGAAGAAGGAGCGGGCCACGATCACGTTGTACACGGAAACCGCGCCAGGCAGGATGAACACCCACATGCTGTTGTTGATGCCGAGGCTCTTGTACAGCAGGTAGTTCGGAATCAGGCCGCCGGCGATGAACATGGTCACGGTGAACAGGAACATGATCACGCGTCGCGGCTTGAACTCGCGACGGGATAGCGCGAAAGCGCAGGGAATGGTCACTGCCATGTTGACCGCGGTGCCGACCACCGAATAGATGATGGTGTTGAGATAGCCCTGCCAGATGCGCTGGTTGGCGAACACCTTAGCATAGCCAGCGAAGGTCACATCCTTGGGTAGCAGCAGCACTTCACCGCCGGCCACGGCGTTCGGATTTGAAAATGATGCGATGACCACGAACCACAGCGGGTAGAGCACCGCCACAATGGTCAGGAGCAGCAGCACATTGATGATGCCCGACACCGCCCAGTCACCCGGCTTCTGCTTCTGACGCACGTGCTTGTTCCAGGGAATGTCGTTCTTGTTCTGGGTAACAGCCTCAATTGTTGCAGACATGATAAAACCCTTCTAGAAAATGCTCGTATCGGAAACGCGCTTGGCGATTGCATTCGCGGTGATCAGGAAGATGAAGTTGACCAAGGTGTTGAACAGGCCGATTGCCGTCGAATACGAGTATTGGCCATTGATAATACCGATTTTGTAGGTGTATGTGGCGATGACTTCGGTGGCCGGCATGTTCAGCGAGTTCTGCATCAGATAGATCTTGTCGAAGCCCACGTTGAGCACGGAGCCCATGTTCATGATGAGCAGGATCGCGCATGTCGGCATGATCGCAGGAATATCGACGTAGCGAATCAACTGCAAACGGCCTGCACCGTCGATCTTCGCCGCCTCGTACAGCGATGTGTCCACGCCGGCGAGCGCAGCTAGGTAGATGATGGAGTTCCAACCAACATGCTGCCAGACTTCGGAAATCCAATAGACCGCGGTGATGGCACTGGTGGAACCCATCAGTGATTCGTCGCCGAAGAAGCGACCGAGAATTCCGGTGCCAGGAGTCAGGAAGATGTTGAGCATGGAGACGATGACCACCACGGAGATGAAGTGCGGCATGTAGGTAATCGTCTGCACGAAACCTTTGATTTTCTTAGAACCGATCTGGTTGATCAGCAGGGCCAGGATAATCGGGAAGATGAAGCCCATAACCAATGTCCACAGGGAAATGCGGATGGTGTTGGTCATAATCTCACCAAACAGCGGGTTGTGGAAGAATTCCAGGAAGTATTTGAAACCGACGAATTTGCCGCCGGTCAGGCTTTGGTCGGATCGAACTCGCGGAAGGCGAGCTGGATGCCCCACATCGGCACGTAGGAGAACAGTCCCACGAAGAACAATGCCGGAGCGGAAAGAATCCACAACTGCCAGTAGCGACGTAAATGGTCGGCGATGCGATCGAGCAGACCTGGTTTCTTGCGGTCGGGAGCCGCTTCCATCGCCACGGTCCGTGCAGCAACGCCTTGCGATGTTTGTGCACTCATGTTGGTCTCCAATTTAGGATGATTGCTAGGGAACAAAAGTGCGGGGTCCGGCGGCAGTCACGGGAGAGAAACGAACCCGTGCGATGGACCCCGCGGTATTGCTTGGCTACTTGGTGTACTTGTCGTACCACTTCTGCCAAATCTTGATGTTGGCGTCGAGGCCGAGGGTCGGTTCGGACACCTTCTTCACGTAGGCATCCCATTCCTTGTCGATGCCGCCCTTCTGGACCCACTTCGCGATCTGGTTGTTCGCGTAGTTGGAGATGGCGGTGTTGTTGTTCTGCAGGGTGTTGGAATCCTCGGTATTCGGGCGCACGTAAATCGGTACGACATCCTTGACGCCGTCGACGCGGTTGCGCGCCTCACGAATGGCCAAGTCGGACGCAGTGACCTGGTCGGCGTTGGTGTCGTTGACCATCTTCACATCGTCGCGGATCCAGCCACCGAAGCGGTCCTGCAGGGCGACGGCGCGGGTATCAGGATATTCGGCGTAGGCTTTAGCCTTGTCGATGGTGTACTGGTGGTCGCCGTCATCGGAGACGATATCCGGAATAGAGCCGAAGAATCCAGCCACGGAAAGCTTCTCGCCATACATGGCGTCGATGACCTTGTAGATGGCGTCTTGGTTAGCGGCGTTCGGGTTGACGGTCAGGCCGGAACCAGAGTAGGCCCAGCGGCAGGCGTCCTGGGAATAATCCCACTTGACCTGGGAGTCGGGCGTGGAGACGTCCTTCTTCAGCGGCGGCAGGGTGACGTACTGGTCGCCGAGCTTGTCGCCGTATTCGGCGTAGTTGGACCAACCGAAGGAGACGCCGGTCAGCGCGGTCTTGCCGTCACTGACGGTCTGTGAAGCGTATTGCGAGGCGTCGCGGGTGAGCACATCCTTCGGGATAAGTCCCTTGGCCATGAGTCCGTGCAGGTAGGAGACGACGTCCTTGAGCGCGTCGGAGGTGTAATAGCTCTTAACCTTGCCGTTGTCCACATAGTAGCCCTGTTCGGAAGCGCCGCCGCCCATGAAGGAGGTGACCACGCCTTCGGAGTTCATCAGCGTCAGGGGGCTCCACAGGCCGAAGCCGAGGCTGCGGATGTTCATCGGCACCTCATCAGCCTTGCCATTGCCGTTCGGATCCTGGGTCTTGAATGCATCGAGCACGTTCTCGAGCTCGTCCCAAGTGGTCGGCATCTGGAGTCCCAGCTTGTCCAGCCAAGTCTTGTTGATGAACATGTGAGTGCCGGAAACCTCGTAACCCTTGCCGCGGTCGGAGGGCAGCATGGCGATCTTGGTGCCATCGGTAACGTACTTCGCGGCACCCGGCTGGGCCTTGAGGAACTTCTTGACGTTCGGCATCTTGTCCAGATGCGGCTTGAGATCCTCGAAATAGGTGCTGTACTTGGCCGCATCCACCATGCTAAACAAGCTCAAGCCAATGTCCGGGAATTCACCGGCGGCCATCTTGGCGCTCTTCTGCTGGCCCCACGCGTTGTCGGAGACTTCCTGCCACTTGATGGTGCAGTCGCAGGCGGCTTCCAGATCCTTGGTGTACTGGGTGTCCTGCATCGGATGGTCGGTCACGTTGCGACGAACCAGAATGTTGACAATCGGCTTGCCATTCTCATCTGTGGTGGCCTGCTTGTTGCCGCAGGCGGCAAGCGCCGTGGCCATAGTCGCAACCGCAGCGATTGATGCCAACAGGCGAACACTCCTTCGTGCCATGATTAGGCTCCTTCTTCCTTGATGTTTCCTCCTCGTACCGATGTAAGACGCACCTGTACGAGCCCGTCAGCCACTTGCTTTGTGACTGTTTCTTTGCGGTGGTCAACACTATAAATCGTTAATCGTTTAATGTCAAACGTTAATCGTTTATCTCAATAGTTAACACTCTCATTGACCAGTCCACCCAGCGCCGCAAACGTAAACTTCGGCTCCATACTGCCGTTCTCGCAGAACACCGGAATCACCCACATCGCGACACGCCGTTACTCGTATAACGTATCTTTTTCCATCAAAAACACAATAAAAATCTGATTATCCGCTAAAACACAGTATCTATCAGCATTTTCAAGAAAACAAATACATCAATTTACTACTTATTTACTACTAACGAATGAGCCTTGATACGCAAGTTTTCCTAGATATGCAAAGATATGGTACAGCACATCAGTATTAAAATAAGAAAAAATTGAATAACTCATAGACTATGGAACGCCTAACATGACGTTCCTTTTCTATTTCCAGCCGTTCTTATTGGACGGCTATTTTATTACCCAAAATGAAAGGAGCATTAGATTTATGAAAAAGATGTTAAAACGATTGTGTACGGGCTTCTTAGCTCTTGCAACTGTCGTTACTGCTTTACCGACTACACCCGTCCATGCAGAAAGTAAGCAATACTGGACGGAAAGTGCAGAGCGTGTCGGTATCATTGAAAAAGTAATGAATGACGGTTCTATCGGTTCGACATTCAATGAGGGCTATATGAAAGTCGAGGGCGAAACTGCCTATTGTATCGACATTAACACAAACTTTAAGAACGGTTACAAGACCAGAGCTGACGCAAGCTCACGCATGAGTGCTGACCAGATTTCAGATGTGGCGTTATCCTTAGAGTATGTCAAACAGTATGGCGAAGCTCACAAGGAACTGAACTACAAGCAAGTCTATCTGTTGGAACAATGTGTAGTCTGGCAGAGATTGAGCGTACATCTTGGCTGGCAATGTGATAACGTGCGAGCTTCTTATGATGAAATTCCAAAGGCAACGCAGGACGAAGTTTTCTCTGGTGCGAAAGCCTTTGTCAAAGAGAATAAAGGACGCTATGAATGTGGCGGTTATATCTATCTGGCGAGGGGCAGGAATTAGGGCAATTCTGGGCGAAGTTGAATGTCGGAAATGCTACACTTCAAAAGACTTCCAGTAATACTAGCATTACAGACGATAACGGGAATTACTCTATTGCAGGTGCAACCTATGGTGTCTTTTCTGATAAGGACTGTACGAAACAGCTTGCCACCCTTACGACTGATGAAAACGGAAATACAGATATTGTAGAGGTAAAAGCAGGCACAGTCTATATCAAGGAATTATCCGCACCAGCAGGATATAAAGTGGATAAAACTGTATATTCCTTAAAGGTTGAAGCTGGAAAGACAGCAACATTGAAAGTATCTGATACGCCAAAAGTAACGGACACTTTGATTGAGCTTTTCAAGATTGATATGGAAACACAGAAAGACAATCCGCAAGGGAGCGCTTCTTTAGCAGGTGCGGAATTTACATGGAAGTATTATGCAGGCTTCTATAATAAAGACAATCTCCCTGCCGAAGCTACTCGTACATGGGTTACAAAGACAATCGCTGAAACAGACAGCGACGGGACAACTCACTACATCACAAAATTAGCGGACGCATACAAGGTATCTGGAGATAGCTTCTATATGCAGGACGGCAAGGCGGTTCTTCCACTTGGAACGCTAACCGTTGAGGAAACGAAAGCTCCAAACGGCTACTTGTTAGAGGGTGCATATATGCAGGCTGGCGATAAGTCCGAACAGATTAAGGGCTTATATGTAACACAGATTACCGAGGACGGCGACCTTGCCGTATTATCTGGAAGTAACCAGTTTTCCGTATCAGACAAGGTTATCCGTGGCGGTGTCAAAATTCAGAAACGAGATTTAGAAACGGGCGATACAAAGCCACAAGGAAGTGCCACTCTGAAAGATACTGTCTTTGACATCATTTCCTTAAATGATAATTCTGTTTTGGTTGAGGGCAAATTATACAAGAAAAATGAAGTGGTAAAAACAATCCATACCGATATTGAGGGTGTCGCTTCTACTTCTTCTGACCTCTTACCTTATGGAAAATTCCGTATCGTTGAAAGTGAAGCTCCCGACGGTTACTTAACTGACGGTGCAAAACCGATTGATTTTACAATCACAGAAAATGGAAAAATCGTGGACTTAACCGACGAAGCTCATTCTATCTACAATCAGATTAAGCGTGGAGATATTGAGGGTGTAAAAATCGGTGCAGGCACACATAAGCGTCTTGCTGATGTTCCTTTTAGGATCACAAGCAAGACAACGGGCGAAAATCATGTTGTGGTAACTGATGATAACGGGCAGTTTTCCACTTCTGCTGACTGGGCTTCTCATAAGCACAATACAAACGCAGGCAAGACCAGTGAGGACGGTGTGTGGTTTGGGACTTCTGAACCAGACGACAGCAAGGGGGCATTACCTTATGATACCTATATCATTGAAGAAATGCGTTGCGATAGTAACAAAGGCTTTGAACTTATCCCACCTTTTGAAATCGTGGTATCAAGAAATAACCTTGTGATTGATTTAGGAACGCTGACTGATGAATACGAAAAAGAAATCTCTATTCATACCACAGCGACCAGCAAAGACGGCGAAAAGACTATCCTTGCAGGAAAAGAGGTTACAATCGTTGATACTGTCAAATTAGACGGACTTACAAAAGGCACAAAGTATCAGCTCAAAGGCTGGCAGATGTTAAAGGAAGAAAACGCCGAGCTTATCATTGACGGGAAACGTGTAGAAAACGATTATACCTTTGTCGCTGATGATGAAGAAATGAAAGTGGAAATTTCCTATACATTCAATGCGTCTGCTTTAGGTGGCAAAAACCTTGTTACCTTTGAAGAATTATATGATTTCAGCAATTCAGACGAACCCGTAAAAGTTGCAGAACACAAAGACATTGAGGACGACGGGCAAACGGTACTTATCACAGAGCGTATCATCAAGATACATACTACCGTTACCGATAAGGACGGCAATAAAGAGCTTAAAGCAGGAAAAGACGTTACAATCATTGATACCGTAACCTTAGAGGGCTTAGAAGTCGGTACACAGTACAAACTTGTGGGCTGGCAGATGTTGAAAGAAGAAAATGCAGAACTTCTTATCAATGGAAAACGTGTGGAAAGTGATTACACTTTTATTGCTGACAGCGAAGCTATGAAAGTGGAAGTTGCTTTTACGTTTGACGCTACTTCTCTTGACGGCAAACAGCTTGTAACTTTTGAGGAATTATACGATTTAAGCAATCCAGACGAGCCGAAGAAAGTTACCGAGCATAAGGATATTGAGGATAAGGGACAGACGATTACCTTTAAGGAAAAAACCAAAGTCCCAGAAGAACCAAAGAAACCCGAAACACCACAGACACCAGATACACCGCATAAAACAGACAGTCCAAAAACTGGCGATAGCACAAACCTTTACGGACTGCTTGCACTTCTTTTGACTTCTGGTGCTGGACTGGCAGGTATCTTCTTCTGCAAACGCCGTAAAATGAAGAAATCATAAGGCGGTAACGGTATGAGAAAAGAAAAATTACGTTCTCCGCCGATACCGTGTCGGCAGACTTCCGCTTATTCTGGATTGTCTGCTACTTACCTGCAAGAACACGGATAGTCAAGGGTGCGTAAGCATTGATTTTACCCTTTACTATCTGGGGGATTGCTGGTACTTCCCAAACCGCCAGAATAAGAAATCACAATCAAAAAACTTATCAAAAATAGAAAGAAATGAGGTAAAACACTATGGAAATGAAATATGTCGTGCCAGATATGGCACAGTCTTTTGGAACTCTTGAATTTGCAGGCGAAAGTGAGCCAGTCTTTGAAAGAGATAAAAATAACCGCAGGGTCTTAGCCAGACGAAGCTATAACCTTTATTCTGACGTACAAAAAGGCGAAAATGTTGTGGTAGAAATTCCCGTGCAGGCTGGCGAAAAGCATTTCAAGTATGAACAGAAAGTAAAACTTGTCAATCCGAAGTTATATGGCAGAGGTTACGCAATCGGGGATATGGACATACCGATTATGTGTTGCTTGCTGATGATATTGTAGCAGTTGAAGAAAAGTAAAGGAGTGAAGAATTTATGAGATTATCAAACGGGTTTGTTATTGACAAAGAGAAAACATTTGGAGAATTAAAATTTACAGCGGTGCGAGATGTGTTCTTGCAGAATGAGGACGGGACACCGAGTACCCAGCTTAAAAAGCGTATCTATGATTTGAAGTGCAGTCTGCATGGTGGAATTATCCCCGTGTCCGTACCGCCAGAAGTACCGTTAAGGGAATTTCCGTACAATGCGGTTGTGGAGCTTGTCAATCCAGTAGCCGATACGGTATCAAGAAAAACCTATACGGGTGCAGATGTGGACTGGTATGTAAAGGCAGAGGATATTGTATTGAAGAATAAAAGCAACCAGAACGCAGGCAATACACAGAACCATACACCGCAGGGACAACCGAAAAAATAGACTTGCTGAATAGATTTTCGTTGTAGAGGATATACGGAACTGTTATAATATGGGTATGAAGAAAGCGACAAATTAAAATTTTTAGGGAGTGAGAATAGTATATGGACAGTTGGTTTACCGTCGAACAAATAGACCAAGATACATTCGTCATCAGCGAATACAAACACTGGGAAGAAACACATTGTTATCTATTGTGTGGGACAAAAAGAGCCATTCTGATTGATACAGGTTTAGGTGTTTCCAACATCAGAGAGGTTATTGATGGATTGACGAAACTGCCCGTTACAGTAATCACTACTCATGTTCATTGGGATCATATCGGTGGACATAAATATTTTCGGTCTATTGCAGTTCATGAAGCAGAAAAAGAATGGCTATCGGTCAAATTCCCTATACCTTTGCAAGTGGTAAAAAACAATATTATGTGCAATCCATGTGATTTCCCCTCGGATTTTAAGGTAGAGAAATATCAGATTTTTCAAGGGGTTCCGCAAATGATTTTACATGATGAAGATTGTATTGACTTAGGGAACAGAAAGTTGGTAGTTATTCACACGCCCGGTCATTCTCCCGGACATTGTTGTTTCTATGAAGCGGATAGAAAATATCTGTATTCCGGCGATTTGATATATAGCGGTTGCTTGATGCTTTTTATCCATCAACAAACCCACAAGAATTTTGGAAGTCTGTTAGAAAAATTCAATCTTTAAAGATAAGTCGAATTTTGCCAGGACATCATCATTTATCTATTCCAGTTACTATAATTGACAAGATAGAGACAGCTTTTCACAACTTGTCAAATGAAGGGAAATTAAAACAAGGGAATGGTATATTCAGCTATGAGGGGTTTCAAATCCATATCTGAAATGCAATCTTAGTTTTACAATTTTATATCCCTACACACAAAGCAGTTAGTCTTAGGATTGACTGCTTTTTTCATACCCAGAAAGGAGTGATTGATTTATGCGTATGATTTGGAACAAAGGACACCGTATCAGAGCCAGCGACAAGCACCTTGTTTATCATTTTTCCATAGAGACGCTTCTGTTTGTGTTCGTGGCAGTTCTCCTGCTACTGAATAGCAAACAGCTCATGCGTACCGACTGGGAACATTTCAGCTTATTAGACAATGGCTTTACGCTTTCCCTTTACAACTTCATAACCATACTGATAGCGACTGGTGTTTGTGCATTGGTCGCTTTTCTGTATTACCGCTTCTGTTACGACAGTTTCAAGAAGCTACTGCACCGTCAAAAGCTGGCAAGAATGATACTGGAAAATAAGTGGTATGAAGCCGATACCGTACAAGACAGCGGTTTTTTTACTGACCTGCAAAGCAGATCAAGGGAAAAAATCGTCTGGTTTCCAAAGATTTATTATCAAATGGAAAAAGGACTTCTTCATATCCGCTGTGAAATTACGCTGGGAAAATATCAAGACCAGCTTTTACGGTTGGAGGATAAGTTGGAAAGTGGCTTGTATTGTGAGCTGACCGACAAGACCCTGCATGACGGCTATATCGAATATACCCTGCTTTATGATATGATAGCGAACCGCATTACCATTGATGAAGTACGGGCAGAAAACGGTTGTCTTAGATTGATGAAAAATCTTGTCTGGGAATATGACGCACTCCCTCACGCTCTGATTGCTGGTGGGACTGGTGGCGGTAAAACATATTTTCTGCTGACACTCATTGAAGCCTTACTGCATACAAACGCTGTCCTTTATATCTTAGACCCGAAGAACGCTGACCTTGCAGACTTAGGGACAGTTATGGAAAATGTGTATCACACCAAAGAAGAAATGATTGATTGCGTCAATGCCTTTTATGAGGGCATGGTACAGCGAAGTGAGGAAATGAAGCGACACCCGAACTATAAGACGGGCGAAAACTATGCCTATCTGGGACTGCACCCTGCTTTCTTATCTTTGATGAATATGTAGCATTTTTTGAAATGCTGGGGACGAAAGAAAGTGTGAGCTTACTTAGCCAGTTAAAGAAAATCGTTATGTTAGGACGACAAGCAGGTTATTTCCTTATCGTTGCCTGCCAGCGTCCAGACGCAAAGTATTTCTCGGACGGTATCAGAGATAACTTCAATTTCCGTGTGGGCTTGGGGCGTATCAGCGAATTAGGTTACGGTATGCTGTTCGGTTCAGATGTGAAAAAGCAATTTTTTCAGAAGCGTATCAAGGGACGTGGCTATTGTGATGTGGGAACAAGCGTTATCAGTGAATTTTACACGCCCTTAGTCCCGAAAGGACATGATTTTTTGCAGACCATAGGTTCTCTTGCACAAGCAAGGCAGGACGGGACGGCGACGTGCGAAGCGAAAGGCGACGGCACGGACTAGCCGTTGCTGGTGTGGCGTAAGCCACGCCAGCAGGTAAAACCCCTCGGTATCTAACAGAGGGGTACGTTTGCAAATAGACAATAGACAAAAAACATAGGAAACATAAGGCTTCTGATATGGTTTCCTAGCAAAAATCAGTTGTGAAGTCGCCTTAAAAAACTTCACACTTTACAGATTGGGGGTATGGTTCTGAATGAAGAACAATGGATAAAAGAATTACGGGAGAAACGGATTGCTTACGGTATCTCACAAGGCAGGCTGGCGGTGGCTTCTGGCATTACAAGGGAATATCTTAACAAGATAGAAAGCGGAAAAATGAAGCCGTCAAAAGAACTTCTGGAAACTTTGCATAAGGAACTGGCAAGGTTCAATCCAGAAGCACCGCTTACCATGCTGTTTGATTATGTGAAAATTCGTTTTCCCACACTGGATATACAGCACATCATCAAAGATATATTAAAACTGAATATCAACTATATGCTCCATGAAGATTACGGGCGTTACAGCTATACGGAGCATTACTCTTTAGGGGACATCTTTATCTATACGTCGGCTGACGAAGAAAAAGGTGTCCTTTTAGAGTTAAAGGGGCGTGGTTGCAGGCAGTTTGAAAGTTACCTGCTGGCACAGCAAAGAAGCTGGTATGACTTTCTCATGGACGCATTGGTAGACGGTGGCGTGATGAAGCGTATCGACCTTGCTATCAACGACCATACGGGCATTTTGGATATTCCAGAGCTTGCGGAAAAATGCAGGAAACGGGAATATATCGGAAAGTCCAGAAGTTATAAGTTTTACCAGTCGGGCGAGCTTATCAAGCACAGAGAGGACGACAGAGAATATATGGGACGTACCCTTTATCTTGGTTCACTGAAATCAGATGTGTATTTCTGTATCTATGAAAAGGACTATGAGCAGTACGTCAAGTTAGGGACACCGCTGGAAGAAGCCGACATTATCAATCGTTTTGAGATACGGCTTCGCAATGAACGAGCCTATTATGCAGTACGGGATTTGCTGACGTATTATGACGCAGAACAGACCGCATTTTCTATCGTCAACCAGTATGTGCGGTTTGTTGATGAAGAACCCGACAAGCGAAAAAATGACTGGAAGCTCAATGACCGCTGGGCTTGGTTTATCGGCGATAACAGACAGAGCTTGAAGCTGACGACAAAGCCAGAGCCTTACACCTTAGACCGCACGTTGCGTTGGGTACAAAGGCAGGTAGCACCGACCTTGAAAATGCTGAAAAAGATTGATAAGGGAAACGGCACAGACTACATGGAAACAATCGAACAGCAGGCAAAGCTCACAGAAAAGCATGAAATGATAATCAAACAGCAGACGACCCCTGCAAAAGATTTGGTGGAAAGTTAGGAGTGATAAAAATGTGGGAATTAGGAAAAGACTTCCTGCTGGTATCTATGGGAATGGGTATCGGCGTAGTCTTGATGTGTATTTTGAATGTCGGCAAAGAAGCTGACAGACACATGGAAGAAATCAAAGAAAACAAAGAAAGCGAGGACAATTAAATGAATTTCGGAAACAATTTGTATCAATGGTTTTTATCAAATACACGTACAACCCGTCCGTTGTACGCACAAAAGCGTAGCCGAACATGACGGCCACCAAGTCGGCCGCTACTTACAAAAGGTGCTCCCCTCCTTCAGGAGGAAGAAGAAGCGCACGGATACGATCAGACAGCACCAAACCAAACAGTAGCCGCACCTGGGAGCCAGGATGAAGCATTCGGCATCGTGCCTGCTGGCCATCGTCGTGGGATACGCTGTGCACCATCTGGCCCACAAGTAAATCATGCAAAAAACGCGCGTTGCGCACGTCCTTTTTCATGGACGTGCGCCAACGCGCGTTTTTGCATCAGCTTCCGAGATCAGGCCTCGCGGCTCGCGGAAGCCGCAGCGAACGCCGGCAAGGCGCGAGGTGCGTTGAAACCTTCCTTTTCGAAGCGGTCAGCAATCTTCTGTGCAATCTCGTGGCCCTGGCCCTTATCAACCAGAGCGATGATGGAGCCGCCGAAGCCGCCGCCGGTCATACGCGCACCGTAGGCGCCGTTCTTGCGGGCCACGTCTACGGCGATGTCCAGCTCGGGGACGGTGACCTCGTAGTCGGCGGCCAGCGAATCGTGGGAAGCGTTGAACAGACGGCCCGCAGCCTTGATGTCGCCCTGAGCGAAGGCACGCACGAAGGAACGCACGCGCTCGATTTCGGTGACGACGTGGCGCACGCGCTTCTTCATGGTCTCGTCAGGCAGGGCGTCAAGCGTTTCCTTGAGGGCCTGGAACTGGTCATCGGCCTTGGAGATGCCGTCGGCGGTAACGCGCAGGTTGGCCACACCGAGAATCTTGGCGGCTTCCTCGCAGGTGGCGCGACGCTGAGCGTACTGGCCATCGTTGAGCTGGTGCGGAGCCTGGGTATCGACCACAAGCAGCTCGAGGTTGTACTTGTCGAGGCCGAACTCCTGCTGGGAGACGTTCTCCAGCGGGGTCAGCTCCGGACGGCAGTCAAGCAGCAGCGCGTGGCCTTCGGTGCAACGCATGGAAGCGTTCTGGTCAAGACCGCCGGTGGAGGCGCCGGCCATCTCGTTCTCGGACTTGATGGCGGCGTTGATGAGGGTCACACGGCCGGCGTCGGAATCGCCGTAGCCAAGGCCGTACACGTCGTCCAGAGCCAGAGCGGTGGAGCAGGTCATGGCGGCGGAGGAGCTCAGGCCGGAGCCCAGCGGCACGCAGGAGACGAAGGCGGCATCAAAGCCCTTGACCTTGTCGAAGCCGGCTTCACGCAGCGCCCAAGCCACACCGGTCGGGTAGGCGGACCAGCCGTCCACGCCACGGGCCTTGAGGCCATCGAGATCAGCTTCAGCGACCTTGTCGGGAGCCACGCCGGAGACGACGCGAACCTTGGTGTCTTCGCGCGGCTTCAGGGCGATGAAAGTGCGGTGCGGCAGAGCGATCGGCAGGCACAGGCCGGCGTTGTAATCGGTGTGCTCACCGATCAGGTTCACACGGCCCGGAGCAGCCCACACGCCCTCGGGCGCAGCGCCGTAGGTGTCCACAAACAGCTTGGTGGCTTGCGAGACGCCCTCTTCATGGGTCAGCGGCTCAATGAATTCAACAGCAGACATTGGTGTTTTTCTTTCTATCAGTCGGCGATATCGATGGAGCCGAGCTCGTGGAAGCGCTTGGCGATGAGTTCCGGCGTGGTGTCGGAGATCCAGGCGGCCATGCCGGATTCGGAGCCAGCGAGGTACTTGATCTTATTGGCAGCACGACGGAAGGAGAAGAACTGCAGGTTCAGGCGGTAGTTCTCACGGCGAGCGTCGTGAATCGGGGCCTGGTGCCATGCGGCGATGTACGGCAGGTCCATGCCCTTGCCGTCGCCCTTGTCGAAGAACGCGTTGCCGCGCTTCAGGAGGTGCGAGTACATGGAGGCAAGGTCCCAACGCTCTTCGTCGTTGAGCTCGTCCAAGGTGAGCACGTCGCGAACCGGAGCCACGTGGACCTCAAGAGGCCAGCGGGCGGCGGCCGGCACGTAAGCAACCCAAGAGTGGTTACGCATCACAATGCGCTCGCCAGCCTCGAGCTCGGCATTCATGATGTCCTTAAGCAGGTTGCCACCGGTCTTCTCGTGGTAGGCCTCGGTGTGCTGGAGTTCCTTCTCCATCTTCGGGGCGATGAACGGGTAGCAGTAGACCTGACCATGCGGGTGGGCAAGGGAGACGCCGATCTCCTGACCGTGGTTCTCGAACGGGAAGATCTGCTCGATGCCCTCCATCTTGGAGATTTCAGCGGTACGGAAGGCCCATGCCTCGACCACGGTACGCAGGCGGGACACCGGTAGGTCAGCCGGCAGGCCGTTCTCGTTCGGATCGAAGCAGATGACTTCGCAGCGGCCGGCGGCCAGCTTCTTTTCCCACAGCGGGTTGCCGTCAACGTAGGTCACGTCCTCGGAAACGCCGGGCACGCGCACCATGGAGGGGAAGCGGTTCTCGAACACCACGACGTTGTAATCGGTGTCCGGCACCTCGCCGTCCTGATACGGGTCGCCGGGCTTGCGGGCGGCCAGCGGGTTGCCCTTGGCGGTGGCGCCGGGGCCAGCAGTGATCGGGCGGTTCATACGCGCGGTGGCCATCGGAATCCAGTCACCGGTCAGCGGTCGCGGCGCATCTGCGGAGCGGCGTACGGCACTTCGTTGCCGTCGGCGTCCAGGTGCGGGGCAAAACGGTAGTCCAGCGGGCGCGGATCCTTGAGCTCGCGGGTCTTGGCACCGGAGACGAACTCGGGATCGTCGTCCAGATAGAAGAAGTCACGGCCGTCGGCAAGCGTCGTCGGCGTGATGCGGATATGCTTCTTCGCGTACTCTCCGGGGGTGTAGTTGGCGAAATCAGCCATGGGTGTTACTCACTTTCCTCAATGGTCTCGCTCTGGTGGGCCAGCACGAGTTCCTTTACCAAATCCTTGGTTTTGGCGGCGGAGTCAGGGTCGAGACCGTCGTCGGTGATGACCGTGTCCACCTGGTCGAAGCGCGCGAACAGCGACAGCGACGTGCAGCTCCACTTGGTGTGATCGGTCAAAACTATGGTGCGATCGGCGATGTCCATCATCGCCATATCGGTAGCGGCCTCAAGCGAGTTCGGCATGAGGAAGCCGCGGGGAATCGACACTGAATGAGTGCCGAGGAATACAGTGTTGACGCGCAGCGAGGCGACGACCTTGTCCGCAATCGGCCCGACAAGCGAGTTTGAGCGGGTGATTACACCGCCGGTGACAATCACTTCCACATCCTTGGATTCGAGGGCCTGCACCAACTCGGCCACTGGAATCGAATTGGTGAGAATGGTGATGCCGCTGGACCGCTGCGATTCGAGCAGATGCTGGGCAAAGACATAGGCCGTGGTGCCGCCGCCGATGGCGATCACATCGCCAGGAGCCACGTATTTGATAGCTTCCTGGGCAATGGCATCTTTCAGACCGATGTCCATCTGGGACTTGACGGAGAACAGAGGCTCGCTCAGCAAGGTACTAGTGTCACCGCGCCGCCATGGACGCGCTTCAACAAACCCTTGTCGGCAAGTTCGGCGATATCGCGGCGGATGGTCATCGCTGACACACCCAGCTCCTTCGATAGCGCAGTAATACGCACAGCACCGCGCGTGCGCAGCCTGCTCAAGATGAGATGCTGACGTTGTGACGAAATCATGCGAACATTATCGCACACAAAAGCTCACAAACCAAACCGGCTTGAGCGTTTTGGGGACAATTTCCCGAAAATTCCGGGCGATTCAAACCTATACTCCTGCAAAACCGCGCAAAAACGCACATTTTTCAGGACTGTCAACATGTAATGTTCCGAACTTCCTTCAGCCACCGTGCAGCACCCCACGAATCTCCCCTCAGTCGCTGCGCGACAGCTCCCCTCAGAGAGGGGAGTCAAGAAAAGATGAACTTAAAGAATAGGAACACCATGCTGGTCACAATCTGCTGAAACGTGAGACAATGGGCAATATGACTTACGTTTCTGAAAGCTTTTGGCACGACGCCGTCAACAAAGCCACCACTGACCTGTTCACTTTTGGCTATAAGCACATCATCAAGCCGAACTTCGTGTTCAACCATCGCCCCGATGAAGCACATGATCAGATGATCGAATTTTGCTCCGTAGCCAAACACATGCCGCCACTGCTGTTTGCCGAGCGCATGATGCTCAACTACACCGATCCCATTCTGGAGACGAATGTGATGGGAATCGACTTCACCAACCCGTTCGGCCTGTCAGCCGGCCTCGACAAGAACTGCGAGATGCCCGTGCTGCTTGACAACGCCGGTTTCGGCTTTGAGACGGTCGGCTCCACCACCTCCCGCCCATGCCCGGGCAACGCCAAGCCCTGGTTCCATCGTCTGCCCGAATACGATTCGATGATGGTGCATGTGGGACTCGCCAACATCGGCTCGGACAAGGTCATCGAGCGCGCCGAGCAGGCATGGACCCAGGCAAACCAAATGCAGGTGTCCGTCTCAATCGCCCGCACCAACGACGACCAGTGCGGCGATTTGGACGAAGGCATCGAGGATTACTGCATCTCCATGCGCCGTGCCGCCGGCCGTACCGCAATGGTGGAGGTCAATGTCTCCTGTCCGAACACACACGTGGTGAACCGTTCACCTCCACATCGGAGGCACTTGACCGACTGTTCACCGCACTCGACAAGATCGATCGCCCGCAGCCAACGCTGGTCAAGATGCCGTTGAATAAGCCGTGGGGTGAGTACAAGGAACTGCTCGATGTGCTGGCCGAGCACAATGTGCAAGGCTTGTCCATCGCCAATCTGCAGAAGGACCGCACCGGGCTTGAGATTCCGCGCGACTGGGAAGGCGGTCTGTCCGGCGGCCCGTGCACGCAGGCCAGCAATAAGCTGATTCGCAAAGTGTACAAGGACTATGGCGACCGGTTCGCCATCGCCGGCATCGGAGGCGTCTTCACCCCCGAGCAGGCCTATGAGAAGATTCGTTCCGGTTCAAGCCTGGTCATGTTCATCAGCTCGCTGATGTACCGTGGCCCGCAGCAAATCACCGTATTGAAGCGCGGCCTAGCCAACCTGCTGCGCCGTGATGGATTCGAGCATGTTTCCGACGCCGTCGGCGTGGACGTGAAGTAGTTTGCGAATCTAGATATCCCGGCTCCCGCTGGCGGGAGCTGCCGAACACAGTGAGGCTGAGGGTGGTCGACGTATGTACGTTAACCACCCTCAGTCCGGCTTTGCCGGCCGGCTCCCGCTGGCGGGAGCCTATGTACACAACACTCAGTACGCGCCACGCACGTATTGCGGTGTGTAAGGCGCCTCGGCAACCGGCACGCCAAGCTTGTGGGCGGCACGCAATGGCCAATTCGGGTCGCGCAGCGCAGCACGGCCAATCTCCACCGCATCAGCTTCGCCGTGAATCAGAATCTTCTCCGCCTGCTTCGGCTTGGTGATAAGACCCACCGCCGTCACCGGCACGTCGGCCTTGGCACGCACCTGCTCGGCAAACGGCACCTGATAGTTCGGCTTGACCGGAATCGAAACGCCAGCCACGATGCCGCCGGTGGACACATCCACCAGATCCACGCCATGCTCTTTGAGCATCTTGGATACCAGAATCGTCTGATCCAGGTCCCAGCCGCCCGCGGCCCAATCAGTCGCGGAGATACGCACCAACACCGGCAAAGTATCGGGAACAACTCCGCGCACCGCGTCCACGATCTCCAGCAGAAAACGTGCACGACCGTTCAGATCACCGCCGTATTCGTCGTCACGCTCGTTGCTCAGCGGATCAAGGAACTGGGAAATCAAATACCCGTGAGCGGCATGAATCTCAATTGCCTGGAACCCGGCGGCGACTGCACGGCCAGCCGCAGCGGCGAAGGCCCTGACGATGCCATGAATCTCATCCACGGACAGCGCACGCGGCATATCCAACCCACCAAAAGCGATTTCGGACGGTGCCACCGTAGGCCATCCACCCGCTTCAACAGGCACGCTCTGATTCTCATATCCCACTGCAAAGCATCCGGTGGAAGCCTTACGTCCAGCGTGGTTGAGCTGCACGGCTGGCACCGCTCCGGCCTCACGAATACCATCTACAATCCAGCGCCAAGCGTCAATCTGGCCGTCTTCCCACAGACCCAGATCACACGGCGAGATACGGCCTTCCGGTGCCACTGCAGTCGCCTCGGCAATAATCAATCCAAAGCCACCAAAGGCACGAGACACATAATGCTGGTAGTGGAACGGCGTGGGTTTGCCATCACGCGCATAGGCGGAATACGTGCACATCGGCGGCAGCCAGATGCGGTTACGCACGGTAAGGCCACGCAGCTCCATCGGGGCGAACAGCCCCGGACGGTTCTTCTTGGTCTTCTTCTCTTCTTTAGCCACCGTTGTGCCTTTCTTGTCTTGGTCTGACTTATGTTTGCTGGATTTGCCTGATTTACCGGACTTACCCGATTTCCCAGAGCCTGCAGATTTGCCGCCGTCCGCCGCTGCGGCAAGCGTCACTGCCTCCAGTTCGGGCACGTCGAACCCTCGGAAATCAAAATTGCCGTGCGTCGTCTCATCGTCGCTCATCGCTCCCCTTTCCGATGCCGGTCGATACCGGTGGTGCAGTCGGCACAATATCCGTCATTATTGTAAGACGGGCGCAGGCCCGAAAAGGCCCGCGCCCGTCAACTACGTAACCAGCAATCACATATGTAGGTAATACGTCATGTGTTACTGATCGTTCTGTGAGTTGTTCGACTCATTGTTCGTGGACGAATCATTGTTATTGTTATCGTTATTCGTCGTGGTTGACCGTCTCGTACTATACGAACGTCCGGCAATACCGAACGTAGTGCCGCTGGTCATGTACTTCGCAACGCCTTGACCGTAGTCGTTATCAATCGGCAATTGCTTCGCATCCGCGTAGGCATTGAGGAAGTTGCGCAATGCCGGTGCTGCAATCGTTGAACCATCCCAGTAGCTGTTGTACACACCATTGATGCGGATGTTGGCAATACGATGGGAATACGGAGCCTGTGCATCACCCACCGACGCAAACGCGGCAATCTGGTTGGGAATGAACGATCCGCCGGATACGGCGAGGTCTTCGCTCGTACCGGTCTTACCGAAGGACTTACGCCCGTTGTTGAGCTGGAAGTTATGGCCCTGACCGTCGGACCTGGTCACACCCTGGTTCAACGTGTAGGCAAGTGTCTGAATAATTTCCGGATCGACCGCCTGATGGCAGTTGGCGGAAGGCACCTTCAGGTCGTTGCCGTCACCGTCGGTGACCTTGGTGATAGCGATCGGGTTGCATTGCACACCGTTTGCGGCATACACGGCGAAGATGCTGGCCATGGTCAGCGGCGAAACATTCACTGAACCGACCATCATGGACGGCGTGTACGAAGAGGTCTTTTCAATGGTCTCACCGGTTCTAGCGTCATGGTAGCCGAGCTCCGTGGCGGTGTCAGCCACCTTGCACAGCTTCATGATTGTGCCCATGGAAGCCTGCGTGGTGTTGTGCGAGCGAACCAGACCGAGGAACGGACTTTCCGGGTTCACGGTCGTGCCGAACGCGTTCTGCACCTTCCAAAGTTCGCTACCGCCGGTGTAGCTGCCGCAGCTGAAATCAGAAGTGGAGTACGCAGTGGTGGTCTGCAAGTTGTCGTTGATGGAATGACCCGCTTCCATCCATGCGACCAGATTGATGGGCTTCCAGGACGAACCAATCGTCCAGCCGCTGCCACCGCCATCGATGGCATCGACCGCATAGTTCTGACTCGTTTTGGTAGCGTCGTTCGCGGCCTCAGGCGTGGCGTCATAGTGGCGGTTGAGACCAAAGCCCAGCACCTCGCCAGTGCCCGGTTTCACTGCGGCGATTGCGATTTCCATACCGCTGGGATCGTCCGGCGGAATAGTGTTACGCGCGGTGTCCATAAGCATGCGGTTGGCGTCAATATCCAGCGTGGTAACGATCTTCAGACCGCCTTCCTGCAGCAACTTGCTACGCTCGGCAGCGGTTTTGCCGAACTCCTCGGAGTTCTGGATACGGTGCACCACATAGTCACAGAAGAAGGCGTAATCGCCGGTATCCTGGCAACCGACATTGACGTCCTGTACTTTCAGCGTGTCCTTAAGCGGAGTGTTCTTGGCCTCCGTGCATTCCTTCTCGCTGATGTACCCTTCCTGTGCCATCAGATCCAGTACAAGATTGCGCTGCTTCTGGCTCTCCTCCTGATTCGCCTCAATCAGCGGGTCATACTTGTTCGGGTTCTTGGTGATGGCCGCGATCGTAGCCGCCTGCACTGCATTAAGGTCGGCGGCGGACACGCTGAAGTACCGCTGGGCCGCGGTCTCAACACCATACAGGTTGCTACCAAACTGGGCGATGTTGAGATATCCCTGCAGAATCTCGGCCTTGGTGTACTTCTTCTCCATCTGCACCGAGATCAGCATCTCACGAATCTTACGTGCACAGTGTCTTCCGTGGCATGGTATTGGGCAATCGAATCGTTGTCTTCAATGGCCTGCATAAGCAGCACGTTCTTGACATACTGCTGGGTCAGCGACGAACCGCCCTGCTGATCGCCCTTCAACAGATAGGTGTTGACGAACGCTCGCATCACGCCCTGCACGTCCACGCCGGCATGGGTCCAGAAACGGCGATCCTCACGCGCCACCACGGCCTGCTGCATGACCTTGGAAATCTTCTTCAGCGGCACGACGATACGGTTCTGGCTGTAAAAATCCGTAATGACGGTGGTGCCATCGCTCGCATACATCGTCGACTTCTGCGGGAGACTAGTCACATCGAAGTCCACGTTCTCGACCTTCAGTGACGGAATCACTGCCTTGCTACGTTATTGGCACCGATGACGCCTGGGATAAGCAGCACGCTGGTCGCCACACCACCGCATACGGCAAGCATGATGTAGGCCAAGAGCAGAACGAGCACACGACGAACTGTAAGGGACTTCTTTTTGGGCATGGGCCCCATTCTAAATGGCCCGCCCTACCAACCGAGTGTTCGGCCCCGCAAAATGGTCAATCATCACAAGAACCGCACTCGTATAACGTTTGCTGAATAGCAACTGGATATGCAGCAAATCGCGAAGAAACGTGCCGTTAGCGCCGCGAGCGCCGAATCAGCATGCCTGGCTGGAAGATGATGATCGATCGGCCATCACGCGCAATCCAGCCACGATTCGAGAAGTCCATCAACGCCTTGTTCACGGTCTCACGGCTGGATCCAACCAGCTGGGCCAGCTCTTCCTGGGTGAGGTCATGCGGCACTTTCAGGCCTTGTTCCACCGGCTCACCGAAGCGGGAACCAAGATTGAGCAGGGTCTTGGCCAAACGCGCCGGCACATCCATAAACACCAGGTCGGAGATGCGCTCATTGTTATCGCGCTGGCGATTAGCCATCACCTGCAGCATATCGATGGCCACACGCGGATGCTCGTCCAGCCAGGAGAACAGGATGTCGTGCTCCAACCAGACCACGCACGTGCCATGGCTCATGGCCACAGCCGACGCGGTGCGGGGACCACCATTCGGATCGAATACCGGAATCTCTCCCAGCACTTCACCGGGCGCATGGATGGACAATAACTGCACACGATCGTCGGAAGAGGCACGAATCAGCTTGACCCGGCCGCGCTCCAACAAATACATACGGTGATCGGTATCGCCTCAGAGAAAATGTAGTCGCCTTTGTCGTATACGGCGCGCTTCAGATACGGCAACAGTTCTTCGGCTTCGCTGGACGAGACCTGCTTGAACAGTGCCGTATGCAGCAGGATGTTCTCCTCATCAGCAAAAGCATTTGGCGTTTCCAAGCTCATTGCACCGTCCTTATCTGTGTGGCCGTCATCGGTCATCCGTCATATTGTAACGCGACCTGCGGGATTCGACAGCGACGTTCCATCTATCGCACGGAGCCACCGCGACCCTCGCTACGAGGCATCACCGCGAAATTGAGCTGAAGGGGGCATGAGGGGTGAACCATGCGAGTAAATCATCGATAATCTGCTCACGGGTGAGACCGGTCTGACTTTTCATCGGGTCCACTCGTTTAACGGCGGATCGCACTGCCTTATCCGAAAGTTTCTCCTGGCTGGTATTGAGCACACGGGCCATCTTGGCCGCATCGATGTCGTATGCCATCGTCACATGGTGAAGCACCGCGCCTGGCTCGCCGGCGTTACCGGTTCCGGGGAATCTCCGTTGTGCCGCTCCCCCGATTTTGCCGTATTGGGAGGCGATGTCGTTCAGGCCGGCGAATCGCACGTCAAGACCAAGGCCACGCAGGGCCTCGACCAGCCACCAATCGCACAGCCGGTATGATTCCTCGATGCTGATGCCATGTACGAAATCAAGTGGCGCATACAGGGAATAGGTGATGGTGTTACCGGGCTCGATGAACATCGCGCCGCCGCCGGTGCAGCGCCGCACCACGCTGAATCCAAGCTGTTCGGCCACGGCCAGATGCACTTCGTCCGGAGCTGACTGGAATTTGCCGATGACCACGGCCGCACCGGCCCATTCCCAGAATCGGATGGTGGGCGGCCTCGTCCCCGCTGCGACTTCGCGGGCCCAGATTTCATCGATGGCCATCTGCTCGGCTGGGGTGCGTGGATGGTCGCGAATGACGGTGAGGTTACGCTTGAGCTCGTTCCAGCGGGACTGATATTCGGCGGTTTTGTCGGTCTGCCCATATTGTGTATCGACGGATGCAGAAGTTCCGGTGGTGTCTGCACCGGCCACCCCCACCCGCTTTGCGGGAGCCCCCGCCGGCGGGGGCGTAAGCTCGCTGCTTATAGCTCGGAGGAATGAGGTTTCGATGGCTGATGCGTCTGTGCCGATAAGCCGGCAATCAGAATGCGCATCCAATACGGATTGCAGCGAACCGCCTCGAACCAGAGCCTGCTCAAGGTCATGAATCAATGCTTCCGAAGCCTCGCCCCCGCTGGCGGGGGCTCCCGCAAAGCGGGTGGGGGTGGTCACGTCAGGTTCGATAAAGAAATCACCGCTGATATGGCAGGATTTGATTGTGCCATCCTCGTCGACGGCCACATTCACGGCAACCAGTTTGCCGCCCGGCGTTTTGCATTCCCCATGTCGCATGTGCATGCGACCAGTATAAGAGTACTTGGCTCCCCTCAGAGAGGGGAGCCAGAGACATCACATACGGGCCAGAATGTCCTTGCCGACCTGATCGGTGGAGCGCACAGTGGAGCCGAGCTCCTCGATGTCCGCTTCCACAGCGGTGTGGATCTTCTTGGCCGCGTCATCGAAGCCGAGGTGCTCGAGCAGCATGGCGGCGGAGAGAATCGCAGCAGTCGGGTTGGCCTTGTTCTGACCGGCGATATCCGGAGCGGAACCGTGAATCGGCTCGAACATGGACGGATATTCATCGGAGGCGTTGATGCAGCCGGAGGCGGAGTAGCCACGCCACCCACCACGGAACCGGCTTCATCAGTGAGGATGTCGCCGAAGAGGTTGTCCGTGAGGATCACATCAAAACGGCTCGGGTTGGAGACCAGGAAGATGGTGGCTGCGTCGATATGCTGGTAATCGTGAGTGACCTCGGGATATTCCTCACCGACCTTGTCTACAATGCGCTGCCACATATCGCCGGCGTTGACGAGTACGTTCTTCTTGTGCACCAGAGTGACGTGCTTCTTGCGCTTCATGGCCAGCTTGAAGGCGTAACGCACCACGCGCTCCACGCCATAGGCGGTGTTGATGGACACCTCGGTGGCCACCTCCTGCGGAGTGCCACGACGAACAGCGCCACCCGCACCGCAGTACAGGCCTTCGGTGCCTTCGCGCACCACCACGAAGTCGATGTCGCCAGGGTTGGCAAGTGGCGAGGTGACGCCCTTGTAAAGCTTGGACGGGCGCAGGTTCACGTACTGGTCAAGGTCGAAGCGAAGCTTCAAAAGCAGGCCGCGCTCCAGAATGCCAGCCTTGATGCGCGGATCGCCCACGGCCCCGAGCAGAATGGCGTCGTTCGCCTTGATACGTTCCTCTTCGTCCTCCGGCAGAATAGCACCGTCACGCAGGTAACGCTCAGCGCCCAAGTCGAAGTTCTCATACTCGAAGTCAGCTACACCTTCAGCTGCTTTTTCAAGCGCTTTCTGGGCCCACGGAGTGACTTCCTTGCCAATGCCGTCACCGGGGATGACGGCAATTTTATATGTCTTCGCCATAGTTCAAGGAGCCTAGTCGCATGGCCACCTGATGGCCCGAACCAGCTCAGCTAGTGGACATGACACCTAATGAGCGAGACCCATCACGTCCATGCACCAGGCGTTCTCGTACGAGACCTCCTGCCACTGCTTGTAACGGCCGGAAATGCCACCGTGGCCGGCCTCAACCTCAATCTTGGCCACCGCGTCCACGCCTGCGGACTGCAATCGGGCCAGCCATTTCAGCGGCTCGACATACAGCACGCGGGTGTCGTTCATCGAGGTAGTGATGAAAATCTTCGGGAACCGCGCTGCGGAAACGGCCTTGCCGGTGGCGGCGCCGGCAGAAGAGACCTTGTCATCGACGGTTTCTCCATCATCGTCCTCCGCTCTGGCGACCGGCACATTCTCATACGGCGTGTAGGACTTCATGTACTGATACACCTCGGGGTCGTGCAGCGGATCACCCCATTCATCCCATTCGGTGACGGTCAGCGGCAAATCCGGGTCGAGAATCGAAGTCAGCGCGTCCACAAACGGCACATCGGCCTCAACTCCGGCATAGCACTCGGGTGCCATGTTGGCGATGGCACCCATAAGCAGGCCACCGGCCGAACCGCCATTGGCCACCGTGCGTCTGGCATCGGCCAAATGAGCGTCTTGCAATGCGCGCGTGGCATCCACGAAATCCTCAAAGGAATGCTTCTTGTTGAGTCGCCGCCCCTGCTCATACCAAGCGCGGCCCATCTCACCGCCACCTCGAATATGCGGTACTGCGTACAGCACGCCACGGTCGAGCATGCTCAACCGAGCCACCGAGAAGCCAGGGTCGGAGGAAATCTCATATGCGCCATATCCGGTGATGAACATCGGCGAATCCTGCGCAGGGCAATCACGATGCCAAACCAGCGAAACAGGAATCCGCTCACCATCGCGCGCGGTAATCCACACGCGGCGCTCCATATAATTACGCGGGTCGAAGTCACCCAGCACAGTGGCACGCTTGAGCAGCGCGTCTTTCCCGGTGGCGGGATCGATTTCGTGCAACTCGCCGGGACGCGTGTAGCTGGCAAAGGAGTAGCGCATGCGCGGCGCGTCATACGAGGGATTGCCGCCGGTGCCGATGGTGTACAGTCGCCGGGTCTCGCCGGGCAGGTGGTCGTCGCTGGCACCATCGGAGGATTCGGTGTGGTCGGTGGTCGAGCCGAACAAACCGACAAACCAGTCGCCGCTGCGCTTGCTGATACCGTCACCTTTCATGGAGGTCGCGGATTTACCTGTTCCCGAGCTCGCGCTGGCAGATGATTCAGCCTTTTCGGCATCATCGGTCCACAAGGTTTCGCCGTGGTCTCCGGTCACGTCTTGCCTATCCGCCGCGACCATGTCCCAATCGCCCTCAAGCGGCGGAGGCAACAACTCCACGAAACGCCACGGACGACCAGCCAGAAAATCAGCGGATGCAGCGTCTTTGGTCATATATGCCACATGCGGCTGCCCGTCGGAACGGTAGCTCAGCGATACAAAATGGCGGTGCAGGGCGATGCCCTCAATGCCCAGACCATGCGCACCTTGCAGAATCGCCGGATTGGCGGGATTGAAGTAGCTTCAGTGATCGGCTTATCCGATTCGCCATGCTCACAGCCATAGGGCGAGCCGGCAGCCACGCATACGCCTTCACCCAGCCGGTAAGGCGGCTTATGGTCGCGCATGTCGATAACATCAATCTCAAAATTCGGGTTGACGGCGTTGTGATAGACCACGGCAAGCGGCACATCCTCGCCATGCTCACCCGCACCTTCAAAGCAGGCAAAGCTCACATCGTATTCCACGTCGGTCTGGCGCGGAATGAACGCCTGAAACTCGCCTTCGGGAGTGGCCACAGGCAGCATCAGCACTTCGGTGGTGGTTTTGGAACCGGTGCCAATTACGATGTTGCGCTCATCGAAGCTGATGCCCACGCCCACCCAGAAACGCTCGTCCGCTTCACGATACACGCACACGTCATCGTCAACGGACGTACCAACCTGATGCCTCCATACGGCAAACGGACGCCAGGAATCATCGACTTCCACCCAGAACACCCATTTACCGTCCGGGGTGAAGCATGCGCTGCCGATACCATCAAAGTGTTCGGGTAGTTCCGCCGCCGCAGGACGTTCCGTGGCCTCGTCACCGGCTGTCGCTTCAGCCGGTTCGGCCGCGCTCGCATCGCGGAAAGACAGAGATTCATCAGCCATCGGCATATCGAGGTCGGGGAACGCCCCGTCAGCATCGGCGGCCGTCAAGGACTCCAAGTCTCGAATACGAAAGTCATAGCGTTCGTCACCGGTGACGTCGACGCCGTACAGCAGCCATCGGCCATCTTTGCTTAAATCCATGCCGCCGAGCCGGAAGAAATCATGCCCCTCGGACTCGCGGTTCACGTCGAACACAATCTGCTCGCCGGGCATGGATCCAGGCTCGCCCTTGGCGTCCACCACCGGCGGCTCCCAATCGTTCTCGCCACGCACGGGTATACGGCACTGCACGCCGTACTGCTTGCCTTGTTGCGTACGGGTGAAGTACCAGTAGTCATTCACGCGCGTGGGCACCGACATATCGGTCTCCTCCACGTGTGATTTAAGCTCCTCAAACAGCGTGTTGCGCAAACCGGCCAAATGCGCCATGCGATGCTCGCAGTACCGGTTTTCCGCGACCACATAGTCGCGTACCTCGGCGGATTCCTTATTGCGCATCCACTCGTAATCGTCCTCGAATACATCACCGTGGAATTCACGGCGCTTCGGTTCGCGCTTGGCTACAGGCGGCATCGGCACTTCGGCGTTCGTCTTCTCGTCGGTCATACCACGCGATTGTACGCGAGACTCACACCACGTGTTCTTTCAGATACGGCAGCATGGTCTTCAAGATATTCGATCCGGTGGTGCCGGTGAACACCGGAACGTCGGTGACCGGCATCGGTTGCGTGGAAGTCAGGCCCGCCACAGAGGCCAAACCGGATGATTCCTTGGGACTGAGCTGACGAATCGCGATGGCCAGCACACGTCCTGGGTATCGATGGGCGATGGTGGCATACGTGGTGGGATCCTTCTGCCCATCGTCGCCAACAAGGATGAACTTCATGTCCGGAAAATCAGCCATAAGCTGCTCGGCGAACTCCAGTTTGTGCTGAGGGCCGGAAGGCACGAAGGTCTTCGGGCGCGGGTCAAGATCGCGTAACAGCAGCGGGCCTTCAGGAAACCCGTGATCGGTAATGAAGTTACGAATCGAACTTTCCACATTCCATGGCGAGGTCGAAAGGTAGAAGAACGGCGCACCGGGAAACAGATCGGCGATGCGCGTGAACAGCACGCTCATGCCCGGCACGGAAGCCTTCTTCTTCGGGTTGAGGAAAAGCAGATTGTAGGCGGCCTTCCACAGCACGGGCGCCTGCGTGATCATGATGGTGTCGTCCACATCAGAAATGATGCCGACTTTGGCACTGGCCGGAATGGTGTACAGGTTGGCGGAAACGGGCTTGCGGCGCTTCACGCTGTACGAGACGCGATGAATACCGGGTTCAAGGCGATGCTCAGCCACGAGGTCAAGGTAGCCCGCGGAATCAGAGACCGCATATTCGCTACTGAGGTCACGGGTGCGATCGACCTTGTCATACACTTCAGAATCACCAATTTGTATGGTGTTCAACGGCATGTCATCAATGCTGGCCTGCACATGGGTGCGTGGGGCGGGCACGGTCAGCATGCCGCGAATGCCTCTGCTTACCTCGCCGGGTCGCGCGTTTTCGGGAGCGTATACCGTACGGCAAATCAATCGCGAATAGTCGCTGGTGCCATAGCCCACATAGGGTTCCACACGTGGATACCAGCCGAGATGGCGCACCGCCAGTGCGGAAAGACGCGACCAAATGCCGAACGTGCCGGTGAGGGTACGGCGAATCACACGGGTGAACGCCGGCTTGACCTCAAGCCGCTCACGGCTGGACGGTGTATCGAAAGTGGTGGCGGCCTTGCGCGCGGGAATCGGCACCGTAGGCATGTCATCGGGCGATGGCGCACTACTGCCATGTACTGGCGGCAGGTGTCGGGCGGCCGCTTCAAAATCCTCGCGTGGGCTTCTCATATGCACCAATATAGGCCACTCAGGTTATGAGTTCCTGAATACTTGGTTACCGTATGATCTTGGCGTATTCCTCGGCGGTCAGCAGCTCGGCTCATCATCGTCGAGCTCAACCTTGAGAATCCAACCTTCGCCATAGGGATCGCCATTCACCACGGACGGATCGTCCGCCACGTCGCGATTCACGTATTTCACGGTACCGGCCACCGGGCTGATCAGCGGCTGGACGGCCTTCGAGGATTCAAGCTCCACGATTTCGTCGCCGGCCTCCACGCGGGTGCCCGGCTCAGGCAGATCCACAAACACGAGCTCACCCAGCTGGTCGGCGGCGTATTCGGTGATGCCGATGATGGCAAGATCGTCCGAACGATCCACCCATACGTGTTCGTCGGAGTACTCAAGATGCTCGGGAATATCGAGGTTCAGCGGCTGTTCGGTTTCATCACTCATACACACCAGCCTAACCTATAGCTCGCGTCCAAGCCACTCCTCAATCATGTACCGTGCGATGGTGGCGCGCCCTGGTGCCACCATTCGGCCGGCAATCAGCTCGGCGGTGTATTCGTCGCGCGTGACCCAGCGTGCGGTCACGGTTTCCGAACCGTCCACATGCACATCCGTGGTAATCGCATGTGCCTTGAACGCCATCATCAACGAGGCAGGGAATGGCCACGGCTGCGAACCCAGATACCGCACCTCGCCCAGCTGAATGCCGGTTTCTTCGCGGGCCTCACGCCGGCACGCATGCTCAAGGTTCTCCCCCGCTTCCACGAATCCGGCAGACACCGAATACAGATTCGGGTCTTTCCACGCCGCATTGTGCTGCAACAGCAGACGGTCCTGACCGTCCACAACAGCGGTAATCACCGCCGGCTCGACGCGCGGGAACAAAATACGATTGCCGTCAGCCTGGTTGGAGCAACGCTGCGCCCATCCGGCGAGCGCCGGCAACACGGGGGCACCGCATGTGGGGCAGAACCGCTGACGGCTATGCCAGATGCTCAGGGTGACCGCGCTGGTGGCCTGACCGGCCTCCCGCGCGTTGGCGTGTGGTGCAAATCCACGCAAATCCACCCAATCGAACCGCGTTACGGCCTGTTGCAGCAGTGTGGGCTTCGGCGCGGCGTGGGATGCCGGGGTGCTGACCGACTCGTCAAATGCGTCATCCACACCTTGCCCAGCTGAATCCGGCACACCAAAGGGAGCAGCGGCACCAGCGCCGGCGGCTCCGCCCTGTTCACCAAACCGTTTGCCGGAGGCGCTGCCATGAGTCTTGGCTGCCCCCATCGCGCCATCGACAGTGCCGGCATCCTGAACACCCAGTACGCCGTTGGGCTGTGCGCCGGGCACAGCACCTTCACCGGCGTCCGGTACGCGGGAAATGTCGACCGCAATCACGCATTCGCCGCGCACACCACCGTACGAGCCGAGGAACATGGCGACCGCTTCAGGGTAACGGCGCAACTCCTCGCCAACGTATGCGCCCGGCAGCGTGGCGAGCCGCATTTTCACGTTCTCATAATCCACCAGATCTCCCTGGCCGCGCGGCACGGCAACCAGCCCGCCACGAGTCAGCACCACTTTGGTGGCCGGATCCGCGAGCAAGGTGTCAATCAGATCGGGCTCGCTACGCCGATCCACCTGATAGTCGATATCGCCTTGGGCAAGCGGCAGGAACGGCAGCGCACGGGTCAGCGCCAACGGCGAAAAGTGAATGTCAGCAGTCATACGTATCTCCAGAATGTAGTTTTGCCCCCGCTGGCGGGGGCTGTCGGCGAAGCCGACTGGGGGTGGTCTCAGACGGAATCCTCCCCGGACCACCCTCCGGCGGCTACCGCGCCACCTCCCGCCAGCCGG
>ENA-OQJX01000026-OQJX01000026.1-human-gut-metagenome-genome-assembly--contig:-NODE-26-length-89528-cov-6.477456_pt1 | contig 89528 bp, 83 predicted proteins | sample MGYA00242615_ERZ504782 | MGnify/ENA primary metagenome ERZ504782 (study PRJEB26092, sample SAMD00036354) | human gut metagenome | host: Homo sapiens | study: EMG produced TPA metagenomics assembly of... | reverse complement strand
TATATATAAATATTTGCTTATATATTCCCGAAAGCGACAGAAAAAGTTAAACGACCGGAATTTTCAGGACCTGTCCCGGTCGGATATCGGCGCTTGTCAGCCCGTTGGCTCTCTGCAAGTCGTCTGTGGAGACTCCCGGATACTTCTTGGCAATGGAGTAAAGGGAATCACCGGACTGTACTTTATAAGTCAAACTTTTACCTGAAGCGCGAACGGGAACAGTCCCAGCCTTTTCGGTCTTCTTTGTCTTGGCGGAAGCGAATGCGACACCTCCGTTATCGACATGCAGACGTAGGCGGCGGCCTTTGGCAACACGGTTAGAACCGAGCCCGTTCCATTTACGGATATCCTTCGGAGTAACGCCATAGCGATTCGCGATGGTATAGATATTCTCACCGGAGGCTACCACATGAGTTATTTTCTCAAGCGTGAGATTCTTCGATCCGTCGGCAGCATTGACCGGCACACAGCCCCCCAATAACTCCTCTATACGATGTGTATAGACCGAATCCTCCTTGTCGACAAACGCATACGTCTGCGATGCCGGAAGTTTCAATACGGAAGGTTCCGTATTCCCCGGTATAATATCCCGTTTATATTGCGGGTTGAGCGCACGAAGCTGCTCGATGTCGATCCCCAGCACATCGGAAACTTGTTGCAGGTGAAGCATACTGTTCACCATAACTGTATCAGTCGCCAACGGAAGGCTGGTCTGCATCGGGCAGATATTATGATCGCAATAGTAATTCATGATATAATTGGCAGCGATAAACAGCGGCACATACGAACGGGTTTCACGGGGCAGGTAGCGGAAGATCTCCCAGAAATCGGTCTTTCCTCCCGAACGGCGGATTGCCTTATTCACATTGCCCGGACCACAGTTATAGGAAGCCAGCACCAGGTTCCAGTCGCCATAAATGGCATACATATCTTCAAAATACTTACAAGCCGCTTCAGTCGCCTTTTCCGGATCACGCCGTTCGTCCAGCAAGCTGTTGATCTCCAAACCATATATCTTACCGGTCGGAAGCATGAATTGCCATAACCCGCAAGCTCCCACACGGGAAAGGGCAACCGGATTCAGAGCGCTTTCGACGACAGCCAAATACTTCAGTTCCAAAGGCAGGTTATGCTTGTCGAGCACCTGTTCGATAATGGGGAAATAGAAATCCGCCATACCTAACATATAACGTACCAGATCACGTTTGCGTCCCGCATACAGGTCGATGCAATCCCTCACCACCTCGTTGTAAGGCAGACGGATCACACTCGGCAGACGTTCCAAGCGTTCTTCGTAAACAGAATCGGGAAAATAAACATTCTCCGCATCATCGTGACAATACTCATCCACTTTCGAAAAGTATTGCACATGCCAGGAATGAAGCAAACTATCCACATTTGCATCAAGCTTTCAGGTATCAGGCCCACTACTCAGACAGCGAGTCTGCCGATAATGTCGAATGCTGCGGTTCGCCGAATATAGGGTCTTGTGCACGGGAGACCTGCATCAGGCAGAACAGGCAGAATAGGATAAGTAGGTTTTTATTCATGATGTTAGAACTTAAAACTGCAATTCAATCCATACGAGCCCGGCGTATAGCGGGTCTTCGGAGTTACCTCCGGCGACCAGTGCATACTCAGGTCCGGAGAAATGTCAAAGTCGAACAGTTGGGCATCCACATACGCATCGATAATACTGATCGCATACACCCCGACTGTAATGATAATACTCAAATCCCTGTAACGGCGGAAGTAATCTTTCCGACGCTTCAGGTTGTCCTGGAACTGGGTGTTCGAGACATATGAACTCTCTTCCCCATTCCTGACAAAGATCGTCCAGCTATCCTGCCAGGGGCCATTATATTCTTTTCCCTCCTTCTCTGCCGCCAATACCTTTTGGTAATCCGCCATGATATCGAAATAGGCAGTCGAATAGTCCTTATAATTCTTATTGTTCCAGGTGATGGCATACATACAACCCATAAAGGCTCCATATACCAACGGAAGCTTCCAATACTTCCTGTTATATATCTGTCCCAGACCCGGCACCAAGGCATAAAGCAGCGCTTTGTTCGGATCAGGTTTGAATTCCTTCAACTTCACCTTCGGCTGGGGAAGCGAGTCGGCTGCCGAAAGCACAGCCTTCACCGTCGAATCGGCCTTAGCTGTTTCTCCGGGAACCACAGCCGTAACGGTCGAATCGGAAGATATCACCGTATCCTGCTTGGCCACTATCGTCCCTTGCGCGTGGCCGGACCATACCGAACAGCACAGCAGGACTATTATCCATAAAATCGCTTTCCCGTTTCTCATTTCAACTTATCCAACAAGCCGATCAGTCTTTCCAATTCATCCTCAGATGCAAAGGGGATCGTTATTTTACCTTTTCCTTTTTCGTTGCATACCAGTTGGACCTTCGTATTAAAGAAACTGGACAGATGATCCTTCAGTAAGTTGAATTCCTCAGGAAGTTTCGGTTTCCTCTGGGCAGGCTTTTCCTTCTTAGCCTGTTCGAGAGCTGCCGCATCCACTCCACCGCGTACTATTTCTTCTACGTTACGGACAGACAGTCCATCCACCAATATCTGCTCGTAAAGAGCCAACTGCACTTCCGGGTCCTCGACAGGAAGCAGTGCACGTGCATGCCCCATGTCGATCTTCTTGTCTTTCAGCCCTACCTGTATCTCGGCAGGGAGCTTCAAGAGGCGGAGATAATTGGCAATCGTCGCCCGCTTCTTGCCGACGCGTTCGCTCAGCTTTTCCTGCGTCAGGCCGTAACTGTCGATCAGCTTCTGATAAGCCAAAGCAATTTCTATCGAGTTCAGGTCTTCACGCTGGATATTCTCGATCAGAGCCATTTCGACGACATTCTCGTCTGCTGCGGTTTTGATATAGGCGGGAATCCGTTCCAAGCCTGCCATCAAGGAGGCACGATACCGGCGTTCACCGGAGATAATCATATATTTGTCCGTTCCCGTCTCTTTCAGCGTAATCGGCTGAATGACACCCAATGAACGGATGGAAGTTGCCAGTTCCTCAAGCGTCTCTTCCTCAAAAACAGAACGGGGTTGATCCGGATTGGGCTGGATCTTACTCAGCTCTATTTCACTAATAGACGACGAACCGCCCGTTTTCAGGTCGTCCATCGTTATCAAAGCATCCAATCCACGGCCAAGAGCCGATCTTTTCATTACCATAAACTTTCGAATTTATGATTTATGATTTATGATTTATGATTTGAAAAGACAAACAAATCATAAATCATAAATCATAAATCTATTTGTTTTTATCTATCAGCTCCTGTGCAAGCTGCATGTGATTCAAAGCTCCCTTCGATTCGGCATCGTAAAGCAGTACGGGTTTGCCGTAGCTGGAAGCCTCGCTTAATTTGACATTACGCTGAATAACGGTCGTGAAAACCAAGTCCCGGAACGGACGTTTCACTTCTTCATATATCTGGTTGGCCAGACGAAGACGCGAATCGTACATGGTCAGCAGAAAGCCTTCGATTTCCAAAGCAGGATTCAGCTTCGACTTGATAATCTTTATCGTATTCAACAGTTTACTAATACCTTCCAACGCAAAATACTCACATTGCACGGGTATCATCACCGAATCGGCTGCTGTCAAGGCATTGACCGTGATCAGCCCCAAAGAGGGAGAACAGTCGATCAGGATATAATCGTACCGATCTTTCAGCGGAACCAGCACTTGTTTCAATATCTGCTCCCGGTTCTCCATGTTCAGCATTTCAATCTCCGCACCTACCAGGTCGATATGCGAGGGGATAATATCCAGCCCTTCCACTTCCGTATTGGTAATAGCCCCTTTCGGATCGTCGCCATTCACCACACATTCGTAGATCGACTGCTCCACACTGCGGATATCCACACCCAATCCCGACGAAGCATTTGCCTGCGGATCCGCATCGACCACCAGCACCTTTTTCTCAAGTGCAGCCAGCGATGCAGCCAGATTTATCGTAGTGGTAGTCTTACCTACCCCACCTTTCTGATTTGCTAAAGCGATAATCTTTCCCATACTTTGTCTATTTATTCGGGAGCAAAACTAAACATTAAAAACCTAACACAAACCAGTTCAAGCAAAACAATGTCCGTTTTGTTGAAAAGTCACCTTATCTGTTGATAACTTGCAAATATAAACAGAATATTTAATAACTTGTTTCAAATGAGCGAGATGGAGGGTATTTTTTAGATATCCGAATATTCATGTCTACAACTATTTTCATTTGCTATATCTTACGGCATTCAACTCCGATAAAATATCATCGTCAGACAGTTCAACATCTTTAGGACGAGACTTGACATACCGGTCCAACATACTTTCTTTAGTAGACGCAGACCATCCCATTTTTTTGCCAATTGCCGGAAAAACTTAACATCAGCTTTAGGAATGTTCAAATAAAAAACCTTGTATTGTCGTATCCATAATAAAATTCCATTTTTACAAAGAGACAGGCTCTCAAACAGATAACCTATAGTTCAAAGTTGAAAATACAAACGTATACTCAAAGCTCTACCATCAGAATACAGCAGCTATCTTTTTTATATCGTTCAACTTTTCAAGCAAGGAACTATTCTTACGAGCCATTTGTATATCATAATCCGCCTGCATTCTTACAAGCAGATCGGCATTGATACCTAATGCAGCCTCCAACAGCAGCGCAAACTCTGTTGTTATAGGACGTTTTGCATTTAAAATCTCGTTAAAAGCAGAATAAGACAACTCGAATTTTTTTGCAAAAGCCTTTTGCCTGATACCTCTGCATTCCAACTCTTCCTTTACCAATTCTCCTGGATGATAAGGGCGGAAGGAGTGTAAGCTATTAGCAGTCAGTTCCATATGACATATTATTTATAATGGTTTGTAATATCAACTAAAGAACATATTTCCACGGTTGTTTGATTATTGGCATTTGTTATTTCCCGAAATTCAAGCTGTATTGGTCATTGATTCGAAGAGAGGAAAGTCCCTTCTTACCACCGATCAATTTCTCGTAGTTCAAAGATCTGTATTGAGACAATTCTTCCATCTTAGAGGCATTCAACAAAGCTTTGACACATTTGAGATAACCGTTAATTATTTGCGGTTGAAAGCGATGTTTTTTATCATCAGTTTTCCTTTTTGCATAAAGTTCGGCCAAATACTTTCTTTCAAATTCTACATTCATGTATATGTTCTTAATTAGCACAAAGATAAGAATACATAAGACAATTCGCAAAAATAGGGAATTATTTTTATGCCAAACAACCATCGGGGCAATAGGGGAGAAAGAAACTTCCGCCTTGTTGGCATTTAGATTTTGTTAACAACAGTGGAACGATACGAAGTGGCTTTTTCCAGAAAACGGCAGATTCAGGCTATTATAGCAATAGAGGCCGGCAGATTGAAGATATCATGTATATTATTGACAAACTTGGACTTACACAACTATATAAGGTACATATATACATTATATAAAAAACGGATTTCAACCTTGCTTTAGAGCGTTTTTATATTTATAAGTAGTTGGATATAAAAAAGATAGAGGTGATTTTCAAAATGACTAATGAAAACGTACGTTAGATTCGTCATTTTTCAGCTACAAAAATACAACTACTTTTTAAACCTGCAATCCTTTCTCCCAATAAATTTTCCTTTTCTATATTCTTTCTTATCAATTAGATAGCCTAACCCGTACGAAAAACCTTCTTTCTGATACGAACCCTCCCGAAAGCCCCGAAAAAATGACTAAAAAAAACGTACGTTTTCTCTCGTCATTATACAGGAATTTGGTTAACTCTTGTAAAACAAGAGGTTTGAGAAAAGAAAGAAATATACAGATATACTATTTATTAATTAAACATTTTAGAATTATGAACAAAAAGTTTTCTACTCTTTTGGCCGGTGTCCTACTGGTCGGTAGTGTCGGGGCGTTCGCACAAACTGCACCTGATGAATTAAAGACTGGTGATGTTGTTCTTGTAAAGAATAGTATTACCCAAGGGCCACAAGGGGATCATCCTTGGCCTACTTATCTAAAAGCGAAAGGTGAAAAAGGAATTGTCCCGGTTGAACAAAGTAGTTTTAAACCTGCAACCGCAGCTGATATAGATTCAATCAGTTGGAAAGTGACAGTTCGTGAAAATGCAGGTGGCCTGAAAGATTATGCTTTTGAAAACGTTGCAACCGGTGTTAAGTTGGCTTATGATGCTCCGGCCAAGACTGTTAATTATGCAGGATATACTGAGATCAAGGCTTCTACCGATTCTGCAAAAGTAGTAACAGCGACTGACGCTAATGCTTGGTGGTCTTTAGATGCATATAGTGATGGCAACACAGAAAAAATGTACACGCTTGCTTATCGTTATACAACAGAAGCAGGTGATTCAATCGTTGCTTTGGGATCTTATCGTTGGTTCGCTAATGGAGAAGATTACATGGTTCGTTCAGCTCGTTTGGCAAAAGCGAAAGATCAGAGTATGAGAGACGCTTTGGCCGGTCTTGTTGGAGCGACTGCTACTATTCAGATTGCTTCTTTTGCGCATTGGCAGTTGGATAAAGATGGTGTTGAGACTTTAAAGAACACTTTGATCAACATGACTTATGCCGATCTTAAATTGCCGGTTATCCAGTCTACAAATATTCCGGGCTTGGCTAACTTTCAGGTAGTTCCTGTTAAGAGTTATGCAAGTGGCGACATCACTTTCTATGGAGCAGCAGAAGATGCAGACGCTGCTACTCAGTTTGCATTCTTGCCGGCTTCACAGATCGGTGTTGAGAATCCAGAATACTTCACAATCGACACAACTCGTTACAGACTGGAAAGTGTACATCAAGACAATGTATTTGGTTACGGTTTGGGCACTGATACGATCATTACGAAAGCAGCAACAAAAGAAAGAAATGGCTTGAAGGTGTTCTCTATGTCTTACTTGGTAGGATATCCTGACAGTGTGACATTTACTCCGGCCGCTGCTGTTGAATATGTGCCTGCCACAGCTGCCGCTGCTGCGACTTTTAAAATCGTTGACAACGCATCAGGTGCTACTGTTTTAGGTGCAGCCGTATTGGATGACAAAGAGTTGGTTTCTACGGTTGTAAAAGATAACAATGCAAGAAAAGAAGGTACTTTGATGCCTTACGCATTCGAAGCTCCTGTTTATCCGGAAATCGCTGAAGGTTACTACTTCTTCCAGTCTACCAACAAGGCTACAGCAGACAAGTATATCGTAAACAGCTTGTGCGGTACAGCAGTTAACAGCTACAGAGAATTTGTAGACGAAGTATCGGCTGACAACTCTTACAATGTATGGGTAGTAGAAGGCGAAGGCAAGGACATGACGATCAAGAACCGCTACACAGGCGAAGACTTCTCTTTGATCCTGTTCGAAGCCGGCGAAGGTCTGTACACAACAGGCAAGTTGGATACATTCAAGATCGAAGCTATCGAAGACATCAAGAAAGGTGGCGTAGACTATTATCAGATCGAAACTCCTGAATACAAGAAGTTCGCTTTGAGCTTGGTGAACGGTATCGGCGAAAACATCTATGTGACAACTGTGGCTGACTCTGTATTAGGCGTTAAGGTTGACGATGCTTCCCTGTTGCTTTATCCGACAGTTAAGGAAACAAAGAAATACGGTGTAAACGATGAATTGGTTGCTGAAACTTATACATTCAAGACAAAAGATGGTAAAGTTTTAACCAGAAATGCAAAAGGCCAATTGATCATTGATGAAGAAGAAGGAGCATATCCTGTGATCTTTGCATTCAAGAATGCAGGTAACGGTGAATACTTTGCAGTATACAATGTTTTGACAGGTACAATGGCTTCTCAAACTACACAAACAGTTTGGTATCTGAATGCTCAAGCTACAGACAACTATATGCAGTATGTTTCAGGTGTAGGCTGTCCGGAAGGCCAGGATCGTTTCACTTTGGAAGCTCCTGCCGCTCCGAAATACCTGACAGTTGCTCCGGGCCACTATACGATCAAGACAGACGGACGCGAAGATATGTTGACAATGGGTGCTGACAGCGCTGCCATCTTCCGTCGTATCACTTCTGACTTGAAATCTGATTACAACAAAGAATCATTTGCATTGTGGATTGATACAGCCAAGTTTGACGCTGGCGAAACTCCGCTGAACGTACCGACTTACTTCATCATGAAGGGCGCAGCCTACGAAGAAGACACATTGGCCGGTAATTTCTTGGGTGCATATCGTACAGACTCTGTCATGTTTGTTGAAGCTAAACGTGTTGCAACAAAAGATACTTTGGTTATCGCTTCTACGGAAAAGGCATTAAAGAACGATGCTGTTAAACCGTACCAGTCAAGTTCCCGTTTGTCGACGGTGAAGAGGGCGCTGTTTACGTTCAGAACGAAAACAACCAATACCTGCGTATCATCAACGAATATGTGACTTTGACTTCTAAAGAAGAAGAAGCTATCGCAGTAAATGTAGTAACAACAGAAGCTCCTACGGCCAACGAAGGCGTAGAAGTATCTGAAGTAAAGGTGATCGCTGGCGAAGGTCAAGTAACAATCGCAAGTGCTGCCGGCAAGAAGGTTGTTATCTCTAACATCCTCGGTCAGGTGGTTGCTAACGCAGTTCTGACTTCTGACAACGCTGCCATCGCAGCTCCTCAGGGTGTAGTCGTAGTAGCTGTTGAAGGTGAAGAAGCTGTTAAAGCTATCGTAAAATAAGAACACTGTCCATTCTGTAAGGGCGGAGTAGAACTCCGCCCCTACGGACAGACAAAATTTATAATCAAATAATTCTTCGGCTGCGTGCCCGTAAAACGGCAATTACCCTGCGAGAGGCGAATAAGTGGCCGGATTTAATATTAATAATACTAAAGTATATTGAATTTAAAAGTTCAAGTTGTCTTCCCCCTGCGAAGGACGAAGGCATACAAAAAAACAAGCCCCGGTAGTGTACGAAAACTGTCGGGGCTTCGTTGTTTATCATAATCACTTGTTACTTTTGGCTTGATCCAAAAGTAACCAAAAGATCAAGGCTTAACCGGCTGGGCTACTCCGGTCAAAGACTACGCTGTCGCCTGCGAAACTCGCTGCGCTCAGACAGCGCAGGCTCCGGACGCTCCGTCTTTGCCCTTCGCTTGACGCCCATCCGCTTAGGCCTTTCGTAGAAAGCTGCGCTTTCTCTTGGGATGGCCGATGCCGACTGTTCTTCTGCGATCCCGCGCGGGGCGCGGGAACAGGATAGTTTCGAGACACCCTCACAAGTGCGAGGACAAACACGGAGACAAGCCCGACAAACACAGAAGCAACACGGAGGCAAGCACAGGGACAAACCTGTTCCCACACTTGATGCGGGATCACAAAGAAGCAGGCGGCATCGGCCATCCCCAAAGAGCCGTCAGGCTCTACTTCCGGCCTAAGCTGGTGAGCGTTAAGCGCAGTGACCGGAGTGAGCGTCCGGAGCGTCTGCTGTTTGAGCGAAGCGAGTTTCAGACGCGACAGCGAACGCAGGGAACGGAGTAGCGAAGCAGCTTAAGCCTTGATCTTTTGGTTACTTTTGGATCAAGCCAAAAGTAACAGAACAATCTTGAACTTTTGGTTACTTTTCTTTCAAGAGAAAAGTAACAGAACAATCAAATAAAAAAATTTATAATGAAAAAAAACGAACGCTTTCACCGAAAGCACAAGAAATGGCGGAACTATACACCCGCCTGGAAAGCCTCAAGTCGAAACAGACGGAAGGAGTGAAAACAACCCGCTACACGACCGATGCCGTCCGGGACACACGCAAGCGCATACGCGAACTGCTCAGTGAAGCCGACGGGCTCGAAGAAACACAGATCCCGATAGACGATGCACGCACGCTCGTCGAATATTTCAGCGGGATACGCTACCTGCCGGAGTTCAAAAAAGACACGGAAAAGGCAACAGGGCTCTTCAAAGCCATGCAAGTCATCTTCGGGTTCGCCGTCGCCGTCACGACACTGTCCACTTATTATTATTCAAGAGATAAAAGAAATCGGCAAGAATGTTAATTTTCAACAAATTAAAAGCGACAAAATAATATATTATGCCGAAATAAATTTCTTTATATAATTGATATAAAAAGATTTACAATTCAGATAACATACTTTTTATATGATTGCCGGTATGATAAGATCCCCCTACCTTTGGGTCATCATCAACCGGCAATCTTTTTTGCCTTAAATTAATAATATCATGAAAAAACAAGAACTTGTTTCTTTTTATGCCAGCCTGTTCCGGACCGAGTGCCAAGTCTTAACTCTTGAAGAAATCATTATCCTGATCCGGCGCCGCCGGTGGCAACGTGAAATCATCGCCTACCGCACCGCACTCGCAGCAAGGCGCTCCGAAGAGGCCCGCCGTCTGAAAGGCGGATTGCCGGGATTCACCCCTTCGGGGGTATTCAAGGGAGGGCATAAGGCAAGTGCGATCGAAACGTACAGTCAAGTTGTCGGGCTGGATTTCGACCATGTGGAGGACCTTGCGGCACTGATCCTCATCTTCCGGATGCTGGACTTCACGCTGGCGATGTTCGTCAGTCCCAGTGGAGAAGGGCTGAAGGTCTTCGTACGCGTAGACTGCCCGCCCCGACGCCACAGAGAGGCCTACCTGCAGGTCGCCGCCTTCTTCGAGAAGGCGGGCGGCGTGGCGAGCGATGCCAAGTGTAAGGACATCAGCCGTTGCTGCTACGTGAGCGACGATCCGGAAGCGTATTACAACCCGGATGCCACGGTCTTCCACATCCCCGAAGAGCAGTCGGCCGAAGAGGGTGTCGATGCGTTTGTCACCCGTTTCCTCGACCGTAACCCGCCGCTTGCCGGATCGCGCAACCAGACGGTCTACCGCCTCGGCTGCGAGGCAACCGGAGGGGCTTTTCGTATGCCGAAACAGTCGCTTGCTGCACGCTCGGCCTGCAAGCAGATGACTTCACTCCGGCAGAAATCGAGCAGACGTTATATTCTGCTTATCAAGGGAATGCATCAGAACACGCGACCTTCGCCGACAGAAAAGGACACAGAAGGGCAAAAAAGGCATCCGCTACAAATCAGAACGCCGGAGGGTATGAACCGGACCCCGAAAACTCAGGCGAAACACTCCGCGAACAGACCCCTTTCCTGCCCGAAGAGCTATACGAGCTGCTCCCGCCCCTGATCCGCGAAGCCGTCTCCTTCTACCCGCAGCGCCGCGAGCGCGACATGGCTCTCTTGGGGGCTTGCACAGTGTTGAGCGCCTGCCTTCCGGAGGTATCGGGCGTCTATCACCGCAAGCGCGTCTACCCCCACATCTTCACGGTCGAAATCGCCCCTGCCGCCAACGGGAAGGGGTGCATCAACGATATGCGTCACTTGGCCGACCACTATGCGAACCTGGTCGAGGTGGAAACGGGACGTGCCGAAGAGGAATACCGGCAGGCCCTCGAAGACTGGGAGCTGAAGAAGGCGGAGGCACGCAAGAACCACCGGACCGTCTCGGTGAAAGACGCTCCCATCCCCGCTGCAACGGCCTACCTGAACATCCCGACACAGATCACCAAGGCGAAGCTGCTCATCCACCTGCGCGACAACGGCAGCATGGGAGGCTGATGGCTGACAGCGAGATCGACACGATCGTATCGGCGAGCAAGTTGGATTTCGGTATGTTCGACGACCTGCTCCGCAAGGCGTTCCACCACGAACGGGTCGCCTCATCGCGCAAGACGGACAACGAACTGATCCGCATCGAACGCCCGCGCCTGGCGTTGCTCCTCTCCGGCACGCCCGGACAATTCCCCCGCCTGATCCCCGACAGCGAAAGCGGCCTTGTGAGCCGCCTCTTGCTCTACACCTGCCGCAATGAGGCCGTCTGGCAGGATGTCTCGCCCGATGGCAGCGGGATGGAGATGGAAAAGAAGCTGGCCGAGCTGTCCGAACAGGTGATGGATATCGCTTTGACACTCCGCAAACGCCCGTTGCAGGTATGCCTGACGGCGGTGCAATGGCGAGAACTGAACCAACGTTTCACGGTATGGCTGCACGAAGCGGATCTTTTCGGAGGTGAGGAGTTCCTCAGCGTCGTGAAACGCTACGGGCTGATCACGTTCCGCCTCTGCATGGTCTTCACCGCATTGCGGTGCGGTACGGCGGGCTACGGGATGGACAAGCAATTTTGCACCGACGAGCATTTCCGGGCCGCCCTCGCCATCACCTCGACCTGCCTCGAACACAGCCGCCTGTTGTTGACCTCACTCCGCCACGACGAGGAAGTCCCGGAGCTTTCCTACCCTCGCAAAGGGCGCAACCTTTTAGCCCGGTTGCCGCACGAATTTACCCTGCAGGAAGCCTACCGCTTAGGCGAGGCGGAAGGCATGGCAGAAAGGGAGGTGAGACGGCTCATCAGCAAGCTCATTCCTTTATATATCAAAAGAATAGCTCACGGCGAATACCAAAAGACAGACCTCCCTGACCCTGAAAAAACATAGGATGCCTTTTTAGCCCCTTTTTGTCCTTTTCCCCCTCCGAGCCGTTTTCAAGAGAGAAAAACCCTATACCCTATCCCCCAAAAAGCCATAGCTTCCGGGAAAAAAGGGTATAGGGTTTTGCCCTGTGGGGTATAGGTGGTAAAAAATAAAACTGAAAAGCATTGTCTTTGTTCACTAATTCGTTATCTTTGGCGAAGTAAATCCTAAACTATGGAAGAGAAAAGAAAATATATCCGCCAGATAGTGGCCTTCGCCAACTATTTTAAGGACTTCAAAAAGACCTTGCCTCGGAATGCATTAAGTAAAATCTATCAGATTTTTGTTTATATCATGACACTGGAGCAAGTACCGGGGAAATATCTGAAAGCCATAACCACCGTAAAAGGGCTATATGAAGTTCGCGTGGAGGAAAGCGGGAATATTTATCGGATCTTCTGTTGCATGGATGAAGATAACTTGGTGATTCTATTTAACGGTTTCCAGAAAAAAACACAAAAGACGCCTCCGAGCGAGATAGAACGAGCCAAGCGGATCATGAATGAATATTTTTATGTCAAAAAGACAAAAGGAGGAACAAACAATGAATAAAAAAGAGTTGGAAGCAATAAGATGTACCCCTATAGAGGATCTGATCACCGAGGACTTCGGCGTACCGGGTACAGCTCAACGGGATGAGTTCGAAAGCAACTGCGAGGCTTTTATCATCGGCGAACAATTGAAAGCAGAACGTTTGAAAGCAGGCCTGACGCAAGAACAGCTTGCTGCTAAGATCGGAACGAAGAAAAGCTACATCTCCCGTATCGAGAACGGACATGCAGACATCCAACTGTCCACCTTGTTCAAGATATTCCAAGGCCTCGGACGAAAAATCAGTTTTACGATTTTGTAGGAACCAACCCTGACTTTCCCCGTTTTTCCCCTCTCCTCCCCCTCTTTCCGCACCGGCATCGGGGGATATGACGGGTCATGTCAAACGCCGTAACCATCCAGCCTCTCCCGGCAATATGTTCATAAACCGATTATCCTTATACTGTGCAACTAAAACAGGATTATTGAGCGGATTCTGGGCATCCATAAAAAGAATAGATTCAAACAGACCCATATATTTTTTGAGATTGACGTAGCATTGATTAAAGTTCCACTCGATGGACTGCAAAGGGAGGTCATGCCCTTTTTTTTGACTCTCAGACTAACATTCGCGATACTTTGCGCCACAGTATTCAACCCAAAGAAAATACCATGAATATGATATCCATGAGCCTTGAAATACAAAACCTGGTTCAACCCAAAATTATCCGCGAACGGTGTTTCTAACGCAAAATCAATAGAATCCGCAATACAATGTTTCCGTAATTCGTCGTATTCCTCCCATTGATAATCAGCTGTCAACTCGTCAAATAATTCCTCAAACATATCATTTGTATAGGCCGGATACAACTGCTTACGTTGCGATTTGCTCAGATTCTTTATATAGGTCCTAATTTCCATTCCTCTTTTATCCGGATCATATACAGGTATACCATCCGTGTACAAAGAGCCGAAAGTGCTTTTACCGGCTCCATTGGGACCCATGACAATATGCAGGATGGGATTCATGGAGATTATTTTTTGATCTGTTGGAACAGAACCCCTTCTCCTGCAGGACGAGAGGCTCTTATTTTCTTGAATTTTATGTCTTGACTATACAGGCACGTTCCAGATTCGCCAGTTCAACGACATCTTCACTACCATCGGCATTAGCACGAATAAAACGGTTGTCTTTTCGAATCCTTTGATTATCTTTATACAAATACGGGATTTGCCGTTGCCAACATCTTTGGATTTCCTGTTTACTGATATCCATATGATTGACCTGCCCCTGACGATTTTGCATCCGGCTTAAAAATGATTTTGAGAATTCATTGTCCGTTAGCTTTCCCATTGTTCAACCTCTTTAATATTCACAAATATACGAAAGATTATGGACAAACATACAACTTTCCCCGTTTTTCCCCTCTCCTCCCCCTCTTTCCGCACCGTTCCGCCACATTCCGCATGGGCGTCGGAGGCGGTTGTATCTTTGCTATGTGATTAAGAAATGAATGTTTTACCTTAAAATCCAGATGTTATGCCAGCAAAGTACAAATTGGTCCTGCGCAAGGATATGCGCAAAGATGCTGCTGAAGGTTCGAAACTGTATTACGCCAGTGCCAATACGACCGGCACGTGCGATGTGTATGAATTGTGCGACCTGATCTCGGCCCAGTCCACCGCCTCGTCCGGTGACGTGAAACTGATCCTCGACGAATTGGTCAACGTGATGCGCCGCAACCTCGGCAAAGGCGAGGTCGTCAAAGTGGGTGAATTGGGCAGCTTCCAGTTACAGTTCGGCAGTACCGGCACGGTGACCGAGAAGGAGTTTAACCAGGTGCTAATCAAAAGCCGCCGCATCGTCTTCCGTCCCGGCAAATTACTGAAAGAAGCCGTCAAGAACTATACGTTCGAAAAGATCGCTTCCGGTGCTCCAGACGAGGGAGGGGGCGAAGATGACCGGCCGGGAGAACTTTGAGAGTTGAAAGGTGAAAGGTGAAAGTGATGCTTCGCGTTCGTACAAATAACTTTCAACTTTCAACTCTCAAAGCTCTTCAGGGTTCTCCGAGATGTCCCACAATGTAATCCTTTTGCCTGGGGGTGAGGTATTTCTTGCCCGGATGCCAGCCTGATTTTTCCAGTTGTCCGACCAGTTCGTCGCTGACGCGTATCCATTTCAACAATTGCATGGTCGCGCTCTTCTGTGAGATATTCGGGAAGTACATCAGGCCAGCTCGCCCCATCCCCAGACTTTGTTTTGATTCAGTGAATTTTCCATTGTATTTCTACTTGATTAGAATATGTAAATATAAGCATTATCAACCTGAAATACAAATAACTACCAATATATCATGGATAAAAAATCAAACTTTTTACACACTTGCCGGCAGCTGCTGCCGAGGCTGAAAAGCTGTTCGGCATAAACGCCCGGATCATTCTTGCACAAGGTGCGCTTGAGAGTGGCTGGGGGAGTTCCTGTCTTGCGACGGAACATCATAACTTCTTCGGACTGATGGGCTATGGCGCTTCGAATGCGTATTGGCATGGGCAGCGGGCCACATTCGAGACGGCCTATGGGACTCATCATTTCAGGCATTACGAAGCAACACGCCTTTCTTTCCTCGACTTCGCCCGCCTGATCCGCTCCGCCTATCCTCGCGCCTATCATTTCAGCTTCCAACCCGAAGCCTATGCAAAAGAGATCGCCTACAGCCCTTACATCAGTGAACAAAACGGCGACAACCGCGACCTGTACCGCCGCAACATCATCGCGCTCGAAGCGGACATCGGGAGGTTGTTGGATTGGGGAGGGGCGGGGTCTGCCCGCCCGGAGTCTGCCCGCCCGATTCTTGCAGCATGAAAATATAAAACAATCCCCCGTAACGGCGGGGTCTGCCCGCCGAATCCAATGGGGACGGGGACGGCGAACGGACGGGGACGGACGGCAATGACGGACGGCGGACGGACGGCGGACGGACGGTAATGGGCGGGCGGACCCCGCCCCAACGGTTATCAACTATCAAATACATAATTCACCATGAACAAACTAAGACAAATCCTTGAATTTATCAGAGCCTTGTTAGGCCTCTTGTTGAACTTGAAAAAGAGAAAGAAGAAAAAAGATGAGAAAAATGAAAAGCCTGCTCACCCGATACCGGGAGAGCTGCCGGACGAGGTGCCGGATGATGTGCCTCAGGAAGGTATTGGCATTGTATCTGGCCGCCTTGGGGATGATGGCCCTGTGGGCGGACCGTTCAGAGGTGGTACTGGGATGTATAGGAGCCCTCTTGACACTCTCGGAGTACGGACGGGCTACACACGACAAGCCGCCTCCTTCATAGGATGGACGTTGTTTTCGTATGCAGTCGGGATGTCTTTTTGGGGAGCCTGACGAATGTTAGCGGATGGACACTTTACGAACCGTGTCGCCAATCCGGACGATGTAGTACCCTTTGGCAATATCCACCGTATATTCGCCGGAGGGTTGCTTCATCGGTATCTCTTTCACCCGGATGCCTACCACGCTGTAAATTTCGAGCTTGCTACCGGCCGGAGCATTTTCCACAACGATCTTGTTATCATAGGCGCTGATCTCCACAGAGTCCTTTTCCTTGTCTTTTGGGGTGGCCACCGGGATATAGCCGTATTCGCTTGCTGTGCCATCACCTCAAGCGGATAACCGGCCCATACAGCCAGCAACAAAACGATTGTAATTAATACCTTCATATGCCAAACCCTAAGATCGTACAAATGTAGGAATATTTTTTCAGATAATGTAGAAAGTTCTGTATTATTAGTGATTAAATAGCTTAAATTCGTTTCCATAGTTTTTTAATACTTTGCCGGCAGTCCCATACGGCTACAAGATATATCGTCCGATTCCTTATTATAATATATAATTTTGAAATTTCTTCTGACCATAAGTCCCCGGTACTGCCTCGAGCACTTTTCCAATGACAGCTCTATGGGAGCCATCTCCGGAAAAGAACATAAGAGTTCTATTGCATCAAGAATGGCATTATATAAGTCTACTGCTGCTTTCTCATTTCCTTTGGAGTAAAAGCTGTAAATTTTGTCAAGGTCTTGTATGGCTTTGGTTGACCAATGTAATTTCAGGTTCATATATTGTATTTTTGATGAAAATAAGCTCTTACTTCTTCTGTCGTATAATACCGCCCCATCCGGAAATCCTCCTCTGCCTCTTCCAAACGCTCTTTCAGTTCCTCGATGGTGTATTGGCAAGGGGGTTGTTCACGTGTAAGCATACGTTTGAGGTACTTTCCTACGCGATTTGCCGTCTCTTCGGATTCAATCATATCGATCATTTCCCGGAGTTCGTCTTTTTTACATTCCAATTCCATAGCTGTCATGATTATATCCTCTCTTTCTTTATATTATATATGTATTGATATCTTCACAAAGGTACGATAATCTTTTGGAATAGAAATAATAAGGCGGACGGTATTTCTTATTGGGCGGAGTAGAACCCCGCCCCTACGGACCGTTTTATTGTCCATTATCCTTTGAAAATTGCATCAAACCGGTATTACCATCTCCTCCTTTCCCATTATCGTATGGGGAAAGACCGCCCTTGCTTCCCTGAGAAGCGGGGTCAGGTCTTCGTAGCGAGCGGAATAATGGCCGATAATGAGATGTTTCACTTGGGCGTCACGGGCTATTTCCGCTGCCTGGCGTGCGGTGGAATGAAAGGTTTCTTTGGCACGGGCAAGGTCGCATTCGGCAAAAGTCGCTTCGTGGTAGAGGAAGTCCACCCCTTCGATAATCGGGATGATCGAGCGGTTATAGGCCGTATCGGAACAGAACGCATACCGTTTGGGAGGAGCAGCCGGACGCGTCAGGCGGGAGTTGGGAACGACCTCACCTTCGGGCGTGACATAGTCCTGCCCTTGTTTGATGTCCTTCAGGCAGCGGACGGGGACCTGGTAGAAATCCGTCATCTCGCGGATGATATGCGCCTCTTTCGGCTTTTCGGCAAAGAGATAACCGCAAGTAGGAATCCGGTGCTTCAGCGGGATGGAGTAGACTGACAACGACCGATCCTCCATCACCAACGAATGGCTGCAGGTATCGACAGGATTGAAACGCACTTCGAACCCCATACCCCGGCAGAACAAATCCATTATGGGACGCAGGTACGTCTCGACCTCCTTCGGACCGTGCACGACCAGCTCGCCGGTACGACCCAACATGCCGAGCGTAGAGATCAGCCCCGGCAAGCCGAAGCAGTGGTCGCCATGCAAATGCGAGATAAAGATATGGGCGAGACGGCCGAAATGGAGACGCATCCTGCGCATCTGAACTTGGTACCTTCCCCACAATCAATCATATATAATTTATCCCGCAAATCTACTACCTGTGAAGTTGCCAGATGCCGCGTGTAGGTAACGCCGAACCGCATCCCAATATGTTTATGTTAAATTCTGCCATAAGGTCCTTCGGATAATTTGGGTGTAAAGATAATACAAAAGCATTGGCATACTGTGAAAAATAACAAAAAAAGCGGGAAGATTGTTCCGAAGGTCACAGGTATTCTATATATTTGTTTGCTGTCCTTATGGAAGCTATTTAGAGTCAGTAGAAAAGACTTAAGATATTTTCATCTAAGCCTTAACTAACTTTTTCTTTTTGTTTAAAACGGTTAAATGTAGAAACGGCCAAGCGTGAGCTTCGCCGTTTCCTTTTTTTAGATACTGTTTTGATTTTTTCGCCTCATGATTGGTTTTCTTAATAGGCATGTGTATCTTTCTCTTCCATTTCTTCCGCATCTATCTTCCGCAGATCTAACGCACGCCAAGCATAGAAAATATAGCCTAAGACGAAAGGTACGAGGATGGAAACATAGCTCATCACTTTCAGTGTGAACGGACTGGAGCAGCTATTGGCAATCGTCAGCGAACTTTGCAGGTCGGCTACCGAAGGATAATAAGCCGTATTGTTCCAACCGGCACAAAGCAACAGCGCCAGCACCGTAAGCACCGTACCTGCCCCGCTAAACCAGATACCCTTTTTCCATGTCCCCGACAAGATCGTACGGACAATGCCATACAAGACACCGGCCACGCCCGCTAACAGCACAACCAATACGGCAGGCATCTCGATCAGGTTTATAAAATATTTATGGGGCTGCATATACACCTCTTGAGTCACCGGATCAACGGCGAACCCATCAGCAAGCAGCAGATGTATCAGGAAGACAAGGAAGAAAACCAAAAACAACGCTGTCTCGATCACCAAATGCTTGCGGCTATGTTTTACAATCTCGGCATCGTCGATATTATTGATGAAATAAAGTAACGCCTGGATGCGTGCCAAGAAGAACACCGCCAGCCCGAGACATATGTTCCAGAACACGAAAGCCGCTTCAAGCCCGTGCCAAGGGTTCGCCCAGGTGGAGATCACCGGCATGGCAACATCGGTCAGCTGTCCTTTATTGACGACAAACTCGGCTCCACTAAAAAACGTACCGACAGCCGTACCCAACAGGATCGGCCCCAAGATACCGTTCAGCAGCAGAAATGCCTGATAGGTCTTTTTACCTAAGAGATTTCCCTTCTTCGACTGGTATTCATACGATACGGCCTGCAGGACGAAGCAAGCCAGTATCAGCATCCACACCCAATAGGCTCCGCCGAAACTGGTCGAATAGAATAACGGGAAAGAGGCGAAGAACGCACCTCCGAAAGTGACCAGGGTCGTAAACGTAAACTCCCATTTGCGTCCGGTCGAGTTTAGCAACATTTTTTGTTGTAATTCTGTTTTGCCGATCGTGAAAAGCAAAGACTGCCCACCTTGCACGAAAAGCAGGAAAACCAATAGTGCTCCTAAAAGGGAAACAAGGAACCACCAGTAATGCTGTAATAATATATAGGTCATGATGATTTATGATTTTGTGATTTATGATTTGTGATTTATGATTTGTGATTTATGACTTGTAATTTATGATTTATGATTTATGATTTATTATCGACGCATAAATCATAAATCATAAATCCTTCACCCTCTCTCCGGTCCTTTCTTAATGGCCTTCACCATAATGCCTATCTCGGCAATAAGCAAGACGGTAAAGAGGAATAGGAAGACAAAGAACGTTGTCTGTACCGACGAAGTTGCCAGCTTGGAGACGGATGCGCTTGTCGGCAGGATGTCCTGGATAGCCCAGGGCTGACGTCCCACTTCAGCGACGATCCAACCCGCCTGTCCGGCGATGTAGGCCAACGGAATCGTCCACAGACTCGCCCATTGCAGCCAGCGGGCATCGGCAAACTTGTTCTTTTTGCTCCAGATCAAAGCAACGATGAATAGCAGAATAAAATATCCGCCCAAGATCACCATGACGCGGAATGAATAAAAAGTGAGGCCGACATGAGGAACCAGGTCGGCAGGATCTTTGATATATCCGTAGCCGAAATAGGCGAAGTTCTCGTCCAACAGAGTACGGGCTTGCCCCGCGGCCACCTGGTCTTTGTCCTTTACCGCCTTGCGATAATCGGCAAGAGCTTGAATGGCAATCTGTCCCTTTTCTATCTTCTCGGCGGCAGAAAGGGCTACCGTCCCTTTATTGGTCTCATAGCCACCTTCTATCAGGTTGACGATACCCGGAACATAAGCATCCACATCGCGTTCAGCAGGAAGGAGAGCAGTTTCGGAATCTTTATATCGAAGATGAAAGGGTTTACATTATCTTTATAACTTGTCTTGTCGGGATTCAACAAACCGATGGCAACCAGACCCGTTCCGTTCCCCCCTTCGTACAAGCCTTCCATAGCGGCCAACTTCATCGGCTGTTTCTGAGCTACCTGATAAGCCGAACCGTCACCCGTCCATAAAATCAGGACAGAAGCGACAAGCCCGAAAAGAGCACCGACCTTGATGCTTTCGAGCGAGAATTTCATCTCCCGCTTTTTCAACAGATACCAGCTACTGATACCGATCACGAAGACGGCTCCCGTAATCCATCCGGAGAGTACGGTATGGAAGAATTTGTTGATGGCGACAGGCGATAAGGCCACCGCCCAGAAATCAAACATCTCGTTGCGCACAGTGTCCGGATTGAAATGCATACCTACCGGATTTTGCATCCATGCGTTGGCGATCAGAATCCAAAGAGCGGAAAGAGTTGCTCCTATGATCGTCAACCAGGTGGAAGCCAAGTGGAAGCGTTTGCTCACCTTGTCCCAGCCGAAAAACATCACGGCTATAAAAGTCGCTTCCATAAAGAATGCCAAGATTCCTTCGATAGCGAGGGGAGCTCCGAAGATGTCTCCTACAAACCAACTGTAGTTAGACCAGTTCGTCCCGAATTCGAATTCGAGGATTAGCCCGGTGGCAACACCGATAGCGAAGTTAATACCAAACAGTTTCATCCAGAATTGTGCTGTCTTTTTCCAGAATTCGTTACCTGTTTTGTAATAGATGGTCTCCATGATGGCCTGTATAACGCCGAGTCCCAATGTCAGGGGCACGAACAGCCAGTGGTACATGGCAGTGAGAGCGAATTGCGCTCTTGACCAGTCAATCAAAGAAGTGTCAATGCTTGCGATCATAAATTATATAATTTAAGGAGTAATTGCTCTGCCCGTCAATTCATCCGAAACGTGTTCTGCCTTAGCCGAATCTTCATCAAACTTTCCTAAATAATTAGGAAAGAAAAACAGTTTTAAGATAAAAAATAGAATGAAGAGCTTGACCAATATGATTAGCCACAGCGTTTTACCCAGCTTCATTTCGCGAAATCCTTCCAGATAAAAATGATATATTCGTATGTATATAGGCTCTCTTTTCATATCGGTATCGTACTTTAACAACAAGAGATGGATGAATAAGTTTTCTTCCTATACAAATATAGGGAAAGCGTCAAAATGTTTTCCCCTAAAAGTATAGATATTATTTATGAAAAAATAGACTTTATCTATAACCTCTGTTAAAAAAAACTATTTTAAAGAAGAAAGCCGAAAGGAAGACTTGCCGTTACTTTCGCATTGGCTATATTTGCGACAGTTTGTGTTTTTATAAGACGAGAAATCACATCGAATATTATAATTAAGTGCTAATCTATAAAAAATTATTACTATGTCGAACATTTCAAGAAGATCATTTCTTCAAAGAGGAGCCGCAGCTGCTGCAGCTTTCTCAATCGTTCCGGGTTCCATCCTTGGAAAATCTCACGGATATGTAGCTCCGACTGATAAGTTGAACATTGCCGCTGTCGGTATCGGCGGTATGGGTAATGCCAATCTTAAGAATATGGAGAAAACAGAAAATATCGTAGCTCTTTGCGATATCGACTGGAAATATTCAAAAGGCGTATTCGAACGTCATCCGAATGCAAAGAAATATTGGGACTATCGCAAGATGTATGACGAAATGGGTAAATCCATCGACGCCGTACTGATCGCGACAGCTGACCATACTCATGCCATGATCACTGCTGATGCCATGACAATGGGTAAACACGTGTATACACAGAAACCGTTGACTCACTCAGTTTACGAATCTCGTTTGCTGACAAAATTAGCTGCCTCTACAGGTGTTGCCACTCAGATGGGTAACCAGGGTTCTTCAGCTGAAGGTACCGACTTGGTTTGCGAATGGATCTGGAATGGTGAAATCGGTGATGTATATAAGGTAGAATGTGCGACTAACCGTCCTATCTGGCCGCAGGGATTGAACACACCGGAAAAGGCAGACAAAATTCCTTCCACACTGAATTGGGATTTGTTCTCCGGTCCGGCAGAAGTAAAACCATACAACCATATTTATCATCCTTGGAACTGGCGCGGATGGTGGGCTTACGGTACGGGAGCTTTGGGTGACATGGCTTGCCACATCATGCACCAGCCGTTCAAAGCCTTAAAGTTAGGTTATCCGACAAGAGTAGAAGCTTCATCCACTTTGTTGCTCCGCGATTGTGCTCCTAATGCACAACACGTGAAGTTCATTTTCCCGGCTCGTGAAAATATGCCGAAACTTGCCATGCCGGAAGTGGAAGTTCACTGGTATGATGGTGGCATGATGCCGGATCGTCCAAAAGGTTTCCCCGAAGGCAAAGAACTGATGGGTCCTGGTGGTGGTCTGACAATCTTCCACGGAACAAAAGATACATTGATCTGTGGTTGCTATGGTCAGGAACCGTTCTTGCTGTCCGGTCGTGTGCCTAACGCTCCGAAGGTATGTCGCCGCGTAGCAAACGCCATGAGTGGCGGTCACGAACAAGATTGGATCCGTGCATGTAAAGAAAGCGCATCCAGCCGTGTTCAGACAAAGTCTAACTTCTTGGAAGCCGGTCCGTTCAACGAAATGGTTGTGATGGGTGTATTGGCAGTTCGTTTGCAGGCTCTGAACAAGACACTGGAATGGGACGGCCAGAACATGCAGTTCACCAACATCAAGGACAACGAAGAGATCAAGATCTGTATCAAAGACGGTTTCACGATCAAAGACGGCCATCCTTCGTTTAACAAAGACTGGACAGACCCTGTCAATGCTAAACAGTTTGCAAACGAATTGATCAAGCATAACTATCGTCAGGGCTGGAAGCTGCCTGATATGCCGAGATAATTAGTTTTAAACAAATAAATAGAATGAAAAAGTCAGTATTATTAGCAAGTGCCGCAATTATGATGTGTTATTTCACATCTTGTGGTGGTGGTAAAAAAACAGAAGAAGCTGCTGCTCCTGCAGAAGAGGCAAAGACAGAAGCTGCCGTTCCTGAATACAAACTCATGAACGACCTGCCTACTGTTGATCTGTCTACTTTCCCGAAAGATGCCGATGGCAAAGTCACTTTGTTCGACGGTAAATCTTTCAATGGCTGGAGAGGCTACGACCGTACGGATGTACCCGCTGCCTGGGAAGTGGTAGACGGTACAATCCATATTAAAGGGTCCGGAGCAGGTGAAGCTGGTGCTAAAGATGGTGGCGACTTGGTTTTCGCTCACAAATTCAAAAACTATGAATTTGAATTTGAATGGAAAGTAGGTAAAGGTTCGAACTCCGGCGTACTGTATATGATCCAGGAAGTCGAAGGACAGCCTCTTATATCTCTGCTCCTGAATATCAGGTACTCGACAATGCAAACCATCCGGATGCCAAGTTGGGTAAAGACGGCAACCGCCAGTCGGCTTCCTTGTATGACATGATCCCGGCTAAGCCTCAGAACTCTAAACCGTTCGGTGAATGGAACAAGGGTAAGATCATGTGCTACAAAGGTACGGTAGTTCACTATCAGAATGACGAACCGGTTGTTGAATATCATTTGTGGACACAGCAGTGGAAAGAAATGTTGGATAACAGCAAATTCAGCAAAGACAAATGGCCGTTAGCTTACGAACTGTTGCTGAATTGCGGTGGTGAAAACAAAGAAGGTTTCATCGGTTTCCAAGATCACGGAGACGATGTTTGGTATCGTAACATCACGATTAAAGAACTTGACTAAGCAAAATCATCCCTTTTATTCTAATAAGAAAGCCCCGGTATCGTTTTTGACGATCTGGGGCTTCTTTCATTTGTCCGATACAGACGGCAGGTTTTATTTTGCCATCACCTTTATGTTGCTATAACTGTTTCCTTCGAAATTGATACGGCCGTTTTTACCATTGTTGACATCGAGGATATAGTTGTTTTTGTTCTTTTGGTTATCGCGGCTATCAAAACCGACCGAGTTTTCGTCTTGGTTACGACGTTGGATATTGAATCCTCCTTGAATCTTGCAATTGCCATATTTCATGTTGTTGGCAACAACACGGAAGGAGGCGTTCACGTCGATATAAATGTTCAAGTTACCGTAACTGGCATCTACATTGACTTTGTCGAAGTTACTGGCAAGGTCCTTGATGGTAAGCGTGCTGTAGCTCAGTTCATCGACGTTGATACCTTGTTTCAGCTCGTCGATCTTGCAATTCCCGTATTTCAGTTCCATATAGCCGTTGTCCAGCCTGTTGATATGGATGTCGCCATATTTGGCTTCAGTGTTCATCTTCAGGACATTTCCAAGATTGAGGTTGGAGTACTTGCTATCGATATTCAGTTGTGAACCGTTGCCGACTTTGGCTTTGCTGCAATAGGCCAGGTCCAAGTTCGCGTTGTCGACATCGGCGATCTCCATATTGCCATATTGCACGTCGATGTTGAGAGGCCCCGTGAAATTCCCTCCATTGAGATTACCGTATTTGACATACAGGCTGCATTTTCCCTTATTGTTTTCCGGCATGATGATATTACCGTACTTCTGTGTCAGATCGCAGGTCAGTTCAGCTGGCATATTGACATAGTAGTTGATTGTAAACGATTGGTTGCCCCCGTTATTCCCGTTTTGCGACCTCAGGCTGGTAACGGCAGAAACCGTATTGCCCATCTTTTCCATCCGTATGTTGACACGGTCGATGATGTCCTGTGCCTTTTCCTCGTTGCGGGCTTTCGCCTCTATCACGACACGGATGGAGACTTCGCTTTTGCTCCAGTGCGTAACCGTAATGTTCCCGTAACGGTTGTCTACTTGCAAGATGTCGTTTTTACCGACATTGAAGCTTTTGTTGATTTCCTTTTTCTTGATGCTTTCCTGTTTGGCAGCCCAACCGGATACGCTGCAAAACAAAACCAGGAGCATCAACAGGCCGGCCTGTAAAAAGCAGGATTGTCCCTTCTTGGTGTGTTGATAAGCTGTTTTCATGTGTTGATAAATTGTTTTATGTGTTGATTAACGTGTTTATTGTTTACTATTCCTGTTGAAATCTTCCATACTCTCCATCTGTTTCAACATGATGTTGAGACTTTCCAGGCTGGTGCTGTAATGCAAGTTCATGGCATAGAGACCGGCATTGGAGCAAGGAAGGGTCGGAAGGACTGTTTCTTCAAACATATAATTGTCAGTCAGGACACGTTTTGTTTCTTTCAAGAGTTCCTCCGTCCCCGGAATCCGTTGCTGTTTGTACATCGCCTGCATCTGCGAGATGATGTCGCTCATCTGCATATTGTAGTAGAGGCGAAGTTCTTCGATCTCCTCCTTCACCTCGCAGATAGGCTGACCTGTGGCTACCTGTCCGGGCTGCGTATGCAAAGGTGTTCCACCCGGCAGCTTGAAGAGAAACAGTAGGGCGATGCAAGCTGCCGCAGCAAAAGCACAAAGGCTATATAACGTAGCCCGGCTCTTGCGCGGAGCAGCCAGCTTCTGCTCGAAGCGTTCGAAGTGGCCTTCAGGTAACAGGTCATCTTCAAATGCTTCCCGGTTCGTGTCTATGAAATTTTTCAGTTTATCCATTTTCTTTATTTGCTGCTATTATATCCAACAATTTGCGCTTTGCCCTGAGATACTGGCTGCGCACGCTCGGCGGCTGGATCTTCAGGATGGAGCAATCTCTTCCATATCATATCCCTCAAAGAGGTAAAGCGAGAGGATCACGCGATAGCCGACCGGCAATTTCTTACAGGCCTCTTTCACTTGGGCAACCGAATAACGGATTTCCTCCTCGTCCGGCCCGTCGTCGTCGGGTTCGGTGTAGTTATCCGAGAGTTCTTCCCAGTCGGGTGTCTGTCGGCGCACGTAATCAATGGCTGTATGGACGGCTATACGGTGCATCCATGCTTCGAAACACTGTCCATCCTGATACTGGTCCAGACGGGTGAATATTTTCAGGAAAGCATCCTGCATCGCTTCCTCCGCCTCTGACGTGTTACCGACAATACGCAGGCAGGCGACATACAACCGCCCTGCGAATTGCTTGTAAAGGGCAAGCTGTGCGGTCCGGTTACCACGTCGGCACCCCTCGATCAGATGTGCATTTGTTTCTTCCATTTTCATATATATAAACGAAGGCGAACGGAGGAACGTTGCATCTTTCCGGAAAGAAAAGCAAAAAAAGATAGCACATTTCCGGAAAAAGCCTATAACTTCTGAAGAAAAAGGGGGTGTGTCAAATATCGGTATTCATGGGACGCAGACGACTCAGTCTGCGTGCTCCGCGTCATCTGCGTCCGGTAATATCAATTTGACACACCCTCCACACAAAAAGAAAGGCATCATCCCGATGCCTCTCTCCCTGAACTAAATGATAAAAATAAAAGTTATGTGGGAAGGTTATTATTCTTCTGTATCTTCCGTATCTTTTGATTTGTAATCCAACTCTACGGTATTATAGTCGTTCGAAACGAAAGATTTATATTTGATCTTCAACTTCACCGTCTTGCCTTCCGTACTCGGCAACTTATCCAGCTTGAAGGAAACCAGGCCGGCCGAAGGTCTGAGGGATGAATCGATATTACCGTAGGCATTATGACGGAACTCCAATTCATACGGATCGGCACTGTTTGTCTGTACCAAGTTGATGAAATGCTTGACATTGTCGTTATACCCTCTTTGGATATAGAAATCGAACGTGATATATCCGTCTTCGATCCACACACCGCTCTTGGACCAAATACTACCTCCATTCAAGGCCAGCATGTCCGTCCCGTAGTAAGAGTCGTTTTCCGCTCCCAGATCAGGGGCAACCTGTTTTGTCAGAAGAGTGTCCATTCTTAGCAATTGAACAGACTGGTCATAGCCTTCGGTCTTCTTCTCGTCGTTCTTATATATAACGAACGCACGGATTTCTTTCAAATTCTCAGGCATATATGAGTTTGTCGGGAACAGCGTCGTACTGTCGTCGAGCTGCATATAGTAAGAATTATCACTCAATGGCTTTACCGTTACAATCGCCTGGACACTATCTCTCCAAAACTCACTGTAAGCATCGTCATCATCCAAACAAGAATAAAAAACAGTAGAACCTAACAAGATTCCAACCAATAGCATAAAACTTTTCAACGTCTTCATAACATGTATCTAATTTGTTTATTTTTTCTTTCTAAAAAGGAAGATGATAAACACTCTATAAATGCTGCAAAGAAGGCTGATAAAAGATGTTAATGCTTCAGTGATTGATAGATAAGCTCCGCTGTACGGCGGGAAGCGCCAGGTTTTCCAAGCAGACGGATCATCTCGTCGTAGCCGTCGAGCATACGGTTACGGTAGGCAGGATCGTTCAAGACACGCCCCAACTCGTCATGTATCTGGCTGTATGAAAATCGGACACCAAACAATTCCTGCACCACTTCGCGACCGGCTATCAAGTTAACCAGCGAAATATATTTGGTATGAAAGAAATGGCGGAAAATAAAACTTGCCACCCGGCCGGCCGCAACATAATAGCAGACGACTTGAGGCACACGGAAAAGTGCTGTTTCAAGCGTAGCCGTCCCTGACGTGACCAGTGCCGCATCACTATGGCTGAGGAGAGGATAAGTCTTGCCAAACACGATCTTGACATCCGCATCACCGATATATTGCTTATAATATTCCGGTTCCAGGCCGGGAGCACCGGCAATTACGGGTTGGTAGCCCGGATAGGCGGCTGCCACCTTCAGCATGGTCGGAAGGTTGTCTTTGATTTCCTGGCGGCGACTACCAGCCAACAGCGCCAGTACGGGACGCAGTCCAGCCCTTCGTCCTCGCGGAAAGTATCAGGACCGACCATCTGTTTTTCCATATAGTAGGCAACCGAATCGACCGAAGGATTACCCACATAGTCCACCGGGTAGTCGAGGCTTCGGAAAAACTCCACTTCGAAAGGCAGAATACAGAACATCCGGTCCACATAGCGGCGGAAATCCTTGATACGATACTTCTTCCAAGCCCATATCTTAGGAGAAATATAATAGTAGACAGGCAGCCCCAACTGCTTCTTTACATATTTGGCTATCTTCAAATTGAATCCCGGATAATCGATCAGAATCACCACATCGGGCCTATACTGCCGGATTTCCTCCTGGCAAGCTTTCATGTTGTCCAAGATCGTACCAAGATTGAGCAGTACGGGGATAAAGCCCATGAAAGCCATATCCCTGTAATGTTTCACCAGCGTCCCTCCGACTGCCTGCATAAGATCACCGCCCAGAAAACGGAAATCCGCTTCCGCATCCTGCTCCTTCAGTGCTGCCATCAGGTTGGAGGCATGCAGATCACCGGAGGCTTCACCCGCGATTAGAAATATTTCATATTTTCAGTTGAAGTTGAGAGTTGAAAGTTGAAAAGATCAAGAGAATAAAGTAAGTAGGAAACTGGGATAATTTCACGTTATCTATTTCCAACTTTCAATTTTCAACTCTCAACTTTCAACTGATTTTTTAGCACAGCTAAAAATCATAGTCCGTCACATCTATCTTGCAAGGGACAAGCGAAGCGTAGCCGCTGTCGAGTGCCAATGTGTCGTTATCGGCATGGATCGGCTTGGCATTCTCGAATGCACCGGCAAGCCAGAAGACAGGTTCACCCGCTGCATTTTCCGACCGTTTGAATTCATTGGTCCAACGTCCGTCCGCCTGCCGGCAGACCTTCATTCCTTTTACGTTCGGGACATTGGGGACGTTCAGGTTCAGATAAGTGCCATGAGGCAATCCCTCTTTTATGATCCGCCGTGCAAGCATACGACCTAAGCGGCAACTCTCGGTAAAATCAGCATCCGCACGGTGATCCAAAAGCGACACACCCATCGAAGGAATGCCGAACACACATCCTTCGGCAGCTGCTCCCATCGTACCGGAATACTGGATGCAGATGGCATGGTTGCCTCCATGATTGATTCCGGAGGCCAACAGGTCAGGCTTGCGTTCCAGCACCTCGTTGATGGCCAGTTTCACACAATCGACCGGAGTCCCGGTACAGCTATAAACCGTCAGTCCTTTTTCTTTCTTCACCAATGTATATCTGATCGGCACGAGCGAAGTGATTGCACTTGCCATTCCCGAACGGGGTCCGTCGGGAGCAAAAACCACAATATCCCCCAGATCCCTGAGGCACTCGGTGAGCTCTTTTATCCCCTTGGCTTCAACGCATCATCATTTGTAATCAGAATAAGCGGTCTATCGTTCATCATATCTTTATTTAATTGTACACAAATATAAGCAATTTCTCTGAGTTCCCCGTGTGCCAAAACATTTTCCTCTGCTTGGCACACCCGTTTCCCCAGCATGGCACAGTTGTGCCAACGGCAGGAAACGCCTGTGCCATGCCGAGGGAACATCCATGCCAACGGTATGTCACAATACCGGAATAACAGGCGAATCCCGCTTCCATCGGCAATAGTCAAGCAAAAAGCGCAGACTAACGCAGAGAGGGGGGGGACTTATCTTCTATAGATAATAACCCTCTCTACGTTACTCTGCGCTCGTCCGCGTAATTTGCGTCCGGTCAAGCTCCGATTAAAGAACCTGGATACCTTCTTCACGGGCAGCTTCTTCTCCTGAAGGAGTGATCAGCTTGTAGCCCTTACCGTGAATGTTGATGATTTCGATTCCCGGATCATCCTTCAACAGTTTGCGAAGTTTCGTGATATATACGTCCATGCTACGGGCATTGAAATAGTTATCGTCTACCCAGATTGTCTTCAGTGCATAATTACGTTCCAGAATTTCATTTGCATGTGCGCAAAGGAGACTCAGAAGTTCGCATTCCTTAGTTGTCAGCTTCGTGACCTTATCGCCGATAGCCAGTGTCTGTTTCTGGGTATCGAACAAGAAGTTTCCTAACTTGTAGAAAGGAATATCTTTCATTTTCTTGCCTTTCACGCGGCGAAGGATCGCTTCGATACGGAGCAAGAGTTCTTCCATACTGAAAGGTTTTGTCAGATAATCATCTGCACCAATTTTGAAACCTTCCAGGATATCTTCCTTCATAGTCTTGGCCGTAAGGAAGATAACAGGGATATCAGGGTTGATGGAACGGATTTCCTGAGCCAGTGTAAAGCCGTCTTTTTTCGGCATCATCACGTCAAGTACGCAAAGGTCATATTTGCCTTTGGTGAAACCTTTGTAACCGGCTTCTCCATCGGAGAAGAGGTCAGTCACATAACCTTTTGCCTGCAAGTATTCTCTTAATAGCATACCCAGGTTCTCGTCGTCTTCGCAAAAGAAGATTTTTAGTTTTTCTTCCATAACTAACTTTTTATAAGAGGTAAAGTAATAATAAATTTTGTTCCTACATTTCCGGAACCACTTTCAGCACGGATTGTGCCTTTATGGTCCTCTACTATTTTACGGACGTAAGCAAGTCCGAGCCCGAACCCTTTCACGTCGTGTACGTTTCCTGTCGGTACGCGGAAGAAGCGGTCGAATACTTTCTTAAGATATTCTTTCTTGATCCCGATACCGTTGTCCTCGATCGATATCAACAACTTGCCGTTCTCGTTCCAAGTGCGGCACATCAGTGTGAGCGGTACTTCGAGACGGCGATACTTGACAGCGTTGTCCAGCAGATTGAACAGTACATTCGTGATGTGCATCTCATCCACGTATATGTCCGAATCTTCCGCCTGCAAGTCGATATCGATCGTGCCGTCATACTTCTCGACTTTCAGGGCAAATGTGTTGGCAACACTTGCCAGCAAATCGTTCGCATCTACCTCCTTCAGCTTGAGGGCCGCTTTCTGGCGTTCGAACAGCGACATTTGCAGCACCTTTTCCACCAGGAAGCCCAATCGTTTCGTCTCGTCGTTGATCACGCCAGATATATGCTTGAACACATCGGGGCTCTTCGTGATGTCCGAGTCCTTCAGCATCTGCGCGGCAAGCGAAATGGTCGAAACCGGTGTCTTCAGTTCGTGCGTCATATTGTTGATAAAATCATTCTTCATTTCCGAAAGTCTCTTCTGACGGAATACGATATAAATGGTAAAGATAAACGTTACCAAAAGTATCAGCGAGAAGATGATCGACGGTACAATAAATGTTACAGAACTTGAAATATAATCACCCTTCGTCGGGAAATACACTTTCAGGTAGTTCTGCTTCGAAGGAGGATCGTTGGGGAACAGCACCTGTTGAATCACGTCTGATACAGGAGGAATATCCCCGTTCTGATAGACGATCTTTCCGTCTTTGTTAATAACAGCAAAGACGAACGGCAGGTTCAATCCGTTGTTAACAAATTCTGATTTTAAGTAATTATTCAGCTTTTTAAAATCTATCCTTTCTTCGATCGGCTTCAGGTTCGCCGTGTGCAAGATATTCAAGATCACTTCGTTAAACAACCCGCTTTGGTACTGGTAACGGCGTTTCAGCGTTTGCTGCAAATCTTTTGACGTACTAACGATGCTGTTAGGTACTTTATTGCTGCCCAGCGAAGGAAGCGGTTCGAACTTGCGTGTCCGGATGTCGCTATGAAACTCGATATGTTCTACGGTTCCGTCGGCATTGGTGAACTGCATCTTGTATTTTTTCTCGGTGATGATCCCACCGCCGAGGCTGCTCTGTCCGTTCTGATATAGATAGTTATTGGCCTCGTCACGGCTGAGATCTTCTTCCAGATACCGGGCCGTTTCGTCAAGCTCCAGATTCTTCGAGACTTGGTGCATCGATCGTTTGACAGTTTCATTGAACTGCTCGCTACTTTTCTTGAGTATGATACTTACATATTTCACCTGCAAAAAGAGCAAACCGGCAAAGGCAAAAGCCATCACCACCGCAAGCAACCAAATCGTAGACTTCCTCATATCAATAAATCTCTCGTTTTTAATGTCACAAATAACGCGCCTTTTAATTTAATATTCACACAAAAAAGGTAAAAACAAAGCACCTTAAGTGTTAAAAATGCAATTACCAAAGGACCGCTATTCTCTTCCTATCTATTTTTAAACTAACACCTTACACCTCTCCACAGGCGTATTATCATATCCTATACATTCCGTACTAACTAATAAAAACAGCTATACAAGGTGAATTGTTGCAGCCGACACTTAAAAACTTTTCCCGAAAGCATTGACTTTTAATTATTAACTCTATCTTTGCCTCTCGTAAGAATTACGTGAAATGACACAAGAAGGTATTACACAGATAGACATCCAACAGGTATTACGGCAAAAGGCGCCTTCGGCCGTCCGTAAGATTCCCGGCTTTATAGTCCGCTATCTGATCCGAACTGTTCATCAGGAGGAACTGAACGACATCCTCCGCCGGTATCACGATAAAGACGGGGTAGCGTTCATGCAGGAGTTGATCGGATATTTTGACTTGAACCTGGAATTGGTAAACGAGGAGAATATTCCTTCCGAAGGGCGGTACATATTCGCTTCCAACCACCCGCTGGGCGGACTGGACGGAATTTGCCTGTCGGCCATTATCGGCGGACGCTTCGACGGGAAGATCCGCTACCTGGTGAATGACCTGCTGCTCTACCTGTCCAACCTGAGATCGATCTTCGTCCCCATCAACAAACATGGGGCGCAGGGGAAAAAAAACGCCGAACTGATCGAAAAGGCTTATGCTTCGGACAACCAGATCATCACATTTCCTGCCGGCTTATGCTCACGCAAACAAAACGGAAAGATACAGGATCCCGAATGGAAGAAGTCGTTTATCCAAAAGGCCGTGGAATACCGGCGAGACATCGTACCGGTGTTTTTCGAAGGACGTAACTCCAACTTTTTCTACCATCTCGCCAACGTGCGGAAAGCATTGGGTATAAAGATGAATTACGAAATGATCTACCTGCCCGACGAGATGTTTAAAAGCAAACACAAGACATACCGCATCCATTTCGGGAAGCCGATTTCCTGGCAAACCTTCGACAGCAGCCGTAAACCGGCAGAGTGGGCAGAATGGATGAAGGAGGTCGTCTATAATCTAAAGAAATAATTGATTTTATTATATGCAAGACATTATCAAACCGATTGACCGTGCTCTCCTGAAAGCTGAACTGACCGGGGACAAGAAGCTGCGGAGAACCAACAAATCCAATAATGAGATATACATTGTCACAGCCCACGACTCTCCCAACGTGATGCAGGAAATCGGACGACTCAGGGAAATCGCTTTCCGATATTATGGAGGCGGGACCGGCTTTCCGGTCGATATCGACGAATACGACACGATGGACGATGCTTACCGCCAACTTATCGTATGGAGTCCTGAAGATGAACAAATTTTGGGTGGTTACCGCTTCCTCTGCGGTTCGGACGTAAAGTTCGACAAAACCGGCAAACCTGTTTTAGCAACTTCCCATCTGTTTAATTTTTCCGATAAGTTCAATAAAGAATATTTACCGTACACGGTCGAGCTGGGCCGTTCGTTCGTAACGCTGGAATACCAGTCAACCCGTAGTGGCAGCGCAAAGGGACTGTTCGTTTTGGACAATCTTTGGGATGGCCTGGGGGCTCTTTCCGTGGTAGATCCCAGCTTGCAGTATTATTTCGGGAAGGTAACGATGTATAACACCTACAATTCCGAAGCCCGCAACATGATCCTGTATTTCCTGAACATGCACTTCCCCGATCCGGAGAAACTGATCACTCCGGCTTGTCCTTTGGAAACAGATACGGACCTAAAAAAGATGCAGGAGCTTTTCAAGTATGACAACTTCAAGGACAATTATAAAGTGTTGAACCAAGAAGTTCGTAAGTTCGGCATCAATGTGCCGCCGCTGGTCAATGCTTATATGAGCCTTTCCCCTAAGATGCGCGTATTCGGCACAGCTATCAACCATGAATTCGGGGAAGTGGAAGAAACCGGCATCTTGATCGCTATCGACGAGATTCTCGAAGACAAAAAGAAGCGTCATATCGAGACCTATCTGAACGAGGAAGGCAAATCGGCTGACCTGATACGCAAGACCGACATCTAAAAGATAAAAGCCTATATCCTTTGTTCAAAAAAGATATAGGCTTTTACCTCAAAGGGTATAGGCTTTCCGGAAGAAAGCCCTATTTTTTTACTCTTCGCTCTTCTGTTTCTCCCACTCTCCGGCAATCTCCTCAAGAGCCTCGTACCATTCCTTTCCGAAACGGCGGATCAGCGGTTCCTTCAGAAACTTATAGACCGGGAGTTTTTCTTTCTTACCCAATATCTCTGCGGCCTTGCAGATATTCCAGCGATTATAATTAACAGCTTCGAACGTATCGTACTTTTCCACACGTATCGGGTACAGGTGGCAGGAAACCGGTTTATAGAAAGAGAGCTTCCCCTCGCGATAAGCCTTCTCCACCGCACATTTGCAAGTTCCGTCCGCATCATAGCAGGTAAAAACACAGTCTTTCCCGTTCACGATAGAAGTCACCAAGTCTCCCTCTTCATCAATATAGGCAACGCCTTGTTTCTTGATGATTTCCTGAGCTTTCGGCGCCAGATCGTCCCAGATAGCCGGAAGAGCTTTTTCCAGTTCGCCTACCTCTTCCTCCAGCAGGGGTGCGCCGGAATCACCTTCCACACAGCAAATGCCTTTGCAATGCGACAGATCGCATAAAAACTGACGTTCGAGGACGTCGAGGCTGACTAGGTATTGTCGATTTGTATCACGATGAAAGAATTTATGATTTATGATTTATGATTTATGCATCGACAATAAATCATAAATCATAAATCTTCAGTTTTTAATCAAATCATTTCCTGTCATATCAGCCGGCTGTGCCATACCCAAAATGTGCAGGATAGACGGAGCCACATCGGCCAGGACACCGTTTTCCACTTTTGCATTTTTGTTTTCTGTCACATATACAAAAGGAACAGGGTTCAGAGAGTGAGCCGTGTTGGGAGTGCCGTCTTCGTTGAGTGCGTGATCGGCATTACCGTGGTCGGCGATGATGATCACTTCATAACCGTTGGCTTTAGCAGCTTCGACAGTGTCTTTCACACAGTTGTCGATAGCAGTTACCGCCTTCTCGATAGCGCTGTAGATACCGGTATGGCCTACCATGTCGCCGTTAGCATAGTTTACGACGATAAAGTCGAACTTCTGTGTATGGATAGCTTCCACCAATTTGTCTTTTACTTCGTAAGCGCTCATTTCCGGCTTCAAGTCGTAAGTGGCAACCTTCGGACTCGGAACCAAGATGCGCTCTTCAGCCTTGTATGGAGTTTCGCGACCACCGTTGAAGAAGAAAGTCACGTGAGCATACTTTTCCGTTTCAGCGATATGAAGCTGGGTTTTCCCGTTTTCAGCCAGGTATTCTCCCAATGTATTCTGGACATTTTCCTTATCGAACAGGATATGAACACCTTTGAAAGAAGCATCGTACGGAGTCATGCAATAGAACTGCAAGCCGGGGATCGTATGCATGCCCTGTTCCGGCATATCCTGCTGAGTCAGCACGACAGTCAACTCTTTCGCACGGTCGTTACGGTAGTTGAAGAAAATCACGACATCACCTTCTTTGATCGTACCGTCTACAGTAGCGTTGTTGATCGGCTTGATAAACTCGTCGGTCACGCCTTCATCATACGATTCCTGCATGGCCTGAACCATATCGGTAGCCTGTTTGCCCTTGCCTTCAACCAACAAATCATAGGCTTCTTTCACGCGTTCCCAACGTTTGTCACGGTCCATTGCATAGAAACGACCGACGATGGATGCGATCTTTCCGGCCGACTGTTCACAATGGGCCGTCAATTGTTCGATAAATCCTTTACCGCTCTTCGGATCTGTATCGCGACCGTCCATGAAGCAGTGGATGAAAGTATTGTCGATTCCGTATTCTTTGGAGATATCGCAAAGTTTGAACAGGTGATCGAAAGAACTGTGTACACCACCATTGGAGGTCAACCCCATGAAATGGATGTTTTTGCCATTTTCTTTGGCATAAGAGAAGGCAGAAACGATTTCAGGGTTCTTCATGATGCTGTTGTCGGCACAGGCACGGTTGATCTTCACCAAATCCTGGTAAACGATACGTCCGGCCCCGATATTGAGGTGTCCGACTTCAGAGTTACCCATTTGTCCGTCAGGCAGCCCGACGTTTTCGCCGCTTGCCTGTAACTGTGAATGAGGATAAGTGGCCAGCAGGCTATCCCAATAAGGAGTGGGAGTGTTAAAGATTACATCGTCTTTACCTTGATCGCCGATACCCCAGCCGTCAAGAATCATTAAAAGGGCTTTCTTGCTCATGATTGCTTAATTATTATATTGTTTATACTCATTTTCGTTATCCGGGCGCAAAGATAATGCAAACCAAGAGCAGAATAAAACGAACTTGTTCATTTTTTATGCCCAAGTGCCGCTTATCTTCGCCTTTAGGGCAAAGATAAGCAATTCCGGACATATATTGTTTGCCTGGAAAACATTACTTTTGTAAACGATATGGAAAAGACGATACAAGATAAGGAGTTGGGAACCATCCTTCTCCGCACCAGTCCCCGTGCTATCCACTACACGCTGAAAATCTCCAAAGGGACAATTACGGCAACCATGCCCCCGGGAGGCGATGAAGCGCGTATGCTGGCTTTTATCCGCGAAAACAGGAAAAAACTCCTCATAGCCCTTGCCAAACATCCCGCCCGTCCGCTCCTGACGGATGAGACAGAGATGCAGACCGCAACGTTCCGCCTCCATATCTTCCGTACCAACCGGGCTAACTTCTATATGAAATTAGAGGGTGGCATCCTGCACATTGCCTGCCCCACACAAACAGACTTTGCCGACGAACGTGTACAAAAACTCCTGAAAGACTTCTTAGAGCAGGCTCTCCGTCACGAGGCCCGCCGCCTCTTGCCTACACGGTTGCTTGATCTGGCTTCCCAGCACAACTTCACCTGTACGGGTGTAAAGATCTTCAACAGCAAAAGTCATTGGGGAAGTTGCACACCACGACGCAGCATCAATCTCTCCCTCTCCCTGATGCTCTTGCCCTGGCACCTGATCGACTATGTCCTCCTCCACGAACTTTGCCACACCATCGAGATGAACCACAGCGACCGTTTTTGGGCACTTATGGACAAGGTCACAGACGGGAAAGCGTTAGAGCTGAGGAAGGAGTTAAAGAAATATCATATGTTGTAAGGAGGTGAATATCGGTATATAAAGGGAGGTGGATAACGCAAATATACGTTTTATCAATAAGCGTCATTCGCGCTATCTGTGTCTAAAAATATCAATTTGACACACTGGCGAGTTTAATTAATAAGCATTGATAGATTATAACTCGCTAACTTCTTTTACAGATAAACCGGTACATTGCGCAATCGTTTCGATATTGATCCCCTGCTTTTTTAAATTGGCAGCGATAAGGAGCTGTTCCTCAGCTTTACCTTTTTCTACTCCGTGCTTCATGCCTTCCGCTTTACCTTTTTCAATTCCTTTCTCCATCCCATCTTCGAAGCTAGTGTCGAGGGCGCAGAAAGATCGCGTTCGACGGATATGCTTAATTCGTATTCCAAGCGTTGATCGGGGGTCATGCGCTCTACCTCCACAATGCTTTTCAGCTTGCGGAATATCTGATTATTCAGTTCTTGGGGCAATCGTTCCATGATCTCGATGTTATTTAAAACATATAACCACTTCTTATAAAGCGTATCACACTCATGCAAAGGTAATACAAATTTCGGCATTTCGATATAGATTTCGTTAAGTGTTTCACTAAAGGGTAGCTTCAACTCCCGGTCCATGCGTACGACATCCCAACAGTATTTCTCTGGGCGGGATGGATCCATAATGTAGTTCAAAATGCACACGACATACACCTTGCAGATCTGGTAGTTCCAGCGTTTACGGACTACTTCATCCGGTTCTTTTTCCAACCGTAATCTGAAAAGGGATTGATAAATTTGTCCATAATTAATTGTTTTAGTTGTAATTGTTATTACTTCGACAGCAAATATAGGTAAATATATCGTACATAAAGGGCGAAAGGTCAATTATCTTTCCGATGTCTTTCCAATAAAAACGAATCCCCTGCAATCAATGACTGCAAGGGATTGTTTTTTGTCTGCTTCGGTCTTCACAGAGGGAGAGCAGATGAACTTTTTTTAATTTCATTACTTTAGTATTAATATTCACCGCTTGTTCGCCCTCACGGGGTAGTTGGTCAATTCGGACAGGGAGCTGTAAAAGCTGATGTTCCGGGAATACCGCACGATGAATCTTAGAATTATTTGATTTTAATTTCATCCTGTTCCTCCCCGTAAGAGGAGAAACAGAAATACTATTATTATTTTATCAGTTTCGTCAATTACTTAACGATAGCTTTAACAGCTTCTTCGCCTTCAACAGCTACCACAACTACACCCTGAGGAGCAGCGATAGTTGCGTTGTCGGAAGCGATAACCGTGTTAGCAACTGTCTGGCCAAGGATGTTAGAGATAACAACCTTCTTGCCCTGAGCACCTGCTACTGTTACATTACCGTTACCAGCGATAACAGTTACTTCAGAAACTTCAACATCTTCGTTTGCTGTAGGAGCTTCAGTTGCTTCAGTTGTGAATGTCAAAGGAGCAACGTTGTCAGAGAAGATAACGACACCGTTTACTACGGCCAACTTCTTGTTTGAGTTCAAAGCAACGATTTCGAAGCCACCTTCTTCAACCACTTTGAAACCTACAAGAGAAGTGTTCTTAGCATCTCTCACTTTATACTTATTCTGCTTGCCATCTTTCAAATCACCTTCATAAGCGATAGTATCCTTTACAATTGTTGCAGAACGGAAGATAGCGCTGTCACCCTTAGCAGCGTCAGCAGCGAATTTACCCTTAGCAGACAGAACAGAACCAATGATCGTGTCATTCTTAACTTCTGCGCCTTTATAGATGTAGTAACCATATTCTGTATTGTCTTCACCACGGTTTACATAAGCAGAGTCAACATACAGAGAGAAGTCATCAGCAGTAGAAGCAGCCTTCAGTTCGTCACCTACGCGCAACATTTTAGCTACACCGGCAGAAGCCGTCAACATTTCCAGACCGTTACCGATATTGTAGTGACCGCTTTCCATCTTCTTGTAAACAGGAGCTTCAGCACCTTCGATGTTGAAATAAGTTTCAACGCCAGCAACCGGTTCATCATAAGTCACAGACAAGTTAGAAATGTTCAATGTGAGTATATCGTTATTAGTAGTCGTTGCTTCAACGATCTTATAAGAATCTTCAGCAGGACCTGCCACAAAGAAGAAACGCTTATCCTGCAAGTTGGCATCTTTGCTCAACTTAACAACTTCAACACCGCTGACATCTTCGTGAGCCAAACGCCCTTCTGCATCATAAGCCTGTTCCAATGCATAAGCAACACGAACCAATGTATCACCTAAAGCCTGAGCACCATAATAAACAGTGTCTTTTGCGATCTCTGCACCTTCAACTAAACGCAATTCAAGTGCCTTTTCAGCCCCCTTAGCACCAGCAATCACAGAATCTTGAACCAAAGACAAATAGATATCATCGGCAGCAGCAGAAGCTAAGTTGAACTTAACAGCGCCATAACCCATTTCTTCTTTTGTATAGTACTTGTAACCGATATGTTCATTTGTCAAATCTACATCCAATTTCTTGAACAAAAGAGTATCTGTGTCAGCACCTTTACCTAAGTGATAAACACCATTTGCTACATCAACAGCATATAACGGTTCTTCGTCCAAAAGCAAAGAAGAAGCAATTGCTTCACCATAAGTTTCGCCATTAGAACCCGTCTTAGTTGATATAGAAGTAGCTTCACGACCTTGGATAGAATAAGTGCCATCTTCATGTTCTTTTACATAGAACTGGGTAGAAGGAATATAGCAGAAGCTGCTGCTACATATGCAGAGCCATCACCTACCAAATACTTGTCATTATTAGCAACCTCAGAATTGCCACCCTTAGCCTTCAATTGCAAAGAGTAAACACCTGTTCCACCAGCCAATTTAACCGGAGTACCTTTAGCAAGTGTGATAAACGGAGCTTCAATAGCAGCAGAGTCGATACATAATACCGGCGCACCATTGAAAGTCTTGTAACCAACGATATAGGTAGATGTAGCACCACCATGAACAGCAACTTCGTATTTACCATTTACAAAACGGACAATAGAATCTGTCGTCATACTGATTGAGTCGTTACCCAAATCCATTGACAATTTGAATGTCTGCAAACCTTCATTACCTCCCTGATACTGTGCACCACCGGCAGCAACGATTGTATCCAATTTGAAAGCAGCTACCTGAATAGAAGTAGTAGAACCGATCATTGTAGTATCGATAGTGATATACTGATCCTTCTTCGTACCCTTTGTGCTCTTTTCCTGACCTACAACCTGGAAACGATATTTATCAACACCAGCAACCTGTACCGGAACCGGAATCAAATCCGTAGCAGTGAAGATTCCACCGTCTTTTCCCTTGAATTCGAATTTGAAAGTAGAAAGTTTACCGGCCAAATCTGCGACAGTAGCTAAAGAGATCGAAACAGGAGCTTCAACTTCAAACTTTTCACTCGGCAATGAAGTTCCTACATTCAGCGTTCCAGAAGTAGTACTAATAGACACAATCGAATCCTGACCATAAGCTGCATAGATTTCAGAACCACCAGCTACGCCTGTCTTGAAGACAAACTTGTCAACACCCGGAGCAATCATAGTACCATATGCACCGGCACCATTTTTCTTCACTGCAAAAGACAAATTCTTCTTTGTAGCTTTGTTTACAAACTGGAATACAGAATCTCCAGAAACCATCTTTTCAACAAACTTCGGCAACCACAAAGCAGAGTCTTTTTGAGCTTTAGTTGTCAAATTCGTAGAAGGTTCAAGTTTTACAGAGTCAGCTTTTGCCGAATTCTCCTTTGTAACCGTAAGGTAATTAGAACTGGTCTTCAAATGCACATACTTGTCACCGATCTGTGCATAAGAGACAGTAGCAATTGCTGCGAACGCAGCAACGAGAGTAGAAAATCTCTTGTTCATAATCTAAATTTTAATATTAATAATACAGTTAATTGAAATATCAGTTCTTACTTCTTACTATCATATGTACACGCATATATAATGTACACGTGTTAACATTTGTACTTTGGTAGCAAAAACGATCCTTTTTTTTAGTCATTTTTTTTGCCTATCTTCAAAGTTCGTATTGGAAAGGTGGTTTTTTGTACTCCAATTGCTATCTAATTGATAAGAAAGGATATAGGGGTATGAAATTTTTTACAGAAAAGAGTTGTGGTTTAAAAAGGAATGCGTATTTTTGTCTCGGAAAAATGACGAATTTAAACGATCGTTTTTTTTAGTCATTTTTCATCCCATCAACCACCTGATTACCAGTAAATTATTCTCCGAACATCAAGTCTTAAAATTCATCAACCCCGTTTTGGTTCAAAAATCGGTCCTTTTCAAGGAAATCCTTGATGCCCACAGGTTTTCAAGGGGATACTTATTTATTTTTCACCCGATGCTTGTTCGTTCATTTTTTTAGTTTTACCGGATTTAGCCTAAAAAAGCAGCAAAAAACATCAAAATTCCTTCCACTTCACTACACGGTCTCAACTTACTACCTGCTTTCGTTATTCGGGAATAACAGTTCACCCGGTAATTATTAGGGATAAACACAAGAATGAAGCCAATTGCACAGATCAGTCCAAATCCGGCAGAAAGCGAGCCTTTTCATTATATAAGTTTTCGAAAGTTACTGTCATACTATCATGATTTCGAATACATCCATTGAATATCAATACAGATGAAGAATGATAGTATAAGATTCAACTATCATGCAACTATCATCTACTATCATAGTTTGTCTGTCACCCTTAGATTGGTCCCAAATCTATGGACAAATTTAACACAAAGCAGGCAGGACTTTTCACCAATACTCCCATTCAAGCTCGATTCTGATCCCCGTCTGCACGGTCTTTAGATCCGGGTGTCACAGGCACCAACATCCGGGTGTTCAAGGGAATAGAGAGGTAGTTACTTGAAAATAAGCTACATGATTTCAAGAAAAATGTGTTTGTTTTTATGATAGTATGATCGTGAGAAAAACAACCGTCATACAATCAATCATTCTATATATTCATTGATTTATAATAGATTGAGAACAAACTATGATAGTATGACAGTTGTTTTCGAAAAGAGTTATAGCCGGATTGTCACTGCATCGGTACAAAACCTTCGTAGCGAACCGTCCAGCTCCCGTCTTTCGGGAAACCGGGAGCCTCTCCCTCCGAACCGTCCCAACCACCGCACATCATGGCGACTGCCGTCAGCAACGCTCCGTTGGAAGGAAAATAAGGAAACGGACCGCCTGTCGCCAAGCCATGTTCGTCGAACTGGAATCCGGCGGAAGGGTGCATCAGCATATCGATTGCCAACGCTGGCTGTCCCGTACGGGCGGCAGCCATTGCCAACATCGGGAAATCCCAGCCCCATATGCGGTTGAACTGCCATTCTTTGCTGACTTTCTCCAACGTGCGCTTGAAAGTCGGCTGGTCTACCCCGTCACCAGGCAACATGCCGTAGACACCGGTCAGGGCCGGATGCTCGTAGGTATATTTTGTCCACATATCGGGAATGCCCTCGTAGGTGGTATAGACGCCGTCGGCAACGGGAAGGGGAGCCATCTTCGAAAGTACTTCCTTCCATTTCCTCGTTCTTTTTTCCGACAGGCCCAGACGGTCCGCCCATTCCAGCGCTGTGCGCAAGCCGTAACGGAAATAGCCTAACTCGAAAATCGGATTGATAGTTTGCAACGGGTCCGTATTCTCGGAAACGACAACAACAGGGGGGCCCAGGACATATTGTTTCGTCTTTTTGTCGTAGAAAAGATAATCCGCCATATAATCGGCTGTGTTCAGCACGATATCTTCCCATTTCTCCAATGTTTCGGGAACAGGTTTCTGACGGTATTGCATCTCGGCGAAGTAGATCGGATGGGGTTCGTGCCAGATCAGATAGGCATGGGCGCTGCCAGGCCATTCGCGTTGAAGTTTCCGGTGCACTTCGGCCAACGTGCACCACTGCGGCCTTCGCTCTTGGCGCGTTCGAGGGCCTTCGGCATAAAGTCCTTATAGACGTTCAGATAGTTATCAAAACATTCCATCCGGTTCCACAACCCGTAGTGCACGCCATGCCACCAAATCATCTCGAAGTGGAAACGGCCGAACCAGCCGTTGTTCACCAAACCGGATTCCTGAGGAGGGAACAGTCCGCTTTCATTTGCACGCATCAAGTACTGCGAGAGGACAATACGCCGTTCCAATTCCAACCAGCGGGGATCTTTGCTGCCGGAAAGATCGACGGCGGCTCCCGAACGCCAATATTTCTCCCAACTGGCAGCACTCTTCCGTTCGATAGAGGCAACCGACTCAGTCACATTGATGACCGGCTCAGGAGAGAAGCAGCAGGTAAAAGAGAAAGTGGAGGTATGCTGTGGCTGGAGGAGGAACTTATGCGCTTTTTCAGATTCACGGCTGAAAGTAGCAGGGCCGGTCCAGTCAAGAGTAGCATAGTAGTGAGTATCATCCATCGTACGGGCGATACGGACCGAGTTCGGAGCTAACTTCTCGAAGGTGGAGGTATGGCCCGATATCGTATCATAGCGTCCTATGTAATGCTTGAAATAGCGTCCGTCAGGATAAGGAAAGTCAAGATAGATGCTCATATTACCATCGTTCAACAGTTCGGACTCGATGCTGACTCCGATCATATCTTTATCAGGATGGCAGACCGTGCGCACCTTCACCTCCTTGCGATTCAGTTCGAAACGGCTGTAAACGATACCTGTCCACAGGTCGATCTCCTGGCGTGCGTTGCCAAGATCGATTTCCTGCGCTTCCGTACCGTCTTCGCGCAGCAGGCGGAAACCGATACGGCCCAGGTTATAGCGGTGGGGATTCTTGGTCAGCCATTCGGACAGTTCAGGCTGGTCGGGGTTACGGAGCTCGTAGGCGATCTTTTTGCCATGCGTCTCCACGACAACCGGACGGTAATCTTCGGCTTTCATTCCTTCGGGGAGGGGAAAACTGTGCCAGCTCCAGTCGGACAGGGTATTAAAAGGAACAAAAGTCTGCAATCCGGTTATATCCATCCCGAAGGCAAACTTGCCGTTACCTACTTGTGCCGGACTTTTCAGGAGTGTCCCGGTCGTACATACACGATGCCGCTTGACAACAGCTTCCCGGTCAATGGGTTCCCCCATAACAGACAAAGGCAAAAAGGCCAACAGGCAAAAGAGGCAGACTAAACTTATCAGTTTTTTCATGGTGGTTATCCTTTTATATGTTTCTGTGGATAAAGATAAGAGATTCCCCCAAGCCTCAGTTTACAGTTCTGATATTTTTCCTTCGATTTCTGGGAAATAATGGTTTATGGATGCGCAATAAAATAATGATGTCCCGTAGGGGCGGGGTTCTACTCCGCCCAATGAAAATAGCGTCCGCCTTGCGGGATTTCAAAGGGCAGAGCAGAGCCCTGTCCTACGGGACGATGATCATTTGTATAACCTCCATATTATATCTTGCTGCTCTTCTTCTTCCAAACCAGGAAGAAGGCTAAAACAACGATTGTTATGGCAAAGCCGATAATTTGTGAAATGCCGTTTTCCATGCCTAAGCCTTCGGGAGCGACAAAGATGTATGTCGAGCAGACGGCTGTCATAAACAAGGCCGGGATCAGTGTAACGATATAAGGCTTCTTCGATATTACCAGATAGACAGTCAACGCCCATAAAGTAAACACCGCGAGCGTCTGGTTACTCCAGGCAAAATAACGCCAGATCATATCGAAGCCATCCTTGTCTTTCTGACTATAAAGCAAAAGAGCGATAGCCACCAAGAATAAAGGTACACAGATCATGAGCCGCTTGGAGATACTGCGCTGCTCGAGGTGCAAGAAATCCGCTACGATCAGACGGGCCGAACGAAACGCCGTATCACCGGAAGTAATCGGAGCAGCGATCACACCTAAGACAGCCAACACGCCGCCTACCGTACCGAGCCACTCTTTCGTAATGCTGTCGACGACAACGGCGGCATTGTTTTCACCCATACCGTTGTTATGATAGAAATAAGTAGCGGCAGCCGCCCAGATCAAAGCAACGATACCTTCCGTAATCATGGAACCAAAGAATATAGGACGTCCGTACTTCTCATTCTTGATGCAACGGGCCATCAACGGACTTTGTGTCGCGTGGAAACCGGAAATAGCACCGCAGGCAATGCTGACGAACATGATCGGGAAGATAGGCAGATGACCGGGATAAGTGTTCGGCATCCCATCCGTGATCTCAGGCAACGGCGGATGATTGACAAACAACATCACCAGGATACCAATCGCCATAAACAGCAGAGCGGCAGCAAACAAAGGATAGATTTTCCCGATAATCTTATCGACCGGCAACAAGGTCGCCAAGATATAATAGAGGAACACGACAATGATCCAGAAAGTGGTATCCAGATGTTCCGGTGTCAGCTTAGCCAGCAGCCCGGCAGGTCCGGCCACAAACACGGAGCCGACCAGCACCATCAGGATCACCGTAAACCCGCGCATAAACTGTTTGAAGTTCACCCCCAGGTAGCGGCCGATAATCTCAGGTAAGCTCTCCCCGTTATGGCGCAAGGACAACATCCCGGACAGGTAATCGTGTACCGAACCGGCAAAGATACTACCCAGCACGATCCACAGGAAAGAGGCGGTTCCGAACTTCGCCCCCATAATGGCACCGAAGATCGGTCCCAATCCGGCGATGTTCAGAAACTGGATCATAAAGACTTTCCAGGTAGGCATCGGGATATAATCCACGCCGTCCTGATGTGTGTAGGCAGGAGTCTGCCGTTTGGCATCTATGCCGAAAATACGTTCAATGAATGTACCGTAGACGAAATAACCTACGATGAGTGCAATAAGGCAACAAACAAAAGTAATCATACCGGTAATTGAGAATTGAAAATTGAAAATTAGATTAATAAGGAGACAACAAGAGGAAGAAAATGGAAAACTGAAAAGTAAAGCGTTTCTTCTTTATCTTTCAATTTTCCATTTTCAAGTTTCAATTCAGAAGTCTTTTAACGACTTCCGAGATCATACGTCCTTCAGCTTTCCCTGCCAATGCTTTGGAAGCGACTCCCATCACCTTACCCATGTCTTTCGGGCCAGCAGCGCTACCTGCGCGATGATCGCCTTCAACTCGGCTTCCAGTTCTTCAGCCGACATCTGTTTCGGCAGGTACTTTTCGATAACGGCAACCTGTGCCAACTCGTCGTCTGCCAAATCCTGACGTCCTTGCTGCACATAGATAGTGGCGGAATCTTTACCCTGTTTGACGAGCTTCTGCATGATCTTCAATGCATCAGCATCGGTCAATGTATCGTTGGCTCCCGGAGCGGTCTTCGCTTCGAGAAAGAACTTCTTCACGTTTCTCAATGTGGCGAGGGCGATTTTATCTTGCGCCTTCATTGCGTTTTTAATGTCTTCGCTGACTCTTTCGAACAAATCCATAGTTTTGTAAATTAAAGAATTAAGAATGAATAATCAAACCTTCAGATCTCCAACTATTCATCATTAATTTTTCATTATTAATTATCAATTAGTCATTATCCATCATCTAAAACTAATAACTGTGCCGCCCGACTTAGGCTTCTTGCCCTGGTTAGCAGTAGAAGAGGTGAACGACATACCTTGGGTACGTACCGGTTCCTCTCCTTTCCGGCGTATCTGCTGTATGTCTTTGGCAGTCCGCTTATAGGCCGGTTTATCTTCCATGAAAGAGATCAGGGCGTCGTCGTCCAATTCGTCGACGGCAAAGACAACGATTTCGGCATTCGGACGCGAGTCGATATATTCACCGTAATAACGTCCCATCAAGGCATCTTCTTCGGCTCGTCTTTTCCTTTCCGCTTCTTCCTTCTCTGCCATTTCGCGCAGTTGTTCTTCTGTGACAAGTTCCTGCTGCTCCGTCTTGGTCAGGATATCTTCCAATCCGAAACCGGTCACCAAGATCGTAATCTTGATCTTATGACCCAAACTATCATCATAACCATGTCCCCACTTCACCTCGTATTCAGTCTTGAATTGCGACATGAAATCATGTATATCGTCCATTTCACTGATACGAAGTTCGTCTTCATGACTATAATAAATGACAAACGCTACTCGCTTAGCATTGAAAATATTGTTCACATCGTTGACCAACGTACTCTCCAAAGCTTCCGTTATCGCTTGTCGCAAACGGCCTTCTCCTTCTCCGAAACCGATACTGATCAAAGCTACTCCACTGTTACGCATCGTTGTGTCGACATCAGCAAAGTCGACATTCTGTTCCAAATCGGTCGTCACGATTTCGGCTATACTCTTGGCCGCGATTGTCAATGTTTCATCCGCTTTACGATTCGCCTGTGGAACCGGCATATCGGCAAAATTCCTCAACCGCTCATTGTTTATCACTAAAAGCGAATCGACATTCTGCGCCATATTTCTGACACCACGAAGCGCTTTCACGATTTTCGGCCGTCCTTCAAAGACGAAAGGTATCGTAACAATACCGACAGTCAGAATCCCCATATCTTTAGAGATCTTAGCGACTACCGGTCCGGCTCCAGTTCCCGTACCACCTCCCATTCCGGCAGTAACAAAGGCCATACGAGTACCGTCATCCAACATCCGGCTGATGTCTTCTTTACTTTCCAAGGCGGCTTTTTCTCCAACTTCCGGGACATTCCCCGAACCAAGTCCATGCGTCGTATTCTGCCCGATCAGTAATTTATTGGGTACTTCCGACTTCTGCAACGCCTGGTTATCGGTATTGCACAATACGAAAGATACATCCCGGATACCTTCGCGATACATATTGCTGACCGCATTACCACCACCGCCACCGACACCGATCACCTTGATGATTGTCTGAGGCGCTTTTGCCAAATCAAAATCGTATGTATTATCGTCCATTGTCGTCTGTCTTTTATTGTTACCGATTATTGCTCATCTTTCAAGGCTTTGTCAATACCTTCTCCCATCTTATCCACAGCCTTATCGAAGAGGTCGAAGATTCCCCAACTCTTGCCTTTTTTCTTCTCTTCCTCTTTCTTTGTCCCTGAATTGCGGTTCTTAGTCGTCGTAGCCGAAGCCGCCACCTGCTGTTCGACAGGTACTTCTTCCTGCTTTTCTTCTACTTCAGCGATTACGGATTCTTCTTTCGGCTCGATCTTCGGTTCCACCACTTTCGGCTTCTCCGGTTCGGGAGCGGTATAAAGAGCGCAGTTTTCCGTGCCTTTCAGCAACAGGGCGACTGCGGTCGTATATTCGGGATTGTTGGCTATCATCTCGCCGTCGGCAATCAAGTCTTTGCGGACAGATGCATAACGGACATCCATCTTGAAACGTTCGCTGAGGGCTTCGCGCATATTCTTCAGCGCGGCCCCGTTACCGGCAATCACGATGCTGTAACCGGGTTCTTTCGCTACTCCCGTATCTTCCAGGCGAGCATATATGTTTTCGATGATCTCACGGCTGCGGGCTTCCACCACCATATTGATATCCGAGAGTTTGATCTCGCTCGAATGCTGTCCGTCAGCCAGGTCTACCGTGACCATCTGCTGTTCGTTGTCTTTTTCCCAGATAGCATTGCCGTACGTGCGCTTGACACGCTCCGCTTCCTTTTCCGGCATGCCTAAGGACGTCAGGTCGCGGGTGATCAGATGGCTGCCCAACGGGATAACGTACAGACCGGCCAGACTGCCGTCCTTGTACATCGTGACAGAGGTAACACCTGCACCGAAGTCAATCAGCGCACACCCTTTCAGCTTCTCCTGCTCCGTCAGGATCAGGTCCGCCAACGCCAACGGCGCGACAACGGCACCTGCCACATCGAGTTTGATCTGCTCCGACATATTCGTGGTTACGGCATGACGGAGAGACGGACGGCCGACGAGTAACTTATAGCGGGCTTCAATACGCGAACAACCCAGACCTACCGGATGAGTTTCCGGCTGGTTGTCGAGATAATAAACGGGAGCAGCGATATCCAGCACGTCCAGCATATCGGGACGATACTGCCGGCATTCCTGATCCAGTTCCTTCAGTACCTCTTCGGTCACCGTACCGCTACCGAGCACTCTCGACACTGCATGGTTGATCGAACGCAGCGACTGGCTCCCACCCCGATATAAACCTTACCGATACGGGAACCGCCCAACTTGTTTTCCAGTTTGCGGATTAACCGCACAATCTTGCCGGCCGCATCTTTTATATTATATACACATCCTCTTCGTATACAGGTATCGGAGTTTTCCACTTCGTAGGCAATAATGGAAAGAGTCCCCGCAGGGCCTTTCGTACCTACCATACCGACCATGTGAGAAGAGCCAAGGTCGATGGCTGCTATAAAGTCTGTGTATGCCATATTCTCTATCTTTTAGTACAAACAATCTGATCCTTATATTTTAAACTGATAATGCTGTACTTCTCCCATCCCACCTTCGGGATCGCTTTCTCGTAGAAGAGCCGGAGATTGTCCAGTTTTTCCTCGAAATCAACAAAGGAGCCCAGCACGATACGGTGGTTACCGACCGCGGGATCAGTTCCACCTCGTTATCAGGATGAACGTAAATCTGTTCTATCTGATTATTCCAGAAATCATTCTCCTGCAAAAATAATGCAAATTTGTATAAGTCGGTTACCGCCAGCTCTTTTTCCACATATCCGCTCACCACCGGAACGTGCGCCACATAACGGCGGCTGACAGGCATCGTGCTTCCCAAATTATCCACATAATAGTTGCCTCTCGGACTTATCACACGCAAGATAGGGATTTTTTGCTCCACTTCCAATTTAATCATGCCGGAAGGAGTCTTGTAGGCTTCCACGCGGGCAATCATTTCATTTTTCAGCAGTTCGTTTTCAATCCGGTCGGTGTTGACCTCATCCATCGGTTTCTCGATCGGGTTCAAGTCAGCCTTCTTGAGGATATGCACCAGATCGCTCTCGCTCACAAAATGCTTGTCGAGACTGTCCACCACCACTACCTGGAGGTCACGGCACAATTCCTTCTGCCTGCTTTCCCGAAAGAAGAAGGAGACAAACACAATGTAACAGAACAACAGTGTTGCAACGATTATGGATACGGTACGGATCACGATTTATTCTTTTTTATCCAATATTTGTTTTACCGGGTCTACCAGCAGTTCAATATTACCGGCTCCGACCATCAGGACGACTTCGAGCTTTCCGGCTTCTGCAGCTACCACCTCCAACAGTTCCTCCTTACGGATCAACCGCTTGTCGGCGATAGTTACGGCATCGAAGATGATCTGTGAAGTGACACCCGGTATCGGTTCCTCACGTGCCGGGTAGATATCCAACAATATCAGTTCATCCAGAAGCGAGAGGCTGGCGGCAAAGTCGGCGGCAAAGTCACGCGTACGGGTGTAGAGGTGCGGCTGAAAAATACCGGTCACCTTGCGCCCGGCATACAGTTCCTTCACAGAAAGGATACTTGCCTTCAACTCGGCAGGATGATGGGCGTAGTCGTCGATCAAAACAATATTTTCTTTCTTGAGATGAAAGTCGAAGCGGCGACGCGGACCGGCAAAGGTCGCCATACCGTGCTTGATCTCCTCCGGCGTCACACCGTTCAGCCAGGCAAGGGCGATAGCGGCGACTCCGTTCTCGACATTTACTTTCACGGGCACACCCAACTGTATATCGGGGATACGGACATCGGGGCCGACAAAATCAAAGAAAATCTCACCTCCTCCGATACGGACGTTCTCGGCGTAGAAAGTTGAGAGTTGAGAGTTGAAAGTTGAAAGTTCTTTTGTGTCGAGAGCGCCGGTATAAGTATAAAACTTCACGCCTTCTTGCAGACGAGGAGTGACATTGATACCCTGTTTCATGAGCAGGCAACCGTCCGGGCGGATCAGCGAAGTGAAATGTTCGAAACTTTCACGGTAGGCTTCCGGAGTCCCGTAGATATCCAGGTGATCGGGATCGGCCGACGTAATAACAGCCATATAGGGCTTCAACCAGTGGAAGGAACGGTCGAACTCGTCCGCTTCTATCACAGTCAAATCACTCTCTGCGGAAAGCATCAGGTTGCTGTTATAGTTCTTCAGGATACCACCTAAAAAGGCATTACAATCCACATGAGACTGCTTCAGCAGGTGGGCGACCATCGAGGACGTCGTTGTCTTGCCATGCGTACCGGCCACACACAGTCCCCGGCTACAGTCGGTAATCTCACCCAATACACGGGCACGCTTCATCACCTCGAAACCATTCCCCCGGAAATAGCAGAGCTCCGAATGGTCTTCTGGGACGGCAGGGGTATAGACGACTAGCGTCTTTGCCGGATCGGTAAAGTCGTCGGGGATCAGGTCCACATTGTCTTCATAATGAATGACGGCTCCTTCATAGTTCAACTGTTCCGTCAGACCGGAAGGGGTCTTGTCGTAGCCGGCCACCTTCTTTCCCTTCGAAAGGAAATAGCGTATCAAGGCACTCATCCCGATCCCGCCGGCTCCAACAAAATAGACAGCCGTTATATTGTTTATATCCATATTTTCTTATTCGTTACTATTCTTTATTACAAAGATACTATCTTCCTATCGTATTTGCTATAAAAGACCGGCATCTTCTTCGGAAAAGACTATAGCTTTTGCGGCAAAAGGCTATAGCTTTCTTGAAAAAAGACCATAGGTTTTCCAACGAAAGGTCATAGCCTGTTCCCGCGCTTGACGCGGGGACAAGGCCTATTCGATGATCCTGACGATCTCGTCCACGATGCGTTCCGCGCTCTCATGGTGGGCCAGTGTCGCGATGTTGCGGCTCAAGGTACGGAGGCGTTCATCGTCGTGGATGATTTCGAGGGCTTTCGGGACCAATTGCTGTTCGGCATCTTTGTCGGCCACCATGATAGCAGCATCTTTACCCGCTAAAGCCAAGGCATTCTTCGTCTGATGATCTTCTGCACATTGGGAGAAGGGACCAAGATCACCGGTTTCTTCAACAGGCAAAGTTCGGAGATAGAGCTGGCTCCCGCACGAGAGATAATCAGATCGGCGGCCGCGTATGCATAGTCCATGCGCGTGATAAAATCCGAACACCAGACCGGCATTCCCCTGTAAGCCTTCAGATGCTTTAAAGCCTCTTCATGATAGTAGCGTCCGGTTTGCCAGATCACTTGTACGTCGACATCCGAAGCGAAGAGCTTGTCTAAATCGCCCTGTATACTGCGGTTGATCGTCCGGGCTCCCAAGCTGCCGCCCACCACCAGGATCGTCTTCTTATCCGGTGAAAGGCCGAAGAACTTCAAGGCTTCCTCACGTTTGCCCAACGCCTCTTCCAAATCCTGGCGGACCGGGTTGCCGGTCACGACGATGCGGTCGGCCGGAAAGAACTTCTCCATGCCTTCGTAGGCAACGCATATTTTGCTGGCTTTCTTTGCCAGAAGCTTATTCGTGACACCCGCATAGGAATTCTGCTCCTGTATCAAGGTAGGGATTCCTAAAGAAGCGGCCATCCAAAGCGTCGGTCCGCTGGCATAACCGCCTACGCCTACGGCAATATCGGGTTTGAACTCGCGTATCGTCTTTTTGGCAAGCCGGAGGCTTTTGAGCAGACGGCCTACGACACGGATGTTATTAGCCAGGTGGGCACGGTCGAAGCCGCTTACCGGCAATCCCACGATACGATAACCGGCGGCAGGCACTTTCTCCATTTCCATCCGGTCATCAGCTCCCACAAACAGTATTTCCGCCTCCGGAAAACGTTTCCTGAAGGTATTGGCGATAGAGATAGCGGGAAGATATGTCCTCCGGTTCCACCGCCGCTTATGATGATTCGGTACTGTTTCATATATTCTTTTCTGTTGTTGTTTCTTCTTTCAGCTCGGCTACGGCTTCGAGCGGGTTTATGTCACTGTCTACGGTTTCGACTCCGTTTTCAACGGATGCCAGTCCGCTTTCAATCGGATGCCCATCCGTATCCGGTTCGATGCCTACGGGATTTTCATCCGCCGCCAGTTCCTCTTCCTCCTCTTCATTTCCCATATTGGCTCCGAAGCGGCTCACACTAAGGATAATCCCGATATAGGCACAAGAGATGACGGTCGACGTTCCGCCACGGCTGACCAACGGCAACGGCTGCCCCGTCACCGGTATGAGATCGACCGCGACTGCCATATTGGTCAATGCTTGGACAACAAGCATCAAGCCACATCCCAAAACAAGGAACTTGGGGAATAGTTTGTCGCATTTCCGGGCGATCATCCCCACCCTGACAAGCAGGGCGATATAAAGGAAGAGGACGAAAGCTCCCCCAAAAACCATTCCCATCTCTTCTATAATAATAGCATAGATAAAGTCGGAATATGCCTGTGGCAGGAAGTCACGCTGCTGGCCGTGTCCGGGAAACTTGCCCCAAAGACCACCACGCGCAATGGCGATCTTGCCATGCACCACTTGGTAGTCATCTCCGTCAATATGGACAGCCTTGCCCGACTCTATCTTAACGGGAGGCGTACCGTCGACGAAGCGTTCAATACGCGCCCTCCAAGTATGTACACGCTCAGGCATCCGCTTCATCACCGGCTCCGGAGCAAAATAGAGGAGCGACACCGCAAAGATCAGTATAAGCAACAAGCTCCCCCAAAACTTCAACAGACGAAGCAATGAGATCTGCCCGAAGAATGCCATCATCTGAATAACGGAGAAGAGCAGGATCGCCGTAGAGCCGTTTGTAAAGAAAATCAGGCCACAGATCACCAAGGCAGCTCCCTGTATCCACCAGAACATCTGCTTATCCGTAAACCAGTGGCGTTTGCTCAAGATGAAAGCGGTATACACCATCAATGTGATCTTGGCGATCTCGGACGGCTGAAACGTCACGCCGATATTCATCCAACGAGGTTCGCCGTTTATTACCACCACCAATCCCGGTATCCTCGTCAACAAAAGGAGTAACAGAATGGCTGAAACCACAGCCCCTCCGGCAAGCAAGGCATACCAGCGGCAATGGATATTGTGCAAGAGCAAGACGAGCACACATCCTCCCAAGAGGAAGGTGGCATGATCTGCAATCGGCTCCCAATGCGTCGCGCTCTTGTAGGCAAGCGTGCTACTCGCGCTAAACACCTCTATTGCCGAAATCAGGCAAAGGAACATGAAGATGATCCAGATCACCAGGTCGCCTTTGAACAATTTACTTGCTAAATTCATCTCTCCGTTTTTCTTTACAGGTTACGCACACAGGCTTTGAACTGGTCGCCTCGATCCTCATAGCTTTTGAAGAGGTCGAAGCTGGCACAGCAAGGTGACAACAAGACGGTATCTCCCTTTTCAGCCAGTTTATACGCTTTCGACACCGCTTCTTCCATCGAACGGGCATCTTCGATAACGGGCACCTTCCCGTCGAAGAAAGCGTGCAGCTTAGTATTGTCCACACCGAGAAATATCAGGGCGTGCACCTTTTTCTTCACCAGCTCTTCTATTTCGGAGTAATCATTTCCCTTATCCGTTCCGCCGAGTATCAGGACCAGCGGAGTGGTCATGCTCTGCAAGGCGTACCAGCAGGAGTTTACATTCGTAGCTTTCGAGTCGTTGATATAATCGACTCCGCGCACACGTGCCACTTTCTCAAGGCGGTGCTCCACCCCGGTAAAGTCGCTCAGCGAAGCTCGCAGATTTTCATCATGGATATCCACCAGTTTGGATGCGATACCAGAAGCCAGCGAATTATACAGATTATGCGTTCCCGATAATGCTAATAAATCTTGTTCCATTGTAAACGTTCCGTTTGAGGTTTCAATTCTTATCTTTTTATCTTCCGTATAGCCCTTTACGCCAGCTTCGTGAGTTTCGGCGAACGGGTAGAGAGTTGCCTCGAGATGCCGTTTGGCAATTTCGCGGGCAATAATAGGATCGTCGTTCCAGAATATGAAAGCATCTTCGGCCGTCTGATTCTGGAGGATGCGGAATTTAGCATCCACATAGTTCTGCATCTCGTAGTTATAACGATCCAGATGATCGGGCGTTATATTCAATAAGATGGCGATGTCCGCCTTAAAGTCATACATGTTGTCGAGCTGGAAACTACTCAGTTCGATCACGTAAACGGCGTGAGGATCTTCGGCCACCTGAAGGGCGAGGCTGTTCCCGACATTTCCGGCAAGCCCCACGTCCACTCCCGCCTGTCGGAGGATGTGGTAGGTCAGCATGGTCGTCGTCGTCTTGCCGTTACTCCCGGTGATACAGATCATCTTGGCGTCCGTATACCGTCCGGCAAATTCTATTTCGGAGATGATAGGCGTACCCTTCTCCTTCAGTTTCTTTATAATGGGAGCCTTGTCGGGGATACCCGGGCTCTTGATAATTTCGTCGGCATTCAGGATGTCGGCTTCGGTATGCCGGCCCTCTTCCCAACGGATTTCGTGAGCATCCAGCATATCCTTATATTTGGGTTTGATAGACGAAAAATCGGAAACGAACACATCGAGTCCTTTCGCCTTCGCCAGCACAGCGGCACCTGCGCCACTTTCACCACCCCCTAAGATAACAATCCTTTTCTTCATTTGATTTATGATTTCTTTATTCATTTATGATTTATAATTTATGATTTATGCGTCGATAATAAATCATAAATTATAAATCATAAATCACTTTATCTCATCTTTAACGTCACAATCGTAACAACTGCCAGGATGATACCGATCAGCCAAAAGCGGACCACGATCTTAGATTCGGGCACCACGTTAAACGGTTTCTGTATCAAAGCCTGTATTCCCGCATTACCGGGTTTCTGGAAATGATGATGGAGAGGAGCCATCTTGAAGATGCGTCGCCCTTCACCGTATTTCTTCTTCGTATATTTGAAATAGAACGTCTGCATAAGAACGGAGAGATTCTCTACCAGAAAGATGCCACACAGGATCGGGATCAACAATTCCTTCCGGATAATGATTGCGAATACGGCGATGATACCGCCCAGCGTCAAGCTACCCGTATCTCCCATAAACACTTGTGCCGGATAAGCGTTGTACCACAAGAATCCGACTGTCGCCCCGATAAAGGCAGCCGCAAATACCACCAGTTCTTCCGCTCCCGGAATGAACATGATATTCAGGAAGGAAGCAAACTCGAAGTGCGACGACATATATGCAAGGATCCCGAGCGCCACCCCGATAATCGCCGAGCTTCCCGCCGCAAGTCCGTCCAGGCCGTCTGTCAGGTTCGCTCCGTTCGATACGGCCGTTACCACGAAGATCACCATCAGGACGAAGACCAGCCAGGCAGCTTCCTCTTTATATTCGCCTGCCCAATTAACCAACTGGGCGTAATCGAAATTGTTGTTCTTCACAAACGGGATCGTCGTCTTGGTCGACTTCTTTTCAACCGTATGGAAGCGTACTTCCTCGATCACATTGTCATGCCGCACTTCCATATTCTCCTTGATCACCACATCCGGACTCATAAAAAGTACCAGACCGACGATCAGCCCCAGACCGATCTGTCCGATAATCTTGAACTTGCCATGCATCCCTTCCTTGTTCTTCCGGAACACTTTGATATAGTCGTCGGCAAATCCCAATGCCCCTAACCAGATGGTCGTCACCAGCATCAGGATCACATAAATATTGGTCAGCTTCGCACAGAGCAAGGTCGGCACCACGATCGCAATGATAATGATGATACCTCCCATCGTCGGCGTCCCTTTCTTACTCATCTGTCCTTCCAAACCGAGGTTACGCACCGTCTCGCCGATCTGCAATAGTTGCAGCTTGTCGATGATACGACGTCCGATAGCCGTCGAGATGAACAATGACAGGATCAATGCCAAAGCGGAACGGAATGATACATACTTGAACATACCGGCACCCGGGAAATCGAGCTGATCCAAATAATTAAACAAATAATACAACATAAAAAACTCCGTTTTTCAGTTGAAAGTCGAGAGTTGAAAATTGAAAGTTATGTTCAGCAGCATTTAACTTTCACCTTTCACCTTTCACCTTTCACCTCTTAAATATTTCTTTTAACTGTTCCCGGTCGTCAAAATGGTGCTTTACGCCTTTTACTTCCTGGTAATCTTCATGGCCTTTGCCGGCAACCAAGATCACGTCGCCTTTCCTAGCCAGCATAGTGGCCGTTTTGATCGCCTGCGCACGATCTGTAATACAGAGTGTACGCTCCATATCGGCTGCATTCAGGCCGGCCACCATATCTTTAATGATCTCATCCGGTTCCTCGAAACGGGGATTGTCGGAGGTCAGGATCAGCTGGTCGCTCAACTTGGCCGCTTCCTTCGCCATGATCGGGCGCTTTCCTTTGTCGCGGTTGCCGCCACAACCTACGACTGTGATCACACGGCCGTTGCCGTCCAGCACCTCATGAATGCCGCTCAACACGTTCGTCAATGCATCAGGCGTATGGCATAATCCACGATTGCCGTATATCCCAACGGAGACTGGATCGTCTGGAAACGACCGGAAACCGAATGCAGATCGCTCAACACGACCAACACTTCTTCCGGGTCCTTGCCCAACGAGACAGCCGCCCCATACACTGCCAACAAGTTATAGGCATTGAAACGACCGACAAAACGTGTCATCACCTCACGACCGTTAACCAGCATTTCGGTTCCTTCGAAATGGGATTCCAAGATCTTTCCTTTGAAATCTGCCAACGTACGCAGCGAATAAGTCAGCTTCTTAGCAGCCGTATTCTGTAGCATGACAAGGCCGGATTTATCATCCGCATTCGTAAGTGCGAAAGCCGAAGCAGGCAGATCATCGAAGAATTTCTTCTTGGCTTTCAAGTAATTCTCGACTGTCTTATGATAATCCAGGTGATCACGCGTCAGATTGGTAAAGATGCCCCCGTTGAAGGACAGACCACTGATACGCTTCTGGTCGATCGAATGCGAACTAACCTCCATAAAGGCATACTCGCAACCGGCATCCACCATCCGGGCCATCAGGTTATGGAGAGTGACAGGGTCAGGCGTCGTATGGTCGGTCGGAATCGCCTCGCCATCGATATAGTTGCAGACGGTAGAGAGCAGCCCCACTTTATGCCCCATCTTCCGGAACATCTCGTACAGGAGCGTCGCAATCGTTGTCTTTCCGTTTGTTCCGGTCACTCCCACCAGTATCAGGTTGTCCGAAGGATTCTCATACCAGGCGGAAAGCGATTTACCTAAAGCATCCGCCGAATCTTTCACCCGGATGAAAACCGGTTTACTTTCGGATACCTGCATATTTTCATCCGGAAGGACAGGGATTTCCTCGCAGACGATTGCGGCAGCACCTTTTTCGATCGCACTTTGGATATAAGCATGACCGTCTACGGCAGTACCCCGAACCGCTACAAACAAAAAGCCTTTTTCCACTTTACGGGAATCAGACTGGATGCCTGAGATCTCCACGTCGGCGTTTCCGACAACCTCAAGCACTTCCAACGGATGAATAAGTTCTTTTAGTTCCATAGCCTATTTTAATGTTAATGAAACGGTTTGTCCTTTCGAAACTCGCGAACCGGGAGATATGGATTGAGAAGATACACGCCCCATACCATTCAACGACGCTTGTAATCCGACACTTTCCAGCAGATAAACGGCATCTTTCGCTCCCATGCCGACTACGTTCGGCACCAATCCTTCGCGGATAGGGATATCTTTCAGTTTCACATCTTCCCTGCCGTCTTCACGCTTAGCCGTCACCCATTTGGTTTCGATACTATCGTTATCGGCCTCTATATCGAGTTTGTTCAAAACATATTCCAACGCATCCCGTTCACCTGCTTTCGGTTGCGGCAACATTACAGCCAGTGAGTCCTTCTCCATGTCGCGGATATCAAAAGACATATGGCTGGCATATACCTTCTCGGCTATCGCCTTCACTACACCACCAGACATCGTACCACCCGAAGGATAGCCGTTGCGCGGCTGACGGATCACGACAATACAGGAATATTTCGGTTCGTCGGCAGGGAAATAGCCGCAGAAGGCAACCTGGTGTCCTGCCTGCCGGTAGACACCTCCCGAAGCGATCTGAGCCGTACCGGTCTTGCCGGCAATACGGACAAAGTCGGAATGGACAGCCTTACCGGTACCTTTCTCCACGACTCCTAACAACATATCCTTTATCATATTGAGCGTACGTTCCGAGCAGATGGATTCCCGCACCACTTCGGTAGAGAAGCTCTGCACGGTCTTGCCGTTGTGCAAGATTTCTTTCGTAAAGATCGGACGCACCATCTTCCCGTTATTGGCAATCGCATTATAGAAAGCAAGCGTATAGATCGGCGGAATCTGAGTCTCATATCCGAAAGACATCCATGGTAAAGCTGTCTTCGACCAGTAACGTACCGTGTCGTCCGGTCGGCGGATTTTAGCACGACCGGCCCCGGGAATTTCCAGACGCAGGTCTTCGTTCAAACCAATGCGGTAAAGTCCTTCCACAAACTTAGTCGGATTCTTTTCGTATCCTTTCAGGATCGTCTTGGCAACCCCGATATTAGACGAATACCAAATAGCCTGTTCCACCGAGATACGACCGTAACCGCCTTTATTATTATTATGGTCCGTCATACGGGCCCCTTTATACATATAGATACCGTTGCCAACATCGACCGTATCGCCGGGCTGGCAGACACCGTCTTCAAGCGCAACCATAATAGATGCGACCTTAAAGGTCGAACCGGGTTCGTTTCATCCGCTACGGCATGGTTGGTATCCTCGCCGTAGACGCCTTCACGGATACGTCCCATGTTGGTAATCGCCTTCACCTCACCTGTCGCAACTTCCATTACGACAGCCGTACCCGATGCAGCATCGATCTTTTTCAACATGTCGAGCAACGACTTCTCTGCTATATCCTGGATATTGATGTCGATTGTCGTACGGATATCCATTCCTTCCACCGGTTCCACTTCCACGACATTCGTCCACCCTCCACCGAGACGTCGCACGGAATTCAAGCCGGCTACACCGTGAAGCAAAGTATCGTATTGCAATTCCAGCCCATTCTTTCCCTTGGTCAGTCCCGTTTTAGGATCGATATCACGGAACGTGTCGCCGATCGTACGGGAGGCCAATGTGCCAAACGGCTTTTGGCGTTCAACCATTTCCCGTGTATAGAAACCACTCTTGAACACTCCTAACCGGAGGAAAGGGAATTTCTTGATTTCCTTCAAATCCGAATAGGACACCTTATCCCGGCAAATCGGGAACTGGCGGCTCTTTTTTTTCGCATTCAAACCACTTAACAGATATTTCTTATAACCGGCCGGTGTACGGTCTTTCAACTTACGGGAGAGGTAGACAGAAAGCGAGTCGACCCCGTTGTGTTTACTATACAAGAATGTATCCAAACTGCTCCATTTCTTTGTCTTATTTGAATAGCAATCGGCTGCGAAATCTATGTAAAGGTAATAGCAAGGAACACTGGTCGCCATCAGCTTGCCATCAGCAGAAAAGATGTTTCCCCGGCTGGGATAGACCAAACGGTCCGGCCGTTTTTGTATCGAATCAAGATGCAACCAATAGTCTCTCTCGACAAAAGCGGTTTGAGAAGCTCGTATCAACACGCTACCTGCTACACATACGAGCAGGAACACGATGAAGAAGTAACAGAATATAATCCGGTTACTCTTAGGAGCAAATTCTTTTGGTTCGATATCTTCAGCCATCTTTACCTATACAATTCATACGGCGGATTCTTCGCCGCTTCCAATTCTATACCCTGTTCTTCTATTAATAGTTCAATCTGCGATTGGCGGCTGTTGCCCGTCAATTCCGAAGAAATGGACAACGCCTCGAATCGTACATCGCGCAATTGTTGTTGCAGACGATCGATCTCACGTAGCCGTTGCATACAGACATATCGGTTACCGATAAAAATAAATATCAGCATAACGACAAGAACAATCATCTTCGTATGTTTGACGATGAAATCTTCTTTCAAGATCCCACCGCCCAATATATACAAAAAAGAGAAACGATTCTCCTTCTTCTTTTTCTTCTGTTTCGTGTCCACAGCCATACTTTTTAGTTGAAAGTTGAAAGTTGAAAGTTATTAGACTTTATGTTCATTATTCAACTCCGCAATTCTTAATTTTGCACTCCGGGAGCGGGGATTCCGTTCGATCTCCTCGCCCGACGGAACAATCACCTTATTGTTTACCAGACGGAACGGAGATTTGATATTCCCAAAAAAGTCCTGCTCCGCCTTCCCTTCAAAGTTACCCGTCTTCAGGAAATTCTTCACCAACCGGTCTTCTAAAGAATGGTAAGTGATAACAACCAGACGACCACCGGGCTTCAACACTTGCAGCGTTTGTTGCAACATCTCGCGCAAAGCACGCATTTCATCATTCACCTCGATACGCAAGGCCTGAAATACCTGAGCCAGGAATTTCTTTTCCTTATCTTTTCCCGTAAAAGGCTTTATCACTTCCAAAAAGTCGGCGATCGTTTCTATCTTCTTTATTTCGCGGCTACGTACCAACACGGATGCCAGTTTGCGTGCCACTTTCAATTCTCCGTAAAGATAAAACAAGTCGGCTAACTGCTCTTCCGTATATGTATTAACAATATCCGCAGCAGTTTGTCCTGCCCGGGTATTCATTCTCATATCCAACGCCCCGTCGAAACGGAAAGAAAACCCGCGATCCTTGTCATCAAAATGATGGGAAGAAACGCCCAAATCTGCCAACAGTCCATCTACCTCACCAGCAACACCATGATAGCGCATGAAGTTATATAAATAACGAAAATTACTGCGGACAAATACAAAACGGGAATCCGCCGGAATGTTTTTCTCAGCATCGGCATCCTGATCAAATCCATAAAGTGTCCCTTCGTTATCCAGCCGGTTCAAGATTTCACGTGAATGTCCTCCACCTCCAAAGGTGACATCAACATACACACCGGAAGGTTGAATGCCCAGTCCCTCCAAACTTTCATGAAGCATTACCGGCACATGATAACAGACTTCTTTTTCTTCCATTTCTTCGCTACTTCATGTTAAACTTTTCCTTAAAATAAGGGCCTGTAGTTGGTTGATTAGCACACACATCACCCTATTGGAGGGTAAAAGTACACATTTCCTAATTTAACCGCCAAGAAATATAAGAGAAAAGTAACAAAAAGTTTTCAACAGGTCAGAAAAATACTTATATTATGGCGGCCCTAAACCCTGTCAGAATCGTGTATTTGGACGATTATACAGGATTGTTTTCAAATATCGTATTCTCCAGAGGATAAGTAGTCCCGATTCTCCAAATCCCCCTAATCTGTACATTCATATATATGCACAAAAAGCCTCTCCGATATTTCTACCGGAAAGGCTTATTTGTTTTCTGCCCTCTTTTCTCACGAAAAGAGGAGCAGTCGATTTATTTAATTAATAAATGCATCGAATTATTTAACGATAGCTTTAACAGCTTCTTCGCCTTCAACAGCAACTACAACTACACCCTGAGGAGCAGCGATTGTAGCGTCGCTTGAAGTGATAACTGTGTTAGCTACTGTCTGACCTAAGATGTTAGTTACAACTACTTTCTTACCGGCAGCATTAGCGATTCTTACAGCACCTTCCTGAGCGATTACAGCTACTTCAGATGTTGCGATTTCTTCGTTGTCTGTTGCATATTCATCATCAGCACCCTTACGGTCAATATTGAATCTCAATGCAGGGTCACCACCAGTGACAGCATTTGCAAATGTTGACTTTTCATTTGTCAATACCAAGCAACCGTTCTGGTTCTTCAACCATGCAGCAACATTAGGAGCAATTGCCAATTTTTGACCAGCAGCATTATATTCACCATTTAATTCAGGATAAGCCATAGATTCGATCAAGAAAGAATTATCTTTACCTTCTTCTGTTACTTCCAATGCTTTATCAGGGTATACATAACGGAATGACCAAGTTACATTTTTATGAGCATCACCTTTCAAATTAATAATGAATGGGCACGGATATTTACTGTTTTTCTTAACCAATTCTGCATTTTCTTTTTCAAGAAGTTCAAAATTAATTTCTTCATTTTTCAATGATTTGTAAGCATCCGGTAAGACATACAAACTATCGCCTCTTCTGATTGCTTCAACAAAACCGACACGAGTATAAGCATGATCATCATCCAAATAAGGAAGAGCCTCTTCAGAAGAAATACCAAGTTTAGCAACAGAATCTGCAAAACTTACCAAATATTTACCTCTCTGGAATGCAGGAATTGCCTTATGAGCATGAACGCACTGATACGGATCAGTTATAATATTACCATCAATATCTACGTGAGGACCAGCTTCTGTACAAGCTTCACCAGCCTTACCTGCAAAATCATTACGATTTACAGAAATTAAATACTGTGGTTTAATGCCATTACCAAGACCACGTACAATCCAAGCAGAGTCAACAACAAACGCCAATTTTCCATCAGCTTTATCCTTACTCCAAATACCAAGATAATCTACTGTTTCATGTAAGAAATTCTCGTTTGTTTCATCCATCAAGTACTCGTTACGATATCTCTCCCAGAAGATCAAACTGTCAACGCCTGTTTCAACTTCGTTAATATTAGCATTGTTGAAACGACGATACAAAGGTGTATCATCCAAGCTAATTGCAAATGCAGAAGTTCTTTCTTCTGTTGTTAAGTTCTGAACACCAACAGGAGAGGTTGAATTATTATCAGAAACACCAGCTTTAGAATACATAGGTTTAACAGAATCCAATGCAGAATTAGTCTGAACAGCCTTCAATATTGCAAAGAAGTCATCACCATCATAATGATTATTTTCTTTAAAATAGAAACTATCTATAGCAGCACCCAAAACACCCTTAGCCATTGCATATTTGTGGTTCGTAATAGAATCCATTACAGCTTCGCCTTGAGCAATGATATACGGAGTTCTCTTCAACTGCACAATACCAATCTTCTTGTATGGATCTGTAGCAGCAGTACCAACAACAACACCATACTTGTATTCATTATCAGAAGCTCTCAATTCAAATGAGCTAGCACCTGCTTTATATTCTTTAGCATACAATAATGTATCTTTTTCACCACCTACAGATAAATAACGAGCATTCTCACCTGTTGCATATGGATGATAATATTCGAACTTATATTTATTTACATTGTATTCGATAGCAGCCGGATCCATATGGAAATATCCTAAATAAGGATCATTATAAGCTTCAGGATATGTTTCCTTATCGATTTCAACAATTTCCAGATCTGCATTTGCTAATTCGCCATTAGAGACAAATATTTTACCTTCTGCATCCTTATACAACTGAACAGTCATTGTATTACCCGGATACTCACGGTTTTCAATTGTAATACTTGATGTTTCAGCTAAAGATTCGACAGTCTGAGTCTTACGGATGATCCACTGATAAGCAGGCATATGAGCAGCCAATTGAGATTCTTCATCAAATTCAACCCATAATCTGTTTGCACCATTCTGATACAACGGATAAGCAAAATATTTACCTGTTGTTTTATCTTTGATCGTATACAGACCATTAGCCACAGATACCTTGTTAGAAGCAGAAGCTTCACATGTTCCGAAACCTAAACCAATACGTGTACGGATTGTATCTTTGCCTACTGTCAAAGCCCATTCCTGACCAGGAATCAAATCCTGAAGAACTACATGAGTGCTATCATCACCTGATCTATAAACATCAAATGGACCTTTACCTATATTTGCACTATAGATAGCTGTATCCATCTTAATAAACAGGCTGTCTCCTTCCGGTGCATAAGTAAAGAAGAACGAATAAATACCAGTTCTACCAGCAGCTTCATCAATATTGAAAGTTACAGCTTTTGTAGTATCAGTAAATGTCAAGAAATCTTCACCTGCTTTATTCTGATAAGCTGTATCTATACGCAGATAGGCACTCTTATCAGCTTTCATCAAATAGACACTACCATTAGTTCCATCTTCTGCAACCAGATCCTGTGCAAATACATTATTTTGAATCTTTTTGTGATCTAATTTCTGCTCTTTAGAACCAATCACTTTATAAAAATCCAAGTTGATTGCAGCAGAGTCACGAGAGCCTAAAATTGTATGTAATGCTTTTGCATTCAAAGAAAGGCGCTGTGGTACTTTGACTGTAAAAATCCAACCATTAGTAATCATTTGTGGTTTAGAAGCACTTTTTGCATCCATTTCTACCGCTGTCATATGTCCAGCACCATTCATAGATGAAATATTCGGATTAGCAGTGATCCCATTAGCATTAAAAGCTAACGCAGCAACTTTGTTCTCACCCGGAATATAAGAATAAAGAGGCATACCTTCTTCTATAGCTTCACCTTCGCCTGCTTTCATAGAAAAAGCCCATCCATCAATCTCTGTACCAACAGGAAGACCTGTCGTTGCAGTCCAGCCAGAGGCCAAAACATCTTTCACGTCAACAGCTAACTTTTTACCTGTTGCTTTATTCAAAAAGTCAAAAGTATAAGACTGACCTTGCACAGCAGGTTTAGTAACAGCCACACACCACAAAGTGTTTGCCAATTCATTTGCAGGAACATCAGAGATAGCCTTTACATAAAGAGAGTCGTTGCCATCAATCCGGTTGGTCATATAGACAACAGAATCTCCTGTTGCTCCAGCCGCAATCTGATACAACTTTTCATTGTAGGCACCATCTGCTTTCAACTCTACAGCCGAAACAGAACTAGCTCCTACAGTTGCCAGCACAAGACCGGCACAAAGTGTAGAAAACTTTTTGTTCATAATCAAATAATTTAATATTAATACTAAAGTGTAAATAAATCAATCAAATAACACGTACGTCTTCTAAATCTTATAATCAAATACCATTGCGTACGATTTTCTCTTGGCAAAAATACGCATAACTTTTAAACCGACAATCCTTTTCCTTAATATTTTTTCCTTTTCTATATTCTTTCTTATCAACAAGATAAGTTATCCCGTACGAAAATGCTTATTTACAAGACAAACTCTGGTATTTATAGAGGAACTACTCCAAAGCCCTACATATCTGAAATTAATGTACGTGCGTACATTAAATATATAAACCGAATCGATCTCTACATGGTATAACGAAAACAGCTGTCATACCTGTATATTATGTTACCAATCCTCACACAAGAAACATGATGATATGATGGTTGTTTTTAATTTACCATTGAAGTTCACATATTGGCTGATATGAATCATTTCAGCTTCACCCGCCCTTGAAACCTTTTGATTATCATATCATACAAGAGTGAAGGCAATTTGGTTCAGTTTTTCTTATATCCGAGCCTTCTGCGTACAAATCATGAGAGATTGAGAGATGAACAGCCCCCTTATAAAGACAAAATTATTTCTTCGCTTAAGCCGGTACACTTTACTATGGTAGCAACATCTACACCTGTATCTTTCATCTTCGAAGCGACTTGACGCATGCCCTCGGCAAGACCTTCCGCTTTCCCTTTCGCCTCACCTTCGGCGATTCCTTCTGCTTTTCCCTCTATTCTCCCTTCTAATTTGGCTGTGCCGATCACGTCGTTTTGGATCATGATAGCGTCGATATGGCGGTCATAGATAAGGCGTTCCTGGGGGGACATCGAGTAGTATTTCAACTTTTCACGGGCTTCCTTCAGACCCGGTGCAGTCGTGTCGGGACGGATCGTGCCGTCTTTCAAGTATTCGATCCATTCGTCCAAAGGGGTGAGAGCCACTTTGTCGAACTCATTTACCCGGACCAAGATATATTCGGGGAAGATTTCGGCGGGAAGATGCGAGACGATCACATCCCGTTCACGCGTGTTGACACGCAGATGGTCCCCCGTATGTACACCGACGAAATGATTTTGGCCGTGATAGATATAGTCTGTACCGATGCCGATATCAAAATAAAGGATGCTGATGGAGTAGACTTTCTTGATTTTCTCGTAACCTTCGCCAATCGAGATATGTTCGGTGATGGCTTTGGCGACACCGTAGAGGATGCGTTCCAAATAATGCAGTTCGCGTGTGTTCTGGATTTCGACGAGGATGATTTCGCCTTTGCTGTTCAAGGCTTTGATATCGACGCGGTTGAACTTGTCGTCGGCGCTTTCCTGGTTGCCTTCACTTTCGAGGATTTCGACGATCCTGATTTCTTCGTTCAGCATGACGGTCAGGAAACCGTCGAGCACATCGAAATTGGCCTTCTGCCGCAACAGACGCTTAATGGCCCAATCGAAGCGAATATACCTGTCCTGCAACTTTTTTCTTTCCATCTCTTCCATGATTTTCAGATCTGACCCTTCCTTTTTCATAGTTACTGTTTTATTAGTTCATCCACAAATATACATATTATTTATGAATGGGCAACGAACCGTAATCTTTTTGTAATATCTTATCTTCCAATAATTATCGGGTGAGCCATTTCTTCCCCAGATAGTGGACGGGATACCAAGCGGCAAGGAAGCCGATGGTGAGGACAGTTATAAAGACAATAAGGATATCACCGGCTTCGACACGGACCGGATAGGCATCGATAATAAAGGAACCGGCTGCCTGGCCTAATTTGATAATACCTAATTCCTGTTGCAACAGACAAAGAACCAAGCCTATAACGATACCGATCAAAGCGCCGAGCCCAGAAATCATCCAACCTTCGAAGAGGAAAATACGACGGATCAGACGGTCGTCCGCCCCCATATTCCGTAAAGTACGGACATCCTCTTTCTTTTCTATCATCAGCATGGAAAGCGAACCGATCACATTGAACAGAGCCAGGATCAGAATAAAACACAGAATCAGGAAGATCATCCACTTCTCCCCCTGCATCATCCGGAAAGAGGCTTCCTGCTGTTCATAACGGTCCTTGACCGAAAAATTATCACCTAAAAGCGATTTTATACGGCTTTTGACCGAATGGATATCCGCACCGGGAACCAATGACAACTCTATCGCCGAAACTTCCTTCTCATAACTGAACAAAGAGCGGACCATCGACAAAGGCAGCAGGATGAAGTTTTCGTCATACATCTGCTGGTTAGTGGCATATACACCACCTACAAAAGCATATTCCAAATTCAGGGAAGCAACAGGGTTAGAGAGATTGACTTTCTCATTCCTCTTGGGAGCATAAATTTCCAAAGGATCGGCATAATTAGGACGCACACCCAAGGAGAAAGCCGTTCCGACACCCAAGTTAGCATAATTGGCCACTTCGTCGGACAGGACAAATCGGCCTTCCCGACTATCGACCAAAATACTGTCTATCCGCGTCAGGCGCCCGAAAGTATCGTCTACACCTTTCACTGTAGCAGTAATCTGGCGGTCCCGATAGCGAACCTGCGCATTGTCCTGCAACACTTCACAAAACAAAGCAACCTCAGGCAGTTCTTTCACTTCCCGGACAGCCGGAAGAGTCGGATCGAAAACTTTTCCCTGCACAGGCTGAATCTTCAACTCCGGATCGAAGTTGCTGAGCATGGAAGAAACCAGTCCGACAAACCCGTTCAATACAGACAGCGCACATACCAAAGCCATTGTAGCAACAACCACTCCACAAACAGATACCATCGAAATGATATTGATGGCATTGTGGGATTTCTTCGAAAAAAGGTAACGCCGGGCTATATAAAACGGGAAGTTCAACGCAGTATTTTTTACTTTTTCAACAGATTATCAATGTTCTCGATATAATCCAGGGAATCGTCGATAAAGAAAGTCAGTTCAGGAATCTTGCGAACCTGCTGCCGGATGCGCTGTCCGAGGTCAAAGCGGATAGCCTTCGTATTCGCCCGGATATTCTCAAGCATCTCCTTCGACTTCTCAGACGGGAAGATACTCAGGTAAGCACGTGCCACACTCAAGTCAGGGCTTACGCGTACCACACTGACAGAGATCAGGATGCCATGCATAGCCTGTGTCTGTTTCTGAAAGATATCACTCAACTCCTTCTGCAGGAGACGTTCTATTTTACTTAATCTTGTACTTTCCATAATTTCTTGCTTTTTATTTTTTCCAGATCATTGTGAGGCCGTCACGCAAAGGTAAGATAACTTTTTCAATACGCGGGTCTTCTTTGATTTTATCATTAAAACTAAGAATACCGAGTGTTTGTTTATCCGTGGGATGCTCTTCTACCACATGACCGTCCCACAACGTGTTGTCGGCAAGAATCAATCCACCGGCACGCACCATCGGGAAAACAAGGTCGAAGTATTCCGAGTAAAGCCGCTTGTCGGCATCGATAAAAACCAGATCGAAGGTTTCACCAAGCGCCGGGATAATATCGAGGGCATCTCCGAAATGCACCCGTATCTTATCCTGATGGGGCGACTGTCTCAGATATTTCATGATGAAATCCTCCATCTCGTCGTTGATCTCAAGCGTATGGATCAGAGCGCCCTCTTCCAGCCCTTCCGCCATACAAAGAGTCGCATACCCCGTATAAGTACCGATCTCAAGCACACGGCGGGGACGAAGCATCCGGCAAAACATCTTCAATATCCGCCCTTGCAAATGCCCCGACAACATACGCGGACGAAGCAGGTTCACATTCGCATCCCGGTTCAGGGCTGAGAGCAGCGCACCTTCTTCGTCGCTATGGGAAAGGATATATTCGTCTATTGTCATCTTTATGATTTATGATTTATGATTTATGATTTATGACTTGCCAGCTGGGACATAAATCATAAATCATAAACCATAAATCTTTATTTACTCCTTAAACGTCGGTAACTGATAATTACTTCCGGCATCCAGTACCTTCCCTACATTATTGATTTCAAGGAAGCTCGTACCGCCACCTTCACCGAAACTACCGCTCAGATAAGCCACCATATCGTTACGGGTGATACGTCCGCTCTTGATCAACTCGTTCAGCGCATCGTAGAAATAGCCACGGCGGCTGTCATTATAAGGCTGGTGAACGGCCCATACGCCGTAAGAAAGGGACAGCATACGCATGACGCGGGGATTGTAGCAGATCGAGAACACAGTGGAAGTACCACGGAATGCAGCCAGGTAACGTGCCGTACGTCCGGTATAGCTATCCGTAATAATAGCTTTCACATGCAGCTTGGAGGACGACTTTACAGCCTGCTTGGCCAAGAAAGAAGTCACATCCAGATCGTTTCCTTCGATAGGGACACGGATATCATTGGCAGAGAGCTTTGTCTTTTCCGCTTCGCGGGCAACCTTCGTCATCGTCTGGACAGCTTCGACCGGGTATTTTCCATAAGCCGTTTCACCGCTTAACATCAGGGCATCCGTGCGGTAATAGATGGCATTGGCGATATCCGTCACTTCGGCGCGGGTAGGACGCGGATTGTTGATCATGGAGTGAAGCATCTGGGTAGCTACGATCACCGGCTTTTTCACTTCGACACATTTGCGGATCAACATACGCTGGATGCTCGGTATCTTCTCGGCCGGCACTTCGATACCCAAGTCACCACGGGCAATCATCACGCCGTAAGCGACTTCCAAGATCTCTTCCACATTGTCGACCCCTTCCTGGTTTTCGATCTTAGCGATAATCTTGATCGGGCTGTTGTGTTCGTCCAGGATACGCTGGATATCCATCACGTCCTGCTTGTTGCGGACAAAAGAGTGAGCGATGAAATCCAGATCGTGTCCGATCGCCCACAGGATATTTTTACGGTCTTTCTCTGTCAGGGAAGGCAGATTGATGCGTACACCCGGCACGTTCACGCTCTTACGGCTTCCCAAGGTTGCGTCGTTCTCCACTTCGCAAACCAGAAAATCCTCTTTCTTTTCGATTACTTTCAATTCCAGATCTCCGTCATCGATCAGGATATCGCTACCGACGCCCAAGTCATTGACAAAATTCCGGTAAGAGACACAAATACAATCATGCGAAGTCTCTCCTTCCGGGTTTCCCATGATCTTAACAATTTCCCCGGTCTTAAACGGGATAGGAGCCTGTGCAGTAGTCGTACGTACTTCCGGCCCTTTAGTATCCATCAGAATACCGATACGATTGGATACCGTACGGACATTATTAACGACTCTGGTCAAACCTTCCTCCGCCATATGAGCCGTATTGAGGCGCACGACATTCATTCCTGCCTTGTACAACGCGTCGATAAACTCGACCTCGCAACGCTGGTCGGAAACTGTAGCAACAATCTTCGTATGCTTTAACATATAACCCTTTTTTAAATTGACAATTGACAATTGATAATTGACAATTTAAAAAACAGCCAATCCTCAACTCCAAAAGCCAAACCTTTATTAAACTTCTTTTTACCTAAACAAATTCTAAACCTTCCTAATTGTCCATGAAGAGGGTGTGTCAAAGTGATATTACCGGACGCGGATGACGCAGAATACGCAGACGGACGCAGATTTATTTTGCTAATAATTAATAATATCTGCGTTAATCTGCGCTCTTCTGGGTTGTCTGCGTCCCATGAATACCGATATTTGACACACTCTCCTCATTGAATCACCGCTTCCACCGCCAACCGGTACGAATCCAATCCGAATCCTAAGATCACTCCTTTGCAAGCAGCGGAAATCATGGACACGTGACGGAAAGATTCACGGGCATGTACGTTTGAAATATGTACCTCCACAACCGGAGTCGTTACAGCTTTTATTGCATCGTGGAGAGCAATGGACGTATGCGTATAAGCGCCTGCATTCATAATAATCCCGTCGTAATCGAAGCCGACCTCATGGATCTTGTTTATCATCTCACCTTCCACATTGCTCTGAAAATAAGCAATTTCACATTGTGGATATCGGGCACGCAATTCACTCAGATAGCCTTCAAACGAAGTATTTCCGTACACTGTCGGTTCGCGCTTGCCTAACAGATTAAGATTGGGGCCGTTGATAATCTGAATTTTCTTCATTTTGCCGTAATTTATTACCTTTGCCCTGTCTTTTACGGACAGGAAATATCCGGCAAAGATAGTAAAAACTTATGAATTATGAAGTATGATTCCGCCTTCGTTCCCCGCCTACCTGACGGAAGTTCCATCGGCATGAAACTTTTGTTTCCCGCCAGTGAAACTAAAGTTTCCCCGGATGAAACAAAAGTTTCGTCCAAAGGAAACAGTTGAAACTTTTGTTTCAACTCCGGAAGCCCTGTGAAACTTTTTTCCAAAGCCCCACGAACGCCTTCCGCCAATCATACATCATAACTCTAAAATCATACATCAAAATATGCACCAAGAAAACGATAAAGTAGAACGATACAAAACATATCTCCGCCTGGAAAAAGCGCTCTCGGCCAACTCTATCGACGCTTACCTGACGGATCTTGACAAACTGACAAATTTTGTCGAAAGCGAAGGCAAGAAGTATGCTGATGTCACATATGACGACCTGCAACAGTTTGTTGCCCGCCTACATGATATCGGCATTCACCCACGTTCACAGGCAAGGATCATTTCAGGGATCAAATCTTTCTATCGGTTCCTGTTCCTGGACAATTATATAACAACTGATCCGACCGAATTGTTAGAATCGCCCAAGATCGGCCTGAAACTACCTGAAGTTCTAACTGTCAACGAGATAAACAGCATCCTGGATACGATCGACCTGACATTGCCGGAAGGGCAGCGAAACAGGGCGATGCTCGAAGTCTTGTATAGCTGCGGACTGCGCGTGTCGGAACTGGTCTCGCTGCGCTTCACGGACGTTTATTTCGACGAAGGATTTATCAAAGTGGAAGGAAAAGGGAGCAAACAACGCCTGGTTCCCATCTCGGAAACTGCCATCAAAGAAATCAAAAACTACCTGTATGACCGCAACCATGTCCCAGTGAAAAAGGGATTCGAAGATATCCTGTTCCTGAGCCGGAGGGGAACGGCTTTATCGCGGATCATGGTTTTCCATATTATCAAGCAACAGACGGAAATGGCCGGTATCAAAAAAAACGTGAGCCCGCATACGTTCCGCCATTCCTTCGCCACCCATCTGTTGGAAGGCGGCGCCAACCTGCTCGCTATCCAGGAAATGTTGGGACACGAGAAAATCACCACAACCGAAATATATACCCACATCGATCGCCAGTTCCTACGGAAAGAGATACTGGAACATCATCCGAGAAGCAAGCCGCGGGATTAGAGCAGCCGTTCCATGCGCCCGATCAGTTCATCGCCTAAAGCCCTCTTGACAACAATGTGCTCTTTGACAGCCGTGACGAACGGGTTGCTTTCGAATGCACCGCGCACGCCTTCGAAATCTTCCTGTTTCTCCTTATCCGAACCGTCCACACCAAAACCGGTCATGAAGGTAAGGGAAAATTCTTTCTTTGCATCTTTATAAAGCAGGTTATCCAATCCGATCACCGAGTCCTGCCAACGACGGACAAGGTCAACGATCTGTGCTGCCGATATAGATGACAGATTCACGCCATAATATTCTTCCAGCATATCATACGCCCATGTCCATTCCATATCATAATAATTGGAATGCATGGCTGCAAAGAACTCTCCTATCGCGTCAAGTGAAGTGATTTCACCTTCCTCAACCTTCTCAATCAACCCGTCCAATTCTTCACGGGGAAGGATCAACCCTGACAGATCCAGCCATTCCCCACGACCAGCCGGAGAGGTCGGTCTCAACTGCGCCCAGACTTCATCCATAGAACGGAAATCCGTTCCCTCCAAACGTTTGATCAAGGAGTTCCCCAAGAATTTATTGATTGCCATGCCATAAAGGTCGAGAGCCGTACGCAAAGAGGAACCTTTGATACGGGTATTCTGATAATAATAGACTTCGGATGTCTCGCCCACCAGTTCTTGCAAGTTCTTCAAGATTCCGACAGCCTTCATCATCTTATAAATAGTATACGGACTCAGCAAATTGTAGTTAATCATATCCAGCCGTTCCGGGTCGGTACGCTTATCACGTTTCGGCCATTTCTGCGCATCTCGGATCGTACCGACGCTACGCAGGTTCACACCGGGAACCAGATAGGTCTCATCGTCTTTCTCTATCAGATAGGAAAAAGGCAAGTCCGACGTATCGCTATGATGGTGGTGACGTCCCATTACCAGAGAAAAAGCTCCGACACGTGCAGGCCACAAGATATAGGAATCACTGGTCGTCTTGGAACCTCTCTCCACAATTCCCTGGTGGATGGGCCCCAACTTGTACATGTGATTGCTCTGGTTCGAACCGCTTCCGGCATTCAGGAACGAATACATACCAGCTATCAGCAGACTGCTCTTATGCATCGACACCGTAAAAGGCCCTGCAAAGATGGCACAAGCCTCCCCGTTTTCAAAAGCGCAATTGCTGAACAAAAGTGAATCATGCGCAGAGAAGTTATGTGTCACATGGCAAGCCTGCCCGATAAAGCAACGGATAATCTTGGCGGCATCGGCAACCACAGCCCCCGAAGAAATGATAAAATCCTCTGCGATAACACTGTCGCCAATATATACCGGGGCATTCTCATTACTATTGACCGTACCGTTATCAAGACGAGTACAATTTTCGACCGTCGCATAATCGGCAATTACAGTATTGCGCACAGTCCCCGTATTGATTATTTTCACATGGTTACCGATAAAGCCATAGCTACCAGTCTGCAGGTCGGCAAAGTCGGCAATCATAGCCTGCAAACGATGTATCAAGGCCGGACGATGACGGTACAAGGCTATAAGATAGGCCAATGATGCGGACAGGCCGTTATAAATAGGAACTTCCCGGCCTCCTGTCTCATTCAGGACAGATACTTCGACATTGTTACCGAAAGATGATCTGCCTTCCACATACACCACATTCACGTTCTGTATGAAACAATCATCGCCTATGAAATAATTGGAGATATAATTGTGCACATTTTCAATCAGCGTATTGTCGCCGATCTTACAATTATGCAAAGTCGCATTCCGGATACCACTATGCTTCTTCACTCCTCCCGGAAGAGTAAATTCCTTTTCAAAAAGGCCCAATGCCACACTCCCTGAAAAATGGACGTTGCAAACGTGTTCGGCATGAAAAGGACTGGCAACCTTTACGTTTTCCCAATTATCGGCTGTACAGCCGTTCATCTCCAAATCTACAATTTCTTCCGATTGCAGATGCCTAAAAAAATATTCCTCACTCATTCTTCATCATATTGTTGGAAAAGGAAATCGTTATAAGGGAAACGGGTAATATGAATCTGTTTCACCCGCTCGTACAGCAAGGCTTTGAGTGCATCGATATTCGTCCGTTCCTTAGCCGAGATAAAGATGCAATTATCCTGCATCTTATTCATCCAGGTGCGTTTCAGTTCGTCCAAGTCGATATTCTCACGCGTACGCGGAGTCAGATCATCTTCATCCTTCGGGACAAAAGTGAAAGCATCGATCTTATTGAATACCATAATCATCGGTTTCTCCGCCTTGTCGATTTCGGACAGGGTACGGTTCACGACCTCGATCTGTTCCTCAAACGTCGGATGAGAAATATCAACGACATGTACCAACAAATCCGCCTCACGTACCTCATCCAAAGTCGATTTGAAAGATTCGACCAGTTCGGTCGGTAACTTACGGATAAAGCCGACCGTGTCGGACAGTAGGAAAGGCAGATTGTCGACGATCACCTTACGGACAGTCGTATCGAGTGTCGCAAACAATTTGTTTTCGGCAAACACATCGCTCTTACTAAGTTGGTTCATCAATGTGGACTTTCCGACATTGGTATAACCGACCAGAGCTACGCGAACCATCTTTCCGCGATTTTTCCGTTGAACGCTTTTCTGTTTATCGATCTCGACCAGATCCCGTTTCAGCTTGGATATCTTATCCAGGATGATACGCTTATCCGTTTCCAACTGAGTTTCACCCGGCCCACGCATACCGACACCACCGCGTTGACGTTCCAGGTGTGTCCACAAACGGGTCAGACGGGGCAACATATATTTATATTGAGCCAATTCCACCTGCGTTTTCGCATGGGCTGTCTGTGCACGTCGGGCGAAGATATCCAGAATCAGATTCGTACGGTCCAGAATCTTCACCTGCAACTCTTTCTCGATATTACGCAATTGCTTGGCGGAAAGTTCGTCATCGAATATCACCAACCCGATCTCATTTTCCACCACATATTCCTTTATCTCCTGCAACTTACCGGAACCTACAAAGGTCACGGAGTTCGGATAATCCAGTTTCTGATAAAAACGCTTCACAGCCTCGACACCTGCCGTATCGGCAGAAAAGCCAATTCATCCAGATATTCCTTCACTTTTTGTTCATTCTGCTCAGGGGTAATCAACCCTACGAGAACTGCCTTTTCTGTCTGTGCTTCAGATATAATAAATTCTTTCATACGGCAAAGATAGTAAATTCAATTATTTATGTATATTTGTACGCATAATATCAATCCAAAATAGTATTAACTATGAAAAAGAAAGTCATACACTTTGTTCAGTATGCACTTATAAAGATTTTATTCTTCGGTGCCGTTTATCCACTCCACGCACAGATTTCCAATCCGTCTTCATGGGAAAGTTTTGTCGGTAGCGATGAGAATAGGCTTGTTTCCGACACGTTCAGATTGCAGACATTCGGGGATTCAGAATGGGATAATTGGGAATATACGACCAGTGGAGCTACACAAATTCAAGATATATCCTCTGTCAACATCGATAAATTAGGAGGGAAAATGGGATTACGGATGTCTTTAGGAAGTAGAATCAACTTTATGCAATATACCCCGACTCTATACACAGATGTCAAAGCCGAAATATTCTTTGGAGGACGATATCTCAATAAAGGTAACAATTTGAGCATTCGCATCTACCGGGAGGATGAAAGTCCTGTTAGCCCCCTTTTCTCTGTATCTAAAGACAATACTTCTTGCAAATACGATTTACTATCTATAACAAGAACACCTTTAAGATTCGATCTATTTTCTGCTTCCAGTTCTTCCAACACAGAAGGTTATTACTGCCTGCAATATGCTTTTGCTTACGGCGACATCCCTTCATATTCTCTATTCTCCGGTATGGGAAACTGGAATGATACGATCCTTTGGTCGCATCTTCCTCCACTCCGCCACAGGAATGCGCTCATAAAAGGGGATGTAACTATAACGACGGATAGTTATTGCAAAGATATCGCCATCCATTCAGGTTCACTGAAAATCAATCCTGGTAATCGATTTATCCTACAGGATCTAGACTTATACGAAAATAAGGCGTATCTCAATTCAGAAGGGACGATACTTCTTTCCGGCTGTGTCACCCTCCATAAAACTTTTGAAAAATCAGGCAAATGGTATTTTATCTCATTTCCTTTCGACGTTTATCCGTCCGGTATCGATCCCCGCTTTGAACAAAAGGATGCGACACCTAACGACGGAGGCAACTATTTTTATGTCCAATCCTACAATGGCGATAAACGGGCATCGTCCAATCAATCTGCCGGAAACTGGGAAGTCGTACCTGTTCGTCCCGACAATATCCCCCTGTTCGAAAAGAACAAAGGCTACCTGATCGCATTAGATGAGAAAACGACAAACCGAACCTTATCTTTTTCATCTCGATCCGGCGACATCCCCGAAAACTTTGCCAATATAGGAGTTATTGCAATCCCTCCAAGTTCTAACGTGACTCCAGGCAATCAAGAGAATTACGGCTGGTATTTATGCGGTAATCCATTCCCTTCCCCACTCGTATTATCACAAATAGAAGAAAATACTGTTTTGGACGGAAACATCTATGTATATAACGGAAGCGGTTATAAAACTTATTCTCTCAACAGCAACTATGCTCTCCCTCCTTTCACCGCCTTCTTCGTAAAAGCATCCTCACCGACCGAATTAAGAGTACCATCCAACAGCCCCTCAACAAAAGCAATAAACATAATCCCAACAAACTTCCCTATAAGCAAAAGCATAACCGAACCCCATCCCGATAAACAAAGCACAGAAACAAAGTCCCCCAATGCTGAGGATTTCCATTTTTTCATAAAAGACGGGCAACTGCATCTACAAAACATCCCGGAAGCAGGATATATCAAAATTTTTAACATGATGGGGCACTGCATGCTTCAAAAGAGAATACGACAAGGTTCACAGATGATTCCGATTACCATCCTTTCCGGAATATACATTTTACAAATACATTCCGCCAACTATCAAAAACGCTATAAAGTGCTCCTTCCATAAATGCGACAAAGGCAGAATGTAAAGTGTCGAGATGGAGCACTTTTACATTCTGCCTTTACCCTATAATTCTGTATAATATAAAATATTACAATTTATATTTTTTCTGTTGTACATTCCATCCGCCGACAGTTAACGAGAACTCGCCTTCTGTAACTTTATCCACAGACGTATCGATAAGTACCTGTTTTGTTTCACCTGGCAACAACGAGAAGAAATTATCCGTATAGAATGAAGGGCGAACAGGCTTGCCCGCTTTATCCAGGAACTGAAGTTGTGTAAAGAATGCAATCCGGGAAGAAGTATTCTTCAACGAGACTTCGATATAATACCGTCCATCCACCTTCTTCGTTTTGTACTTAGTCTGAAGTCGGGCTGCTGGCATATCATTCAAAGACTCAAAACCGGAAGACGTTGGCCCTGTCAATGTTTCCTTTCCTTCATAGGCCGCATTAGAACGCCAATAGAACGTAGATGCTATTTCTTTCCCCTTTTCATCCGACAAGCCAAGCCGGATAAAATGTACAGGTGTTATACCCGAAGGAAAATCAATTTTAAACAGGTCATTCAGCACCTCATCTTCACCGATATCAATCCGCTGAGAATAGGAAAAGACCTTCTTACTGTTCAAATCATATACATCAGCCTTGACCTTGTAATTTTTAAAAGACTGATAATAATCATTGCACACCGAAACCGTATTCTTCAGATAATCGAACTGCGCATGTAACGGTTCCAATGCATTCTGAGTATGATATAGTGAAGCCGTCGGCTCCAATGACCAATCCCACATACGGGCACATACCTGGCGTACCGGACAATTATGATACCAGAATAACAACCCTGAACAATAGCGATCTCCATAGTCCAGCTTATTATAATTCCAAACTTCCCAAATTGTCTTTGAATTCATTGCTCCCACCAACTGGCCTTTTTTAGCAAACTCTTCTATCGACTGCGAAGATCCGTAATTATTGACAAGATCCTTATACATGGTGGACATTAAATGGAAGCCTCCTCCATCGTGGTAATCCCAGACCTCTTTGTTGATCGGCCATAAATCCTTTTCATCCATCACTTCCCGTAGAGTTTCAAGGGTCGGCAATGTTGGCGCTCCATACTCCGGGTTAAAACCATCCACACGGCTTCCACGAGGTGAGGCTGTATTCTCATAATGCTGCATCGGATTCACTTGCTTGTAGGGACTACCATCATGCACACCATCACATTCCGATTGCATCTGATAACCGCGTGTACCATCCAATTTCATAATCAGATCCTTTGCGCCTGCCACTTCCGTACTTTCATTAGAAGAAACATAATAAGCCAAGGAAGGATGATTCCGCAAACGTTTTACCGTCGATTCCACATTTGCCAAATAAAGAGCCTGGTCGTGCGGATGCTTCGTATCACCTGTCAGCCAAAATTCCTGCCAGACCAGCAGCCCCATTTCGTCACACAATTGGAAGAAATAGTCGGATTCAGCAATACCGCCTCCCCACATACGTACCAAATTAACGCCGGATTGTTTGGTATAGCGTAATTCTGCATAAGTACGCTCATCCGAATGCCGTAACATTCCTTCCGGTATCCAGTTTGTTCCCCGGATAAAGATCTTCTTACCGTTGACATAAAACTGACGGGATTTGTCTGGTGTATTCTGATCCGATGTAATCTCGCGAATACCAAAACGAGTCTTCAACGAATCCGAAACTTGCCCCTTAACTGAAACTGTCATCTTCAATTCATACAATTCCGGTTTACCTTTAAACAACGGCCACCACAACCGGGGATTATTAATTTTCAACTGCGGAAATTCTTCCGGGGTAAAGACTATTTCACGAGTTTCTCCACGGAAAAGATTTATCTCTTTTGAAAAACGAATGTTTTCACCTGTAATCTCACCCGCTACAACACATTTGACCGAACCTGTCGTCGGATTGGTAACCTCAACAGAGACAGTCTCCTCAGCTTTATCATATCCCGGCTTGGCAAGCTCAGAACGAATAAACGGATTGCGGATCACAGCTTTGTCGGTTGCATACAACGATATACTCTTCCAGATACCGGTATTTCGGTCACGTATGCCATCCAAGAAAGTAAAGTCCCAACCGACAGACATCAGCATCGTCGTGTTCAACCCGATATTCCCGTCACCACCGTTATGAAATTCTCCAACAGCTCCCCACTGTTTTTGTTTGACAGTTCCAGGCATATCGACTGGATAGACTTTCACAGCTAAAGCGTTCGTTTCGCCAATACGAGCAAACTCTGTTATATCCACATAATCCTGAATAAACATACCGGAAATATTACTCAATAAATGACCGTTCACCCAGACTTCCGCCCGATAATTAATCCCGTCCAACTGCAACCAAACGACTTTCCCCTTATAATCAGCAGGAACGACAAAATCGGTACGGAACCAATAAGTATAAAAATCACGTCCGGCAACAGACAAGTCCGGAATGACATTACTTGTCAGTTTATTATTCAATCCATAATAAGGTTCGGGATATACTTTGTTATATACAAGAGAATTAAGTACAGTGCCCGGAACAACCGCCGGCATCCAGTCACCTGTCTCATATCCGGGCTTCGACACAGCTTCCGCACCAGCTGTAACATCTCCGGCCTTCTTCATTTTCCAAAGGAATGCACCTTGGTGTCCATCTTTTGAATCCAGATAAATCCTATCAGGATTACGATAATAATTCACATCCTGCCCCCATACAAAAGAACAGCCTGCAATACATAAAAATAGAATCAGAACGATTTGTTTCATATTTACAATAGTCAAATTAAAACTTTAAAACAGTATGTACAAATATTTTATCGATATATATCCTCGATCCAAGACATAATATACCCGTCTGCCGATCCTTTTAAACCAGGAAATAACAGACGGGTATCCACTTACATCAGATCAACTGACCGACTTCTTTCAACCTTTTTCTCAACTGCTGAATATCGACATTGTGAATATCAGGAGATTTGGATTTACAAATCTGACCGGCAGCAACACCAACTGCTTCGCCTGTTACAAGCGACGGTGGCATCACACGCAGACTACCATGAGCATAGGAATCCGTCGAGATACAACGTCCTGCAACCATAACATTTTTCAAACCTGCAGGAGTCAGACAACTAAAGGGGATTCCATGAGATTCTCCTTTCTTATAGCGAGGATACTTTTTAGAATCCTGTTTATGGACATCAATATAATAACAATTGCGCCCAATTCCATCTTCGAATTCTTTACGAGCCAGCCAATCTTCTAATGTGAATGTATAATCACACTTTATTCGGCGACTTTCCCGGATTCCAAGCAAATTCGCAGTCGTTGCTAGATAAGAGGCTGCAAAAGTTTTAGGTGCAAACTCAACTAGACCATCATGCATTTGCCGTGCTATTTTACGCCCTTTCATCATTGCTGCGGTCAAAGAGGCTGGATCCGTACTATCAACAACCACATGCCCTGCATTAAAACCTAAAATACCAGGCCCTATCAACTTATCATTCATGTGCGCATCTTTCACCAATGGATATTTAGGGTTACCACACATTGCATGAACTGGACTGTTTTTCTGGCTGCCATGTACACTTCCGATTAAAGAGAACTCATACGGATCAATATTGGAAACATTAAAACATAACGTACCCTCTTGCACTGCACCCGATTCATCCCCCATCACAAAATCAGCTCCAGCCCAAGCAGCAAGATCTCCATCACCTGTACAATCGATAAAGACTTTCGCTTTGTAAGTCGATAATCCGGCCTTGTTAGCAACAACTATCGCATCCACAACCCCTTTCTTCTTTATCTCAACAGCAGCCATAGTCGAGAAAAAGAGAACGGAAACACCAGCCGACATTACCAAATCATCATACACGACCTTCAGAAACTCTCCGTTGATAGGAACCCAATCATTATAACGAATATGAGGAACCCCCTTCTTTGATTCCAGAAAAACTCTTTCAGCAATCCCTTTATAAATAATCCTTTCTCCATCTGTAAAAGGGCACCATGCGTTCAGTAAACCAGAAGTCCCCATCCCACCTAAAGCACCGGTTCCTTCTATCAATAAAGTTTTGGCACCTTCGCGTGCCGCGGCCGTAGCCGCAGCACATCCCGAAGGTCCTCCTCCCACAACTATCACGTCCCACTCATATACCGATATTTTCGATTTACCTGGTGAACTACCACTTTTGGGACTTTCTGCAGCGAAAGAAGTTCCCATCGCTACAGAGGCCAAACCTAAAGAACCTATATTTCTGATAAAATTTCTTCTTTTCATATTCTTAAATTATTTACCATCCTGGATTTTGATCGAGTAACTTATTTGCATCCAACTCTGTAACAGGTATAGGCAGCAAATAATGCTTTTCCTCTATAACTGCTCCAATAGTCGGATTTTGTGCCATCATCGCCTCTTTCAACTTATGTGTACGCAACAGATCAAAACGGCGTTGTCCTTCAAATGCAAATTCTTTACGACGTTCCAAAAGAATTACATCCAAAAAATCTTCTCTACTTAAACCAGCCTTTATATCTATAGACGAAGTCTCATTCATATTAAGTCCAAATGCACGACGACGTACTATATTCAGGCATTCATAAGCCTCTACATCAGCCGTATTAATAGCGTTCAAAGCCTCTGCACGCATCAAATAAACATCAGAATAACGCAATATAGGCAAATTGTTCTCCCCTCCCTGAGATCTTACAGCCAATGGCGAAGGATCTAGGAACTTATTTACATAACAAGGAAATTCATAATTAGGGGACATATTCGGATATTCTTCTCTTGTATAAAGGCGAACATTTACATCCCGGCGTAAATCACCTTCCTCATAACATTCATAATGATTACGTGTCACTGGGTCATCACCATATCCTACCCATCCGTTTATATTTACGAAAGGAGGACGGTAATATCCGTTATAATTACTACCAGATACACCCGGAGTATTCCGTTTAAACTGAATTTCAAAAATTGATTCTTGCCCATTTTCTTTTTCTACATCAAAATTATCAGCATAATTATCCCATAATTTATACCCCATCTGCATTACTTCAGCCGTTTCTTTAACAACATTCTGATAATCTTCACGAGTTAAATATACCTTTGCCAACAGGGCAGCAGCCGATCCTTTTGTAGCTCGTCCCAAATAAGATTCCGGAAGCTGTCCGATAGAAGGAAGGGATGCTTTTGCCTCTTGCAAATCGGCAATAATCTGATTGTAACATTCATCCAACGTATTACGGGGAACTTCCAAACCATCCAAAGAAGTCGTTTGTTTTAAAACTAATGGAACTCCTCCATAGATACGGACCAAATTGAAATAAGCAAGAGCTCTCAAATATTTAGCTTCTCCAACCAAACGTTTCTTCGCATCTGCACCGATCTGGTCATCCCCCATTTTCGATATATTTTCTATTGCAAAATTAGAGCGATTTACGGCCACATAATGCTTAATCCAAAGAGAATAAACCAAATTTGTATTTCCGTCAAATTCAAACTTATCAAGGGCATTTTTATCCAGGTTATTTGTCGTACGACCACCACTCCATTCACTGTCGTCAGTGCCCTGACTTTGCAACACTTCCCAAAACTGATTATAAATATCATTATCGGTAAAAATTGAATAAGTACCATATACAGCAGCTGTTGCATCCTCTTCAGAATTTAAAAAAATTCTCAGGGCTCAGATTAGACTCCGGTATTAAGTCCATATCCGTACATGAGCTCATCATTACCGAACTCAATAATATAAATGCTATCTTTTTCATAAACTACTCAGACTCAATTAGAATTTAACATTCAAACCAAATAACACAGATTTTGCAAACGGATAAGAGAATGCATCATATCCAGCTCCCAGGTTATCCTGACCATACTTGCTAACTTCAGGATTATCACCTGAGTAGCTTGTAATGGTAAAGAAATTCTGTAAAGATGCATAAACACGAAGTCCGGATACATATTTTGTAAAGCCCAGGTATTCAGAAGGTACATTATAGCCTAATGTAATATTCTGGAAACGTAAATAAGAACCATTTTCTACATATTGATTCGACACACGCATCACAGCTTTTGAGCGAAGCGGACGCGGCAACGGAGTATTCTGATTTTCCAGTGTCCAATGATTTAATGTAGAGGCAAACATATTAGTAGCTCCCTGCATATCCTCCATAACAACTCTTGTTCCATTATAAATATCATTACCTAAAGTAAAAATCATATTTATATTCAGATCAAAGTTTTTATAAGCGAATGTATTATTGAAACCACCAAATATTTTTGGCTGTGCACAACCAATGATCGTACGATCAAGGTCATTAATCATACCGTCAGGAACTCCGTTAGGTCCACTGATATCTTTATAACGAATATCTCCCGGTTTAGCGGTCGGCTGTGAAGAAGATGCAATATCATCCGATGTACTGAAAATTCCATCATACACATACCCATAGAACGTTCCTAAAGGTTGCCCAACCTGCACAATACGTCCCAGATGTATACCAGATCCATCCTGGCCCGGCTGGTCAGGATAAATGAAAGAGACATCACCTAAATCCAATACTTTATTCTTATTATAAGTCAGATTCAAACTTGTATTCCAAGTGAAAGTTCCTTCTACTGGAGTTGCACTGATCGCCAACTCAAACCCTTTATTTTCTACCTCACCTATATTCTTCAAACCGGAAGAGAAACCGGAAGATCCAGGGATCTTCACTTTCAACAGCAAGTCACGGGTTTTCTTGTAATAACCATCGATAACTACAGTCAAACGATTATTAAAGAAACCGAAATCGATACCGGCATCGAACTGGGAAGTTGTTTCCCACTTCAGATTCGTATTGGCAACTTGCGACGGATAATAGCCAGTCACCTTATCTCCACCTGCCACATAACCATTCGAGCCCAATAAAGCATACGCCGGATAAGTACCAATTCCATCTTGGTTACCTGTGATACCGAAACTTACACGAGGTTTCAAATTACTAAAGATATTCAAATCTTTAATAAAAGGTTCTTCAGAAGCTCTCCATGCCAAAGCCGCAGAAGGGAAATATCCCCAGCGGTTGTCCGAACCAAAACGGGATGAACCGTCTGCACGAATAGAAGCAGTCAATAAGTATTTATTATTCACAGTGTAGTTAACACGGGCCAGATAAGAGTTCAAAGCCCATTTCTTAACTTCAGACCCCGGAGCCGTATAAGTCGTACCCGATCCTAAATTATTCATCTGCAAATTATCATTCAAGAAACCATAAGAACCGGCATTAAAACCATCATAAGTCGATTGCTGTTGCGTATATCCGACCATACCCGTAAAAGAGTGTACACCCCATGTATTCGTATAAGTCAAGATATTTTCATTAATCCATGTATAAGTGTTATTAGATACTTTTTTGGCTTCTCCACTTTTTTGGCTACCGGAATAGACAGAACGGGGATTATAACTTTTGTTAGTAGCATAATCGATATCAATACCAAAAGAAGATTTGAACTTCAGTCCTTTAATTATATTCCACTCAACAAATGCATTGTTTAATGAGCGGAAACTAGTATGCCAATCCACCTTTTCGTTTATAACTCCAACCGGATTGTCGAATGTAATGACACCATTGTTGTCACTAAACGTATAACTTCCGTCATCCTGCATCACAGGCAAATTCGGCGGCGTAGTCAAACGAGACTGCAAAACAGAATTTCCGACACGGTTATTATCAACCTTCGTCATCGTCAAACTCAACCCCAAATTTATTGTTGAAGAAATCTTATGATCGATATTGGCCCGGAAAGCATATTTTTTCATTTCGGATGCTTTGATGACGCCTCCTGATCGAAGTAATTGAAAGAAGTCAAGAAAGTCGTTTTATCATTACCGCCAGAAACAGTCAACTGGTAGTTTTGCGTCAGAGCATTCTTATTGGATGTCAAATCCTGCCAATCCGTTGTAGCAGGAGTCAGGCTTTCATCATAAATCGCTGCACCACCTGAATTTACCAATGCCTCATTTGCCAGTCTCTCAAATGAGCGGGAATCCAGCAAGTCGTATTTCTTATAAATATTCTGAATGCCCCAGTAGGCATCAAACGCAACAGAGGTTTTTCCACTTTTACCTTTTTTGGTTGTTACTATGATAACACCGTTAGCACCACGGGAACCGTAAATAGCTGTCGAAGAAGCATCTTTCAGAACTTCTATCGATTCAATATCCGATGTCGGGATCGAGTTCAGCGGGCTTAATGCCGTCTGGCTTGCATCCGCACTCGGATAAACAGGCATACCATCAATGATATACAACGGTTCGTTACCGCCGGAAATAGAGTTACCTCCACGAATACGGACAGTAGAACTTGCACCCGGCATTCCTGAATTCTGCACCATATACAAACCGGACGTACGTCCCTGCAACATCTGGTCTACGGATTTCACGCTGATTCCCTGCACCTTATCAACTTGAATAGAACCGACAGCACCGGTCAAGTCGCTTTTCTTTACCGAACCGTAACCGATCACAACCACTTCTTCCAAATTCTGGGTATCTTCGGATAAAATAATCTTCAAAACAGGCTGGCTACCTACAGGCACTTCCTTAGTCAGATAACCGATGTAAGACACGACTAACGTTGCAGTAGGCTTGTCCAATGCTAAGGTAAACTTACCATCGACATCCGTCACTGTTCCGACTGATTCTGAACCTTTTTCGACCACGTTGGCACCAATAATAGGCTCACCATTGATATCCGTAATCACACCACTAACCGTTTTACCCTGCTGTGCTGACAAAGGGATTGTCGTCGTCGTTCCACCTGCGGACAGTAATATATATGAACCATCGACAGAATATTTCACATCCGTTCCGGCGAACAGATTTGCCAAGACTTCCTCCAGAGAGGCCTTCTTCAAATTAACAGACACTTTTCTGTCCACATTCACAAACTTGTTGTAAATAAACAGATAATCAGTTTGTTTCTCAATATCGTTCAACACATTCTCTAGTTCGGTGTTACTTCTTTTGATCGTAACATTTACATTCTGAGAACTGGAGTTTTCTGCGTGCATGCAGAAAATGAACACGAATAATAACAAAGTGGTTATTCTCATGACTCTAAAAAATTGTTTACATCGAGATCTTTTTACAGAATAAGACATCGACAAAGATTTTTTATTCATATCTTTGGAAATAAAGTTTATTAATACAGTTAAATAATTGTGTTAAGCTATGCCGATAAGTGTGGGGACACTTGTCGGCATTTTTCTCAATAAAAGGTTAACCTTTCTCCTTTATCATAGGCATTATATTTTAAGATTAGACATTACTTTATATAGATGACCGATTCATCTTTATTCCGTTCAAACGTATATTTGGCATCTTTTTGCAGAATACGCAGTGCCTTGTCTATACCGTCCGATATCCGGAATTTACCACTACAGATATAATCGGCTAATTTAGGGTTCTCTATAATAATATGTATACCGTAGCATTTTTCAAAACGAGACATCAACTCCTTAAAATGCATACTCTTAAAACAAATTAATCCCTCTTTCCAGCGGAAAGGATCAAAATCCGCAATCGGTTTCGACCGCAAATGTCCGTTGATCCAAGAAACCTGTTGATTAGGTGCCAAGACCAAGCTCTCCGACGGATTCCCTTTATCCGACACCCGTACCGAGCCTTCCATCAGCGACGTGCAGAAATCCTCAGAGTCGCTATATGCTTCCACGTTGAACTTTGTCCCCAGTACCTCGACATTACACTTGTTAGTCTGAACAACAAAAGGTTTGTCATCATTGTGAGTCACCTCGAAATAAGCCTCTCCATCCAGAGTTATCTCTCGCTTATTGCCCGTAAAGGCAGCAGGATAACACATTTCGGAACGGGCATTCAGCCAGACGTTCGTACCATCCGGCAAAGTCAGATTGGCTCGCTGACCGGCAGGAACCTTGATCGTATTCATTGCCTCTCCTATCTTCCTGATTTCCGACTTATAGAAATACGTTCCGCAGGCGACAGTAATAGCAAACACGGCAGCAATCTTCATGGCTTCGAACAAGACAGTCCGGTAAAAAGGACGGGATTTCTTTTCCGTCCCAGCCGACTTCGTGCTACCCGACAGAATCATCGCATCGAAAAACTCTCGTTCTCTGAAAAGCATTTGCTCGTTTTCGGGAGAGGATTCCAGCCAGATACGGACAGCTTCTTTCTCTTCACGAGAAGCTTTTCCGTCAAAGAATTTATATAGTGTTTCTTTTTCCATTTTTTCCGTTTCTGTTTATAAAGCAAATAAGCAGGAAATATCCCTAACGGAAAAGGAAACTTTTTTTGAAAAAATTTTCATAACGTAAAAAACAGAGCCAAAGGAAAGCGAAAACAGTAGGCTAATAATTCTGGTCGGACACCGTGTATTTGAAATTTACCTGCCAAGTATTCCGGTTTACTCTCCAAGTATCGGGATTTTCCGTCGAGTAATCGCCTGTCGACAACCGTCAGCACGCTTGTTGACAACTGTCAGCAAACTTGCCGACAATTATCGACAGGCAAGTATCAGCAAAAGAATCTCGGAAAAAAGCCAGTAAAGGGAAATAATCTTTTAAGGCTACACGCAAAACTTTCAAGGCCTTGGTAATGTGGAACTCCACTGTTTTCGTCGA